>Ga0265296_1000028_pt1 | contig 344084 bp, 318 predicted proteins | sample MunlanPumphouse1_FD_189073 | JGI IMG/M metagenome (GOLD analysis project Ga0265296, IMG submission 189073) | Groundwater microbial communities from a municipal landfill in Southern Ontario, Canada - Pumphouse #1 | ecosystem: Environmental > Aquatic > Deep subsurface > Groundwater | place...
AGAGGGTTAGGGTGAGGGGGGCTTTTGACTCCGTTACCCTAATTTATGAAAACTTGCACTAAGGGGACTATTGCGTGTCCGAAGCGATTCTCGGTCTTTCCGCCTTTTATCACGACAGTGCCGCCGCTCTGCTTATTGACGGCCAGATTGTCGCCGCCGCCCAGGAAGAGCGCTTCACCCGCAAGAAGCACGACCCCGCCTTCCCGGCCAACGCTATGAGCTATGTTATGGCCGAGGCGGGGTTCACCCCGGCGGACTTGACCGCGGTGGCCTTCTACGATAAGCCCTACCTTAAGTTCGAGCGGTTGCTTGAGACCTACCACGGCTTTGCTCCCCGTGGGCTCAAGAGCTTTATCATGGCCATGCCGGTGTGGATCAAAGAAAAGCTCATGATGCGCACCATGCTCAAAGATGAACTGGCCAAGGCCGGGGCCGGCGACCCTCTCGTCCTCTTTCCCGAGCACCATCTGTCCCACGCGGCCTCCGCGTTCTATCCGTCGCCGTACCAGGAGGCCGCCATTCTCACGGTTGACGGCGTCGGGGAATGGGCCACCACCACCATCGGCTTCGGTCAAGGGCGCGACATCACCATCCTCCGGGAACTCCAGTTTCCCCACTCCGTGGGCCTGCTCTATTCGGCCTTCACCTACTACACCGGCTTCAAGGTCAACAGCGGCGAATACAAGCTCATGGGGCTGGCCCCGTACGGCAACCCTGACGCCGAGCGGGTCAAGCGCTGGAAGTCCCTGATCCTTTCGGAATTGGTGGACCTTAGGTCCGACGGCTCGCTGCTTCTGAACATGGATTATTTCGACTTTGCCACCGGCCTGACCATGTGCAAGAACGACAAATGGGAGTCCCTCTTCGGGGTGCCCCGCCGGTCCGCGGAAAGTCTGCTGGACCAGCAGCATATGGACCTGGCCCTGGCCATCCAGCAGGCTACGGAAGACATCGTCCTGACCATGGCCGAGACCGCTAAGAAGCTCACCGGGGCTGATTATCTAGTGATGGCCGGCGGCGTGGCCTTGAACTGCGTGGCCAACGGCAAGCTGATCCGCCGGGGCACCTTTAAGGACATCTGGATTCAGCCCGCCGCGGGCGACGCCGGTGGCGCTCTGGGCGCGGCCCTGGCGGCCTGGCACATCTGGAAAGGCCAGGAGCGCCAGGCGGCCAATCCTCGCATGGACGACATGCAGGGGGCCTATCTGGGCCCGGAATACGACGCCGATGACATCCTCCGGGTGGTCCGGCGGCATGGGGCCCCTTATCGGCGCTATGACGACTTTGATGAACTCAGCCGGGACGTGGCGCAAATTCTGACCCAGGGCAAGGTGGTGGGTTGGTTCCAGGGACGCATGGAGTTTGGCCCCCGGGCCTTGGGCAACCGCTCCATCCTGGGGGACCCCCGGCACCCCGAGATGCAAAAGCGCCTCAATCTGAAGATCAAATACCGGGAGGGCTTCCGGCCCTTCGCTCCATCGGTCTTGCACGAGGAGACCGCCACCTACTTCGACCTGGACCGGCCCTCGCCCTACATGCTGCTGGTGGCCCCGGTTAAAGAAAACCGGCGCAACCCATTGCCCGAAGGCTATGAAAACCTGGAACTCTTTGACCGCCTCTACCACCTGCGTTCCGACGTGCCGGCCATCACCCACGTGGATTACTCCGCCCGCATCCAGACGGTGCACAAAGAGACCAACGAGAAATACTGGCGGCTGATCCAGGCCTTCAAGGAACTCACCGGCTGCGGCCTCATCGTCAACACCAGCTTCAACGTCCGGGGCGAGCCCATTGTCTGCACCCCGGAACACGCCTACCAGTGCTTCATGCGCACCGAAATGGATTATCTGGTCCTGGGCGATTTTCTCTTCGCCAAAACCGACCAGCCCGCCTGGCAGGAAACCGGCGACTGGCGCCAAGAGTTCGCATTGGATTAGGTATGAACCCCCCCTATGAAGCACTGCTTTTAAAGCCCCCCTTTGAAAAAGGGGGGTTTGGGGGGATTTGCTTTTCGCTTACCCCCTGATCTGACTCCTCATTTCCCGCTCCTAAGCCGCCTGGATGACCCTCGTTTGTAAGTTCAGCCTTCGATCCTCGTTCCCAAGCTCCAGCTTTCGCTCCTCGTTCCCAAGCTCCAGCTTGGGAACGCCACTTTCCGCCCAAGCTCTGCTTGGGCACCTCCCGTTTTTTTCTATTCATTTTCTTCAGATAAGGCTATTGTGAAACCTGAATGAGTGATTAATTTAAACAAAATAAAGCCTTCCCTCCAGGAGCCTCCATGGCCAGGAAGAAAAACCCCGCCGCCGCACCGGCAGCACCGCCGGTGGACGCGGACCCCAAAGTTCCCTCCCCGCCCAAGACCACACCCCAGGCCGAAGCACCCAAAGCCGCACCCAAACCTAAATCCACCGCCAAGCCCCGCCGCGCCCAGAAAGCCGCGCCACCGCCCGCGCCGTCATCCCCCCTGGTGGTGGGGGTGGGAGCCTCCGCCGGCGGCCTGGAGGCCTTCACCGATCTCTTGCGGCACCTGCCCAAAGACACGGGCATGGCCTTCGTCCTGTTGCAGCACCTCCCGCCCAAGCAGCACAGCATGTTAGCCCAGATCTTGAACAAGGCCACGGTGCTGCCGGTGGCGGAAGCCATGGAAGGCTCGGTGCCTGAGGCCGATCACGTTTACATCCTGCCCCCCGGCGAGGTCATGGAAATCCGGGAGGGGGCGCTTCGCCTGACCAGTCGGAATGAGACCGAAGGCCGCTACCTGCCGGTGGACACCTTCCTGACCTCCCTGGCCGCAGACAAAGGCGGCCAGGCCATCGGGGTCATCCTCTCCGGCACCGCCTCGGACGGGGTCCAGGGCATGAAGGCCATCAAAGAGGCCGGGGGCCTCACCTTCGCCCAGGACGAACATACCGCCAAGTACCCCGGCATGCCCCAGAGTTCCGTCGCCGCGGGCTGCGTCGACTTCATACTTACCCCCGAAGGCATCGCCAGGGAGTTGTCCCGCCTCGCCCGGCACCCCTTTGTCGGTCCCTGCGCCGAGGAAGTCCTGAAACCGGGGGAAGAGAGCGTCTTCGGCCAGATTCTCACCCTCCTCAAACGCGCCACCGGGGTGGACTTCACTTTCTACAAGCACAGCACCATCAAGCGCCGCACCTTACGCCGCATGGCGCTGCGCAAGATAGAAGCGCTCGGCAACTATCTGGCCTATCTCAAAGAGCACCCCGATGAGATTTCCGCCCTGTATGCCGACATTCTCATCAATGTCACCTCCTTTTTCCGGGACCCCGACGTCTTCGACGAGTTGAAGCAATCAGTCTTCCCGGTCCTGATGCAGGATCGGCCCCAAGATGGCCCCATCCGCATCTGGGTCCCCGGCTGTTCCACCGGGGAAGAGGTCTACTCCCTGGCCATTGCTCTCCTGGAGTTTTTTTCTGAGTCTGGCAAGGAAGCGCAGCTACAGATTTTCGGCACCGACATCGATAACGCCGCCATTGATATGGCCCGGGCCGGCAAGTACGGCGAACACGTCCTCGAACACATTTCCCCTCAGCGTCTGGGCCGTTATTTTGTCAGAATTGAGTCGGGCTACCAGATTCAAAAGTCCATACGGGACCGCTGCACCTTTGCCCGGCAGGACCTCATCAAAGACCCGCCCTTTTCCCACCTGGACCTCATTTCCTGCCGCAACGTCTTGATCTATCTGGGTCCGGTGCTGCAAAAACGGGTCATCCCCATCTTCCACTTCGCCCTCAAACCGGGCGGCTTTCTGATCCTGGGCAAATCCGAGGCCATCAGCGCCTTCCAGGAGATGTTCACCCTGGCAGACAAGAAGCTCAAATTTTATATCAAGAAGGACCTCCCGGGACGGCTGCCCCTGAAGTTTTCCCTGGAGGCCTACGCGGCCCGTGAAGACCTGTCGGTCCAGGTTATGGCGCCGGAAGAAGCACCCACCGGCCTGGACCTGATGAGAGAGGCCGACCGCATTGTCCTGGCCCGCTTTACGCCTGCGGGTGTGGTCGTGGACGAGAACCTGAAGATTCTTCAGTTCCGGGGCCATACCGGCCCCTTTCTGGAGCCCATGCCCGGCGAGGCCAGTCTGAACCTGCTGCGCATGGTCCGGGAGGGCTTGCGGGCCGAGGTGGGGGCCGCTTTGCACCAGGCCATACAAGGCGGCACCCCGGTGCGCAAGGAAAGACTTAAAGCCAGATACAATGGCCGAGGGCTGATGGTTAACGTTGAGGTCTTCCCCGTCAGTCCCAGCACCTTTAGGGAGCGGTTCTATCTGGTAATCTTCGAAGACGTCACCCCGCCGGCGCCCCCCGAGGCGGAAAAATCCGCAGCCAAGGCCCGCAAAGGCAAGACGACTCCCGGAACCGAGCGCATCGACGATCTGGAACACGAGTTGGCCGCCACCAAGGAGTACCTCCAGGCCACCATCGAGGAGCAGGAAGCCACCCTGGAGGAGCTCAAGAGCACCAACGAAGAGATCATGTCCTCCAACGAAGAGCTGCAAAGCCTCAACGAGGAGTTGGAAGCCTCCCGGGAAGAGCTGCAATCGGCCAATGAAGAGTTGGCCACGGTCAACGAGGAACTGGAGAACCGCAACACCGAGTTGACCCAGGTCAACGACGATCTGGTGAACCTGCTGGGCACCGTCAACCTCCCCATCCTCTTTTTAGACCAAAATCTGCGCATCCGGCGCTTCAACCCCATGGCCAAAGAAGTGCTGCACCTCATTCCCTCGGACGTGGGCCGGCCCATCGGTGATATCAAAACCGGCCTGGAAATCAAGGCCTTTGAAACGCTGCTCCGCCAGACCATCGACAACCTGCAGGTCGAGACCCGTGAGGTGCAGGATGACCGGGGGCGCTGGTACCAACTGCAGATTCGGCCCTATAAGACCTCGGCCCACAAGATCGAGGGCCTGGTGCTGAGCCTGGCGGACATTAGCGTCCTCAAGGCCAGCCTTCTGCAGGTGGAAGAGGCCCGGAACTACGCCCAGGCCATTGTCGAAACCCTGCGGGAACCCCTGCTGGTGCTGACTGGCGACCTCAGGGTGGTCTCCGCCAATCAATCCTTTTACGACTTTTTCCAGATCCTGCCCCAGGAGACCGAGAACCGCCTGGTCTATGAACTGGGCAACCGGCAGTTCGATGTTCCCGAACTCAAGACCCTGCTGGAAGAGATTCTCCCCCGGAACACCGTAATTCAAGACTTTGAGGTGGACCGGGACTTTCCCGGTCTCGGCCGCCATGTCTTAATCCTCAACGCCCGGCGTCTCCGTCAAGAGGCGGGCGTGGACCTCATGCTTTTGGCGTTACAAGACATTACCCTCCAGAAGGAGATGGAGGAGACCTTAAAGGACTCGGAACAGAAGCTCAAACATCTTAATAACGAACTCTTGAGCGCCCAGGAATCCGAGCGCCAATCCGTCTCCTTGGCCCTCCACGAGGAGTTGGCCCAAAACCTGGTGGCCTTAAAACTCAAACTCCGGAACATTGAATCACACCTTCCAGAGAATCAGCCAGAGGTGAAGGGAGACCTGGACCAGGCGGTGAAGAGCATTGACGGCCTGGTGGAGGAGGCCCGGGAGTTATCCTGGGGCTTGCGCCCTCAAGTCCTGGACCTGGGCCTGACTCCGGCGCTGCGGCACCTGGGGGACCACTTCACCCAGTACTTCCAGATGGACGCGGCTTATGAGGTCCCGGACCTCGACCAATTGCTGGCGCCCCAATCCCAGGTGATGGTCTACCGGGTTGTGCAGGAAGCCCTGGTCAACGTGGTCAAGCACGCCCAGGCCAACCGGGTCTCCCTGGAAGTCGGAAAGCAGGAAGGAAAAATCCGGTTCCAGGTGGCCGATAACGGCGTCGGGTTCCAGATGAACACTACCCGCGTGGATTTCTGCGAGAAGATCCAGTCGTCGCCGGACAAAGCCTGGCTGGTGGGCGGGGTGCCGTTTGTGGTAACCAAAGACGGCAAGGAATTCCAGGCAGTGCCCGAAGCCCTGGGAGCAAATGCCGGCCGCAAGATGGGTCTGGCCCTCATGGAAGGGCGTATCCGCTCCCTGGGGGGCACATTCACCATAACCAGCGAAAAAGACAAGGGCACCAAAATCACCTTTACCGTCCCCACGGACGGAAACGAGTCGGCCTGATAGTAAATTGCCTGCAATGAGATGTTTCTTGTAGGGGAGGGTTTTTAAACCCGCCCCTACGTCCCCGCCTGCCACGCTACTTCGAACTTCGAACCTTCCCGACCTCGTTCCCAAGTTGCACTTGGGAACGACACTTTTCGTCCAAGCTCTGCTTGGACACCTCTTCCTCTCCCTCCCGTGCACCCTCACTTGGCTTTGAACCTTAAACGTGAACTCTGACCAGTTTCAACGCTGAACAGGAATTTAGGGCACAATTGTTAGCATTCTTCCTCCATAACCCGTTATAATCAACCCCATGAAGATCACCCTGGCTCAACTCAACCCCGTGGTGGGCGATGTCAGCGGCAATCTCAAGAAAGTCGCATCCACCCTGGAACAGGTGTATGGCACTACCGACCTGGTGGTCTTCTCCGAACTTTTCCTGTCGGGCTACCCCCCGAGGGACCTGTTGGAAAAACCGGCCCTCATCATTCGGGTCCAAGAGGCCCTCGATGATCTGGTAATCCTCTCGACCCGCTACCCGGACACCGGCATCCTGGTGGGGGCCCCTTTGCCCACAGGCCGCGATACCGGCAAAGGCCTGTGCAACTGCGCGGTGCTGATCCATCAGGGCCAGGTGCTGCTGCGTCAGGGCAAATCGCTTTTGCCCACCTACGATGTCTTCGACGAGACCCGGCACTTCGATCCCGCCACGGCGGTGGAGGTCGTCCCCTTCAAAGGCGAAATTCTGGGAGTGTCCATCTGCGAAGACGCCTGGTACGACCCGGAGTTATGGTTCCGGCGCCTCTACCCCCTGGACCCCATCAAGATCCAGATCGAGCGCGGCGCCACCGTGCTCATCAATATATCCGCCTCACCGTTCCAGGTGGGGAAAGAAGCGCTGCGCCACCGGCTGCTTCAGCCCCATGCCCGGAAACATAAGGTGCCCCTGGTCTATGTCAATCAGGTGGGGGGCAACGACGAGCTCATCTTTGACGGCCGCAGCCTGGCCTTTGATCCAGCCGGCGATACCATGGCGGTGCTGCCGGGATTTAAAGAGGCGGTGGTCACCGTGGACCTGGCCCAACCCGGCGCCCCGGGCTTATATGTGCCAGCAACGCCCATCGCCACGGTGCACGAGGCCCTGGTCCTGGGCCTCAAGGATTACCTGGGCAAGTGCGGCTTTGCCAAAGCCGTGGTGGGTTTGAGCGGCGGGGTGGATTCTGCGGTCACGTGCTGCCTGGCAAGCCAAGCCCTGGGACCGGAAAACGTCCTGGGAGTATTGATGCCCTCGCCCTACACCTCCCGGCCCAGCATCGACGATTCCCTGATTCTGGCCGGCAACCTGGGTGTTACAACCAGGCTCATTCCCATCACCCCCATTTATCAGAGCTACCGGCAAGCCTTACAAGAACCCCTGGAACTGGGCGAAATCGAAGTGACCCTGGAAAATATCCAGGCCCGCATCCGGGGCAACATCCTCATGGCCATCTCCAATAAGTACGGCCACATGGTCCTGTCCACCGGCAACAAGAGCGAACTGGCGGTGGGCTACTGCACCCTTTACGGCGACATGAGCGGTGGGCTCTGCGTCCTGGCCGACGTGCCCAAGACCATGGTCTTTGAGTTGGCGAACGAGCTCAACCGGGATCGGGAAACCATCCCCTGGCAGATCATCCACAAGGCCCCCTCCGCGGAGTTGCGCCCGGACCAGAAGGACCAGGACACCCTGCCTCCTTATGACATCCTGGATAAGATCATGAATTATTACCTCACGGAGGGCTGCGCCTACGAGGATATTGTCAAACAGGGGTTTGACCCGGAAACGGTGAGGTGGGTGATCCGCGCCATTGACCGCAATGAATACAAGCGTCGCCAGGCCGCGCCGGGCCTGAAGATCACCTCCAAGGCCTTCGGCATGGGCCGGCGCATCCCCATCGCCGCCAGGTTCGAGTTATGATCCGGGGAATTAGACCTAGCGTCATAAATAATTTTACATATTTATCTCTGTTACGAAAAGTTCAAGGTTCAAAGTTCAAAGTAGAGTGGCGGGCGGGGACGCCCGCCCTACCGGGGTTTCATGGGTTTGAGAGAGCCAAAGGCTCATGAGTGACTGCGCCCTCTGCGCCTCTGCGATTAATTATTTTTCACCGCAGAGGCGCAGAGAACGCAAAAGAGCGCACGTGTTTAATTAACCAGTTTATTTCCAGGCTGAGGCCTGCTACCCTTTCACCAAAAGCGAGGCGTACACTCGCGCCGGAGGTCCCATATGCGTCTGGTAACCATTCTGGCCCTGATGGCCCTGGTCGTGGTCGTGTTCTCCACGCCGGCGATCACCAAGGATGAAAAGAAGGGTGACCATAACCTTTTTCAAAACGCTCCGGCACCCGCCAGGGAACAAGTGGTCGCTATTAAAGGGAGTACGAGATATATCGGTTGGCTTACGGATAGTGGTAAATTTTATATAGAGAGAAATGGCAAAATTATCATGGATGGTTGGGTCAACCGGACGGGCGCGGTGACGCTCTATTCCAGGCTCAGTGATGACAATTATGTGGGGCAGCTTAACCCCATGGGCAACGGCTTGCTGATGTCACCCCAGACGAGCGATACTATCCGACTAGAAGTGCAGCGCTAATCGCATCGCGTTCTGACAGCCGTTGCCCAAAGCCTTTTTTTGGACGGGGGCGGTTTTTCAATACTGTTGGCTCAATCAAATTTCTTCATCTGTCCCGGCGGCAAAGGACCGCCTTTGTCCAATTTCTTCATCTGCCCCGGTGGCAAAGAACCGCCTCCCTCCATTTTTTTCATCTGCCCCGGTGGCATCGGCGCTCCTCCCCACCCGGTTTTCTTGCCCTTGGCCCAGCCCGGGGGGCTTCTGAAATAAGTCGGGCCGATATTATAGAAAACTCGAGGAGGTTCGGCAATTACCCGCCAGGGGCCGATGAGGGCCTGGGCTATTTGCCAGAGGCCCTGATTGAAAGAGTAGAATTGATTGCCGTACTGAAAAACATCTTGGCCCAGATTGGGAGCATAATATACTCCGGGAACTTCGGGGATCGGTGCCCATCGGGGAGCCACATTGGGAGGGAAGATTGGCACTGATTTGGGTTGGGCCTGTAATGCCTGGGCCCCCAATAACAGGACCACCGCCAACAGCGTTAATACCATCGATAAACGTCTCATGATTTTTTCCTCCTTTTAAGCGGGAATGCTCTTCTGCCGCCCCACGGCCAGATCGTGCAGGGGGATAATGATGTCCGCCATCTCTTTGACCCGTCGGGCGCTGTCATAGGCGTCAATGACGTTAATGTGAACCCCTGAAGGAATAGGCGGCCCCGACGCGGGAAAATTCAATTCGTTGCAGCAAAATCCGGTGATCACCGCCTTGCCGGCCTTGGTGTTGACCACCACGGATTGGCCTCCCACGGTATGTCCGGGTGTGAGCAGCACGCTGATGCCGTCCACGATCTGGGCATCCCCGTCCACCTGCACTACTTCCACGTCATCCAGGAGGTCAGGGAAGTAGCGGTGGTCTACCGGGTGGGGCTCTTTGAAAAACTCGTACTCTTTCTTCTGCACGTAGACTCGGGCATTTGTGCACTTGTAGTCGTTTTCGCAGTGGTCGTTGTGCAGGTGGGTGTGAATAATGATATCGATATCTTCAGGTTTGAGGCCGTAACAGGCCAGCGCCTCCTCAAACTCCTGGATCTTCAGGCCGTACTGCTCCCCCACCTCAGGAGGAACCATAAACTGTTCCAGACCGGTATCCACCAGGATTTTCTCCGGTCCCCCCTCCAGGTAGAACACATAGATGGGAATCCAGATGCGCTTGCCGTAACCCTTGAGATACGTCATGATACCCTGATCCGTTTCATTGGCGCCCACCACCAGGGGGTGGATGACATATTCCCGCATAGCCCTCTCCTTCGGTGATTCTTTTTATATAATCATTTGATTCCCAAATGGAAGGTTTATTCACCATCGTTTGCAAAAATCTGGTCCAAGACAAGCAGCCTCTAACAGAGCCAGCAGCCCTGCTCCCGGATCTCTTCGTACCATTTGGTCAGGAGCTGGCGAATCCCTTGCCGGTCAACCAACAGGAGCCGGCGGGTTAAAGCCATGTCAATGAACCCGCCAAAATAGGCGAACTTCACCAGGCCCTCGAGGTTGTCCGGGGAGAAGTGCCGGGCGCGCTCCGGCACGCGTTCCCACATTTCTTGATCCTCGATGATGGACTTAACCTGGTGGAAATGGCTTTCCAGGGTGGCGTATTCTTCCGGGGTCACGGCTCACTTCATCCAGGGGGAGACGATTTGCCGGGCCATGTTGATGGGAATGGCAAAACCGATGCCCTGGCCCTGGGCCGAGATCATGGAGTTGATGCCGATCACCTGGCCGTTGATATCCAGCAAAGGCCCGCCGCTGTTGCCGGGGTTGATGGACGCATCCGTCTGGATGAAGTCCCCATAGGTCCCCCGGCCCAGCCCCCGGCGGCCGGTGGCGCTGATGATACCCACAGTCATGGTCTTTTCCAACCCGAAAGGGCTGCCGATGGCAATGGCCCACTGTCCCACCCGAATTTTGGTGGAATCCCCCATTTTCACGGCTCTCAGGCCTGTAGCCGGAACCTTGACCAGGGCTATGTCAAATCGGGGGTCGGAGCCCACCAGTTGACCCGTCACTTCCCGGCCATCGTTCAAGTGTACCAGGAGTTGCTGGGACCCGGCCACCACGTGGTTGTTGGTGAGGATGTACCCCCGGTTGTCAATGATAACGCCCGAGCCCTGGCCCACCATGCGCCGCTGGATGGGCTGGCCGCCGCCGAATTCCCGGAACATGCCTTCAAAAGGGGTGCCCCGGAAAAAGTCATCGGGTACGCCGAAAGGCCGCACCGTTACTACTCGGACAGCCTTCAGGCTCACCACCGAGGGCATCACCTGCTCGGCCACTTGGATGAAGTCATCCTGGAGTCCCACCGCGGCAACTCCCCAAGCCGGCTGCGGAGCCGGCGGACAGATGGCCAACAGGACGACCGCCACCAATCCCAGGGAAATAACCCCATATCGCCAACGCAAATGCATGTAAGTCCTCCTATAGGATGCGCCCGCGCATCCTCGTTCCCAAGCTCCAGCTTGGGAATGCCAATTTCAGCCCAAGCTCTGCTTGGGCACCACTAGTTCTTCTTGATCGGATTAACGACGGCCCCGCCTTCAACCACCCTCCCGGCAATCCAGCAAGACCTTCAACACCCCCGGACGCTGGGCCCAGGCCAAAGCTTTAAGTCCCTGGTTCAGTGGAAAAGTTTGGCTTATAAGGGGCCTGGGGTCCACCCATCCCCGGCGCAAGAGGCGCAGGGCCGGGGGAAAAGGGCCGCAGCGGTTCCCTACCAAACGCACCTCCGGCACCGCAATGGTCGCAGGGTCCAGGGGAAACCGTTCGATATAGGTGCTTTTCAGGATCACGGTCCCCAGGGGCCGGACCCGGGAGAGCGCCAGTTCCAGACCGGAAGGACTGCCGCTGGCCTCCACCACCACTTGGTAATCTCCGGCGGGCAAGTCCTTAGCCAGAAAAGTCTCCACCCCGTAAGGCCGGGCCAGGGCCAGATGCTCTTGATGGTGGCCGGCGAGGTTAACCTGAGCCCCGTTCAAAGCAAGAGTCCAGGAGATCTGCAGGCCCAGCGGGCCATCTCCTATCACCAGGATACAGTCCTCCGGAGAAATGAGAGCTGATTCCACGACCCGCAGAGCCGCGGCCAGGGGTTCGGTGAAGACCGCCGCCTCATCCGGGACCTCGGGCGGCACCGGATGGAGGTTGGCTGCAGGAATGACAAGGTACTGGGCGAAGGCCCCGTCATGGTTTATTATCCCAAGAACCCGGCGCTTCCTACAGTGTCTGGCAAGCCCCCGACGGCACAGGTGACATTCTCCGCAACCGCTAGTGATCTCCCCCACCACCCGCTGCCCCAGCCAGGGGGAATCCTCAGGGCCGGCCACCTCTCCCACGAACTCGTGGCCCATGATGCCGCGAAAATTGTGATAGCCTTTAAGAATTTGCAAGTCGGTGCCGCAGATGCCGGCCAGAGAGACCCGCACCAGGACCTCGTCGGGACCGGGTTGGGGCCGGGCCAGGTCTTTAATTGCCGGTTGTCCGTCGAAATAGAGTGATAGCATAAAAGCTCTCAGCGTCGCTCATGAGCCTTGGGCTCTCGGTAGGGCGGGCGTCCCCGCCCGCCACACTTGGTGGCACAGGTTTCTAACCTGTGCTGTTGGGCCATGCCCACCCTACTTTATTGCCCACGGTTTTTTTCTGACCACTGACCACTGGCAGCTTTTCCAAGCAGAGCTTACGAAACCGCTTCCTCCAACACCTCCAGGGTCTGGGCCACGGTGGCTTCCCAACTGAGTCCGGCCACAGCTTTGGTAGCCGATTGCCAAATTTGAGGGTCCCGGCTTTGGTCCAGGAACATTTCCAGGGACTCACTCAGGCCGGTGATATCGTCGGGTTGCGAGATAATGGCGCCATTTTCGCCGGGGGCAAGGAATTCCGCCGCGCCGTTGGCCGCGGTGGTAACTACCGGCAGGCCACACGCCAGGGCCTCCAGCACCACGTTGCTGCACGGGTCATAGAGCGTGGGCAGGGCCAGCACCGTGGCGGCCTGATAAAACGGCGCGGTCTCGTGCGTCGGCCCCCAGAACCTGACCCGGTCAGCCACCCCCAGGCGTCCCGCCGCCCGTTGGTAAGGAGCGCTGTTGCCTTTGCCCACCACCCATAAAAGACAGGTCTTATCGCTGAGATTGCTAAAAGCCTGCAACAGGAAAGCCAAACCTTTGCGTTTAAAACCCGAGCCCACGAATAATACTATTCCGGTATCATCCGGGACCCCCAGGCGGCCGCGCAGCTCGGACCGGGCCTCGGCCTCCAACGGCTGGAAACGCCGCCGGTCCAACCCGTTGTAAATCACCCGGACGCGGGCCGGTTCCACGTTAAAGTGCCGGATTATTTCATCCCGTACCTGCCGCGAATTGGCGATTACCCGCTTCAGGTCCGGAAAAGTAAAGAGTCGGCGCTCTACCAGAAGCATTGTCCGGTGAAATGGGCTGAGGCGTTGCGTGGCTCGGGCCAGGGGGGAAAGATATGGGGCTCGCCGGGCCAGCCATTCCCGGTGGCAGCCATCCCCGGCGCGGTAGACCTGGGGAGAAAGCACCCGCTCCAGACTGAACACTACCTGGCCACGGACCTGGTTCAAGAGACGGCGGCTATTGAGGGCAAAGGTAAGGACTCGCAGCGTCTTGCCGCCCCAGACCGGCACCCGCACATAATCCGCCTCAGGCCCCAGTGCAGCCCTGGCCGCGGCTTCCCCGTCCGTGCCGTACACTGTCACATCGTGCCCGGCCGCGGCCAGGCCCCGGACCAGATAGCCCAGGGTAGTCTCGGCCCCGCCAAGCGCGGTCACTCGCTGTCGCAGAAGCGCGATCTTCATAGAATATCGGTGGCACAGGCGTCTCGCCTGTGCGGGCGCAAGCCATATTGATAACTGAAACCATCATTCGCCAAAGTGATTCGCCATGGCCGCTAAAACTTCTCCCGGGGTCAGTTCGACCAACTCGTAGGGCGGAAAAGCGAAGCGCATCCCGCCTTATGTGAACTACAGAAAATAAAAAACCAAAAACAGAAAAAAATCTTACTGCTCTGTCAATAAATTTGCGAAATGCCGACCCATGGCCTCCAGCACCTCATCCGGTTGGATTTCCATCAGGCAGCGGCTGACCTTGGAACCCTCGCAGCCGTCTTTACCGCAGGGCAGGCACTCCCAGTCCTTTTTGATCACCAGGTGCCCTTCTCCCCATGGCCCCCAGTTGAACACGCCGCTGGGGCCGAAGAGCACCACCGCCGGGGTGTTAACCGCTGCAGCCAGGTGCATGGGAGCGCTGTCCATCCCGAAGAACAGCCGCGCCCGATTGATGAGGGCTCCCAACTCCTTCAGGCTCAGGCGCCCTACCAGATTGATGGGGTTGGCCCGGCATTCTTTAAGCACGGCTTTCAGCAAATCTTGCTCATGTGCGGCTTTGGTCCCGGTGAGCACCACGGGCAGGCCCCATTCCTGTTCAAAGGCTTCAATCACCCGGGCATAGCCGGTGGGAGTCCAGCACTTGAAACGCCAGCCAGCCCCGGGATGCATCACCACAAAAGGCCGTTCAGCCAATCCCAGAGAGACGAGCAGGTCATGCACGCGTTGTTCCACTTGGGGCTTCCAAAAGAATTGCAAGCGGGGGTGCTTGGGGTGAATACCCAGAGCCCGCACAGCCGCCAGGTTTTGGTCCACCATGTGCATTTTAATCGGGGGGCGAGGCAACAACCGGGTGAAACAGCCATACCGCTGCCAGAAGGGCTGCCGCGGGTGCGCAAAGCCCAGGCGCTCCTTCGCCCCGGTGAGGAACGCATAAGTGGCCCCCCGGTCACCTATGGACAGCTCTAAGACCAGGTCAAAGCGCCCCCGCCGGAGTTTCCGGATGAAGTTGAGCGTTTCTACCCAGGTCGCACCCCGCCGGTCCACCACCATGAGCTCGTCCAGGCCAGGGTGATCGGCCACCATGGCCTCGGTGCCCTTGGGGACCAGGTAGGTTAGGTGCGATTCAGGCCAGGCCTCTTTCAAAGCTGCGATCACCGGGGTGCTCACCAAGACGTCTCCCGGCTGCTTGAGCTTGATTACCAGGATGCGCTTAGGACTCGGAGTCGGCATTGCGGGTAGCTTTGGGGCCCATGGCCACGCCCCGCTTGGAGGCGCGGATGAACGAAAGGAGGTTCACCACTTCCGGGGTCATGGGGACTTCCTGTTCCACCCGGGCCATGGCTGCTTTGAGGTTGACCCGGCGGAAGAACAGAATACGAAAAGCCTGGCGCAAGGCGGCAATATTGGGGGAAGCCAGGCCGGCCCGCTTCAAGCCCACCAGGTTAACCCCCATGACGGTGTGGGTGTCATCAATAATGCTGTAAGGCGGGATGTCCCGGGAGGCCTTGGAGCCGCCCCGCAGGATGGCCAGGGTGCCCACCCGGATGAACTGATGCAGGAGACAGTTGCCCGCGATAAAGGCCCGGTCCGCGACCTCCACATAACCGGCCAGCAGAGCGCCGTTGACCAGCACCACATGGTCTCCCAAGGAGGAGTTGTGGCCCATGTGGCTCATGGCCATGAGAAAATTGTGGTTGCCCACCCGGGTGGCGCTGCCGGGGGTTGTGCCCCGATGGATGGTGACGTACTCCCGGATACGGTTGTGGTCGCCGATAATGGTGTAGCTCTCTTCCCCCGTAAAGGCGTAATCCTGGGGGTCATAGCCCACGACGGCTCCGAAGGCGATGAGGTTGTCTTTGCCAATGGTGGTGTAAGGCCCGATATAGGCGTGAGCCAGGATGCGGGTGCCGGCGCCGATGGTGCTCGGTCCGTCAATGATCACCCCCGGTCCCACGGAAACATCCGGCGCCAGTTCCACCCCGGGGGCTATCCTGGCGCTGGGGTCAATGGCCATCGAGGTCCCTCCCCCGGGAGAGCTCCCGGAGATAGTAGTATTTCAAAAACTTATACATGCTCATCAGCACCGCCAGAGTATAGCCCGGCGTGCCCTCCAAAAATCCTTGCCGAACGATGTAGAGATGGAGAAAGGTGAAAAAAGGTCGAAAGACCAGTTCCCCGGGAAAGGGCCGCCGGCCGCGTTTGGCCAGCTCCACCGCGGCCAGGCGGGCGTAACGGTCCATGCGGGTGACGTATTCGCTCACCGAACGGTAACTGTAATGGTCCAAAGGCGTCTGAAGATTCCCCACCGGCCCGGCAACCAGCACCTCTTCGTGGACCTCCTGATCCCGAAAGCGGCCCTGGTCCCGGCGAAAGAGGCGCAGGGTGTAATCAGGATACCAGCCCAAGTGCCTGATCCAGCGGCCGCAAAAGTAATTCTTCCGGGCCACCCGGTAGCCGGTCAGGGGTCCGTTCGCTTTAACCACCGCCTGGATTTCATCCTTTAAGGCCGGTGGCACCCGCTCATCGGTATCCAGACTGAAGACCCACTCATTTTGAGCCTGATCCAGGGCAAAATTCTTGGTACGGCCAAAACCCTGCCAGGGGGCGATAAGGACCCGATCGGTATAGGCCCGGGCCACCTCCACGGTGCGGTCGGTGCTGCCCGTGTCCACCACCACGATGTCGTCTGCAAAGCTGACGGACGCCAGGCACTCGCCGATATTGGCTTCCTGGTTCAGGGCGATTATGAAGACTGAAAGTTTAAGCATGGTTTAGTTGTCAGCTATCAATTGCCAGTTTCATTTCTAACCACTGATCACTGACCACTGGCCACTATTTCAACGGTTTGGCCTCGTCAATGAGCATAATGGGGATATCATCCTTAATTTCGTAAACCAGACGGCACTTATCGCAGATGAGCCCGTCCCCTTTCTCATTTAAGCGAATATCCCCCTTGCACTTGGGGCAGGCTAAAATTTCCAGCAGATCTTTGCTGATGGGCATGAGGCCTCCAATTTATTCAGAGATTAGTCCGCACTATCAGTTTTATGGTGGACCGTGCCCACTATCCATAGGGCGGCCCATGGCCGCCATTGGTCGGCGTGCACGGCACGCCCTATATTTATCCATACTATCAACTAATTTCCACTCTAGACAAGATATTCTCGCACGCAGCCCTTACAACCTCCGGTGTGAGTTCATTGAGGCACCGGGGTTCGGGGCACTGACGCTTAAAGCACGGGCTGCAGGGCAACTTAAGGCGCACCACCTGGTGCCCTTTGCCGAAGGGGCCGGTGCGCCAGGGGGCCGTAGGGCCGAAAAGGGCCACCACCGGCGTTCCCAGGGCCGCGGCCAAGTGCATAGCCCCGGTGTCGGTGGTAACGGCCAACCGTGCCCGCCTTAAGACCCCGGCCAATTCCGCCAGGGAGGTGCGTCCCGCCAGGTTGAAAATCGGTGCCCGGGTCTGTCCGGTGACCTCCGCGACCAGTTTTTCATCAGCGCGGCTGCCGGTCATGGCCACCTGGAATCCTCCATCGGTCAAGCACCCCGCCAGACGCGCCCAGGACGCGGCAGGCCAGAGTTTCGACGCCCAGCGGGCGCCGGGATGGAGCACTGCCAGGGGCCGCCCGGCTTCCTCCGGAATCAACTCCGAAGTATCAACCCCAGCATCCAGGTTCAGGCGGAAGCGGGGCAGGGCAGGGGGGGCCCCCAGGTAGTGGGCCAGGTTGAGGTAGCGCAGGACCGCGTGAGCCTCCGGGTCGAAAGGGTCCACCCGTTCGGTGAGCGCCAGATAACTGCCCTCCCGGGTCCGGTCATAGCCCACCTTGCGGGGACTCCGGGCCAGGGCCACCCAGACCGCACTCTTGAGTAAGCCCTGCACGTCCAGGACCAGATCAAAGGGCTGGGCCCGGAGGCGGCTGAGGAGACCACGCAGCCTGGCCGGGTTGGAGCCGCCCAGCAGTTCGCCGGGGTGCAAGCGGGGCGCCTCCCAAATCTCATCCAAGGCCGGGTGCCCCGCCAGCAGCGGCGCATACGCGGCCTCCACCAGCCAGGTGATCCGGGCGGACGGATAGGCCGACCGCAGGGCCTCCAGGGTGGGCAAAGTATGGAGTACATCCCCGAAGGAACTCAGTTTGACGATTAAAATCCGCGGTTGGGGGGAATTATGACTGACCATTATTCTGCTTCGCGGTTCATGATCCCAAAGACGGTTGCCCTATGTGACCATCGCCTCCATGACGCCAGCGCCTGGCGCTTCTCTCCCCTGGAATCATATCTTAGGGTTTTCTTTATATATTATACACCCTGAAATTATGCCCGCACTATTCAGCCAGACAGGCGATAAAACCTGGAAGCCATTGGTTCCGCAAGAGGGCCATGCAGGTCGCTTTCCTAAAGGCCACCAACCCTGGTGACAATCTTGGCGCATTGCAGAATAAAAGGCAGGCCAGGCTGGCCTGCCTCAGGAGGGGAGGGTTGGGGGAGCGGGGAGTTAGTTCAGGCGGAGCGCGGTTTCCACCGCAGGAAGCCCAGGCCCACCAGGCCGGAGCCAAAAAGCAATACCGAGGCGGGGACGGGCGCCGCGGTGCCGTTCATGACCCGGAAGAGCTCGGTATTGTCCACGTACAGCCCGCGGATCGGGTCATACAGATCGGCATAACCGGCCAGCAATTCGGAGCCGGCGCCGATGGCGTACAAGGGAACCAGGGCATTGGTGTGGTCGCCGGAATTATAACTGGCTCCAGGCAGCACACCTGCGCCATTGTCCACGACCTCATTAAAGGTTCCGGGGATCGGCCCCCCCAGATACCCGCATTCATGATCTGCAGTGACGAGGAGCAGGGTGTCGCTCCAGCTGCTGTTGGCGTTGACCCAATCTACTACAGCCTGGACCGAAGCGTTAAAATCCATCTGCTCTTCGATCATGCGACCCAGTTGGTTGGCGTGGTTGGCCCAGTCAATCGCGCCACCTTCGATCATGAGGAAGAAGCCGTCGGTGTCCTTATTGAGGACGTTCAGAGCTCCTTTGCTCATAGTGGCCAGGGAAGGCACGTTGGTGTTAAAAGGGACGACCCCGGGAGCGGCCTTTGGATCTCCATTCCGGGATTGTTGGGTCGTTTCATAAGCCTCGAAGGTGCCGACCACCTTGGTGACGGGAGGATTGGTGGTATTGGCCAGGGCTTCAAAAGCCGCCTTATCAGTAATATGGGTGTAACCATTAAGAGTCCCGGCATTCAGGGCACTCCAGGTGGCAGTGCCCCCCACGTACTTGGCGTCTTTGGGGGTTAGCTGATAGTTACCGCTATTGTCGTAGTTGATGTTCCCGGCGCCCATGATGACGTTCAAAGGGCTGCCGCTGGCGACCATTTCATTGGCGATGGCGGCATAGTTGTTCCGGCTGGCATTATGCGCATACATGCCCGCAGGGGTGGCGTGGCTCCACTCCACCGTGGTGACTACCCCGGAGGCCTTTCCCAAACCCTGGGCAATCTCGGTGATGGTCTTTAATTTATTGCCGCTGGTATCGGTATTGAGGACGCTGTCGTAGATTTTAACGCCCGTGGCCATGGCCGTCGCCGCGGAAGAGGAATCGGTGGGCCTGAATTTTACATAATTGAAATCACTCCAGGCCAGGCTGGGGTCATAGCCGGTGGAAGGGGCTCCCGGTTTCCCGGCGGAAAAGGTACTCATGCCATATTGCACCGGGAACGATTCATAGACCCCCTTGGTGCCCGTGAAGTAATCCGTGGCCTTGACGGTGTTGTAACCTTGACCGTCACTGATCATGAGGATGACGTTCTTGGGCATATCGGCCGACGCCAGGCCGGTCCACAGGATCAGGCTGAGCCCCGCCAGGGCGCTCAACCAGGTTTTCATACCACGATAACGCATGGATTCCTCCTTTCAAGTCATTCGGTTAACGTTTGATAACATCGATAGTCTCAAGTGCTTTGCGAGGTTTTTGGGGATTGTTGGCCAGGTCACCTCCTCTTCCAGAACTCTGGTGACCTTTTTACAACAACAATATTAAAGTAGAACTAGGTATTAATTAGTAAGTAATTAAATAAAGTATAATTAATTGTAATATACTAAAACAAATAGAGGATTTAATTAAAGTCAGTCACAATCCGAGTTGTCGAAGTGATGCTGTGAGTTAGGCTCAGGATAGCCCTATCTAAATGAGACTAAAGTTATTTATTAGTTAAGAATAGGTGTGATTGAAAGAAAAAATGAATCTGAGATGGTTAAGACCGGCCGAAGTAATCCCTACTTCGGAAAACGGCAAGGGAATAAAGGGGCCAAACTGGTAGGGCAGGACAAGGAGGAGGGCCTAAATGCCCGGCAAAATAATGAGCCTACGCCCAGTCCACCCCGGAAGAGTTCTCAAGAATTTAAGCACCTAACCGTGGAGCAAGAGAATAATTCATTCCAAAATCATCCACTCTTAAAGTCCTGCAAAATCCACTCCACTGCTTCCCCAAGATCCGGCGCTACATGGACCGGCTGCACCTTTTGCGCCGCCCGGAGGTAGCCATATTCGCCCTGGCCATAGCCCGTAAGCACCAGGATACCCTGGACCCCGGCGTTGGCCGCGGTCTGAATGTCGTTGTAACGGTCGCCCACGGCATAAGACCGGGTCAGGTCCAGGTCCAGCTCCCGGGCCGCCTGCTGTATCAGCGTAGGATGAGGCTTGCGGCAGGCGCAGTTCTCCCCCGGACTATGGAGACAGGCGTAGATGCCGTCCAGCTGTGCGCCTGCCGCGGCCAGGAGCGTTTTCAGGTGTTCATGGACTTCAGCCACTAAAGACGCGGGAAAGTAGCCCCGGGCGGCCCCGGACTGGTTGGTGACAATCACCACCTTGAACCCCGCCTCGTTAAGCCGGCGGATGGCCGGGCCAACCTGGGGCAGCAGCCGGAAACGGCTCACGTGATTGATATAGCCCATCTCCTCGTTGATGGTGCCGTCCCGGTCCAGAAATACCGCGGGGTGACTCATGCGCCTCCTTTAAGCCGGTCCCGGGCCGCGGCCAGGGCTTCGTCCACCGTTATGGCGTTCAGGCAGGCGTAGCCTACCTCGCAGGTACGTTTGAAGCAAGGGCTGCACGGCCAGGGATGGCGAATCACCGTGGCGAGGGCAGAAAAAGGGCCGGTGGCCACAGGGTCGGTGGAGCCGAACAGGGCCACCTGCGGCACCGAAAGCGCGGCCGCCGCATGCATCAATCCGGAATCATTAGTAACCAGGAGGCGGAGTTGGGACAGCACCCCCAGGGCCTGGCGGAGGGTGGTGCGTCCCACCAGATCGACCACCGGCTTTTGAAGATAGTCCTTGACCAGGTCCGCTACCGGGCGCTCGTCGGCACCCCCCAGGAGCACCAGACGCGCCCCGAACTCCTGCTGCAGAGCCCGCCCTAAGGCGGCGAAGCGTTCCGGCGGCCAGCGTTTAGCCGGACCGTAAGCCGCTCCCGGGCTCAATCCCACCCAGGGACCCTCACCAGGGAGGTCGATTTCTTGCAGGAATTGGGCCGCACCGGCCACTTCTTCCGGTTCCAAGGAGAGCGTAGGGGGTGTAAAGGTGGCCACTCCTCCCAGAGCTTTAAGCAACCCAAGCAAATAGAAAACGGTGTGCAAACCGTCGAGATGGCTGCGGCCGGACACGGCCTCCTTGAGGAAGAGGCCCCGGGCATCGGTATTATATCCCACCCGGGACGGGACCCCCACCAGCCAGAGTCCCAGGGCGGATTCCATGGAGTTTGGCAAGGCCAGGGATACGTCGAAGCGCCCGCGCATCTCCCACAGGACTTGCCATTTGCCCCGGCCCGAGGGATATCGAATAATCTCCACCACCCCGGACTGGCTGACGAAGACCGGAGCGACGCGGGGCACCGCCAGCACGGTGATCCCGGCCAGGGGAAAAAGCCGTTTGAGCCCGGCCAGCACCGGCAGGCTCATAATCGCATCCCCAACCCAGTTGGGGGCGCGTACCAGCACGCGTCGCACCCCTTCCGGATCTCGGGCAAACCGGCGGGATACCTGCAGCTGGGCAAACCGCTGCCGGACCTCGAGGGGCAGGGGCTGTTCTTGAGGCTGGCGAGTTTTTTCTGTGGATACAGGATTCATATACAGGGGCTAACTAGTTCTCATCCGAAAACGTTTAAAGATGCAAACGGCCTTCAAAGTCCCCCTTTGAAAAAGGGGGATTTAGGGGGATTTTCGGGTACTTATGAATCCCCCCTAACCCCCCTTTGGTAAAGGGGGGGATTTTAAAGGCGTTTCTGGATGAAAACTAACTAAAGGGGCGACCCTCTCCAAATAAGCTATTAATACCAATGGCATTCAAATGGTGGCACAGGCGTCTCGCCTGTGCAAGGGCAGGCTACAACCTGCGACTACCCGAAGAAGCTTCTAGAGCACGGTATAAGGCATTGTAAAACATTTTCGGCTGATACGGTAGGGGGAGCTTAAAGGGAGGCGGCCAGCAGCGTATCCAGGCGGCGGGGAGTAAGGAGATGCTGGAGCCGGTTAACGCTCTAAAAACGTCAGTACGCATTCGGGTTCACTCAACCGGGCTTCTACATCCAGGACCCATAGGGGCACGCCCTCATGCCAACGCTCCCCTAAACGGGCCCAATCCTTCCCGGTGGTGATGAGGGCTTCGGCTCCCCGGGCTTGGGCCGTTGCCGCCAGGTCATGCACTTCCCGGGGGGTATAATTATGGTGGTCGGGGAAGGGTTGGAAGCCTTTCTGGTCCACCCTCAGATCCTGCAAGGTCGCGGTGAACACCTCAGGCCGGGCCAGGCCCGCAAAGGCCATCAGGGCGCGGTGGCGAACCACCTCCGGCGCCTCGGCCTGCCCGCCGGGATACGACGTGACCCGCACCGGGGAGATGCTCGCAGTCAACACCATTTTGTCCGGGAAGCGCTTTTGGATGGCCAACAGATTAGCTTGATGGCGCGGGTGGTCGAACCGGGTCAGGATAATGGTTTGGGCCGCGTTCAGCGCGGTTAGCGGTTCCCGCAGAGGCCCCCGGGGCAGCAGATAGCCGTTCCCGAAGGGAGAAGCCGCGTCCAGCAGCACCAGGTCCAGGTCCCGGTGCAGTTGAAAATGCTGGAAGCCGTCGTCCAGGAGGAAGAGGTCCGGCTTGAACTCCTCCCAAGCGGCCAGTCCCGCGGCATAACGGCAGGCGCCGGTATAGACCGCCACGCCGGGCAGGGTCCGGGCCAGCCAGTAGGGCTCCTCGCCCACTTCGGGGGGCTTACGGTAGAGGCGTTCGCCGTCGGAAAGCCGGGTGGGGGCCTGGATGCGGCCGCCGTAACCCCGGCTGAGGATGGCCACCCGTTGGCCCCGGTCCCGCCAGAGTGCGGCCAGGCAGGCCACCACAGGGGTCTTACCGGTGCCCCCCACCGTGATGTTCCCCACGCTGATGACCGGGGCCGGCAGCTTTTTCGTCCGGAGCAAACCCCGGGCGTAGAGGGTGCGCCGCAATCCGGCCCCCAGGCCGTAGAACCGGGAGGCGATCATGGCAGCCGCAGTGAGTCCGGCGTTAGGGGGTGGTCCGGCGTCATCCGCCCCCTGGAGCCGCCGGAACAGATTATGCCAATAGGGCCGCATAGGTTACGTTATAGACGATTTCGGCGCTTCCTGGCAACCTTTCCGGGATGCCGCCACTCTCGGGTGACAGAAAGCTTCATTTCATGGAAATGCCCAAGGCTGGCTGATAACATTTCTGGGCGTATTCTTTCACCATGCGCCGGGCGCTAAAGCGGGCCGCGGTGCTCTTGATGGCGTTTTTCATCAGTTGCACCCATCCCTGGGGGATGCCGTTATCGTCGTTCTTATAATAGAGGGGCACCACCCGGTGTTCCAGAATATCATAAATGGCCGCGGCGTCCAGGGCATCCCGGTTATCCTCGCCGTTACCGCCGAAGGCCCAGCCATTATTATCGTTGAAGCCCTCGATCCACCAGCCGTCCAGAATGCTCAACTGAGGCAGACCGTTTAAGGAGGCCTTCATGCCGCTGGTGCCGCAGGCCTCTAAAGGCGGCAGGGGGCTATTGAGCCAGACATCCACGCCATGGACCAGGGACTGACCCAGCAGTTCCCCGTAATCTTCTACAAAGGCGATCCTCCCCTTCAACTCGGGGTCCCGGGCAAAATTGAAGATCCGCTGCAAAATGCGTTTGCCCGGGTCGTCGGCTGGATGGGCTTTGCCAGCAAAGATGATCTGCACGTTTTGCCAGGGCTTGTGGAGGATGGCTTTTAGACGCTCCAGGTCCTGAAAAATCAGATCGGCCCGCTTGTAGGTGGCAAACCGCCGGGCAAACCCCAGGGTAAGGTCGGTGGGATCGAGCATCACCCCGCCCGCCACCACGTTGGCGCAATTGGAGTGTTCGTTGCCCCAACGCAGCCGGGTCCTCTCCCGAATCAGGTCGATGAGCCTGGACTTCTGCTGGCGGTGCACCTCCCAAAATTCTTGGGGAGGAATGTCGTCCAACCTCTCCCATACGGCTGGATTATCGTGATCTTTCAGCCAATTATTCCCAAGATAGCGGTCAAACAAGAGTTTCATTTCGGGCGAAATCCAGGTGGGCACATGGACCCCATTGGTGATGGAAATAATGGGGACCTGGTCTGCCGGCTTATCCGGCCAAAGGGGCTGCCACATCTTCCGGGAGACCTCGCCATGCTTGACGCTGACGGCGTTGTGGTAATCCGACAGCTTCAGGGCAAAAGCGGTCATGTTGAAGCCGGCGTCGGGGTCTGCGGGGTTGCGTCCCAGGTTGAAGAATTCATCCCGGCTAAGCCCCAGGCGAGAACAATAGCTGGAAAAATAACGGTCTATCAGGTCAAAGGGGAAGACGTCGTGGCCCGCGGGCACCGGGGTGTGGGTGGTGAACACCGAGGTAGCCCGCACCTCTTTGACTGCGTCCTCATAAGTCATCTTGCCCTCTTCCATGCGCTCCCGGATGCGCTCCAGTAAGGCAAAGGCAGGATGCCCTTCATTCATATGAAGCACTGAATGCTTGATGCCCAGGGCGGCCAAAATTGCTGTGCCCCCCAGCCCCAGGACGATTTCCTGGAGCAGCCGCTCCTCCATCTGGCTGATATAGAGGTGGTCGGAAATCCGCCGGTAGGCCGGGTCGTTGGCCGGGAGGTCCGTGTCCATCAGGTAGAGGGGGATGCGCCCCACCATGACCTTCCAGACCGACACGAAAATGGGCGGTTCACACACCGGCACCTGCACCACGAGCTGTTCGCCCTTGTCGTTTAACACCCGGGCAATGGGGGCGGCGTCCCGGTCCAAAACTTCGTCGGCGCCTTCCTGCCAGCCGTCGGCATTGATCATCTGGCGCAAATAGCCGTCGGGATACATGAAGCCCACGGCCACCAACGGGGTCCCCAGGTCGCTGGCCTCCTTAAGATGATCTCCGGCCAGAAACCCCAGACCCCCGGCATAGAAGGGCAGGGAGTGGTGCAGGCCGTACTCCAGGGAGAAGTAGGCGATGGGCTCGCACTCCTCTTCAGTAATGTTAGCCGTGAACCAACAGATCTGAGTCTCCACATCTTGATGAAACTGGGCCAAGACCGGGTCATAGTGGCGGAGATACTCCGGATCGCCTGCCGCGCCCTCCAGGATTTGGGGAGGCAAGACCTTTAGGAGTTTCACCGGGTTGTGGTGGGTGTCCTTCCAGGCCGGGCGGTCCAACCTCTTAAAAAGCATCCGGGCTTCGGGGTGCCAGCTCCACCACAGGTTGGAAGCCAACTCGCCCAGACCCGCCAGACGCTCCGGCAGGTGGGGAAATTTATCCTTCAGGCTGTCTTCCATGGGCGCTCACTCCTGCATCCGGAATCGAGGCCGGGATCAAAGGGGCATCTTTAATTGAAATTAAACTAATGCTTATCAGGGGGAAAGCAAGGGTGGGTTAATTTCGGGCAAATTGCTTCCACAGGAAGAATTTGGCCGAAGGATCGTCCGATTGTCCGAAGGTGAAATATAACAATGGTGGGGCAGCCGTCTCTGGCTGCCTGTGTAGGGGCGGGTTTAAAACCCGCCCCTACGTTATTGCCATAAATATGGAGGCTTTTACCATTGTAGGGTCATTACTGTGCGGCTTCCCGGATCGGAGTTGCGTCGACGGCAGGGCTATCCGGTTCCTCCTCCCGGGAAAACTGCATTTCATAGAGACGGCGGTAGAGGCCGTCCGCGGCCAAAAGCTCGGCGTGGGTGCCGATTTCCATGATGCGCCCGTCTTCTAAGGCGATGATGCGGTCGGCATTGCGCACGGTGGAGAGGCGGTGGGCGATGACTAAGGTGGTGCGGCCTTTGATGAGCAGGTCCAGGGCCTGTTGCACTTCCCGCTCGGATTCCGAGTCCAGAGACGAGGTGGCTTCGTCCAGGATGAGGATGGGCGGGTCTTTCAAGAGCGCCCGGGCGATGGCCAGGCGCTGGCGTTCGCCGCCGGAGAGGCGCACCCCCTGCTCCCCGATGAGGGTGTCCAAACCGTCAGGCATGGCCATGACAAAGTCATAGGCATGTGCGGCCTTGAGCGCGCCCAAGATGTCCTCTTCCGCGGCGGCTAGCCGCCCGTAGGCCACATTGTGGCGCACGGTATCGTTGAACAGGATAGTCTGCTGGGTGACCACCCCGATCTGACGCCGGAGCGACGCGAGCGTTACGTCACGGATATCGTTGCCATCGATCCGGATGACGCCATCGGTGACCTCATAGAACCGGGGCAAAAGGTTCAAGAGGGTGGATTTGCCCGCACCGGAAGGCCCCACCAGGGCCACCACCTCCCCCCGGCGCACGCTGAACTCAACCTTGTGGAGAATATTCTGGCGCCCATCGTAGGCAAAGTTAACCCGGACGTAGTCGATCTCCTGGGCCAGGGGCGTCAGGACCGCAGCCTTGGGCGCGTCTTTGATCTCCGGCTCCCGGTCCATGAGGCCGAAGACCCGCGCGCCAGCGGCCAGACCTTCCTGGACGATATTCTGGACCGAGCTTAAGCTCTTGATGGGCTGGTAGAGCATGAGGAGCGCGGCCAGAAAGGAGAAAAAGGTCCCGGGGGTGGAGGTGCCCCGGATCACGGCATAGCCGCCGTAAAATATTATCCCGGCCATCCCTAAAGAGCCCAGAAGCTCCATGACCGGCGGCGACAGTTCCCGGGTGGCATTCAACTTCATGCGAATGCGGAAGTAGTCCCAATTGGCCTTGGAGAAACGCTGCTCCTCGTAATCCTCCCGGGCGAAGGCCTTGACGATGCGCTGGCCGATCAAGGACTCCTGGAGCACGGTATAGAGATGGGCGTTGGCCACCTGGGTCTTGTGGGACATACGGCGCATGCGTTTCCCCAACTGGACGATGATGAGCACCGCCACGGGAAAGACCACCATGGCCATGATGGCCAGGCGCCATTCCCGGTAAAAAATCACTGCGGTGAGGCCGATGACAGTAAAGGAATCCTTGAAGAAGCTGGTCACGACCCGGGTCACCGCGTCCTGGAGCAGGTTGACGTCGTAGGTCAGGCGGCTCATGAGCACCCCGGTGGCCTCGCCGTCGAAGAAGGACAGGGGCTGGCGCTGGATGGACGCGAAGAGCTCATCCCGGAGGCGGGTAACGGTGGCGTTGCCGATATAGCTCATCTGATAGTTGTGGGTGTAGGACAAAAACCCCTTGACGAGATAAAGGATCACCACCAGGGGCGGCAGCAAATAGAGCATGTTTTCCCGTTTGGCAAAAAAAACGTCGTCCAGGACCGGCTTGACCATATAGGCCAACAGTGCAGTGATGGCCGAGACCCCCAGCATGGCCGCGATGGCCGCGCTCATGCGCCACTTGTGGGGTTTGAGATACTTCAGGAGGCGGAAATAAAGCCGCAGGTCGGCAGTATTCATATATTCATAAGAGAAAAAGTCAGGCTAAGGGTTTTATTTTTCAATATATATCTTATCAGGGCTCAATTTTCCAATGAAATCGGGGAAAAGGGGAAGAGAACGGGCCGGGGAAAAGCCATTTCAAAACCTGCCTTCGAGAAGAATTGTCATTCTGAGAGTAGCGAAGAATCTCATAATCCTTGTTCAGGATGATAGAGAAAAACGGTTTTGAAATGGCTTTTAGTCCCTCCAGACGACCCAAAAAATCGCCGAAAATGGCCGGGCGCGGGCCGGTTGGGGGGGGAAACCTGGCACATGTGCCGGGACATTGGCGAGGTGTCCTCGCCATATACCCGCCATATACCCGGTCTAAACCCGCGTGCAAGCGCGATCCGGTCGAGGCGGAGCCACGGTTGTGCCGCCCCTGTCCCGGGGTAAAAATCTGGCTTTCGTATGACTTAGTTAATAATATCAATGAATTAATGACGGGCTGGCATCCTGGTGCCGGGACGCGGCACAGACGGAACGGCTGGAGCCTGCCAATTTTCCTGAAATTGGCCAGCAGTGATCCGCTTTTATCCCGGCAAGGCATGGAGTAAGCATAAACTCAAGATTGCGAGGGCGTAAAGCACGGATGAGAAAGATGACAACCTTTCCAGCGGCCGGAGGAGACAGAGCTCCCCCGGCGAACATATTGTGATGCTGTAATATTAAATTTCACTAACCCCTCAGGTCAGCGTGATCACCTTGTCGGCTAACTGCATGGCGGTGACGATATCCAGCATATTGGTAGTTTCTCCCACCTGTTTCTTTTCTAAAAGTTGGAAATGGTTGAGACAGGTGCCGCACACCAGCAGACGGACCCCGGACCGCGTTAACGCTTTGAGTCCGGGCAGGACCTCGGAGCCGGCCACGGCCAGCTTGACCCCGTTATTCAACAGGACCACGCACCACAACTCCGGCCCCATCTCTTTGAGGGTGGCGATAAAACTGGCGATGAGGCGGCCTCCCAAAAAATCATCGCCCCGCCCCAGGGTGTCGCAGCCCATGAGGACAAGAGTTTTGCCCGAGGTCTCCTCCGGTTTTTCCACAAAAACCTGACAGGTGCCGGTGTCCGCCCGGGAGCCGGAGATGGCGAAGTCGTCCCCTTTACTTTCTACCTTGACGGTAAAGCCGGCCCGCTCCAAAAACCGGCTGACGTTTTCCTGGGCGGCCGCATTGTCCACCAGCACCGTAAGCTGCTGCACGTCTTTTTGCTCGATAATTTCTTTGGTCTTAATCACCGGGTTGGGACAGGCCAGGCCCCGGCAGTCCAGTTGTTGTTTCGACATGGTCTGACTTTCTCCTCAGATAATAATTTAAGATGCGGCAGCAGTTTCGGCAAGGGGCTTCCGCCGCCCTCGTTCCCCGTGCAACGCCGCGCCCAGAGCCCCCACCAGGTCCGGCTGTCGAGCAGGGTCGGGTCCGGGGAGAGCCAGTTCGCTAAGTGCTGCGGCAGGAGGCTATTTATCCCCTTTGGCTACCGGGTAGCCGGCCTCCGCCCAGGCCTTGATGCCCCCGGGATACCGGTAGACGTTTTTATAACCCAGCTTCACCGCCCACATGGCGCCGTTGTGGCTGCGGGTGCATTTGACGAAACCGCAGTAGAACACCAGGGTCTTATCCTTGTCGGGTCCCAGGAATTGCTCGAATTTCGCCTTGGCGGCGTCATCCATCTCCTTCACTTCCGGGATGGGAAACTCATACTGCACCGCACCGGGGACATGTTGCTTCACATAACTGTCCTGTAATGGCATGGTGTCGATGATCATCATGGGTTTCTTTTGGTCGATCCAGCCCTTCAGTTCCTCGGTAGTCACCAGTTTGTAGCCGCCCCGCGCCACTTCCCGGGACAAAGTCACGGCGGATTTCTCCGTATCCAGTTCTTTGCCGGACCAGGATTTGCCGCAGCCCGCCAGGGCCAGCGCCGCGATAAGCATGAGCCCGCTCACGAAATACATGCGATTTTTGGTCATTGGGTTGTTTCTCCTTTCAACCGTAATGTTAACCTTCTGATCCAGAGGCCTTGGGGTGCTCGACTCCGCCGCCGCCAGTAAAGGAAAAGAGTTGCGCCGATCATCATCAGGTCACGCCAGAACGCGGTCGTAACATTGTGTTGGGCGTCCAGTTCGTCTGCGGTGAAACAGCCGCAGTCAATGTCAAGGTTCTGCGAGACGGCGTATCCCAGAATCAACAGGAACACGAGGAGCAGAACCGCTGTGATGGTCAGGCTGCCCCGGACTTCCAAAATCAATCCAAGGCCCGCCAGCACTTCCAGGGCCGGGAGCCCAGTTGCCACCAGGGGCAGCAAGCCCTCTGGCACCAGGTCATACTGGGCGATGGCGTGGGCAAAGGCCTTGGGGTCCAGGAGCTTTATCACCCCCGCGTAGATGAAGATTCCGGCCAGAGCCAGTCTCAGAAAATGATACAGCCAAGTCAGGCAAACCTTCCAATCCAGGTCAGGGCATCGCAGCACCTGGCCGCGTTCCACGACCAGCGTCTCGGGCTGACCAGGCTTGGACTTGCCGGGGTTTTCCAATAAATTCACTTTGACTGGATCGGCCTCTTAAAACGGATTAGCCGCCATAATCCCACCCAATTCGGTTCACCTAAACCTATAGGGGTGGGGTCTCCTCGCCCGAATTTCACTCAAGCCGGGTCCATATGGGTTAGACGATTGGCGAAGACGCTAAGCTCTGGGGTGCAGCCCGGACCTAACCTTACGGTTGGGGTGGCCGTTGCCCGCGTCAGGGCAAGGCAAAGGCGTACCTGCACCATCCACTTGAGAAGATAGCGGCGTTGGGTCGGCAGGCCGAAAACCTGCGGGATGAATCTGCGGGGTTAATTCAAGGGGGGGATTGACGCAGGAAGGTAGCTAAAAGAGGATTCCCAGTGATCAGCCCAACCCTTATCCGGCCTCCGAATCCAGAGCCTTACCAAGGCTCTCCGGACGCCGCTACTTCAGGACCTCAGCGGTGTAAACCAGAGCGACCGATACACCAGGATCACCTCCTTGACGTAAGTTTCATATTTTTCATAGTAGATCATAAAAGAGAATCCACCAGGAATCAATAGATTTTTCCCCAACTCCTATTTTTGGCCGAATATAGGCAGCAGGCCCCTGGCCGGCCATACAACAGTTGCCTTAGCACATTCCAGGACTCGGCGGGTTGACAGACCTCTTCCGGTGGGATAAATGCATATGAATAATATATATTGTGGATTATCAGGAATGCCATCATGGTGCTGATCGTCATATGTATGCTGGCTGGCTTGTGGCTCCTCCCCGCCGGGGTGGGGGCGGGTCCGGGCCTCCCCATGGGCACGCCGCCCCAGGTTGCGCCCTCCGAGGCCTTGCGTCTTCCTTACTATGCGCCGCCGTCTCAAATGTATCTCTGCGGGGAGCCGGTGCCCCTGGACGATCCCGGGGTCAGGGAAGCCCTGGACCGGGAATTCACCGTCGAAGTTTGGAGCCGCGCCCAAACCACCATGTGGCTGAAGCGAGCTGCCCGTTACTTCCCGGAAATCGAGCGCAAACTGCGGTCCCGGCGTCTGCCCTTAGACCTGAAATATGTGGTCCTGGTGGAGAGCGACTTGCGCACCCAGGCCAAATCCTCCGCGGGCGCGCTCGGCCCCTGGCAATTCATGGGTCCCACGGCCCAGCGTTTCCAGTTGCGTTGCGATAAAGCCGTGGACGAACGCCTGGAGTTCGGCGCCGCCACGGACGCGGCCCTGACCTATCTGACCAATCTATACCAGTTATTTCATAGCTGGCCCCTGGCCCTGGCGGCCTACAACGCCGGGGAAGGGCGCGTCCAGAAGGCCATAGTCGCCCAGGGAGTTCATGACTATTATCGCCTCAGCCTGCCGGAGGAGACCGAACGCTATGTTTTTCGCGTCCTGGCGGCCAAAACCATCCTGGAGGACCCGGCCCGGTACGGCTATGATATTCCCGGTGATCAGCTTTACTCCCCCCAGGATTATGACGAAGTGCGCTTGACCCTGGCCCAGGAGGTGCCCATCAGGAGATTGGCGGAGGCCAGCGGCACCTATTACAAGGTCATCAAGACCCTCAACCCCTGGATCAAGGGAGACGCCCTCGGTGCCGGGACCTATCGCCTGAAAATTCCCAAGGGATCGACCCCCCGCTTTGAGGCGGCCATGCGTCCGGCGCAGCCGCTCCAGGGTGGCAGCGGTGCCGGGGTTAAGAAATAAAATCACGGAGGCATGATGTCCAACCTGGAGAAAACCCCGGTTTCTTTGCTCATTCAGGGTGCTTGGGTGTTGACCATGAACCCGCAGCACGAGGTTTTTTCCCCGGGGGCCGTGGCCCTTAATGGAGAGGAAATCGTCGCGGTGGGTTCTCAAGCTGAACTTTCGAGTCGCTACGCCCCGGCCCAGGTCCTGGATTATCCCCAGGGTCTGATCGCCCCCGGCCTCATCAATGCCCACACCCATGCCGCCATGGCCCTGTTCCGGGGCCTGGCCGACGACCTGCCCCTTAACGAATGGCTCAATAACCACATTTTCCCTGCAGAGAGCCGGGTCAATGGCGATTTTGTCTATTGGGGCACCAAGTTGGCGATAGCCGAAATGCTCCTCTCCGGCACCACCACCTTCACCGATATGTATCTCTTTGCCGGAGACGTGGCCAAGGCCGCGGTCGAAACCGGCATTCGGGCGGTGGTGGGGGAAGTGCTCTATGATTTTCCGTCGCCCAATTACGGCCCACCCGCCGCGGGGCTGAAGTTCAGCGAAGAGCTGTGCCGTACCTTCCGGGATCATCCCCTGATCAAGGTCGCCATCCAGCCCCATGCGGTCTATACCTGCTCGCCGGACTTATTGCTGGAATGTGGGGAGTTGGCGGAAAAGTACGACACCCGCCTCATCATCCATCTGTCCGAAACCTCTCAAGAGGTGAGGGACTGCCAGAGCCGTTACGGGGCAACGCCGGTGGGGCATCTCTACCGCCTGGGCCTGCTCAACCGGAGGCTTCTGGCGGACCATGCCGTGGTATTGAGCCTGGCGGACCTTATGCTGCTGGGGGCCAGCGGCGCCGGGGTGGCCCATTGCCCCGAGTCTAACATGAAGCTGGCCTCAGGGATTGCCCCGGTGGCGGAACTGCTCAAGCGGGGGGTAACGGTGGCTCTGGGGACGGATGGCTGCGCCTCCAACAACAATCTGGACTTGCTGCAGGAAATGGATACGGCGGCTAAACTTCAGAAAGTGCACTGCCTGGACCCCACTGTCCTGCCGGCGCCCACTGCGCTTAAGATGGCCACCTTAAACGGCGCCCGCGTCCTGGGTCTGGAAAACCAGGTGGGTGCCCTCGTCCCGGGTCTGAAGGGGGATATCATCGTGATCGATCTGGATCAGCCCCATTTGACCCCCATCTATGACCCTTATTCCCACCTGGTCTATGCCGCCACCGGCGCGGATGTCCAGACGGTCCTGGTGCACGGCCGCATCCTGGTGCAGGACCGGCGCCTGCTCTCCTTTGACCTGGAGGAGACCCTGGCCCGGGCCCGGGAATTGGCCGGCGGGCTCTTGGCCAAAAAGGTCGGCAACCTGGCGTCCCGCCACGGATAAGGTGGCACAGGCTTTCCAGCCTGTGCTCAATTTTGCCAGAGGCTTATTTGGTTCTTATACCAATTCGCATTCAAACGGTGGCACAGGCGTCTCGCCTGTGCAGGCGCAGGCTCAAGCCTGCGGCTACCCAACATTGCTCTTTGAATGCAACTTGGTATTAATATTCTTGAGGAATAAAGATATCTTGCCGATAAGTCTATAGCCGGCGGTGATGGTGTGAGATCTCGTTTCTCACTGCCTGGTATCCCCCAGAGGCTAATCTGGGGAGAACAGCGCGTATGCGGCAGAGAGGCTCGCATGAACAACCTCTGCCGCGGCGGGAGTGAAAATGTCGGTTTCCATAATCAGCAGAAAAGTTGATGCCCGCACGGTTACCATCAAGTTGGTGGATGGCTCCCTGGTTAATGGCAAGATCAACTTGCATCGCAGCGATGTCGATATCGGCAGAGTCAGTGATCTTTTTACCAAGGTCAAAGATCCTTTCATTGTCGTATTCGACGCCACCGCGGAAGGTAAAACGGGGAGGGTGTTGATCTTAAATAAGAGAAACATCATCTGGATAGCCCCGGAAGATGAGCCTCGCCAAAGAGATATGCCACCGTCTCAGGAAGATGAAAAGCCCAAAGAATCGGCCGGAGGTTCTTTGCTGGACCGCCTGCGTTCAATTTAGGCTTTTCCCTTAAGCCGGGAACACCTCAGAAGTTGTGGGGACCTCCTTAACCCCGGTCCTCCTCATATCCGGACAACTTCTCTGTGTGTTCTTAACTCCGAGCTATCAAAAGCACCCCTAAACAGGTGACGCAGATACCCGCCAGGCGGGTGGCGCCTACCGCCTCACCGAATAAGGCCCGGGCCAGAATAGCGGTGAACACGTACCCCAAACTGATCAGCGGGTAGGCGTAACTGACTTCCGACTTGGACAACACAATCAGCCAGACCATAAATCCCATGCCATAGCACAGAAGCCCAAACAGCACATGGAGATTGGTGGCCGCCTTCAAAAAGATCGGCGGGAGGGTGGACAGAGACAATGAAAAATTGCCGATCTTGGCCATGCCGTATTTTAGGGATAACTGGCCGGTGACATTGAGCAAAACATCAAGTAAAATTAACACCAGGACTACATGTTTGACCATCATACCGTTCCTTGCAAAAATAAGTATTTATATTTTAGAGTCTGATTTTCGGAAAAGTTAACCTCAGATGCAAGGAAATAATCTTTCCGGGGCGCAAGCCCGCCTCACCTGGATTCATCGCCTCGATCCCCGCACCAAACTGGTTATGCTGGTGGCCAGTTTTGTCATGGTGCTGTTGCCCTCGTTACAGACAGTTACCGCCACTCTCGGTTTGGGGACCCTATGAGCTTTACAGGTAGGCAGATCAGATTCGTCCTGGTATCGGTTCTCCTCTCCCTGGCCATCGCCGCGGTCTTAGCGGAAGTGTGCTTAGGAGTCAAGGAAAGCCGTACGAAAAAGTCCGTCCTCGATTATGCCGATACCAAGCGCTTCCAACCATTAGGGTGGGGAGGATATCTCAAGGAGAATTTAAACATTTACGTAACCGACGGTCTGGGCGGCCAGGTACGCTGGACCACCAACGCCCAGGGGTTTCGCAGCGATCGGGAATTCAGCCGGGAGCCTCTCCCGGGGGTCTTGCGCATCCTTGCCTTGGGCGATTCGTTTAATGCCGGATTCCGGGTAGGCCAGGCTGAGACCTTGTCAACTTGGCGGAATGAATGGATTAACCGGCACTATGGCCCGGCCGAGATTTTGGTGGCCGAGACCGAAGATCCGAGCAGCGCCCTATATTATCTGGACAAGTTCGGCTTGCAGTTGAAACCGCAGATTGTGCTCTTAGGCATTACCCTGGGCAATGATATTGTCCAGGCCTACCAGGGTCTGGACCCCAATGGCAGGTATATCCTCACCACGGAAAACGGCGTGGTGCATATTGAGAAAAACCAAAACTCCATGATTGGGTTTGAACAATTGGCGGCCATTAAGATTCCGCCGGAGTATCTAAAGTCCGAGACCCCAACGGAGAAGTTTATCCGCCGAGCCGGCCGGTGGTTAACCAGGCGACAATTATTGCGGCGCTTCTATCAACAGCATGAGGCCATCACCAGTTGGGGCGACCGTGATAACCTCAGTCTCTTCGACCCTAACAACGGCTTTGGGGTGTTCGCCGATCCCCTGTCTCCTGAAATCGAGGCGGCCTATCAGCGGTTATTTCGCATCTTGGAAGCGTTTGCGCTCATCTGCCGCCAACACCACATCCTCTTCGCAGTGCAGATATTTCCCCAACGGTATCAGGTGCAACCCGAAGACTGGGTCAGAGCCATAGAAGAGTATGGCTTAGAAGCCTCCCGGTTCAATCTTATGGGTCCCAATCAAAAAATCGCCGCCTGCTGCCGGGAGCATGGCATCATCTGCATCGATCCCACTGCCGCTATGGCAAAATGGTATTCCGAAACCCAAAAAACCCTGTATCTTCCCCGGGGAGATATGCACTGGAACAAAGCAGGGCATCACGCCTTTTTTGAATGTTCCCTGCCGGCCTTTGCGAATCTGGTGCAAGCGGGCTTTCAAAGGGTTCAAGGGCACAACTCTAATACCTCAGCCGAAGGAACCCCAAAGCTCCTCACCGAATGAATCTGTGAGCTATTGAATGTATCACTATGTTTATTTGACCGGGACTATCATAATCTTCCCCATCTGGTTGATTTTATTCTTTATCAGAAAGGCTCAGAGAAAGAGTATGGTTTTAGTAGGATTATATGTTGTTCTGTTGGCAATACCTTTAGAATTTATCTGGTTTTTAAAAGACTATTGGAATCCATTAAGATATATTTCTGTGGCCTCATTCCTCTATCAGGAATCTATTTTTGCATTTTTATTGGGAGGGATTGTATCAGTTATTTATATAGTTCCCATCAAAGATAATAGTAAATTTAAATTACTTAATTTTATTCTTCCAATCGCTATTATTGCCCTTTCGATGCTCATTTTTACAAATGGTTTAAGATTAAATTCAATATATTCAAGCCAGATTGGTTATGGTATTACAACGTTGATGATTTTTGATTTAAAGCCTGAATTAATAAAAAAATCTCTGTTGAGTGGCTTCTCTATGTTAGTTATATCAATCATAGGTTATGAGATTATATTAATAATATATCCTCATTTGATTAACGATTGGTGGCTGGTGAAAAATATTTCAGGCCTCATTTTATTTGGTATACCCATCGAAGAGATTATTTGGTTTGCATTGTTCGGATTGTCATTTGGACCGATATACAATTTTTGGACAGAATCACTTTAATGTGCTACAAGCCATTTCAAAACTTCGTCGCCGTGCATATTGTCATCCTGAGCGCAGCGAAGGATCTCGTATTTAGCTATGGTTATTGAGATTCTTCGGTAGATTCACTCCCTCAGAGTGACAGACGGAGACTTTTGAAGAGGCTCCCTTGGTAGTTAATGAGCCTCACGCTGTCTAGGACCTCATGCGCTTCAAAAATTATCTAAAAAATTTTTCTTTAATAGTGCTTGGCTGTCTGGTGGCCCTGGTGGTGTTGGAGCTGTTGCTGCGGGTCTACAATCCTCTGGAAATTCGCTTTAAGCCCGACCGCATCGTCCTCCCGGTCAACAAGCGCTATATTATCAACAACGTCGGCAAATTCACCAAGCTACCCCCAACCACCATTCACACCAAGAACTCCTTGGGGTTCCGCGGGGCTCCGCCTCCCGCCGATCTCAAAGATGACCTGACTATCGTCACCATCGGCGGCAGTACCACGGAGTGCTTCTACCTCTCCGACGGCCGCACCTGGCCGGATCTCCTCGGGCAAGATCTTGCCCGCGCTTTTAACCGGGTCTGGATCAACAATGCGGGTCTGGACGGGGCCACCACCTATCGACACCTTATCCTGATGGAGGATTACCTTATCAAGTTGCGGCCCAAGGTGGTGCTATTCTTGATCGGCATCAATGACGTGGGGGCCGGCAACCTGGACGCGACCGAGCACCGGGGACATTATTTGAGAAATCTGTGGCGGGGTTTCTTGTACCGCAGCGAGGTCTATTCCTTAGAGCAAAATCTTTACCACTATCTCATTGCCCAGAGCCGGGGGCTGCGGCATGTGGAAATTAACCTCAGAGAAGTTGAAACCCTGGAGCAGCCCTCAGAAGCCACCGCGCCGCAAACTCTCCAAGATTATCGGACCAGCTCTTTGCCTTTTTTTACCCAGCGGTTGGAAAAGCTCATCAAAATCTCCCGGGCCCATGGCATCGAACCGGTTCTGATCACCCAGCCGACCCTTTATGGTCCGGGTGTCGATCCGGTCACCGGGGTGAATCTTGCCGCCATTAAAGTCCAGGACCACTTCAACGGCCGGACGATGTACGACTTTATCGAACTGTATAACCAAGTAACCCGGCAGGTGGCCCAAAAACACGGGGTGCTGTTGATCGACCTGGCCCGGGAACTGCCCCGCAACTCCGCCTATTATTACGATTACCTCCACTATACCGAACCCGGGGCGGCTGAGGTGGCGGCCATCATCGACCGGCATTTGTCTCCATGGTTAGTTCAGCGCTTTCCGACTTTCCGAAAAACAGCCCCCTAGCAATCGACGTAATTTTTGGAAAACGCTATAAACCCGGTCAACCGTTGCCCCAGTTCTGGCAATCTCCTGCCCAGCCTTTATAGTGATACCAGGTCGCATTCAAATGGTGGCACAGGCGTCTCGCCTGTGCAGGCGTAGGCCAGAGCCTACGTCTATCAAAGTTCCTTTGAATGCAACTCGGTATGAGAGCCAGGCCGCAGGCTTTAGCCTGCGTTTTCTTCTCGTTCCCAAGCGCAAGCCCTGGGAACGCAAATTTCCGGCGAAGCTCTGCTTCGTCACCTTTGATGTCAAGGCAAATTCTGCGCTAGAAATATTTTTACGCCCCATGCTTAAGCTGTACTTGAATATGAATCGAGATTTCTTATGGCTCCTTTAATCAGATTAACCTGCCGGCTATTTGAGACGTGTGCCGCTATGGCAACCTCCATGCGAAATATCCTGCAACCACGTGGATCTTTGGCGGAACCCGGGCCTCGGCCAGCGGCACAACCCCGGCTGCGAGCCGGAAGTAAGCGGCCCCAAAGCGACACCAGGCGGCCCCCAGGCGATAGATGGCGACATTAAGCGTAGCATTATCGATATGTTACGCATTATTGTCCCGCATATTTCACCAAAACCCAGCTAACCGGAACATTACAAGGGTGCAAGGTGAGTTAAAATATCCAAAGAATATGAAAGTACTTGATATTATTAAGTAATTCTAGATAATTTCTAATAGTTAGTAACTATATGATATTGCAAGGTTTTTAGGTTATGCAGTCTTAAGGAGAGTGGAAAAAGAATGGATTATTGCCTGAAGTGGGGGGATATTATTTCCTGCCCTTTTCGCCTTTCCAAACGGCCTCTTATAAAAAAACCTCGTTCCCAAGCGCAAGCCCTGGGAACGATACTTTCCGACGAAAGCTCTGCTTCGCCATCTTCTAGCGGAGCGCCGTAGTGCCGTAGGGCGGGAAGCGCAGCGCATCCCGCCTCACAATCTTCAGCATCACCGCGGTGCGGCGGCCAGCACCTCCGGATCCACGTTGGCGGCGTATTTGGTGAAATTTTCCCGGAAGCGCTTCGCCAGATCCCGGGCGGTGGTCTCGTAGGCCTGGGGGTCGGACCAGGTTTTTTGGGGATAAAGGATGGCATCCGGCACCCCCGGACAGGTGGTGGGCACGGTCAGCCCAAAAAAGGGCTCCTGGTAAGTGGGGACTTCATCCAAATGACCGGACATGGCCGCGTGCAACAGGGCCCGGCTGTGGGCGATCTCAATGCGATGGCCCACTCCGAAGGGCCCGCCGGTCCAGCCGGTGTTCACCAGCCAGCAGGTGGGCTTATGTTGGTTCACCTTCTCCCGGAACAAACGGGCGTAAACCGCGGGGGGAATCGGCAGGAAGGGGGCTCCGAAACAGGTGCTGAAGGTTACCTGGGGTTCTTTTCCCAGGCCCCGCTCGGTGCCGGCCACCTTGGCGGTGTAACCGGATAGAAAATGGTAAGTGGCTTGCTCCGGGGTCAGGCGAGAGATGGGAGGCAAGACCCCGAAGGCGTCACAGGCTAACATGAAGATATGGTTCGGATGGTCCCCTACCCCGGCGCGGACGATATTGGGCAGGTGGGTGATGGGATAGGCGGCTCGGGTGTTTTCCGTCAAGCTGGCGTCATTCAGGTCCAGGCGGCGGGTGGCCAGGTCGATACCGACGTTTTCCAGGATGGTGCCGAACTTTCGGGTGCATTCGTAAATCTCCGGCTCCGCCTTGGGACTCAGGCGAATCGCCTTGGCGTAGCAGCCCCCTTCGAAGTTAAAGATGCCGCCTTTGCCCCAACCGTGTTCGTCATCGCCGATGAGCTTGCGCGCCGGATCGGCGGAGAGGCTGGTCTTGCCGGTCCCCGACAGGCCGAAAAACAGGGCTGTCTTCCCATCCCGCCCCTCGTTGGCGGCGCAGTGCATGGACAGCACTTCCTTTTGGGGCAGGTAGTAGTTCAAGATGGTGAAGACCGATTTTTTGATCTCCCCGGCGTAGGAGGTGCCACCGATGACGACCAGCTTTTTGCCGAAATTGACCATGATGAAGGCTTCGGAATTGGTCCCATCCAGCTCCGGCACCGCATGGAAGCCCGGGGCGCTGATAATGGTGAAATCAGGGCCGACATGCACGGGTTCGCCGGGGCCCACCGGGGCCGGGAACATATTGCGGGCAAAGAGGCTTTGCCAGGCCGTGGCGGTAATCAGGCGGATATTCATCTGGTAATTCCGGTCCGCACCGGCGTGGCGGTCCTGGACGAAGATCTCCTTGCCCTGTAGATAGGCCAGCAGCCGGTAATGGATGAGATCGAATTTTTCCGAGGTAAAAGGCTGGTTCTCTTCCCCCCAATGAATCTGGGCGGAGCTGGAGGGCTCTTCGACAATAAATTTATCCTTGGGAGAGCGGCCGGTATAGGCGCCAGTGCGCACTACCACCGGCCCCAGGTGGGCGATGAGTCCTTCTTTCTGGTTGACGATTTTTTCGTAGAGAGCCGAGGTGGGTAGGTTCCAGTGGACCGCGGCGACGTTTCTGATGCCTTGATGCTTCAGGTCTTTCTTCATGTGTCAACCCCCTGTGGGCCTCGCCGGGCGAGGATATCGGAGAATGGGGTTATGGCCGAACTGTTATTCACCCTTTATGGCTATTGCTGCCTTAATCTCTTCTCTTTGCTCTTTTAGCTTGATAAACTTTTGGTTTAATTTATGGTTAACCGCTAAATCCGGAGAAGCCATCCCGCTTTTAATTAAATGGGCATTGATAAATATCTTATTTTTTAAATAGACATAGGCTGAAATTATCTCGTGATCATTGCTACCATCTTCTTTCAGGAGGACCTGCTTGCCCAGAATCCGAGTCCGCAGATACTCTATGGACTCGTCTTTCCGGTCGATCCGTACCCCTAAGAACTTGACCCTATGGCCGTTATCCAATCCGATGGTCTGCTCATCAATAATCTCGGTCACCCTGTGCAGTCGGTCAGGGCTCAACTGCGGGCGGTGGCCTTCCGGCCGGCCCACGGCATCGCGAATTGCCGGAGTATAATCGATTTGCGGCAGTTCCTCAATTTTTTTATGGGTCTTAATTATTTGGATTTCGCTATAAAACGGTAAGCGATCAACTCCACCGATTTTTTGAGGGATTGCCTGTAGAAAATCGGGATTGATTTCATAGCCCACAACATTCCGGGCCAAATCCAGGGCCGCCTTCACGGTGGTGCCGCTCCCCAAAAAGGGGTCCAAGACCGTATCACCCTTAAAGGTGAACATCTTAATCAACCGCCGCGGCAGCTCCTCGGGAAACATGGCTTCGTGCCCCACCTGACGGGTCCCGCCGAAATACCAGTGCCCGGCGAAATATTCCTTCCACTCCTCCTTGGTCAGGCGAGAGGCTGCCTTGATCTCTTTCGAGACCTTCTTGCTCTGCCCTGGTTTCTTGAAAATATGGATATATTCATAATCAATCTCCACGATGCCATTGGGCGGAAAAGGGTAGGAGCCCATGATGGTGGCGCCGCCGCTGGTATTCATGGTGGTCTTCTTCTGCCAGATGATGGCCCCCATGAAGTCGAACCCGATCTGCTCGCACTGATTGATGAACTCGGCGTGGAGGGGAATGACTTTGTAGCGGCCGTAGACCGAGGCCCGGGCGAACTGATCGCCGATGTTGATGCAGAGCCGGGCCCCCTCCCGGAGTACCCGGAAGCATTCCCGCCAGGTGTGGTATAGGTCCTTCAGATACTCGTGCAGGCTCTGGCCGTAGCCGATCTGGCCGGGGACGTCATAATCCTTGATCTGCCAATAGGGCGGGGAGGTCACCACCAGGTCGATGCCTGCGTCATCCACTTCCGTCATCAATCGGCTGTCACCGAGATAAATTTTGGCAGTAGTGCTCATTTCAAAATAATGCGTTAAAAGTTGATGATAGTAAGAGGAAGATTATTCCAAGAAGGAATAACAAAGGATCAAATTTTACGGTACTTTCAAATTGACAATTGTTGCGAAATTTCTTTATGTTTTCCCATAAACTTATCTCATTACAATTGCAAACAAGTTGCCAAATGCTTACTGAAAACGCACCAGCCAGGAAGACAGTTCCTTGAAAACTAAAATAAAATATTAATATCTTGATCGGCGCTAAATTTTTAATAACAAGTAAGATCAAAACAATTAGCAATGATATAAGACTAAATAGTTCAAGGAATAAATTGAAAAAGTTTTCAAGAAGGGATTGGAATTTCATAATTAAATCCCTCAGCTTCTTCTATTATTGGGTTACAAAAAAATAGCATTCGCAGGGACGTTGGTGCCAAGCTCTCATTTCGCCAGCATTTTCAGGCTCTGGCGCAGCAAGTCCTCCAGGGTCCCCGCTCCGTGGGCCTGGGCCGCGTCCAGGGCCTTTTCTGCCATATTTTTGTGATATCCCAGATTAATGAGTGCCGAAAGGGCGTCCTGGATCAGGGTCTCCTTAGGCGAGGCAGGACGCGGGCGCCGCGCCGGGGGTAGCTTATCTTTCAGTTCCAGCATGATCCGGGCCGCGGATTTCTTGCCGATACCGGGAATACCGGCCAGACGTTTGTCATCGCCCTGCATCAGGGCCTGGGCAAAGTCTTCAGGATTGATGCCGCTTAAAATATTCAATGCGGTGCGGGCGCCGACGCGGGGAATACGCAGGAGTTGCAGAAAGACGTCCTTTTCTTCCAGGGTGCTGAAGCCATAGAGCTGTAAGGCGTCCTCTTGCAGGCGGGTATGAATCTGGAGGGCAACCTGCGCCGGCGGGTCGGGCAACGCATAAAAAGTGGAGAGGGGAATGGCGACTTGATAGCCCACGCCCCCCACCTTAACCAGGATAAGGGTCGGGGATTTGTCCATGAGCTCGCCTTCCAGGTATCCGATCATGAAGACCCTGCTGGCCAGCGGCTATGAAAGAAATGGCACAGGCCCACCGCCAGGGCGTCGGCGGCGTGCTCGTTTTCGGCTTCGACCCCTAAAAGTTGCTTTACCATCAGTTGCACCTGAGTTTTGGAGGCCTGGCCGTAGCCCACCACCGCCTTCTTCACCACTAAAGGGGAATAATGAAAAATAGGCACCTCCATGCGGGCCGCCAGGAGGAGCACCACACCCCTTACCTGGCCCAGGGTGAAGGCGCTGTGGACATTGGTAGCCAGGAAGATTTCCTCTACCGCGATGGCCTGGGGGCGATGTTGGTGAACTAATTCTGACAGGCCGTCAAAAATCCGACAGAGACGGGATTCCAACGGCGGCCGGGAACCGGCCTTGATGCTGCCGGAGGCCAGGTGGATGAGTTGATTCCCTTCCCCCCGAACGACCCCAAAACCGGTATACCGGGAACCGGGGTCCACACCCAGGATGACCGGGCTCACATCAAGGCCTCGAGCAACTGGTCCGGGATATCGAAATTGGCGAAAACGTCGCTGACGTCATCGTGCTCCTCCAGCAATTCCACCAGCTTGAGCACCTGTTGGGCGGATTTCTCTTCATCGATTTTCACGGTGGTCTTGGGGCGCAACTGCACCTCCGCCAGGAGGGGCTTAAACCCCTGAGCCTCCAGGGCTTCATTGACTTCGATAAAGTTGATGGGGTCGGTGAGCACCTCGAACTGGCTCTCGTCGCTTTGCAGGTCTTCGGCGCCGCATTCCAGTGCGGCCTCCATAAGCTGCTCTTCATCCAGGCCTTCCCGATCGAAAACAATTACCCCTTTCTTGTCAAACATCCAGGCCACGCAACCGGGCTCCCCCAGGCTGCCGCCGTACTTGGTAATGAGATGACGGACGTCGGACACCGTGCGGTTCTTATTATCCGTGAGGGACTCCACCATCAGGGCTACCCCGGCGGGACCGTACCCTTCCAGAGTCAGCTCTTCAAAATTAGCACCGCCACTTTCCCCGGAGCCGCGCTTAATGGCCCGGCTAATATTGTCATTGGGCATGTTTTCCGCCCGGGCCGCAGCAATAGCCGCCCTGAGACGGGGATTGCCCATGGGGTCGCCTCCCCCCAGGCGGGCCGAAACGGTGACCTCTTTGGCCAATTTCCCGAAGAGTTTTCCCCGCTTGGCATCCAAAGCCCCTTTTTTCCGTTTGATGGTACTCCACTTGGAATGACCAGACATCTGGGCATGCTCCTCCTTATACTTAACTTCTGGCTTCTGGACGTGCTTAAGGCAACCGAGGATCGGATTGAATGGCGCCGCCGCCCGGCGGGACGCTCCGCTTCTTGAGGCCCAAAAAATAGATTTCCCGGCTGGCCGGACGGGACCCGGCCGGCTTCACCGGTCGGCAGCTCCCGAAGCTTGCCTTCAAAACCGCCAGCAAAGAACCGGTATCCGGCCCTTCAAAGACCTTGACCAGGAAATGGCCTCCGGCGCGGAGCAGTTGTGTGGCCCATTCCCAGGCCAGGAAAGCCAATTCCAAAGAACGCTGCTGATCCACCTGGCGCATGCCTGTAGTCTTGGGGGCCAGGTCGCTGACCACCACATCAAAAACCGGGCTTATGGCCTTGATGGTCTTTAAGTCTATACTTGTGACTTCTCCCTGCACGAAGTATAGGGGCGGCGCTACCTCGATTTCCACCGGGTTCGCATCCACCCCCACTACCAGACCGCGAGGCCCAGTGCGCCCGGCAATATATTGGAGCCATGACCCCGGGCTGCACCCCAGGTCCAGAACCCGTTGATCCGCCTTAAAGAGGTGGTATTTTTCATCCACTTCCTTGAGCTTGTAAATGGCCCGGGCTACATATCCTTCGGCCCGGGCCCGGGTCCGGTAAAAGTCGGGCTGCCCAGGGCGAGGCATACGGTAAAATGCCTATCTTAGTAAATTAATTAAGTTTCTTTTAGCATACGTCCCCAATTTTCGCAATGAAAATTCTCCCACCGTCAAAAATCTGACATAAGCCTGCAAGGTTAGGAAAGATTTTACTTCGCTTCCCAAGGGCTTAGCCGATGCAAGCTCTCGGATGTGGCCGACTCAAAAGACCACTGTAAAGCATTATTAGCATGTTATTACAGCATGTTAATCACATTAGCTCTATGAGACAAAGTTCCGAAAGCCCGTCCAGCCGGGGCTGTTAACTGAGGAGTTTTGGACTTGGCATAATCATTGCTCAACCTGATTAACGAATAGGCAAGCTTAGAGTTGATCAGGGGTTGTCAGGATGAGGACCTCTGATCCAGAGGGACCGGGAGCATGGAATCAGATCTCAGACCGGCATCGTTCATAACCAAACCGGATCAAATGCTCCGGGAAACCCCCTTTTTTCAAAGAGGGAAGAGGTCTGGCCCCTTCAGGGTCATTTCGGTGACGTCCGGCAAAGGTGGGGTGGGCAAGTCCAATATCGTGGTTAATCTCGGATTGGCTTTAGCCCAGCAGGGACTCAAAGTGCTCCTTATCGATGCCGACCTAGGTCTGGGTAATCTGGATATTCTTTTAGGCCTGACCCCGCAATTTACCATCCAGGATATTTTGTCCCTGCGGCACAGGCTCGCGGATGTCATCGTAGAAGGTCCCGGTGGCCTCAAAATTCTCGCGGCCTCTTCCGGCATCTCCGAACTGGCGATGCTGGATGAATCCCAAAAGCTCTTCCTGCTCGATGAAATGGACCATTACACCGAGGATGTCGATGTCGTCCTCATTGATACTGGGGCCGGCATCTCTTCCAATGTTCTATTTTTCAATATTGCCGCCAACGAACGTATCGTCGTGGTCAACAACCAACCCCCCTCCATTGCTGATGCTTACGCCTTGATTAAGGTTCTGGCGACCCAATATGGCGAGAAAAGCTTCAGACTTCTAGTAAACGGTCTGGCCCATGAGCGGGAAGCAGTGTTGGTCTACCGTACCCTGCTCAAAGTGACGGAGCGCTTCTTGGGACAGGAGATTTCCTTAGATTATCTCGGTTTTATCCCTCTCGATGCAGCGGTGCCCCAAGCGGTTATGAGACAACAGCCGGTCTTGGCTCTCTACCCCCGGACTCCAGCCAGTAAATCTTTTGTGGCTTTAGCGCAAAGTCTGTGGGAATCATCCCGACCGTCAGGGATTGACGGCAATATCAAATTATTTTGGCGTCGCTTCCTTTGAGCGCGTCAGGTGAGCGAAAGCGGGGAAATCATGGAAGAGCCGTCCTTAGTCCAGATGAACCTGGAAGCTATCCCTGGCTATGGTGCCGAGAAATTAGATTCCGACTGCCAAGAGCGGATGGTGCTGCAGTATGCGCCGTTGATCAAATATATCGCCTCTCGCCTGGCGTTGCGCCTGCCGTCTCACATCTCCCTGGAAGACCTGGTCAGTTCCGGTATTATTGGGTTGATTGATGCGGTCCAGAAGTTCGATCCCTCCAAGAATATCAACTTTAAAACCTATGCGGAATTCCGCATCAAGGGAGCGATGCTGGATGAATTGCGGAGTCTAGACTGGATCCCTCGGTCCGTACGGAAAAAGTCTCATCTCGTCGAGAACGCTTTTGCCCAATTACAAAAGGATTTGGGGAGGCCGGCCGAAGCCGAAGAGGTGGCTGAACTTCTCGGTTTGGAGTTGGTTGAATTTCACCAACTCCTGAATGAAACCAAAGCCGTATCCCTGGTAGCTCTGGAAGACAGCAGAAAAAGCGTGGGCGGGTATGCAGGTTACCTGGAGCATGAACTCCTGGAGACTATTCAAGACGATAATGCCCGGGATTCCTTATTGGCGGTACATTTTTCCGAACTCCAGGAAACCATGGTGCAGGCCATCGAAGCTCTGCCTGACAAAGAAAAGTTATTAATATCATTATATTATTATGAAGAACTTACCATGAAGGAAATCGGTCAGATCATGGGCTATACTGAATCCCGCATTTCTCAGTTACATACCCAAGCCATGTATCGCCTTAGACATAAGCTCCGGGAATACACCCAAGAAGTCTGAAATCGGCCGGAAACTGGCCGGAAGGGAGGAAGATCTTGTCCCTTTCATCTTATGGAATGTTTTTCGTCGGTGTGGCGTTGGGCGGATTGGTATTATTGGCTATTTTCAGTATGCTGGTCATGGCCCGCAAGCAAGACGAAGATCAGGATCGACTGGAAATTGAACTGCGCCGGGAAAATAATCTCGCGCTCCATGGCGATCATGCGGGAAGCTCCGATAATATTCTGGTCACCCTCGATTCAGACCTTAATGGAGTCAGCACTACCAAAACCAGGATGCTCATAAACCGATGAGTTGGCCTGTCCCTGTCCGGCGGTTCGAGCGTGGTCCTTGGGAGAAAACTTAGCTCAGAGACAGTCTGCAAAGCGCAAACCCGCCTGTTTGCATTTGAGTACCAGCCTTACTTAACTTCATTCAAATCGTTTGACCATACGGTTATCCCTGCTCCTTATTGCATCAACCCTGATTTTCCATTAAACTGCCCCCCAAACCAATTATTTTTGATAAATGCTTGAGGCCCTTAATGCAGATGGAAAGACTGTCAAAACGTCTTCGGGTTGCTCGGGGAGAAGAGCCGGCAGAACTGGTGCTTACCGGCGGCAAGGTTGCTAATGTCTATACCGGGGAGTGGCAGGAAACTGACGTGGCCCTGTGCGATGGGGTCATCGCGGGTTTGGGGGATTATGCCGGGCCCAGGTTACCGGTGACCGGTCGCTGCATCCTCCCGGGTCTCATTGATGGCCACCTCCATCTGGAGAGCAGCATGCTCACTCCCCGGGAACTCTCCCGAGCTTTATTGCCCCTGGGGACCACCACCGTGGTGGCTGACCCCCACGAGATCGCCAATGTCTGGGGCACCCGGGGCCTGGATTATTTGTTGGGCAGCAGCGCAGGTCTGCCAGTGGATTTTTTCTTCATGCTGCCTTCCTGTGTCCCGGCCACCCCCCTGGAGACTTCCGGAGCATGTTTGGAGGCCCGGGATCTGGAGCCATACCTTCACCATCCTCGAGTTCTAGGTCTGGCGGAAGTGATGAATTTTCCCGGCCTGGTGGCCGGAGACCGAGGTCTCCTGGCCAAGCTCGCTCTGTTTCCCGAGGGTCCGGTGGACGGCCATGCCCCGCTGCTCTCAGGTAAAGCCCTCAACGCCTATCGGCTCGCCGGTATCGCCTCCGATCACGAATGCACCGCTTTGGCGGAAGCCCAAGAGAAGCTGAGATTGGGGTTTTACCTGATGCTGCGGGAAGGCAGCCTGGCCAAGAACCTATTCGATCTCCTTCCGGCAGTAACTCCCGCCAACCTCCGTCGCACCATGTTGGTCACTGATGACAGCCATCCTGAAGACCTGGTCCGCACCGGTCATCTCAACCACCTCCTGCGTCAGGCGGTATCCTGGGGTTTGGATCCCCTGGCTGCAATAACTATGGCCACTTTGAATCCGGCGGAATATTTCCATCTCCGGGATCGTGGCGCGGTGGCACCGGGACTGGCAGCAGATTTGGTAGTAGTGGAAGACCTCCAAGAATTTCACATTGACAAGGTTCTGAAAAACGGCAAACTGGTGGTGGATAAAGGCAAACTGGTGGCCGAGCCGGAGGTGCCTCCGATTCCGGCCCCGGCCTCATCAATGGACGTAAGAGGCCTGCGTCTGGAGGCTCTTTCGCCTCCGGCTACCGGGAGCATGGCCAAAGTTATCGGTCTGGTTCCCGGTCAGCTGCTCACCGAGAAACGCCTCCTGGCTGCGCCCGTCCGGGAAGGCCGGTTGGCGACGGACCCCGCCAAGGACATTTTAAAATTGGCGGTGGTGGAACGACACCATGGCACCGGACATCTGGGTCTGGGATTGGTCCAGGGATTCGGATTGCGCCAGGGTGCCTTGGCCGCTTCGGTGGCCCATGATTCCCATAATATCGTCGTGGTTGGGGTCAACGAGGCGGACATGCTGCAGGCAGTGCGCCATTTAGTGGATCTGGGGGGCGGTATGGCGGTAGTGGCTGGCGGCAGGGTAGTGGCCGATTTGGCGCTGCCCATCGCCGGCTTGATCAGCCCGAGGCCCCTGGAACAGGTGGCGGAGGCCTATGGTGCTCTCCAAGCAGCTTATCAAGGGCTGGGGGGAACCTTACGAGATCCTTTCATGGCCCTGTCTTTTCTGGCTTTGCCGGTTATCCCGGCCTTGAAACTCACCGATCTGGGGCTGGTGGACGTGGACCGTTTCCAGATAGTCCCGCTCTTCGGGGCGGACTAATTCTCTTAATACTGTGGATTTTCTCCGCGATCGTGGAATCTTGCGTCGAAAGAGAGCTACTCTATGAGTTTAGTCCTTACTGCTTCCGAGGTGATGCGGGTATTGGATATGGATCTGGCGCTGGCCGCGGCCCGGGATGCCTTTCGGGCTTATGGTGAAGGCCGGGCGAACATGCCCCCCAAGGCCTATTTAACTCTGGCTCACGGAGACTTTCGGGCCATGTACGGTGAAATTTTCTTGCCCGAGGACCACATCTGCGGGTTGAAGTGGGTCAATGTCCATCCCGATAACCCGGCCAAAGGGTTGCTCACCGTGATGGCCAAGATCCTCCTAAATGACCCGGAAACCGGTCTGGAGTTCGCCGACCTGGACGGGACCCATGTCACCGACTACCGCACCGGAGCCGCGGGTGGAGTGGCAGCCCAATACCTGGCCCGGGCCGACGCCACCCGGTTGGGACTGATTGGGGCCGGGGCCCAGGCTCGTACCCAGGTGGCGGCTATTTTGAAGGTGCGGCCTATCAGGGACATCATGGTGTTCGACCGCCATCTGGAACACTCTCAGGCCCTGGCGGATGAGTTGGCCATGACCTACGGCATAAAAGCCCAGGCTGCCAGCGCCGCCGCTGAGGCTGTGATGGATCGGGACATCGTGGTCACCACCACCCCCAGCCGGACCCCAGTGGTTAAGCGGGAATGGGTCTCGGCCGGCACCCATATCAATGCCATCGGCGCGGATGCTGCCGGCAAACAGGAACTGGACTCGGCCATCCTCACCGGCTCCAAGGTGGTGGTGGACGATTGGGCCCAGGCTTCCCACTCCGGAGAAATCAACGTTCCCCTGGCCCGAGGCGGACTGAATCCGGAGCAGGTCTATGGCTCTTTAGGAGAAATTGTGGCAGGTAAGAAGCCAGGGCGCACAGCACCGGAAGAGATCACCGTGTTCGACTCCACCGGCCTAATTATTCAGGATCTCGCCCTGGGGTTGGCGGTTTATAAACGCGCCTTAGAGAAGGGACTGGGAGAAGAAAAGGATTTTTTGAAATAATCAAATTAGGGAACTTACCAATAACCGGGTGATCTTGTTAAACCGCAATGAAAAATTCTCACGGCTATTTACAAACTAGGATATGGTGGTAAAATAGTCCCGTGACCAAGCGAGATGGTGTTACAGCAAATTAGAGATCAGATTTTTCGCACCCTCGGCACCAGCGGGTGTATACACACTGCAAGTGAAAACAGTAGGCGGGCGGATAGCTCAGTTGGGAGAGCATCGGCCTTACAAGCCGGGGGTCACAGGTTCGAGCCCTGTTCCGCCTACCAGCCCTGCGGGGGCGTAGTTCAGTTGGTTAGAACGCCGGCCTGTCACGCCGGAGGTCGCGAGTTCGAGTCTCGTCGTCCCCGCCATAATGAAATCAATGGGTTAGGCCAATCGGCCTAACCCTTATTTATTTCCCCCCAACACTATCCCCAACACCCAAATACAAAATCATCGAAAATCGGGCCAACGGAGGCCGTTCTTCTATGGGATAGGAACACCCGGACGAGGGGGTCTGTCATGGCGATAATAAAATTCCAAATAGATTATTAGTTCGGAGAGTAAGCCGGAGAGGCCATGCTTCCGGCCAGCGAGGAGAACTCCAATTTTGAGTGGTAAGTTGCTCAGGTTGCCTCTCAAATGCGCCACGCATCGTCTGAGCCACGATCTGGGGTAAGTCAATGGAAGGGGGGGGAGGGGAGGTAAAGGGTGGGTGCGCTCTTGGCGGGGAAGGCCGGCCAGAAGAAGGTCGTCAGAACCCCATGCCTATTTTGTGATGCCTGATGCTTTAGCCATCAGCATTATCCCTTCCTGATCTGGCTTTAGTTGGAAACCGGAACACCTCTCTTACGCCTGTGTAATCGCTCTCCCGGGTCCGGCTCACAAGGTTCAGGACTCCGCCCTGGTCTTTGAGGAAGGTATTGGCCACGGCCTCCAAAATGACCCCTGCGGCGTAGTTGGCCCCCAGAATTTTCCAGGGTGAGAAATAAGTCAGATTTACCAGGTTGATGATTTAGCGGCCACGCAGTTCCGCCTCGATGATCCCAGGTAAGGGCAAAACTTTAGCGTTTCCTTGATAGAGGTAAAAATCATTCTATTAAGAATAACTATAATAAAGAAGCAGCTTCCCCGGATTTTTTAATCCCGCGCCTGTTTGTGAATAGAAGTCCAGATCCTCTCAACGGGAGTGCAGGACCGGGCTACGGCATCCCCCGAAGGGACGAGGACGGAGACCATCACGAGAACGGACGAGAGCGTGAAGTCAATAACCTGCTGACGGCACCACTTACAACATGGTGTAACGCGCCCCGACTCCGCTTCGATAGGCTCGCACTGCTTCCGGCGAGTTCAACCACGACGACTCCCGGAGGCCTCTGCGATGTCTGCGGCAAGTTCTGGTGCGGTGATACTACGATCTCGTCGCTGAGGCCCCGTTATGCATTCGGGTTGACGTCCACCAGGCGGCTTATGACGGAGTCCCTCGGTACGTTGCATATCGATGCGACCTGTTTCGGATCAAATCCCAGACAGAGGGCGAGCAGCTGGTTGTAATCGAAAACCGGTATCTTGTAGCGCTCTTCGCCAACCTGTTCATTGAGGGTATTCTGAACCCTTTCCATATGCATCAGACAGGTGATACAGGAGACTGCGATAAAATCGGCCTTGGTTTCATCGAGTATTGCATCGAACTTGGTTTTGGCAAACTCGATAGCCTGCTCCGGAGTGCTTTTCATGAATCCGCCGGCGCCGCCACAGCATTGCAGTTCACGACTATAGCCGTCCACCGTGGCACCAAGCGCCTCCACCAACCGCCGCATGCCCTCCGGCGCCCTGGCGGATTTTTCAAACCCCACGACCTCACTCGGGAACAAGGTATGGCAGGGATACTGGACGATACCATGGAGTCCCTTCAGACTCTTTTTGAGCAGCGAGGCAATCTTCTCCGGGCCTATTTCCCTAAAGAGGACTTCCGACACATGGCGTACCTTCGATTTTCCCGTGACCTGCCGCCCGGTCGGCTCGAGCAGTTCATTGGTGTGCGCCAGCTTTTCAGCATCATGCATCAAATGCTCCCGTCCCATGCGCAGGGAACTGTAACATGAACCACACTGCACAACGAAATCACACCCCTTCTGCTCGGCAATGGAAAGATTCCAGCCGCTAGTCGCCATCCAGGCCTCCTCATCGGCAGACGGGAAAGCACCGAATGCCGGACAGCAGACATAGTTGTCGGCATCCACCAGATCAATGCCCAGAACGGGCATTGACGCCCTTATGGCCCGCTCCACATCCGGTCGGATGGCAGGTGTATTACAGCCCGGGAAGAAACATAATTGCATCTCTTTGTCCTCATGTGTATGAAATGATCGCTCAAAGCCAGGCGGCGACCGATCATTTTCACAGTTCACCTATGATTGTGAAGGAAAACAACCAGGTTCAACTGAGAGTCACTTTTTTCATCCCTTGAACATATAGTCGTTGTCGCTGAGTAGCTCTATCTTCATGAGCATTTCACGAAACAATTCCAGTTGCTCAGGATTGTTGGTTATGGTGGGTAGGGGGGGCAACCCCAAGGACTCGCGTAACTCGGTGTTCACCCCGACAGCCTGAGTATAGCCCCGCTTGTAGATCTCGACGATTGCCGGCGGGATCAGGGTCTCATCGTTTCTGCACTGCCATTGCCGGATGGCGAGAATCATCTCGAACGGCATGACATCCATCGGGCACATCTCCTCACATCTTGAACAGGAGACACAGGCCCATGGAGTGTCATCTGCGAGGAGCTCCTCCTCAAGTCCCAGGATCACCTTCCGGGCCAGATTTCTGACCAGGAGCGGCGGATCCCCATGGGAGGCAGGACATCCGGATACGCAGGTGCTGCAGTTGAAACAGTAATGGAGATTACCTGTATTGTAGATATCTTTCCAGAGATCCTTGGTCGATCCTTCTTGTAAGTCCATAATCACCACCTCTTATCCCACAGTTGACGAGAGAAGAACATCCATGAGCTTTGCATCAATGACAGCCATCAACTGTTTGTCACTCCAGCCTCTGACCTCAGCCGCATTGTTCTGGCACTCAACCGCACACATGCCGCAGGCCTGACAGGCGGCAGCATCGACCTTGATGCACCTATCCACCTCATCATACGATCTCGCCCCATACGGACAGATGTTTACACATCTCTGGCAACGGATGCAGAGGGCGTCTTTCACCATGGAAGTGACCGCGGCCGTATGCACCTCACGTCCGGACAGATAGGTATAGGCCTTCTGGGCCGCGGCTTCGGCCTGCAGGAGCACACTCTTTAACGGCATCGGCGAATGGGCCGTACCGGCAAGATAAAGTCCAACTTTCTGGAATTCAATCGGACGCCATTTGGAATCCGCTTCGGCTAAGAACCCGTCCTCGGTCAATGAAACACCGAAGGCCTCGGCAAGTCTCTGGTTGGACTCTTCCGGATCCACGCCGGTGGAAAGAACCAAGAGATCCGCAGGCAGCTCCATCTCTTCTTTCAGGACAGGATCCATGAATTTGACGACCGGTTTGCCCTCGACCATCTCCACCTGAGGCTTATCATCCAGGCTGTAATTCATAAAAATAATCCCGGCTGACCTCGCCTTGGTATAGTACTGCTCATAAAAGCCATACGTCATCATATCGCGGTAGAGAATGAAGACCCGGGCATCGGGATTTTTCTCCTTGATCGTCAAGGCATTGCCAATCGCGCCCATGCAGCAGATGCGGCTGCAGTACCGGCGCCCTTCCTTCTGCCGTGAACCCACACACTGGATCATCACGACATTCTCGACTTCACTGGCATCGATATCACCGCTGGCCAGACCTTTCTTCAATTCAGCCTGGGTCAGCACCGTCTCTGAGGCCCCGTAACCGTATTCGGTGGTGGCTCCCTCATGCGCGCCCGTGGCCATGATCACCACACCGTGATGCAGATACGTGTTTTCGTCACTATCCTTACAATGCAGTTTTGACTCGAAGCAGCCCAGGGTGCCGACGGTTTTCTCAACCTCACAATTCAGATGGACCGTTATGTTCTTGCTTTCGAACACCCTCAGCTTCATATCCGTAGCCATCGCAATAGGAGCCAGTCCATCAACCGTATGCTCCACCTGAGTACCGAGATACCCGCCCAGGTGCGCTTCCTTTTCAACCAGATGAACCGGCACACCCCGATCGGCAAGCGACAGGGCAGCCTGCATCCCACCGATACCACCACCGATCACCAGGGCGGTCTGGTTAATAGGCAAGGTGCTCACCTGCAGCTCAGGTTTAAATTTGAGCTTTTCGATATCCGATTTGACTTCCCTCGCTGCCCGTAAGGTCCAGTCCCCGGTTGACGGCTCGACCATGCCTCTCCTGGCAATTCCGAACAGATCAAAGATCTCCACCATGGAGGAGTTGAATCCTGCCTGCCTGGCACTATTTTTCAGCTTCCGCCTATACATGAAAGGCTGACAGGCCCCAATCAGCAACCGATTGCATTTTGTCTCGCCGAGGATGTCAACGAGAGCTGTTTCTCCATCCGGCTTGCAGATGGAATCAATGACATGGATAGCACCCACTCCAGGGTAGCGTTTCAATTCAGCACTGAGAAGCTCATAATCGAGTCCTTCTGTCCCTGTCTTTTCACCGCATTTACAGAGGGCAACCGAGACTAAAGGCAGTTCCCGCCTATGGGCGGCCGGCTCGGCAATTTCCTCCTCCTGCATCGTGTCCACGCCCAAGGCGGTCAAAAATTTAGTTGCCTCGCCCGCCGCGGCAATACCGCTGGTCATTGCCTCACTGACATCCGTGAGCCCCATCAGGGAGCCGCAGAGAAAGAGGCCGGGTTTGCCGGCAACCCTGACCTTACTGGACTGCTCAGTATCAAGAAGACCGCGCGAATCCAGAGGTGCATTCATCAGATCGGCCCATTTCTTATGGGTCTCAAAGGGTATCTGGCCCGTTGACAGCACAACCAGATCGTAATCCTTCACAAAGAACTCGTTGGTCTCGGGATCGAGATAACGCATCTGCAGACTGCCGTCAGGCTTGAGCATAACCCCCTGCACCCGGCAGCGGATAAGCTTCACCCCGTGCTCGTCGACGGCCTTATCTCTGTACTGTTGGAAGCCTTTGCCAAAGGTCCGCATGTCCATATAAAAAATGGTGGTGTCAACCTCCGGCCCGCCTTTTTCCTTAGCCAGGACGGCCTCTTTCAGCGCGAACATGCAACATATAGAGGAACAGTAGTCTCTTTTCTGACGTCTGTTTCGAGATCCCATACACTGGATCCAGGCAATGTTTTTCGCAGGCCTGCCGTCGGAGGGCCGTCTGATCACGTCACCCTGATACGTACCGGAACCGCTCAACATCCGCTCAAAGGCAAGTGATGTGACGACATCCGGCGATACCGCGTATGACTTGGCATCCTCGAATTCCTGGGTATTATAGAGCTTCACACCGGAAGCCAGGATAATGGAGTGGACCTCCCTGGTCTCCACCTCGTCTTCGGCATCCAGATTAATCGCGTTGGTCGTACATACCTTGAGGCACTCACCGCAACGGGTACAGGCCTGTTTGTCGATGAGCAGCAGCTTCGGCGTATTATGCGGGACCGCCTGGTAGATTGCCTTCCGCTTGGTCAGCCCCTGGTTGAACTCATCTGGGACCTCGACCGGACAGACGTCGAGGCATTCTCCCATCTCGTTGCAGATGGCCGGGTCGATGGAGCGGGCCATCTTCAGCAGGTCAACCTTGTAATTCCCCGCATCGCCTGAGACCGAGGTGATCTTCGTAAACGGCAGGATCTCGATGTTTTCATGAAACAGGCTTTTTCGCATACAGTACTGCGAAGCATACTCGCGGCCCACCAGGGGCAACATTCTGCACATGCCGCAATGATCCGTCGGGAATTGGTAATCAAGTTTGGCCAGGATACCACCCATCTGGGGGGAATCATCGGTCAGAATGACCTTATAGCCTGACTCAGCTAACTCTATGGCCGCCTTGATCCCAGAAATGCCGGCACCAGCCACCAGGACTGTGCCTGTAGGCTTCTTTTCAGCCATAATACCGCTCCTATTTGACTTGACCGGTCACTTCAACCAGCTCATCTGATTTGAATCCAGCCATCGGCTGTTCTTCATCGACCGATCGTCCTGCCTGATAGTTGAATCGGGCCTGAGTCTTATCGGCACATGTCCTGAACAACGGCATCAGATCAATACCATTCGGGCAGGCACTCGTACACTGACCGCAACCGACACAGAAAAGGCTCATATGGGTCAAGCGGGTCAGATGAAAAAACAAGGTGTCGTTAGGCATCTTCAGCCTACCGTTTTGATCCGCCCACATCATGAACTGCTCGCCGGTGTGCCGGAAGGTATCCGTGATGAATACACATTCCTTACAATAGCAGACCGGGCATGCAACCCGACAATTGTAGCAGTTGACACAGGCAGCCAGTTTGTCTGCCAGCGCCTCAAAGCTGCTGGTGTCAGCCCGAAATTCAGCAAATTTTTTATCCCTGGCCTCGGTACGCACCGCAACTAGCTTCTTCACCGCCTCGTCCCGGCCGGCAGGAGCTGCACCCGCCTTCAAGCCTGATTTTTCCAGTGCTTGCTCACCTTTTTCGGTTATGGCTTCGATGAAGACAGCGCCGTTTCCCGCGCCTATGGCACACAATCTCATATCGACATTGTCAGCCGTCGGAAATTCACAGATCTTACAGGAGCCGATGATATCGAAATCCGACATGGAGGTCTTTCCGGCCTGGGCGTTCTCCAGGAAAGACTCGGATGTCCCTCCCTGCTCCTGGAATTTGGCAAAATCGGTATTTTCATAGCGGCCGAGACAGTCCATACCGATCAACAGGACATCATCGAGGTTCACTTGCTTTAATTTAGCGAGCTCAACCACAGCCCGAATCTCACAGGGGCGCAGGACCATCGCAACCTTGCGGCCGGATGGGCGCGAGGTAAGCGATGAAGCAATTTTTGCACCACTTACGGCAGCGATCGGGGCAAAAGGATCCACCTGAGCGGTATGGTCAGCAGAGGTAACGAGGGTAAGTCGGACCCCTTTCTTAGTCTGAGCCATCGGAACGAGGACAGCATCAACCGCACTATTTTCAAGCATGCGTTTGGAGAATGCGGCCAGTTCCTTATTCAATTCGTCTTTCTTAAATGACAATTTTGCGAATTTAGCCATTTTCAGTCATCTCCGTGTCTTCAAACTGCCATACTGATATTCCGAAGGGGGCTTGGTCCAAGCTGTTTCAATTTCGCAGTCATTTCATCTGCGACTTCCTTCAGCATGGTTCCCTCACTAGCGGCGATCCACCGAAGCCAGAAACGCTCTTCACCAATCCCATACTGTTTCAGAACCTCGGTGTGGAGCGCCACTCGGCGCCGTGCCTTCAGGTTGCCATTGATGTAATGACAATCCCCAGGCCAACACCCACCGATCAAGACACCATCCGCGCCATTCAGGAATGCCTTAAGGACGAATTTTGGATCAACCATGCCACTGCACATAACCCTGATGATCTTGAGGTTGGGCGGGTATGAAAGACGTGAAGTACCGGCAAGATCGGCGGCGGTGAATGTGCACCAGTTACAAAAAAACGCCACTATTTGGGGTTCAAACTCGCTCATCGCACAAAACTCCTTAGTGAAATAAAAGCCCGTCTATTTCGGCAAAGATCTGCTTATCGGTAAAGTGCCTCACCTTGGCGGCGCCGCTTGGACAAGCGCCGGAGCAGCTTCCACATCCTTTACAAATAGCACTGTTGACCTCACTGATTCCGGCATACGTATTGAATTCAATGGCCGAATAGGCACAGAGCCCGATACAAAGTTGGCAACCGACGCATATGTCAGGATCGATACTGGATATCATGGGCGGGATCTCAACCTGACCCGCGGCGCTCAACGCCAGGCATTCCGCTGCAGCTCCCTGCGCCTGGGCAACTGTATCCGGGATATCCTTCGGTCCCTGACAAGCCCCGGCCAGGAAGACTCCGCTCGTGGGGGTGGATACAGGTGCCAGTTTTGGATGCTGCTCCTGGAAGAATCCGTCCGCACCGATACCTATCCCGAACTTCCGCATGACATCGGGGGCATCCGGCCTGGCTTCCATAGCGGTACAGAGGATAACCATATCCACCTTGATCTCGATCAGGCGGTTGGAAAGCGTATCTTCTCCCTTAACGGTCAGGATACCGTTCTCATCCTCGGTGATGGAAGCGGCCTTACCGCGGATCATCTTGACTCCTTCGGCCTGGACCTTCTTGTAGAATTCCTCATATCCCTTGCCGAAGCAGCGCATGTCGATATAGAAGTTATAGATCTCAGTATCATGCCCGCATTTATCTTTGAGCAGATGCGCATACTTAAGGGCATACATGCAGCAGGTGCGGGAGCAGTATTCATGGTAGTTGTTGTCGCGGCTGCCTATGCAATGGAGAATCGCCACGCTCTTCGGCGCATCGGTGAACTTTAGCGGATCTTTCAGATCACGTTTCCTGAGTTTGCCGGCTGTCGGCCCGGTAGCATTGGAAAGACGCTCGAATTCGATATTGGTAAAGACGTTCCGGTACTTGCCGTAGCCGTACTGGGTCATCTTGACCGGATTCATCGGATCGAAACCGGTAGCAATGATGATGGAGCCGACGTCGATGGTTTCCTTCTTATCGATCATCTCATGGTCAATGGCGCCGGCCTTGCACTCAGTGACACAGAGCTTGCACTCGCAGCAGCCGCCGCAATCCACGCAGCGGGCCGCCTCTGCCCTGGCCTGCTCCTCAGTGAATCCCAGTTCGATTTCATTGTAATTGTTGACGCGCTGGGCGACCGGCAGGACAGGCATCTTCGCCCGGGGCAGGCACACGGCATTTTTCGGAATCCCCTTCCAGTTACTCCCGGTCGGTTTGCCAGGTCTGTTTTCCGCCAGCTCCTCGTCCAGCAGGTATTTTTCTATCGAAATAGCCGCCTGCTGTCCCGCTGCCACTGCCTCAACGGCGATGGACGGACCGGTAAACAGGTCGCCCCCTGCAAAGATACCCGGGAAGGTTGTCTGATATGTCACCGGATCGGCTGCAACCGTCCCCCACCGGGTTAATTCGACCCCGGTCGTGCCTTCCAGGAAACTGGTGTTGACCCGCTGACCGATGGCCGGAATAATCATGTCACATTCGACATCAAATTCCGAACCGGCAACCGGGACCGGTCTCCTTCTGCCGGATACATCCGGCTCACCAAGCTCCATCTTGATGCAACGCAGCCCGGAAACCTTTCCGTCTTCGGTCAGGACCTCAACGGGACTCACCAGCAGTTCGATTTTGATGCCTTCTTCCTCCGCGGCCTGGATCTCATGCTTTGTTGCCGGCATCTCCGACCTGCTCCGCCGGTAAAGCATCTTCACCTCGGAGGCGCCCTGCCTGAGGGCCTCACGGGCCGCATCGATGGCCGTGTCGCCACCGCCGACCACCACGACCTTCTTGCCGGTCTTGACGGGTTGCTTGCAATTGAGCAGGCCGAGATAATCGACGCCGTGCAAGACGCCTTCGGCATCCTCGTTCACGATGTTCATCTTCATGCTATTCTGCGCACCGACTGACAGATAGACGGCCTTAAATCCCTCCTCAAAGAGACCGGCAACCGGGCGGTCCTGGCCGATGGATACATTCAGTTGAATATCCACGCCCAGCTTCTTGATATAGTTGATCTCCTGTTCGAGGATTGCAGGGGGCAACCGGTAGTCCGGAATACCGGCACGGAGCATGCCTCCGGCAAAAGGCGCCCTTTCGAAGATGGTCGGATGATACCCTTTTTTAGCCAGGAAATAGGCGGCGGAAAGCCCTGCCGGACCCGCACCGATGATGGCCACCTTCTCAGTTTCAGGCTTCTTCTCGATTGCCGGAACCGGCAATGTGTCCCAATCAACCTGGTCTGCAGCGAACCGTTTCAACTGGCAGATCGCCAGCGGGGAATCAACCTCCTGCCTGCGACACTGGACCTCACAGGGAGCGGGACAGATACGGCCGAGCGAGCCGGGAAGCGGCATCGTTTCCATGATCAGGTTGAGTGATTCCTGATACTTGCCGGCCTTAATCAGGGCGACAAACCCCTGAATATTGATACCGGCCGGACAGGTCTGCACGCAGGGAGCCCGATCTTTTTTATCAATCGCATAGCGAACTGGCACAGCCTGGGGGAAGGAGATATAGACGGCCTTGCGCATCTTCGACCCGACATCCCATTCGTTCGGGGCCTCGACCGGGCAGACCTTGGCACAGTCTCCGCAACCGGTACAGTTCGTCCCCACATAGCGAGAGCGCTGATTGACATTGATTTTAAAGTTGCCGACAAAACCGCTGACACTCTCTACCTCGGTATTGGTCATTAACTGGATGTTCTTGTTCTGGCCGACGGCCACCATTTTCGGCGTACCGATACAGGCCGCACAGTCCAAAGTCGGGAAGGTCTTGTCATACTGGAGCATGTGACCCCCAACTGTTGGCTGCCGTTCCACAAGATAGGCCTTATTGCCGGAACTGGCGATCATCAGAGCCGCCTGCATGCCGGCGATACCGCCACCGACCACCAAGGTGTTCGGATTGACCGAGAATGTGCTCGGGAAGAGCGCACTCTGATTCGTGACCCGCATCAGACCGGCCCTGACGAGGACGATCGCCTTTGCCGTAGCCTCATCCTCGTTTTCCGTCACCCAGGATCCATGTTCACGGACACAGACCATATGGAAGGCCCGATAAGGATTCAACCCCGCCCTCTGGCAGGCGGCCCGAAAGGTTTTTTCATGCATGCGAGGCGAACAGGAGGCCACAACCACATGAGTAAGGTTTTGATTCTTGATTTCCTTTTCGATGAGATCCTGTCCCGGATCCGAGCACATAAACAGATAATCTTTGGAAACTACGACACCCGGGAAGGCGGCCGCATATTGCGCCACCTCCTCTACTCTGACACGATAGGCAATGTTGATGCCGCAGTGGCAGATGAAAAACCCGATTCGCTCAGACATGAAGGTCCTCCTGAGAAAGCCTCATATGGTTTTTTCCGGTTTTGGCAAATGTATCCGACAAATCAACTGACTGCAGAAGCAGTTCCGTTATATCCAGGACTTTTATCTGGTTTCCGACCCCTAGTTTTGTGATGGCCTCATTGAGGGTTCGAATGCAGTAAGGACATGCGGTGGTGATCACGTCCGCACCGGTCGCGATGGCCTCTCTGACCCGAATCTCTCCCAGACTTTCTTTGGCAACGCGGTCCTTCCAGGGCCCGCCGCTGCCGCCGCCACAACAGAAGCTCCGCTCCCGGTTATTCTGCATTTCAATCAGGGTAACGCCGGGTATGGCTTCAAGGATTCTCCGGGGCGCCTCATAAATGCCAGAATGCCTGCCAAGATAGCAGGGATCATGGTAGGTCACTTTGAGATCAAGGCTGTTGACGGGTTTGATGGCACCCTTGACGATGAGTTCATCCAGAAGCTCGGTAGAGTGAGTCTGGGCTATCTGCTGTAGCCCTGCATAATTTTTCTTGAATGAATTCAGACAGTGAGGAGAGGTGGTCAGGATCTTGTCCACACCAGCCGTAAGAAACATCTCGGTATTCTTTTTGGTCAGATCGGCAACCACATCTGCCGCGCCGATCTTATCGACCACATCACCGCAACAACTCTCCTTGGTTCCAAGAGTTCCATAGGAGACCCCGGCATGTTCGAGCAGGCTCAAGAGCGCGAGGCCTGCCTTTTGGCTGCCTTTATCATTGCTGGTATCATAGGCGGTGGTACAGCAGGTGAACAGGCAATACTCATGTTCTTGGGTATACGTGGGCAGGTTGACGCCCTGGGCCCAATCCAGGCGATTTGCCGTTTTTCCTGCCCACGGATTGCCGTTTTGCTTCAGACTCTGCACCGCGGCATTATAAGATTTCGGCAGGGCTCCGGCCTCGACAACATGGCGGCGGACGGATTTGATCAGGTCAAGTATGCCGATACCGCGGGGGCACTGCTCGACACAGCTGTTACAGGATGCGCAGGTCCATGCGGCCTCATCGACGGATACGTTTGAGGACCTGTCCAGAGAGATATCGCGAAGGATCTTCCGGGGACTGTAGCTCGTAACCTCGCCCCAGGGGCAAACCCCGGTGCAGGCGCCGCACTGCATACAGCTCTCGAAGGTCGCACCGATATCTTTCCGGATCGTAGACAGGTCAACCTGAGAGTCACGCAGGGCCTTTTCTTTCAATGTGGTCAGGAAGATGGCTAAAGGCCGGTACATCAGATGGGAGAGTTTGCCAAAGGGCAGCATCAGGGTAAGCATGCCTACAGTGATCGCAAGGTGTATCACATAAGCCGTGTAAGTCATGATCGGCAGCCCGGCCAGCCGGAAAAAATGGACCAGAATACCAGTGACTGCGATGGCGACAATCAACACCAGGAAGAACATATCCGTAAAATCCGAATACCGGTGGAGCTTCTCTTCTTTCTTAAACCATCGGCTGTACAACATGGTTGTGGAGCCAACCATCAAAGCTATGGTGGCGTAATAGCCCAACAGCCGGGTCCAATGCCAAAATGGGTGGACAATATCGGTCTGGAAGGCCGTGAGAGCCGCCATCACCAGGATCTCCATCGCCACCCAACCCGAGAACAGGAAGACATGCCGCCACCAGGCGCTACCTGGGCCGGTTCCGCATTTCCGCCAGCGTTTCTGGGTGAAGTAATTGATGAAGAACACCGGCGCCTGGGTCAAATAGAGATGCAGCGGTATCTTCGTGCCCTGCATGATTCCATAAAACATGTAGGCCGCATTCGAGAACAGCATCACGAAGACGAATCCCATCATGATCTGGTCGCCGAGGTGGATCCAATGAACCGGAGCGAAGGTGTTGAGTTCCACGCGATCGGTAACGACCGGCCCGTGGAAGAGGAGGAAAAGCAAAATGACGAATAGCCCAACGCCGAGAAAAGCCCCGACCTCTGTTTTGGGCGACGTATAAAATCTGCTGGCAATTCCTGTCCAGTCATACTGGGTCATCAACCAGCGGCGAGTCGCCATCATGGTCTCAGCGGGTTCCGCGCCTCGTGGGCAGTCGGTATTACAATCACCGCAATAGTAACAGAGCCAAGGTTCCGGAGATTCCAACAGCTTATCCCTCAGGCCGAGCTGAAGATAGCGATAAATTTTTCGAGGAAACGTGTTTTCCCCGGCTGACAAAGGACATGCGGAGGCACAGTTGCCACATTGCATACAGGCTTCCATGTCCCTGGCCCCAAGCCTCTCCACCTCGCGGTACAAGTCCGGGCTGACATTATTTTTCTTCACAATCTTCCCCTTGAAAGTCCACACGTGAGCGAATATGAAATCGCTCTTCAGACTGTCCCCAAAAGCATGTTATCAATACCGGGACTGAATAATGTTGAAGACCTTATTTAAATAATTTCCATTTTGTAATTGTTCCAGGATTTGGGTATGGGCCAGACTGAAAAGCTGGGCAATGCTTTCATTGAGAAACAGGTCGATGGAGTTGCACCGGTTCTCAGCCCGGGCCTTCATGTTGTACATGATCTTGGCGGGATAACCCCTCCTGCCGTGCCTTTCTTACTTGTTGCCACAAGTTCTTCTTAATTCACCCTTAAGCCTATCCTCTTCCCGTTAAGGGGAGAAGGTATAAAAAGAAGGAACCTTTGGAGTTACTTTATCCGGCAACCCCTTTACATCTGCCTGGCGGCCCTTAAGAACCCGGAATTGGTCCGAAAGAAACCCGGGCCCAGGCCTATCCTGATTTGGCCAAGGCATACAGGGGGTAGCCGTCTTCCCAACGTTGGCGGATGAGCCGGTTATCCCGCAGCAATTCGTTCAGGACCGGGGAAACTTTAGCCGAACGTTCCCCTAAGGCCTGGGCAATTTCCGGGGGATTGAGGGGGCCGCCGCTCAAGGCGCCGATAATCCTGGCGGCCAGATATTCCTCCCGTAACACATCCTGCATGCTTTCGTCGAAATCTACGGCATTGTATTGGTCGCCGGGGAATTCCTTCTCCGAGGGCCTTCTCAAGCTCACCCCTAAAACCGAGCGCACCCGGGGCCGATGCATGGTGGCATGGGCCGCCAGCAGCTTCTTCTTTTGGTCTTCGGAGCGGACCAGGGGCCCCATATCGTTCAGGTGGTCCAGGAAGGCATCAGTCATGCGCACAAAGGCCTCAGGCTGGTTCACGTCCACATACCCCAAGGCAATTCGTTTCCTTTCCAGGCCACACATGGCCAGCAGCTTCTTCATCAGATCAACCCGGTGCCAGGTGTGATCCACGCCGTAGCCGCAGTGGCAGGGGGCGGTGGGCGGACAGCCGGCCAGAAGGATGCCGCTGGCTCCGTTCAGAAACGCCATGGACAAGATGGTGGGGTCGATGGAGCCCAGGCAGTTCACCGTGACCAGGTAAACCCGGCTGGAATAGGACAGCCCCTGAATGGCAGCCAGCTCAGCGGCACTCTGGCCGCCCCACCTGCACACAAAGGCCAGTATCTCGTTGTCTTGCATCCGGGAGAGGATGGCCCGGATCCGAGCTTCCAACTGATGCGCGCTGTTGTTGAGCAACTTCATGGCTTCATAGGGGCAGGCCGCGGCGCAGCTGCCGCCGCCGTCACAGGTATAGGGACTCTCATTCCGAGGAGTGGCCCCCCTACCGGGAAGGACATTTTCCACCCCGCCACAGATACAGATCTCGTTGCAGAGTCCACAGCCATCGCACAGATCCTGGTCCACCGTGACTAACACCAGCGGGCTGGCCAGGTCGCCTTTGCGGGCCTTATCCCGCAAGTGCAGGACTTCCCGGGCCGCATTTTTCCCCTGCTGCAGGGCCTCGCCCAGATCGCAGAGCTTCAGGGCCGAACCGGTCAAAATAAGCGATTTCACCGGCTTTCGATCGGGTTTCAGGGCAATGGGACCTTTCTTGAAACTGCCGTCGTTACGGGAGAAGATGGGAAGAACGCTCATGAGTTCCTGGGTTTTAGCACCCGGTTGCCCGGGAATAGCCGAAACCACCAGGGTATCCCAACCAATCTCATACTCCAGGTGATCATACGGGTTTACATAATGCAGGTAACCGGATTTCACCACCGGATGGATGTCGGGGTTATAGGGATAAAGCCCGATGCCACGCTGCTTGGCCGCCACCAGATCAGCTCCGGTCACCGGCAGCTTGACATCAGCCGGATAGAGCACCGTGGGCCTGACCCCGGGAAATTCCTGGACCAGGACCTGACTGCTGCGCCAGGCCGCGGCAGCGGAGAGTTCCTGGGCCAGCCGGTCTTGCCCTTGGTGGTTAACCCAAAACACTACACTTCCGGGGTTCATCCGTTTCCCGGCTAAGCGCTCATCCAGGTCCAGCTGGTCTATGACCCGACCGCCGCCGCCCATAGTCCAACTCTCTCCTGCGGCGTATTCCCGATCCAGGGCCAGGATGATGGCCGAACCCGTCATTTCGCTAGCTCCGTGGGAATTTTGCAATCCGACGCGGTAATTGCCCACCTGGCCCACCACGAATTCCACGGGCCGATCCGGGGCCATTTTCACCAGCGAGCTGGCGAAAACTTCGGCGAGCATGGCTTCCAAATCCTTAAAGTAGGTGCGGCTGCCGGGATAGGTGCGGTGCAGTTCTTTCAGGACGTCCCCGGGGTTGCGAGCGCTGGAGAATATCAGGCTTTCCATGCCATTATGGGCCAGTTCTCGGGCCGCGGCGAATCCGGAGATGCCGCCCCCCAGAATCAGGACCGGTCCCTGGAAATCCGCCAACCGTGGCGCATAAGGTTCCAACATCCCCAGGCTGCCCACTCCCCCCATCAACAGGGCGGCGGCTTTCCGGGTCAGCGCCGGCGCACCATCCTCATGAACCGCGGCGATGTGATCTTTCAAATTAATCAGATCAATTTGGGGAGCCGTGATGTCCAAGGGCTTCAGGGCCGCCGCGAATTTCTTCTTCATGATGCGGTCCGAACAGGCCCCCAGAAGCACCCTGTTGAGGCCCCGATCCTGCGCTTCCCGGGTCAAGGCCGCCAGCCCCGGCCCCTGGCAGAGGTAGGAGTGGATGCTGCAATGGCTCACGTCCGGGTAGCGGCCTAACTGTTCTTTCAGTTCAGCCAGGTTTAGCCTGCCGCCGATCTTTTCCCCGCAGGCACAGAGGAAAATCCCTAATTTCGCGTCGTCTTTCATGGGCGACTCCTCAATGCTGCCGATTCCCCGGCGCCGCTTGCGAAAATTCCACCTACTCTGACCTGCGCATAGAATCGTGCCATGGCTTCGGTGGGGCAGACGTACAGACAGATCCCGCAGCCGATGCACTCCGGACTGGGTTCATGATAAGAAGTGGTTACTTCTTTGTTCACGCCCCGGTTGCCGAAGGATAAGCTTCCGACCCCGGCCACTTCATCGCAAGCCCGGACGCAGAGGCCGCAGAGAATACAAAAGTTTTCATAGTCGCTGCTTTTGAACCTTGAGGGTGTGACGCCATAAGTCTTGGCCAAAGCAAGCAGGCGCTCCGAGCCGGGATGTTCGTCCACCAACTTTTGGAGGACCCAGCGGCGTAAGTTCTTGATGCGATCGGTGTCGGTGGCCACCTTGATGCCCTCCCGGATGGGATAGACACAGGAAGCTACCTCCCGACTTCTGCGCCCGTCGCTGACTTCCACCATACAGAGCCGACAGGCTCCAGAGGGCTCCACGGCGCCGTGGTGGCAGAGGGTGGGGATGTCGATGGCGTGCTCCCGAGCCACCTCCAAAATGGTCCAGCCATCTTCACCGCTGACTTCCAGGTCATTTATGGTGAAATTGATCATGTCCCATCCTCCACTTCAAAAAAATATGAAAATTTAAGTATGACTCCTTTACTTGTAGACATTATTTTATCAAAGTATGGAATCGTTGGCATCTTTTTTTTCATGAAACAGAGCATATATTCCATGACTTACTTTTTCGCTGAAGACGTGCGGCGAAATGCATTATGCCAAAGGAGATGACCCAATGTCAATTTTATGCTGGAGTGGCCGGTGAAGATATTTTGCCGGAATAAGCCCTCAAAGGGCTTCCCCCGGCAGGGGGGCGTTGACCAGGTAAGCTCCACTGCCGCAAATTTTAGGACCATAACTTCTTATGGTGTTGCGATTGCATCACCATTCCTTTGCTTATCTGCAGGAGGGACACCCGAGGGCAGGTGTCTTGCACTTTCAATTCAAGCATAACCCATCACCGATAAAATAAGCAATGTTCGTTCCAAAAAGAGTCTGCCGTCTCCTTTCGATTAACTTATTGGTTTAATTAAATAAATTTTGATAGTATTTGAAAAGCGGACGCTTTTGTCTGGCCATATGTCAGTAATTTTTACAGATTGTAAAGGGGGCCAAAGGAGAGCCCTTTGGGTTCTAATAAGGCGCGTACTCATGCACCCGACCTTGACAGCGGGTTTGCGTGGTACTTATCATGTAATATAGCCGATAAAAGGGCGAACAACTGTTCCGGTCATAAAAGCTATGCGGAGGATTGAGTGGCGGGAAGAACGATCTGGCAAGGGTATATTCATTTTGGGGATACGGATGTGCCCGTGAAGCTGCATACCGCGGTGAAGGAAGACCGGATTCAGTTTCACCTTCTCCACAAACGTGATCGTGTGAAATTGCACCAGCAGATGATCTGTGCGTATGAAAAAGTGCCCGTACCGTTGGAAGAACAGGCCAAAGGGTTTGAATTGGAGGATAGAAAATATATTCTTGTCGACCCTTTGGAGCTCGAACAGACCGAACCCGAAAGCAGCCGGATGATCGAAATCCACGAATTCGTCAAAACTGCACAAATCGATCCCATCTTTCTCGAGCGGGTGTACTATCTGGAACCTGATACCCTCTTGAAAGGATATAACGCGCTTGTCGAAGCGTTGCAGGAGATGGGTGTAGAAGGTATCTGCACCTGGACCATGAGGAAGCGGTCCTATCTCGGGGCCTTGCAGGCAAGCGGGCAGATCCTGCGCCTGAATACTCTGCGGTATGCCGACGAAGTGATTCCGGTAAAATCTCTTGACCTCCAGAAATTTTCTTTGTCTGAAAAAGAACTGAAAATTGGCAGCGATCTGATCAAACAGTTGACCGTTCCTTTTCAGCCGGAGAAATTCGAAAACGAACATCAGAAAAAGCTGCAAAATTTAATCGATAAAAAAGCGCGCGGAGAAAAAATTGCCATCCTGCGCCCCAGGCCCATGAAACGCACGGCACCGGATAAGCTGCTTCAGGCTCTGGAAGCGAGTCTGAAGAAAGTCGCCTAAATGAAGACCCTCGATTCGCAGAGGCAATGAAATGGCTGTGCAGGCAATCTGGAGCGGGACGATCAGTTTTAGCCTGGTAGCGATTCCGGTACAGTTGGTTAAGGCTATCGAGCCCGGGCGGGTCTCCTTGCATATGCTTCACAGCAAAGATTATTCCCCTCTCGCGAGAAGAATGTACTGTCCCAAAGAGGAGGTGTTAGTCCCGCCGGATGAGATTATCAGGGGATTTGAGATTGGACCCGGCCAATACCTACCGATAACGGACAAGGAGCTGGAATCCGTGTCTCCCGAACGGAGCCGCACCATCGAGATCGTCGAGTTCATCGATATGAAGGAAGTGGATCCTATCTATTATGATCACCCGTATTATCTTGTTCCTTCGAAAGGGGGCGAAAAAGCTTATCGGCTACTGGTCGAGGTGATGCGCCGAACCAACAAAGCCGGGCTCGCAAGATTTGTGCTGCATGAGCGTGAGTATCTCGTTGCGGTCAAAAGCACGGAGGGTGCACTGACCCTGATCACCCTGCATTACAGCGAAGAAATTCTTCCCGACGAAGACATCTCACCACAAGAAGGAAAGATCGAAGCCGAAGAGAAAAGCCGCATAAAACAGAGCATAAAAACAATGCTGGCGGACTTCAACCCGGTGCATTATGCGGACGAGCGCCGGAAAAAGATCATGGATCTCCTGCAGCGGAAGGCGAAAGAAAAAGCCCAGGTGGAAGCGCCTGTTGTAGAGGAAGAAGCGGGAGCAGGTCCGCCCGATCTGATCGCCGCTCTGGAGGAGAGCATGCGTCAAGTGAAACAGAACCGGTGAGCCAAAAGGTTGTCGAGATCGCCGGGAGAAGACTCTCGTTATCGAACCTCGAAAAAGACCTCTATCCCTCCTTTGGTTTCACGAAGGCCCAAATCCTGGAATACTACCGGCGGATGGCCTCGTTCATCCTGCCCCATTTGCAAGACCGGGCCTTGACCCTAAAGCGCTATCCCGAAGGAGTGGACCAGGATTTCTTTTTCGAGAAGCGTTGTCCTTTTCATCATCCGGCCTGGGTGAAAACCGCTGAGGTCCGCTTGGAGGATAAAGAGCAGATGACCGTCTGCCTGGTCAACGATCTCTCCACGCTGATGTGGGTGGAGAACCTTGCGTCTCTTGAACTCCATGTGCCTCTGGCCAGGGCCGCCTCCCCCGATACCCCCGATTCCATGGTCTTCGATCTGGACCCCGGCGAACCGGCCAACCTTCTGGATTGTGCCCGGGTGGCGCTGATACTTCGGGACCTGCTTAGCCCTTTGCGGCTTACCAGCTTGGTCAAAACCTCGGGCCAAAAAGGGCTCCATGTCTATGTCCCCTTGAACCGCGCCGAGACGACCTTTGAGGATACCAAGAAATTTTCCAAAGCCGTGGCCGAAATTATGCAAAAAAATTATCCGGATCTGGTAACTGCCAAAATGGCCAAGGAATACCGGAAAGCCAAGGTTTTTATCAACTGGGAACAAAACGACTCCAAAAAGACCATGATCTGTGTTTATTCTCTGCGCGCCAGGGAAAAGCCGATGGTCTCGTGCCCCCTGGCCTGGAGCGAATTGGAGAACTTGGCCAGGCAGGGCGACCCGGAAAAGCTTCAGGTCATGTATTCGGAAGCCGTGAGCCGGGCCGAAAAGCAGGGTGACCTCTTTCGAGAAGTGCTGGTGAAGAGGCAGAAATTGCCTCATTTATGATGGTTTCTTTGCACGCCATAGAGGGGAAATGCGCAAAAACAGGTTAGAAGCCTTCAGTGATGGCGTGATTGCCATTATTATCACCATCTTGGTGCTGGAGATAAAGGTTCCTCATGGCGAGACCTTTCAGGCTCTGGCGCCCTTAACCCCGGTGTTCTTGACTTATGTTTTGAGCTTCGGTTACCTGGGCATCTATTGGAATAACCATCACCACATGCTACATACCTGTGAAAAGGTGACGGGATCGATCCTTTGGGCTAACCTGCACCTCTTGTTTTGGCTGTCGCTCATTCCCTTTACCACGGGCTGGATGGGCGAAAACCATTTCGCCGCAACCCCGTCGGCCCTGTATGGGGTGGTTCTGCTCATGGCAGCCATCGCCTACTTTATATTGCAACATGTGATAATCGCCTCGCAGGGCCACGATTCGCTTTTGAAGAAGGCGATTGGCCGTGATTGGAAGGGAAAGCTGTCGACGGTCCTCTATGTCCTGGCAATCCCGGCGTCGTTCTGGTTGTGCTGGGTTGCGCAAGGTATATATATCTTAGTCGCACTGATTTGGTTGATCCCGGATCGGCGTATAGAGAGAATGCTTTCGAGCCAGAAAACCTGACTTTTGGCAGAAGTATTGGAGGGCGGGAAAGCGCAGCGCATCCCGCCTTCGGTAGCCTCAGCCCGGCGTTTGCAGAAGGGAGAACGAGGCATTTGGCCGCAACGCTTTTGTCACTTTACGAGGGTCGCGCCTTGGCCGTATTCAAGCTTTCATCGATACGTGGAACGCGGCATTTATAACCTTGAATGGGCGGCAGATGATAACGCTCGAAGTCTAGAGATAGAATAATTCTAAAAGCGGGATGCGCTTCGCTTTCCCGCCTTACGGGCTACAGGCTATGCCCCTCAGTTCGCCTGTCTTCTCGCTGGCGAGAGGCAGAACTTCGAGCCCATCCTTCCCGCCAAACTTCCCTTCGCATATGTCACTGATTCGGTAGTTCTTCGAGATGAACGCCTTGCGAGCACCACTGAACTCGTCGAAACCAAGCACATAGACAACGAGTTCCGCTTCCTTTCCGAGCGACAAGAGGACCTCTAGGGTCGGAGTGCGGCCGTTCAGGGCAACCTGGAACTTGGCGCTGGACAGTTCCGGGGTGTCGTCCAAGCCGAGGACTACCATGCGATTGGCCCCTCTTGGTATCCGCGGCTCGTGAGTTGTATCGCTACTCAGAGTTACTATGGTCCAGGTATCCAAGAACTCAGGCTTATGCGACAGGTTGCGCACTCTCAGACGAGAAAACACATCGACATCGATTGCGTTCCTGCGCCCGACGTTCTTGAACTTGACACGATACCGGGGCGCCTCCCCAGGATAGAGCCCGGGGAGCTTGTTGATCTGCTCCGAGAATCTGAACTTCGGGACGACCACGCGGAAAACGATGAACCACGCCGCAAACGAAGCAGCAATCCCAAATGGGACACCCACTAGAGTTGACAGAAGAGCTCCTTCTATCGCGCTCACCGCTACGTCCCCCTACAACTAGACATCATCGTCATCTGACGGCGCTAACAATATTTAGATTCATATGCACAAGATATGAGATTAGATTTCCTGTCCTTATTAAATACCATGGCATCGTGTCAGCCGCTGACCATAAATCTTGAGATTTGGTCTTAATAGAGCCATGTTAGCATAGGCTCCGCCGAATCGGAATTTTTTCCTGTTTGGGAGACAAGGGGATAGCTACTATCTTGCCAAACCAGATTTTTCTAAGTTATATAAATTAATTACAGATAAGATTTGGATAAGGAAATGTGGTCTGGTAGGGGGCCTGCATTAAAAATTCGAAGATAAAGCATGTCAGCCCTTAGGCGGGAAACGAAGCGCATCCCGCCTTTAGCATTATATTTTGAGCAGTTGCTCCTGGGCCTTTGGCCCTTCCGTAAATCCTGACAAGTTCCTCCCGGGCGCCCCCCAACCTTGAACCTTGAACTTTTCCAACGGGTCAACTGTCTCTGCTGTTCTGGAAATTTCTCTTCCCCGGCCTTACCTTATTTTACATGTGTAACTTAACCGCTCTATCCCCGGACCGCCCGGCCGCCAAGCGGCACAAATGCGGTACACCAGCGGCGCTTAAGCGGTGTCAGACCGCTAAGTCTGCGTCACCTCAGCGGTCTAAAGTGAGCCAAATGAGGTACTTATGCGAACCAAACTGCGGATTTTTTTCAGGTGCCGGTACAGGATGGCCTCATGGCCCCCTCATTTCGCGCCGCAAGCCCTGCGAAAATGGTCGGCTAATTCCTAAAAACCGAGGAATATGCCTATCTTGGCTTATGTTCAATGGTTGCTTTGCCTAAGTTGTACTTATAATTGGTTTTTTCGCCGCCCATCTCAGCCCGGCAAACATTTTCGTTCCCAAGTGGCACTTGGGAACGAAAAAAGAGGCTAACGGAGAAGTTGCCTGCTCACGTCTTGACCACTACTATTTATGGAAAATGGACTTTCCGTATCCGGTCCATATTCCCCGGAGCTGTCGCAGGTTAACCCAATATGGGATTAAAGGAATACAAATCCAAACGAAAGTTTGAGAAGACTCCCGAACCGAAGCCGGTCCTGAGGCAGGAGGGAGACCATCTCATTTTTGTCGTTCATAAGCACGCGGCCCGGAGGCTTCATTATGATCTCAGGCTGGAGCTGGAAGGGGTGCTGAAGAGCTGGGCGGTGCCGAAGGGGCCTTCGCTCAATCCTGCCTTAAAAAGACTGGCCGTCATGGTTGAAGACCATCCGTTTGATTACCAAGATTTTGAGGGCGTTATCCCGGAGGGCAATTACGGCGCCGGCAGCGTTATCGTCTGGGACCGGGGCTTTTATCAACACCCCTCCGCAAGAGATAGAAAGGAAAGTGAGAAACTCCTGCTGGACGGATTAAGCAAAGGGAATATGAAGTTTGTGCTCGCTGGGGAAAAGCTAAAGGGTGAATTCGCACTGGTCAGAACCAGAATGGACGAGAAGTCATGGCTACTTTTGAAGAAAAAAGATGGCTATGCAACTAAAGAGGACGTTCTTCGGGAGAACCGTTCCGTGGCGTCCAATAAGACCCTGGAGGAAATTTCCGCAGCCAACCCTTCGATCACTTCCAGGCAAAAGGATCTAAACCAGATCCGCCTTACCGAAGCAATGGAGAGCGCAGACCTGTTGAATGCACCGGTCAAACCGATGCCGCACGGCCTGAAACCGATGCTTGCGACCCTGGTTAAAGAACCGTTTGATCATCCGGAATGGCTCTTTGAGGTGAAATGGGATGGATACCGGGCCATTGCCGAAATCCAGGCAGGCAAGGTTTCGCTTTATACCCGTAACCAAATCTCCCTCAATAAAAAGTTTTTCCCAATTGCCGAGTCGCTGCAAAAATTCGAATTTGACGCAGTTCTGGACGGCGAAATCGTCGTCGTGGATGATCAGGGACTTCCCGATTTCCAGATGCTGCAAAATTACCAAAAATCTGGAAGTGGTTATTTGATCTACTATGTCTTTGATCTCCTGTTTCTCCGTGGACATGATCTTTTGAGCCTGCCCCTGCTAAGGAGAAAAGAACTGCTGAAAGAAATTCTCCCTGTTGCCAAGGACATAAAATTCAGTGATCACGTCTGGAAAGAGGGCGTCTTGTTCTTCAATGTCGTCAAAGAAAAGGGACTTGAGGGGATCATCGCCAAACATTCTCAAAGTACCTACCGGATGGGCAGGAGGAGCCGGCAGTGGCTGAAGATAAAGACGCAACTCGCCCAGGAAAGCGTGATTGCGGGATTCACGGAACCGAGAGGGGGGAGAAAATATTTCGGCAGCCTGGTCTTAGGTGTGTTTGAAGGGGACGAGTTGATTTACATCGGTCATTCGGGAGGCGGATTCGGAGCGGAGAAATTAAGGAACATATATGAAAGATTGCAGCCCCTGATCCAGGAAGAATGCCCCTTTAAAATAGAGCCGACTACCGACACTCCGGTCACCTGGGTAAAGCCTGATCTGGTCTGCGAAGTTGCTTTCGCCGGCTGGACTGAGGATGGCCTGATGAGACACCCCGTTTTTTCAAGGCTGCGCGAAGATAAGGCTCCTCGTGAAGTGGTGCGCGAAAAGCCCGAAGAAATTTGACAAGTATCGGTGGCACAGGCTTTCCAGCCTGTGCATTTTGCAACTTTGCAACCTTGACCCTTGAGCTTTCATAAAATATGAAAATCTATGTCGGTACAAGCGGGTATGGGTACAAGGAATGGAAAGGTAAATTCTATCCGGAAAAGATCTCCCCCAAGGAAATGCTCCGCTTCTATTCGGAACGCCTCTCCGCAGTAGAGATCAATAATACTTTTTATCGCATGCCCACAGAGGGCGTCCTCGCATCCTGGGCCGAACAGGTTCCCGACGATTTTATTTTCGCCCTTAAAGCGCCTCAGGTCATAACGCATCGGAAGCGAATGAGAAACGTGAGCGGGGAGACCGAGTACTTATTTAGGACGCTTTCAGTTTTAGACAGGAAACTGGGGCCGGTCCTGTTTCAGTTTCCCGCGAGTTTTCATGCGGACCGCCCGCGGCTTAAAGATTTTCTCGACCTGATTCCCGGCAATATGTCTTGCGCCTTCGAGTTCCGCAGCCCATCCTGGCTCGATGTTGAAATTCTTGACCTCCTGCGTGGCAGAGGATGCAGCCTGTGCATCGCGGATGCCGATGAGAATCCGGCCGATGGGATTATCAATACGGCGCCATGGGGGTACCTGCGCCTGCGCCGTTCCGATTATACGGATGCCGATCTGTCACAATGGCTGGAAAAAATCCTTGCACAGAAATGGGAGAAGGCTTTCGTTTTCTTTAAACACGAGGAAGAAGCCAAAGGGCCAGAAATGGCGATAGGTTTTCGTGAGCTTACCGATTCAAGGGGAAAAGAGAATTCAAGACCGGGAGGATAATTAAGCGTTCGACGTGGGATATGATTGCGGGCGCATTTTTGGTATACTTTAAAAGTTTGCATATAATTTTTCAATTCCCCCGATGCCTGGAGCGGAATTAAGCCTCGGGCAGGGGAGAAACAAATATGGCTAAATGGATAAGGGGCATTGGTCTTGCTGCAGCCCTCCTCGTGTTTCTGCCGCTTTCGGGCCGAGTTTCAGGTGAAGAACAGATGAGCAGCATCCTGCGGGAGATCAGGCAGATTGAATTCAATCAAATCAACTATGATGAGCCGAGCCGTGACTACTTCGGCTATATCAAAGGTCACATTCCCATCCTCATTTCCGCTCCCCATGGTGCGAAGCATTTCAGAACCAAAGAGGCCCGCTGGAAAGAAGAGGACGCCTACACCGCCTCTATGGCCATAAAGCTCGGTGAGCTGACCGGGGCCCACGTCATGTATGTGAAGAACCGGGCGGGCGAGGACCCTAACAACGACGTCCAGACTCGCTATAAAGATCGCTTGAAGCAGGTGGTGGAGCAGAACCATATCAAGTTTGTCCTGGACCTGCACGGGGCCGGTAAGAGCCAGCCCTTTAAAGTCGATGTGGGGACCTTGAGCAACGACACCCAAAAGAGTTCCTGCCCCACCTTCAAAGGGACTATTGCCGAGGCGTTTCAGGGATATGAGCCCCAGATTTTCAACCAGAGGTTCAGTGCCCGGGGCTCCGGCACGGTCACCTGTTACGCCAGGAAGACCCTGGGCGTAGAATCTGCCCAGGTGGAGATCAACGCGAAATGCCGGATCGTGGAGTCCAAAACCTCCAGCTTCAAGGCGGATGGCCCCGCGGTGCTCGATTTAGTCGGAAGACTTGAAAAACTGATTCTGGCAATTAACCGTCAGATTGAGCGCAGCAGGACGGAAGCCTTACTCAAGTCTCCGTTTTAATACCCCCAAGGCCAGACAGTGTTTCCCATCACCGCAAAGTCAGCCAAGGTTGCATCTAAAGTACCAATGCCATAGTCAACATCCTTGAGGTCCTTCGTACAATCCAGTCGCCGGTTTACACCATAGGTTCGGGCGGAGCCGAGCCCTTCCGGCGGTAAGATACCGTGAGCATCCGAAAGCCCAGATCTGTCCGGGAAAAGAAATAGAGGCCGCCAAAAATCCCGGTAAGGACAGCGCCGGCCAGCCATTTATTATACCGCGTCCTGGAGTAGACGCCTCCTTTGCCAACCTCGGGTAATCTGTCAGGGGCTGTGGGCAGCCCGTATTGGGCAGCTAGCTGTTTGATGTTTTCCAGGTGGATCACCGGGGTGTCTTCTTGGAGAAACCGGGATACCACGAATTTCCCATTTTTTATCAGGTGATCCTGCGAGGGCGTCAGGCCAGATTTAATTAAGCCGCGCCTCCGGCGCTCGGCGCCTACTGCGGCAATTCCCCCGCCAACATTGATATAAGCCTTGGGACGCCCTTCCTTGAAATAGAGACTCATGCGCTGATCCACATTCTCATGCAACGTCGTGTCCGTGATCCGGGCCAGGCCATTTTTTTCTATCGCTTGGATGATGGACTGGCGTGCCGCTTCCGACATCTCTTTCCCCTTGTCGTATCTGCCACCGATGGATGCAGCCACGGAACGGAAGGGGAAGAGGTCCTGGTTATAGAGATGATGTTCCATATCAATCCACAGGAAATCTGGATCATTGGCGCCCCACTGCGACGAAGCGACCGAAGAGATTATGGTAGGTTTTAGATGCAAAGCCTTGAGGGCCGCGTAGAGCGCAATATTCATGGCGGGGAAGGAACCGGTTACGCTGACTGCAACCTGGTCGCCCTGACGGACACCGGCCTGTTCGAGAAGGTCGACGATGACTGCGGCGAAGTTTGGGTTTATCGAAGTTTGTTTAGCTTCGAGGTTGCCGGAGCTACTCGTGACCGGGCTTATGAAGCTGCCGATAAGCCCTGATTGGGCAGGATCGACCTGCGGTTCAAGAGGATCTCCCTTTTTCAGCCGCTCCTCCTTAATCACCGTCATGGCCTGCAAGGCCAGGTGAGACGCCTCCAACTGCGCTGCATAGTAAGGACTTCTCTCGGTGATCTGGAACCGCTCAACCGCCAGGTCCCCCCCGACTGCAAAGACCGCCACCAGGATAATGGCCAGAAGAGGAGTGCCGTGGGGCCGCCAATAAATTTTTTTCATTGATTCAGGGCCTCTCCGAATATAAGGACGAGGATAAGCCGGACAATGATGGCCGCGGTGAGCAGGGAACAGATCGCTTCAATTACTCCCTGCCGGTCTAGCCAAACCGCAATGAGTCCGGGAATGATAAAGCCTATGACGGCAAATTCCAGATCGGTCACCCCGGGATGGACGAAGTATCGTGCCAGCATGCCCATGAGGTACCCGGCCAGGATCATCAGGACAGTGCGCCGCCTCCCATAGACAATAACGAAAGAACCGATGGCTCTTACCAGAACAAAGGCGGCAAAACCCGTCGCCAGGGTCGTCACCACTATGACTGGCTGGGTGAGATAGAGGGCAAGATATCCCGGCACAACCAGACCTGCCCCGGCGAGACCGAATATTTCCGCCAGGAAAATGCTCACTACCAGGCCTATGCCGATGGAAACGGGCAGTAGCTCGATCATGGTAGTTCCTTCTTCAGGACCTCTTTCAGGATGCTCCGGTGACGGAAAAAGCGGCTAAGGCTGAGTCCCTGACCCTTGGTATTCCCCATACCCACTACCACCGCGGAGCTTCCGGCGAGCTCCACTATGTGTTCGAATAGGTCGCTGTCGCTTTTATTCTCCGCGAAGATCAGCTTATCTGCGGCAATGCCCCGGGATATGGCTGCTCTGGTAAAAAAATAGGTGCCCGTACCCATGAGGAGGTAGTGATTAGCGGGGGACCACGCGGCACAGGCTTCGCCAAGCTGTCGCGAACGGACTGGCCGGTCTGCCCGGCAATTGAAGATCACGATCCGTTTTTCCACGTCAGGATGCTGCTTAAGAGCAAGGTTCCAGATACGCTCGGTCGATTCCGGGTCGTTGGCCGCAAAGGCATTAACGAAGTAAATGTGCCGGCCGAAGAACCGGATTGTGGAGAAGGTGAGGGCTCCCGGGTCAGGTGCGGCCTTCCACATGCCCCGAAGCGCCATTTCGCGGGGCACTCCCAGATCGAGACAAACCTTGAGGGCCAGCGCCACATTTTCCTTATGTTCCACGTAGGAAAACCTGGCCATTTCCTCATCGGTAATAGCCGCCATATCTTCCGGTCCCACCGCGAATAGCCTGGTCCTCCGGTCCCGGGCCGCCTGCTCGAAGATAGGGACATGCCTGATGTCGGCCGTAAAAAGCTTGCCCCCGATTGGCGTCGTCCCAGCCAGGGCTAGCGCCACGTTATCCTCTTCCGGACCCATGACGTCAAGATGGTCTTCCCGCGCATTGGTGATAACTCCGTGGGTCGCACTGACGAAACTTGACTCGCAGAGCCACTGGAGCAGCGGCTGGAGCGCCATGCACTCCACCACCAGGACTTGGGCCCCGTTGGCGGCCGCAACGGCAACGACGCGCACCTGCTCGATGACATTGGCCCCCGCAGGTCTAAAGACCGGATACTCCACGCCGTCGGGCAGGATAAACCTGGCCAGAGTTCCGGTGGTTTTGGCGCAGGTCGGAATGCCCTGCTCCCGCAAGCCTCCCGCAATAAGCCGGACGACGCTGGATTTTCCCCTGGTGCCGTTGACGTGGATGCGGACCGGTATCTTCGCAATGTTCCGTTTATGAAAAAAAGCCTCCTGGACGCCCAGGAAGACCAGAACGACAAAGAAAAAAAGGATTATTTCTATCCCGAACATTTATTTCCGATTTTTTAAACTTAATATAATACCTACTTGTCAAATGACAATATATGAGCCGCAGATTGGATTCATAAGGGTTGCTCCCCCGTGTGCGGCTGAAACCCCGAGCACCTTCGGTGATCCATATGCATGCGGATACAATAGCTAAGATGGTCTCTCGCCTGTTTTTGTCGGCCCTCATCCTCCTGGTTGTCCTTCCCACCATCTCAGGAAGTCAGGCCCTGGAAGAGCAAAGTGCGCCCCCGCCACCTCCGGAGTTCAAGTCCGGAGTTATAGCTGCAGCCCACCCCCTGGCTGCAGAGGTCGGCGTAGATATTCTGAAAAAAGGGGGAAACGCGGTTGATGCCGCGGTAGCCACTGCCTTTGCTCTGGGCGTGGTGGAGCCCAATGCCTCCGGGATCGGGGGCGGGGGGTTCATGCAGATTTATTTGCCCAAGTTCTTAGGTGCGAAGGTGGTGACCATCGATTATCGCGAAATGGCGCCTGCCAAAGCGACCGCGGGGATGTTCCTGAAGTGGGGAGTCGACCAAATGAAGATTGGTCCTCGATCCGTGGCTGTGCCGGGAACCGTAGCCGGACTGACGCTGGCGCTCCAAAAATACGGCACTATGGCCCTGAAAGACGTCATGGAGCCTGCCATTCACCTCGCCGAACAAGGCTTTCCAGTTTCCAACCTTCTCAATAGCATGATGGCGAATAATGCCCCCAAGCTTTCGAGATTCCCGGCGGCCGCCAAAATCTATCTTAAGAACGGAGGCCCCTTTAAAGTGGGGACTCGCTTATACCAGAAGGACCTGGCCGAGACTTACCGTCTGATTGCAGCGCAAGGTCCAGAGGTTTTCTACCAGGGGGCTATTGCCGAGGCCATTGCCAATGAGATGCAACGATCGGGCGGATTGATCACCCGGGAGGATCTGGCAAACTACCGGGCCGTCGTGAGGTCGCCGGTCGAAGGGAATTATCGTGGTTATGAAATCATTTCCATGGGGCCGCCCAGTTCGGGAGGGACCCAGTTGATCGAGCTATTGAATATTCTTGAAGGACACGATATAGCCCGGCTCGGCCTGAACGGTCCCGAAAGCATTGAGATCATGACCGAGGCCATGAAAAAGGCATTCTCCGACCGGGCGCAGTATATAGGAGATCCAGACTTTGTGGAGATTCCCCTGGAGGAGTTGCTTTCCAAGGAACACGCGGAAAGATTAAGAAAGGGGATGAAAACTAAACCAAAGGGCCAGTTGCAGGGAAAATTAATTACGAGTAATTCTGCTCTTCAAGAGTCCGATCAAACCACCCATCTATCCGTTGCCGATAAGGATGGAAATCTGGTCGCCCTAAGCCAATCCGTTGATGCTTTCTTTGGCTCCGGGGTGGTGGTGCCGGGAACCGGAATCCTCTTGAACGACGGGATGGGGGATTTTGCTCCTCAGCCGGGCGAACCGAACTCCATTGCACCCGGGAAAAGGCCCCTGAGCAACATGGCTCCCACCTTGGTACTCAAAGACGGCAGGCCATATCTGGCCATCGGCATGCCCGGGGGGACCAGGATCACCTCGGCGTTGACCCAGGTTCTGATGAATCTCATCGATCATCAATTAACGCTGCAGGAGGCGATTAATGCGCCGAGGATTCACCGTCACACCGTAACCGGGGAGCTATTATTAGAATCCCGCATTCCCAACAAGGTTAGAAATGCTCTGGCGCGCCAAGGATATCCCATTGTTCTCAAGAAAGATTTCGATATCTATTTAGGCGGGGCCCAAGGAGTGATGATCGATGCAAAGACCGGTGTCCTTTCTGGTGCTGCCGACCCGAGGCGGGAAGGGACCGTCAGCGGATATTGAGAAGTCGCGAGTTCGAGTCTCTCGTCCCCGCCACATGAAATCAATGGGTTAGGTTTCAGTAAGAGAGCCCAATATTTCCGGGCATTTTGGATTGACAGAGGGGGCGAGAATGATTAAATAATACGGAACTCGGAAGCTACAACACCATCTCCTCAAACCGAGGAAAATTAATTTTTGTTTAGGAAGTTGCCTGCCGATAAGGACCTGAACTATGGCCCCCTATAATATTGTATTGGCCGACGATCATATTTTGGTGCGCCAGGGAATCAAAAAGATCCTCCAGGAAGACCGTGAGATGCGCGTGGTGGGCGAAGCGGCAGATGGGGTAGAACTTCTTGAATTATTAGGGAAAATAGCTCCTGAATTGGTCATTTTAGATATTTCTATGCCTCGCCTTAAAGGGTTGGCGGCGGCAGAGAGAATTAGGCATCTCTACCCTAACATCAAAGTGTTGATCCTGAGCATGCACCGGAGCAAAGAATACCTGCGCCAGGCCTTGGCGGCCGGTGTCCATGGCTATCTTCTCAAAGAAGATGCGGATGTGGCGCTCTTTGCCGCCATCGAGATAGTCCGCCAGGGCAAGATCTTCATATCGCCGCTACTTGAGGAATAATTGATAATATACTAAATTACTTATAACGTTATTTACTTATTATTAATATTTATTGTATCCCGGATAATATAATTATTTATATAATTACTTGAAGGTTTTTTTGCTGGACTCGTTTTAATCAACTCCCCTTCATTTTCCCCGGTCCTTCAACTTCCCTGTGGTCTTAACAAGCGTCTATCCGCGCCGAGTGGTTTTTTTATTCGTAATTCGCGGCAAATATGTTAATAATTATAATTTATGCAAATTTTCCCAACCTGGGGGAATGGTCGGCAGGCCACCATCACGAAGAGCGGTCGGCCATGGCCCCGGAAACGTTTCAGGCAGAGACCTTATGTCAGAGCTTTTATCCGGACGCGCAGGGGAGCGGCGGCTTTTCCTGGGTAATGAAGCCATTGTGCGGGGTGCCCTGGAAGCTGGGGTGGCCTTGGTCACAACTTACCCCGGGACTCCCGCCTCCGAGATCGGCGACCGGTGTTATGAGATTGCCCGGCAGACCGACCTCCGGTTCGAATTCTCCACCAACGAAAAGGTGGCCCTGGAAGTGGCGGCGGGCGCCGCGGCTTGCGGCTGGCGCGTGCTTACCGCCATGAAACACGTGGGCCTCAATGTAGCTGCCGATGCCCTCATGACCCTGGCCTATGTGGGGGTCAAAGGCGGCATGGTGATTGTCAGCGCTGACGACCCGTCGCTGTTCTCCAGTCAGAATGAGCAGGACAACCGCTACTACGCCAAGATGGCGGGCTTGCCCATGCTGGAGCCTGCCACCCCCCAGGAAGCCAAGGACATGACCCTGGCGGCTTTCGCCCTCTCCGAGGAGCTTAAGGTCCCGGTGCTCTTGCGCACCACCACCCGGGTTAACCACACCCGGGGCGGGGTGACCCTGGGAGAGCTGGCGCCCCGGCCGGGGCTCGGGCGGTTCCATAAGGACCCCTTCCGCCAAGTCATGGTGCCGGCCGTGGCCCGCCAGGCCCACGTGCGCCTCCTGATTGCCGAAGACCAGGCCCGGACTTTGGCCGCGAGTTCGCCCTTCAATGAGATCAGCGGGGCCGGAACCTGGGGCATTGTCACCAGCGGGGTGAGCAGCACCTATGTCACTGATGCCCTGGTGGAGCTGAACTTGACTGATAAAGTCAGGCTGCTCAAGTTGGGATTCACCCACCCTCTGCCCGAGGAGTTGCTGGCGGATTTCCTGGCGCCTCTGGAGAAAGTCCTGGTGGTGGAGGAGTTGGAGCCTTATCTGGAAGAGGGTCTCAAGGCCGTGGCCCAGGACCGGGAGATTACCGTGACCATCCGGGGCAAAGGACCTGAGTTGTTTTCTCGCCTTTATGAGTACCACCCGGCCTTGGTGCGGCAGGTCATCGCCCGCTTTTTCGGGGTGGCCTATGAGGCGCCGGAACTGATGGTCCCTGAGGCAGTATTGGGGCAGGCCTTGCCGGATCGCCCCCCTAATCTTTGCCCGGGCTGTCCTCACCGGGCCACCTACTATGCGGTGAAGATTGCCCTCAAAGACCTGGGCGTGGAAGGGATCTTTCCCACGGATATCGGTTGCTACACCCTGGGGCTCCTACCGCCTTTGTCCATGGCGGATTTCCTCATCTGCATGGGATCTTCCATCAGTACTGCCGCTGGGATTTCCCAGGCTACCGGCCAAAAAGTGGTGGCCTTTATCGGCGACTCCACCTTTTTTCACGCCGGGCTGCCCGCTCTGGCCAACGCCGTGCACAACGGTCACGATTTTCTCCTGGTCATTTTGGACAACGGCACCACGGCCATGACCGGTTCCCAGCCCCATCCCGGCGTGAGTATGGCGCCTCCGGGTTATCCCGGCGTGCACGTCCCCATCCCCCGGGTGGTCAAGGCCCTGGGAGTGGACCAACTCTGGGTGTCCAATCCCTTTAAATATAAAGAGAGCCTGGCGGCTACCAAAGAGGCCCTGGGGGCCAAAGGCGTGCGGGTGCTCATCTCCCAGGCCCCGTGTCACCTCTATGCCCAGCGGCTTTCGGGCAAAAAACGTCAAGCCCGCTTCCAGGTGGTCGGGGGCTGCGGCGAGTGCCGGGACTGCCTGGATAATTTCGGCTGCCCGGCTATGTTCTTGGAAGGTGGTCAAGCAGGCCACCTGATGATCGACTCGGACCTGTGCTCCGGCTGCGCCTTCTGCGTCCAGTGGTGCGACCACATCCGCCCGGTGAAGTCAGGAGCATAAAGGCAGGAGCATAGAGGATAGGGGAGATTTGCGGGGAGGACCGGGGGACGCCCTTACGAAAAACCACAGGCGTCTCGCTTGTAGTCCTTAGCCCCCTGCACCCCCCTGAACTGGTGGCACAGGCTTTCCAGCCTGTGCATTCAGAAATATAGGGCGTGTCGCGCACACCGACTTTGGCGGCCACGGGCCGCCATATGGTTGAACATGGTTGAGCAAATGACCTCTACCGAAAAACGAAAAACGAAAAACGAAAACCCTAATAAAAACCTGCGCATCTTCCTCACCGGCGTGGGCGGCCAGGGGACGCTCCTGGCCAGCCGCCTCCTGGGCGAGGCCGCCCTGGCCGCGGGGTTCAATCCCATGGTAAGCGAAACCCATGGCATGGCCCAACGGGGTGGCATCGTGGTCTCCACGGTGGTGCTGGGAGATCTGCAAAGCCCCTTGATTTCCCCGGGCGAAGCCGACATCGTCTTGGGCTTCGAGGCCCTGGAGGCCTTCCGGGCCCTGGACCGCTGCCATGCGGACACCCTGGTGATCGCCAATACCGCCACCCTAGTGCCCTACCCGGTGGCCATCGGGCAGGCGCACTATCCTGCCGTGGACCAGATGTTCCGTCGCCTGGCCGAGCATGTGGGCGCGCTTTTGGCCTTTGACGCCGGCGACCTGGCCCGGCAGGCTGGCAGCCCCCTGGCCGTCAACATGGTCCTTTTGGGTGCCTTGGCAGCCACCGACTCTCTGCCCATCCCGACGGAGACGATCCTCAAGGTCGTCCGCACCCAGACCAAGGAAAAATTTCTGGCCTCGAACCTTAAGGCCTTTGAGTTGGGAGCCGCGGCCGCCCGGGACTCCAGCAACTGGCAGCGACGGTCCCTGCAATGAATTCCGGCGGAGTCCTGCTGTAGTGTGCGCACCCCTTAACCTCTTCCTTATTTATGGGCGAGGATTAAGGTGAGGGGTCAAGGACAAAACTTTTGGCAATTGCTCTGAAAGACTTGATATAAATTGTAAAGTTATTAGCTTATCAAATTATGAGGCTCAAAAACGTGGAGGCTGCTTCCCGGCCGCGACGTCGCCCATACCGGCAGATACCTCATACTGCTGATCTGGCCTGGCGTATATGGGGGAAAAACCTCCCGGAGCTCTTTGAAAATGCAGGTCGCGCTTTGAGCGCGACGTTGACGGATATACGGTCCGTGCGACGCCGGGAGACCCGGCAAGTAAGCCTGGAATCCAGCGACCGTGAGGCCCTCCTGGTGGATTGGCTCAACCACCTGCTCTATCTTTCTGACATTGATGGCTTTTTGGGCCGGGACTTTCAGGTGGCGTCGTTGACCGCCGAGCGCCTGGAAGCCAAAGTGGAGGGGGAGATTTTTGATCCCTCCCGGCATCCGAGCAAAACCGCGGTCAAGGCCGCGACGTTCCATAAATTGGCAATCGTGCCGGAACTGGATGGCTGGCGAGCTACGGTGGTGTTGGATTTGTGAACCAGGGTCAAGAAGATAACCACTGAAAACTGACCACTGACAACTGACAACTGCTTATGGTTAAGTTGCGGCAAATCGACGACTATCGCTGGGAGATTCCCCGGGAAGGCAAGATGCGCACCCGGGGGCTGGTTTTCTGTTCGCGCGAGATGCTGCCCTCCATCCAGGATGACCAGAGCCTCCAGCAGGTGGCCAACGTCGCCACCCTGCCGGGAATCGTGGGACCCTCCATGGCCATGCCCGACATCCATTGGGGCTACGGCTTCGCCATCGGCGGCGTGGCGGCCTTCGACCCGGTAGACGGCATCGTTTCTCCGGGCGGCGTGGGCTACGACATCAATTGCGGCGTGCGCCTGCTCCGCACCAAGTTGCATCGGGACCAGGTGGCCTGTTGCATGGAAGACCTGGTTAACACCCTGTTCAACAACATCCCCTCGGGGGTGGGTTCCCGGCGGAAGGATTTCAAGCTCACCGGCTCCGCATTTAAAAAGGTGCTCAAGGACGGCGCTCGCTGGGCGGTGAAGGAAGGCTTCGGCGAGGCCTCCGATCTGGACCACATCGAGGCCGGGGGCAGGATCGAGGGTGCCGATCCCGACTTGGTCTCCGAGTTTGCCATGAACCGGGGCAAGGACCAGTTAGGCACCCTGGGTTCGGGCAACCACTTCGTGGAAGTGGGTTATGTCTGTGAAATTTTCGATGCGCCCCTGGCCGCTAAGTTGGGCCTCTTCAAAGACCAGGTGACCGCCATCGTCCACACCGGCTCCCGGGGGTTAGGACACCAGGTGTGCGAGGATTTTATCAAGGTGATGCTCAAAGCCAGCGCCAAGTACGGCATCGAACTGCCGGACCGGCAACTGTGCTGCGCCCCCATCGCCTCGCCTGAAGGCAAGAATTACCTGGCGGCCATGGCCGGCGCGGCCAACTTCGCCTTTGCCAACCGGCAGATGATCACCCATTGGGTGCGGGAGTCCTTTGAGCAGGTTTTTAAAATGGGCCCCCGGGATTTGGGGCTGGAGTTGGTCTACGATGTGGCTCACAACATCGCCAAGCTCGAGACCCATACGGTGGACGGCACGCCCCGGAAGCTCTGCATCCACCGCAAGGGCGCGACCCGGGCCTTTCCGCCGCATCACCCGGAGGTGCCTGAAGCTTACCGGGAAACCGGCCAGCCGGTGCTCATCCCCGGGGACATGGGCCGTTACTCTTTCGTTTTGGTGGGGACCGAAAAAGCCCTTACCGAAACCTTTGGCAGCACCTGCCACGGCGCCGGCCGGAAAATGTCCCGGCACCAGGCGAAAAAGGTGGCCAAAGGGAGGTCCATCATTCAGGAATTGGCCGCTCAAGGCATCATCGTCCGGGGCGCGGGCCGGGCCACCATTGACGAAGAGATTTCTGAGGCCTACAAAGACGTGGCCGGCGTGGTGGATGTGGTCCACGGGGCCGGGATCGCCAAGAAAGTGGCCAAGTTGAAACCGTTAGGGGTTATTAAAGGATAATAGCTATAAGGCGGCCCGTGGCCGCCGCAGCCAGGTATGGCGGGCACGGCCCGCCCTATGGTGTGAATAAAGGATAGTTTTCCGTTTTCAGTTTTAGGTTTTCTGGTATAACAAGGGTACAAAGGGGAAGCTGACCTTGGTAACTGAAAGCAGATAGCTCATTATGTTTGACCGACTCTCCGACAAATTAAACGCGGTCTTCAAAAAGCTCAAAGGCCGGGGCAAGCTTAACGAGGCCCAGGTTCAGGAAGCCCTGCGCGAGGTGCGCCTGGCGCTTCTGGAAGCCGACGTCAATTATAAAGTTACCAAGTCCTTCATCGAACGCATCAAAGACCGGGCCGTGGGCGAAGAGGTGATGCGGTCCCTGACTCCGGCCCAACAGGTCGTCAAGATCGTCCACGAGGAACTGACCACGCTTCTGGGCGGCGAATCGCCCCGGCTGGATCTGAGCGGCAAACCGCCGGTGGCCTTGATGCTGGTGGGCTTGCAAGGCTCGGGGAAAACCACTACCGCGGCCAAGCTGGCCAAGCGCCTGAAGAGCCAGGGCCGCCAGCCCTATCTGGTGCCCGCGGACGTCCAGCGGCCCGCGGCCATCGAGCAGCTGAAGCGGTTGGGGGCCGACATCGGGGTGGCGGTGCATCCCACCGAGGCGAGTCAGAATCCGGTGGCCATTGCCGGGGCCGCCATGGAAGCGGCCTATGCTGCGGGCTTTGATACGGTGATCCTGGACACCGCCGGGCGCCTCCACATCGACGCTCCTTTGATGGATGAGCTCAAGGCCATCCGGGCCGCAGCCGAGCCCCAAGAAATTCTCCTGGTGGCCGACGCCATGACCGGCCAGGACGCGGTGGCGGTGGGCCAAAGCTTTCACGACCTTTTGAAGCTCACCGGCGTCATCCTCACTAAGGTGGAAGGCGATGCCCGGGGCGGTGCGGCGCTTTCCATGCGGGAAGTGATCGGCCAGCCCATCAAGTTTCTGGGGGTCGGGGAAAAGCTGGACGCCTTGGAAGTCTTTCACCCTGACCGGTTGGCATCCCGGATTTTAGGGATGGGCGATGTGCTCACCCTGATCGAAAAAGCCCAGGAGGCCTTCGACGCCGATCAGGTTAAGGATCTGGAAAAGAAGCTGCGGCAGGAAACCTTTACCCTGGACGACTTCCGGGAACAGCTTAAGCAGATCAAGAAGATGGGCAGCATGGAGCAGCTTCTGGGCATGATTCCGGGGCTGGGCAACAAAATTAAGGACCTCAAAGGCATGCAGCCGGACGAGGGCGAGTTGAAACGGGTTGAGGCCATCATCAGCTCCATGACTCCCGGCGAGCGGGCTGACCACAACATCATCAACGGCAGCCGCCGCCGGCGCATCGCCCTGGGAAGCGGCACCACGGTCCAGGACGTCAACCGGCTGCTCAAAAACTTTGTCGTGACCCAGAAGATGATCAAGCAGGTGGCTAAGGGGGGCAAGAAGGGCAAGATGCGCCTCCCCATGAATTTTTTTTAACGATATTCGGATACGACCTATCAAACCTTAGGAGGATAAAAGCAGCATCATGGCATTACGAATCCGATTGGCCCGTTACGGCGCCAAAAAGCGCCCATTTTATCGCATTGTGGTGAGCAACAGTGAGTCTCCCCGGGATGGCAGATTCCTGGATATCATAGGTACGTACGACCCGCGCCAGGAGCCGGCGGCGGTATCGGTGAAAGAGGACCTGCTCAAAGATTGGATGAGCAAGGGGGCCACTTGTACCGATACGGTAGCCAGCCTGCTGAAGCGGCCCAAAGCCGCCGCCGCGGCCGAGGCCTGAACGCGGCCCAGGAGCACCAGGGAGGTTAATCGCCCCATCCCTTGACAGAGGTGGCTACTATGAAGGAATTGGTGAAGTTCATCGCGCGGTCGCTGGTGGATAATCCCGATCAGGTGCAGGTCAAGGAAATCGAAGGGGAGCAAACCTCGGTCATCGAGTTGAAGGTGGCCAAAGAAGATCTCGGCAAGGTGATCGGCAAGCAAGGGCGCACCGCCCGGGCCATGCGCACCATTCTCAGCGCTGCGTCCACCAAGATTCGCAAACGGGCGGTCCTGGAGATCATTGAGTAGCGGACCGCAGGCTCCCAGTCCCTTAGTGGGCCTGGGGCGGATTTCCGGAGCCCACGGCATCCGGGGAGCCGTCAAGGTTCGGGCGGATGCCGAGGCTACCACGACTGACGCGGAGGTATTCGCGGCGTTGGGGGAAGTGTGGATCGGCGGCCGAAGGCATCAGATTCTCGAAGCCGGACGTCTCAAAACCCAGGTGATCCTCAGGCTGGCTGGCGTAGATAGCAGGAATCAGGCGGAAGCTTTGGTGGGGTTGGCAGTCGAAGGGGATCGTGTGCGGTTCCCGGCGCTCCCTGAAGGGGAATTTTATTGGTTCCAGGTTCTGGGGCTGCCGGTGGTTAACGTCGCCGACGGGGCCTTGTTGGGGTATCTGGACGAGATTATCCCGACCCCGGCCCATGACGTTTACGTGGTGCGCCAGGGCGAGCGGGAAGTGCTGCTGCCCGCAGTGGAGGACGTGATCATCGAGATCAACCTGGAGGAAGGGGTGCTCAAGGCTTCGCCTCCCGAGGGTCTTTTGTAACTTTTGTAAGGGGGAAGCCGCGGGCTTTGCCTTTTGAGAAACTCTTGGAAGCTGATGCGGATTGACCTGTTGACCCTGTTTCCCGAGTTTTTCGCCTCCCCCTTGAGCCAGAGCATGCTCCATCGGGCCCAGGTCCAGGGGGCGATCACCTACCGGGTGATTAATCTGCGGGAGTATACCACCGATAAGCACCAGGTGACGGACGACCGGCCCTTCGGCGGCGGTCCGGGAATGGTCATGAAGATTGAGCCCTTGGTGGCGGCCATCCGGGCAGTGCGGGAGGAAGACACTAAAACCCGGGTGATCCTGCTGGGTCCCTCGGGGCCGGATTTTAATCAGGCCAAAGCGCAAGAGCTGGCCGGTCTCTCCCACCTCCTGCTCATCTGCGGGCATTACGAGGGCGTGGACGACCGGGTGCATTTTTATATTGATGAAGAGTTGTCAATAGGCGATTATATTCTGACCGGGGGAGAAATCCCGGCTTTGATCGTGGCGGATGCGGTGACCCGGTTGCTTCCCGGAGTGCTGGGAGGGGAGGGGGCCACCGAAGAGGAATCATTCCAGGAGGGCCTCCTGGAATACCCCCATTTCACCCGCCCCCGGGTTTTCGAGGGTCACGAGGTCCCCCAAGTCTTGCTGGAGGGCGACCATCAACGCATTGCCCGGTGGCGGCGGCAGCAGGCCCTGGCCCGGACCGTAACACGGCGGCCGGATTTGCTGGCCCAAGCCGTGCTCAGCAAAGCAGACCGGGAATTCATCAAATCCCTGGCCCAAGGCCAGGCGGAAGATAGGTGAGGATATGGAAAGAGTAGACCAATTGGCCCGGGAGCAGATGCGGGCGGACCTGCCGGCATTTCGTCCCGGGGACACCGTGGAAGTGCATGTACGCATTGTGGAAGGTGACAAGGAGCGCATCCAGGTCTTCAAGGGTGTGGTCATCCGGAAGCGGGGCGGCCTCACGGGGGCCAGCTTTACGGTGCGCAAGGTTTCCTATGGCGTAGGGGTGGAGCGGATTTTCCCCATCCATTCTCCCAACATCGACCAGGTGGTCGTCCTGTTCCGGGGTAAAGTCCGGCAGAGCCGCCTCTACTATCTGAGAGAGCGGAAGGGCAAGGCGGCCCGCATCAAGGAAAAGCGGACCCCGATGCAATGAGCCGCGCTCCGGGCAGCGTCGATGTGCTGGCTGACCCGGAAGGTTTTTGGCGTTTTCAGGGATTGACCTTAATTGCCGGCGTGGATGAGGTGGGCCGGGGCCCCTTGGCGGGTCCGGTGGTGGCCGCGGCCGTGATCCTCCCTGCCGGCATTGCTTTTCCCGGCCTTAGGGATTCCAAGCGCCTCTCGCCTGAAGTCCGGGTGGAACTGGATGGCCAAATCAGGGCTCAGGCCTTGGCCCTGGCCCTTCGGGAGGTGGGACCCCGCCAGATCGAGCGTCAGGGCATCCTGGCCGCCTCTCTTCATGCCATGGCCCGGGCCATTCGGGACCTGTCCCTGGTCCCGGAGATGGTCCTGGTGGACGGCAACCAGCCTCTGCCCCTGACTTATCCCCAACAACCGGTGATCAAGGGCGACGACCGCTGCCCCTCCATTGCCGCGGCCTCCGTGGTGGCCAAGGTCTACCGAGACCGGCTCATGGAGGACCTGCACCGCCGCTTCCCCCAATATAATTTCGCACGGCACAAGGGCTACGCCACCGCCGAACACCTCGAAGCCCTGCGCTGCTGGGGCCCCTGCGTCCTCCACCGCCGCACCTTCCGGGGCGTCAAGGAGTGGATGGAGAATGGGGAATGATCTGGCATCGGAAATCTGCTCGTCTGGCCGAATACGATTATTCCCAGCAGGGAACTTATTTTGTCACAGTCTGCGTTCAAAACCGGGAGGGTTTACTGGGAAGAATTCTCAACAGAGAGATGCGCTTAAATCAGGCTGGCATCGCGGTGGCAAGATGGTGGAAAGAGTTAGAAAAGAAGTTTCTCTCGGTCAAAATAGATGAATATTATGTAGTCATGCCCAACCATTTCCACGGGATTGTTTTTATTTCGGAGCCATCCGGACCCGACGTTGAGGGCGGACACGCAGGTCCGCCCCTACAAAGGATTGTGCAGTGGTTCAAGACCATGTCGACGAATGAATATATTCACGGTGTGAAAGAGCATGGCTGGAAGCCATTTAAAGGTCTCCTCTGGCAACGGAGCTTTTATGAGCATGTGATTCGAAATGATGAGGCTTTAAATCGCATTCGAGAATACATCAAGTACAACCCGCAACGCTGGGATTTAGACCGGGAAAATCCCCGTGCGAAAGGAAAAGATCTTTTTGATCACTGGCTGAACACATTAACCCGCAGACCATCCTCCGAAAACTGTAGGGGCGGACCTGCGTGTCCGCCCTCTGATGCCCGGCGGCAATTGGGCGACACCGGCGAAGACCTGGCCGCGGTGGTCTTGAAGAAACAGGGCTATAAAATCCTGGAGCGCAACTACACAACACCCTTAGGGGAGATCGACCTCATCGCGCGGCAGGGCAAGACCCTGGTGATCATCGAGGTCAAGACCCGCAAGAGCACGCGGTTCGGCAGCCCTCAGGAGGCGGTGTCGGCCACCAAACAAACCAAATTACGTCGTCTGGCCGATTATTATATGAAGGACAAGCGCTTTACCGACACGCCGGTGCGGTTTGATGTGGTGGCCATTACTATGTCAGATGCAGGCCCTCAGATAGAGATTATTTCTAACGCGTTTTAAGATGAGCACCATAGGCATACTTTTCATCGTCGCCACGCCCATCGGCAACCTGGAGGACATCACCCTGCGGGCGCTCAGGGTGCTCAAAGAGGTGGATCTTATTGCCGCGGAAGACACCCGACACACCCGGAAACTCCTGAGCCACTATGGCATCAGCACGCCGCTCATCAGCTACCATGCCCACAACCAGGCGTCCCGCGGCCCGGAGTTGATCCGGCGCCTTGCTGAGGGAAAAAATGTTGCCCTGGTGAGCGACGCGGGCACCCCGGGGTTTTCCGACCCGGGCGCCGATCTGGTGGCCCGGGCCTGGGACGCGGGAGTAAAGGTGGAAGCGGTGCCCGGCCCTGCCGCAGGTCTCGCCGCGCTCTCGCTTTCCGGATTCAAAGGGGATATACTATTTGTTGGCTTCCTGCCCCGGGGTGAGGGGCGTCGGCTCAAAATGCTCCAGGGACTGGCCCAGGAAAACCGAGTGATTATTATGTATGAATCACCGCGGCGCCTGGCCCGGACGCTGACAGAAATCGCCGAGGCCATGCCCTATCGGCAGGTCCTGGTGGTAAGAGAACTCACCAAGAAATTCGAGGAAACCTGGCGGGGGCCGTTGGCTGAGATAGCGGCCAAGGTCCAGGCCATTGAGATCAAAGGCGAATGCGCCCTGGTGCTCTCCTGCCCGACGTCTGAAGTGGTGGCCTCAGAAATGGATTTGGACGAACATCTGCTGGAAATCGCCCAAAGGCAAGGCTTGACGGGGCGGCGGCTAGCGGACCAGGTGGCGGAAGCTCTCAAGATTCCCCGGCGCCGGGCCTACCAGGCCTACCTGGCCTTAAAAGAGCAAGGCCGGGTTGAATAAGGTCGAGCGGCTCATATTGTTTGTTATGGCTCGTTCCCAAGCTGTGCTTGGGAACGTACATTAATGAGCCAAGCTGAACTTGGCGCCCATTGATGTTCCCAAGTGCAACTTGGGAACAAGTTGAAATTTCATGATACAATGAGTACTCAAGAAACCAAGCTCTGGACCATCGAGAAGGAACTCTGGGTGGAAAATCGTTTGGGACTGCACGCCCGGCCCGCGGCCAAGATCGCTACCGCGGCCCAGCAGTTCGACGCCGATATCACTCTGGAAAAAGAAGGCCTGGAAGTCAACGCCCGGGATTTGTTAGACGTTCTGGCCCTGGATAGCCCCCAAGGCACCAGGCTGGTACTGCGCGCTCGAGGCCCCCAGGCCCGGGAAGCCGCCACCTTCATAGCCGCTCTGTTCGCCCGGAAGTTTGAGGAGAAATGACCTCTAAGAATCTCATCCTCCAGGGAATTGCCGCCTCTCCCGGCATTGTCATGGGGCCGGCCCACGTCCTTACCCAGGAGGGCCAGGTTTCCACGCGCCTGCTCTACACCGACCAGGAGGTCGCCGACGAACTGGAGCGCTTCAACCGGGCGGTGGACAAGACAGAAGAGGAAATTACCCGGCTCCGGCGGGAAATCGCCGACGATTTGATGGAGCACGCCCACATCCTGGAACTTCACCTGCTCATCCTGCGGGACCGGATGCTGCTTCTGGAGACCCAAAAACTCATCAAAGAGCAGAATTTCAACGCCGAACGGGCCCTGTACCAGGCTTTTCTGAAGATTAAGGAAGTTTTTCAACGCATTGGGGATAAGCACATCCGGGGGCGCATCCAGGACGTGGAAGCGGTCTACCACCGCCTGCTAGGGCACTTGACCGGTCGTGGCAGCAGCAAAACCTTTGAATTTCCCGAGCCGGTAATCATCGTGGCCCGGGACCTGTCTCCCGCGGACACCACCAAGATGTCCGGAACCCAGGTGCTGGGTTTCATCACCGAGCGGGGCGGCAAGACCTCCCATACGGCCATCATCGCCAATTCCCTGGAAATCCCGGCAGTGGTTGGCCTGGACAGCGCTACCCTGGAGATTGAGACCGGGGACCTGGTCGTCATCAATGGCCTTACCGGCCGGGTGATCATCGATCCGGATGCTGCCATGCTCCGCAGTTACGAAGTCCGCCGGGAGGAATTCGAGAACTTTAAACGGGAAGTGACCCAGGGCAGTTCCCTGCCCGCGGTGACCAGCGACGGCCACCCTAACCGGGTGCTGGCCAACATCGAACAGCCGGAGGAAGTCTCCCTGGCTCAGAAATATGGCGCTGACGGCGTCGGGCTCTACCGGACCGAATTCCTCTATCTGCGCCAGCGGCAGATGCCCACGGAAGAGGAGTTGTTCCTGCATTACCGGCAGGTAGTGGAAGCCATGGCCCCCCGGGAAGTCACCATCCGCACCCTGGACATCGGGGGGGACAAATTTCTCTCTCCACTGGAGTATGCCCCTGAGATGAACCCGGCCCTGGGGCTCCGGGCCATCCGCTTTTGCCTCAAAGAGCAGAAAATCTTCCGAACCCAGCTCAAGGCCATTCTCCGCGCCTCAGCCTTCGGCAAGGCGCGGGTCATGTTCCCCCTGATCTCCAGCCCCCGGGAGCTGCATGACGCCCGCCTGCTCCTAGTGTCCGTCAAAGGAGAACTCGCCCGGGAAAATATCCCCTTTGACGCTAATCTCCCGGTGGGGGCTATGATCGAAGTGCCGGCGGCCGTCACCCTGGCCGACTTGCTGGCCCGGGAAGTTGATTTTTTCAGCATCGGCACCAATGACCTGATCCAGTATGCCCTGGCCATCGACCGGGGCAACAAGTCGGTGGCGGACATGTATGAACCTCTGCATCCTGCGGTGCTGCGTATGGTCCGGGATGTGGTCCGGGCAGCCGCCAAGGCCGGCATCCGGGTGGCCATGTGCGGGGAGATGGCCGGTGACCCGCTCTATATCCCGGTGCTCCTGGGGCTGGGAGTAGAAGAATTCTCTATGAACCCCACCTCCATCCCGGTGGTCAAGCGGGTCATTCGTATGACCCCTCTGGATGAGGCCCGGAAAATCGCTCGCCGAGTCATGAAACGGGCCACCGTGGAGGAAGTCAACGAGTACGTCAACCGGGAGATGGATCACCGCTTTCCGGATATTTTTCGCTTTGGCCGTCCTCTGGCCACCAACCGGACCTTATGAAAGAAGATAACCTTAAGATCATCTGCCGCAACCGGAAGGCCTTTTTCGAATACGCCATCGACGCCCTGTACGAGGCCGGCATAGTATTGAAGGGGACCGAAGTCAAATCCCTGCGGCAGGGAAAGGCCAACATCGGCGACGCCTACGCCCGCTTCAAGGATGGGGAGCTCTATCTCTACAATGTCCATATCAGCCCCTATTCCCATGCCGCGGATGACAGCCACAATCCGGAGCGTCCCCGGAAACTTCTGCTGCACCGTTGGGAGTTGCGGCGCCTATTGGGCAAGACCCAGGAGCGGGGCTTCACCCTGATTCCGGTGCGCATGTACTTTAAGAACGAACATGCCAAAGTGGAGATTGCCCTGGCCCGGGGCAAAAAACAGTATGACAAACGGGAAACTATCAAAAAACGGGAGCAGAAGCGGGAACTGGACCGGGCCCGCAAACAGCGGTAAATTGTAGGGATGGACCCGTGTGTCCGCCCTTGCAGGATTCAGAAACGATTTAACCAGGAAACACTGCATGGATTGTTTCACCAGACTCGCCGAAAACCGCATCCTCCAGGCCATTGAGGCCGGAGAATTCGACGACCTTCAGGGCAAGGGGCAGCCCCTCAACTTGGATGATGACAGCCATATTCCTCCTGAGTTGCGTATGGCCTATAAGATCTTGAAAAACGCCGATTGTTTGCCTCCGGAGTTGGTATTGCGTCAGGAAGTGGTCAATCTTCAGGACCTGGTGGCCTCCATGCCGGATGAGGCCGAGAAGCTCAAGCAGATGCGCCGTCTCAACTTCCTGATCATGAAGTTGAACATGATGCGGCCGGTATCGGCGCAACTGTTGGAAAATGACCTTTACACCCCTAAGGTCCTGGAACGCCTGGAGTCAAAGCGATAAAGTCTATCTTTCAGCGGGTGCGCCTCGCGCCTCATTTCTTTTCTCAATGAAACTTCGCTTCGACCATCCCCTCTGGCAACGCTGCGCCCCCGTCCTGGCCCGCCGCCTGGTGCAGGCTTACCTCCTGACTTGCCCGTGCGAGTTGGTGGCGGCGCCGGAGGTCAAAAAGCTCATCGTCTCAGGGCCACCAGTCATTTATACCACCTGGCACTGCCACTTGCTCAGCCCTCTGTTCTTTGCCCACCGGTATCGAGGGACTCAATCCGCCATGGTCCTGATGGCCAGCCCCAGCCGGGATGGGGAGTTTATTGCGGAGGTGGCCCGGGGACTGGGATTCGAGGTCTGTCTGGGATCCAGGCGTAAAGGCGGGGTCCAGGCCCTGCGCCAGCTGGCGGTCTGGTTTAAAAGGGGACATAGTTGTGGCATGATTGCCGACGGTTCCCGGGGGCCGGCCCGGGTGGCTCAAAAAGGCCCTCTTTATTTGGCCCGGGAAACCCAGTGTCCTATCCTCCCCGTAGCCGTCGCCGCCAGCCACAAGGCGACCTTTGACACTTGGGATCGGTTTGAATTGCCGCTGCCTTTTAGCCGCTTGGCCCTGCTGATAGGGGAACCTCTCCGGGTGCGGCCGGATGACCGGGGGCCCGTCCTGGAGGCCCGGCGCCTGGAACTCGAATCTCGCCTCAACCATCTTTTCTTACGGAGCCAATCCTATTATCTCCCCGGGAAAAAAATTTTGTAATTGCCCGACATTTTGGTCAATAAGGGTTGTTTTGCGCTGTTAATGTGTTAAATTTTAATAAAATAATTAAGGGATTGACTACTGATATGCGGTTTGAAGATTTAGACGCTCAGACGCTGGACCAGATCGGAACGCCGGAAGACAACGACAAAGCCCGGGTGCTGGTCGAGAACCATCAGGTCGAGTACGGGTATCGCTTACCTGATCGTCTGCGGGGATTGGTGATGGATGAGCAACCCTTCCGGGTTGAGGTCAGGATTGCCGATGACCAGCTCACCTATGTATGCGCCTGCCCCCAGGAAGAAGGGGGGGCGCTTTGCCCCCATGTGTTGGCCCTGCTGCGGGTCTGGACCCAGGAACCGGAGAAATTTCTTAACCAGACGGAGTTGAAAGAACGGTTAAAGAAGTACTCCAAGCGTGAACTATTGGATATTATTCTTGATCTGGCGGATCGAGTAGATGCTGCCCGGGCGATCCTGAAAGAAGAAGATCAAGGGCTGGATGATATCCTGGAGTCCATTGACCGGGTAATGGAAGAGGTGACTGGTGAAGCCGCCTCCCTGGCCGAGGCCGAAAACAAGTTGGGGCGTGCTCAAGCCAGGGCCGACCGTCTGGCCCAGAGCGGCCGCCTGGCCGAGGCCCGGTCCATATATTTCTATCTCCTGGACAACATCCTCAGCCTTGAGGAGAAGTTTAAGCAAGAGAATCTCTTCTCCCCTGATCTGAAACAGGAGCTGTTCGAGGAATACTGCCAGTTCATCCATGAGGATCGGCACCTGGAAAAGGAACTAGTACAGCAGGAAATCGAACAATTAGAGTCTCGGGCCCCCGCTTCCCTGGGGGAAATGGATCTCTCGGAAGTCAAGCGGGAATTGGCGCTGCCGGGTTAACCCCAGAACCTATTTCCAGGTTTATCGGACTGATCACTTCAAGACCCATCCCCCGACGGGGGGGTGGGTTTTTTGCTTTCTCCGATAACCGCCATGGGCGCCAGGGCTGGCGGGTTCAGGATGGTTTTCTGGTAGATGCGCAGCAGCGACAGGAGAAATGAGAGGATCAGGGGCCCCAGGATAAAGCCGATCATGCCGAAATAGGTCAGGCCCCCCAGGATGCTGAACAGAATGAAGATACTGGGAGTTTCGCTGCTGCCTTTTACCAGGATGGGCTTCAAGACATTGTCGATAACACTCACCACTATGCCCCCCCAAAGGAGCAAGACCACGCCCTTGGCAATATGCCCGGTAGCCAGGAGATAGACCGCGGCAGGCCCCCAGATGATGGTGCTTCCCACCACCGGGATCACTGAAGCCGGGATCATCACCGTGCCCCAAAAGGCCGGCTGGGGCAGGCCGACGATCAGGAAGCCCACGCCTCCCAGGGTCCCTTGGACGAAGGCCACGATCACCGTACCCCACAGGGTGGCCTTGATGGTGGCTTCGGTCTCCCGCAGGATTTCGTCGTTGTGGGTCGATTCCAACGGTGAAAGTTGCTTGATGGCCTCGATAAAGTCGTCGCCCTGCAAGAACATGAAGAAGGTGATGAAGAGCACCAGCAACAGGTCGAAAAAGAAAACCGAAAACCCCTTGATCAAGCCAATGGAGTTGGTGTAGACGAAGGCGCTGGCATTGGTCACCACCGTGCGGACGATCTGGTCCAGCTTGATCTCGCCCGGCGGCAGGGGCAGGTTCAGGCGAACCAGGTAAAGTTTGAAGGCGTCGATTTTGGCGGAGATCCAGGCCCACAGTTGCCCGGTTTGCATGTCTTTAGTTACCTGGGCGGAAAACTCCAGGGCCTGCGTTGCGATGATGCTCATCAGGCTAAACAGTGGGACCAGGACGATCAGGAGCAGGATGAAGCAAGTGAGCGCCGAGGCTATACCCTTCCAGCCCCTCAAACACCGGGTCAGGGCGTGATAAAGCGGTTTAAAGGTAAAAAACATTACCAGGGCCATGAAGATGTTCAGGAGAAAAGGCTTGATGATGAGATACGAAAAATAGAGGACCAGCAGGGTGATGACGCCGAAAAAGAGACGGGCGAACCGCGTGGGGAAGCCTTCCCGGTTCTCCAGGGGAGGGCAGGGGAGGCAGGGCACGGCCTGAACCGGCGGTGTCTGAGGAGCCGTGCCAGCGGGTGCTTGCTGGTTTGGATTGGCGCTGGGTTCTTCCATGGCTGACCGATCACTGGCGAATTTTGCGGCCACTATACGTCAAACCTCACCGTTTGGAAAGGTTAAAAGGCGCAGAAACCAGGGCCGTTATTTGGAAGCGCTACGGTTGCGTGAATTCTGTGACAAGAGTTTCTTGGTTGACCACAACTCGACCGCTTCTTTCCCATCCGGGTGTGAGGCAAGCTCAGCCATTTGTCGCCGCAATTCCCGGGCAATGGTATGACGGTACTCGGTATAGTGTTCCAACTCTACGCAGAGGCTGAGAAAAAAGGGGATACGCTCGGGAATCTTCCTGGCCGCGGCAAACAAGGTCTTCCAGAATTGTTTGCGGGAAGGGTAGAGCACCCCCTGGCGAAAGAACATAGTGAGCAAGGCCCGCACTTCAAAGAGGCGAGGCAGAGAGAAGGGCTTTTTCACCTTCAAGGGTTCCATGTCCATGAAATGCTTGAGGCTCTGCTCGAGATAAAAGCCAGGCTCGTAGAGGCGTTCATAGAGATGGATGAATTCCTCGACAATCTCCTCTTGCGGGCGGGTGGGCACGAAGTTGAGGAGCCCCGTCTGGTTGGTGAGATTCTCGTAAGAATGAGACAGCAGGCGACCTTCCCGGTCCAGACGGTCCCAAAGCTCGGTTCCCGGCCCCGCCTGGAGCAGGGTAACGAACAACTTGGGGATGTGGGTGCGGATGGCGAAGTCCAATAAACGCTGGTCAGCGCCGGGTTTTTCCTGATCGAAGCCTATGATGCAGCCCGCGGTGATCTGGAGTCCCGCCCGGCTGATCTTAAGGCAGGCCTCACCCAAATCCACCGCGGCGTTTTGCATTTTGCCGGCCCCCACCAGGCTGTCCACGTCCGTGGTCTCGATTCCCAGAAAGACGCTGGTAAAGCCGGCCCTCACCATCAGGTCCAACAATTCCGAGTCAGCGGCCATATTAACCGAAGCCTGGGTGAAAAAATCGAGACGATGGCCGCGCTCCCCCATCCAGGGGATCAACTCTTTGAGGAGCCCTTTAGCCTTGACAGGGCTGCCGATGAAGTTGTCATCCACGAAGAAGACGTTCCCCCGCCAGCCCAGATCATCTATCACCTGTAACTCTTTAAGCACCTGCCGGGGAGTCTTGGTGCGCATCCGGCGTCCCAGCATCAGGGTGATGTCGCAGAAATCGCAGTTGAAAGGGCAGCCCCGGGAAAACTGCAGGGCCATATTCTGGTAGCTGTTCACGTCAACTAAGTCAAAACGGGGCACGGGGGACTGCTCAATGTCCGCATGGCCCACCGCGGTGATGACCTTGCCGGACTCGCGCCGCTCGAGGCTCTCCAGGAGTTGCGGCATGATCAGTTCCGCTTCTCCCTTCACCACCAGGTCGGCCCCCGCAGCCAGGGCGTCTTCAGGGAAATGGAAGGCCCAGGGGCCTCCTACCACCACGGTCTTGCCCCGCCGTTTGCCTTCTTGAATAGTTTGAATGATGCCCTGATGTTGGACGATCATCCCGGAGACGCACAGCAGATCACACGCTTCCCAGTCAGCCGGGGATATCTCCTGAAAGGTCAGGTCCCGGAAAGCCAGGCGCCATTCCGGGGGGAGCAGGGCTGCCACGGTGAGCAGGCCCAAAGGGGGCATGAGGGCTTTTTTCCCCAGCATCTTCAGGACGCGGTTGAAGGACCAGAAGGTTTGGGGATACTTGGGACTTGCTAACAGAACGTTCAGCGCTGGATTTCCTTGTAAGTGAGTATACCGGACACTATACGGCAAAAATGGCCGTTTGGAAAGGCGAAAGGGGCAGGAGATATTATCCTCCCCGCTTCAGGCCTTCATCGCCTCCAAGTATTTTTCACTCTTAAAATATCGCCTAACATAAAAAACCTATTGGTATCTGATACTTACTTAAAATTTTTTATGATCGTGTTTTATATAATAATATCAATATGTTCTATATTTTCTCGATAATTTTACGCAACTTGCACCCTTGTAATGTTCCGGTTGGCTGGGTTTATGTGAAAAATGCGAGACAATAATGCGTAACATATCGTTGATGCTACGTTATCTGCCGTTAACCTTCGCCTGGGGGGCGCCTGGTACCGCTCTGGGACCGCTTACTTGCGGTACGCAGCCGCCGGTGTGCCGCTGGCAGGGGGGCTGGTTCCGCCAGAGATGCTCGTGGTTGCAGGATGTTTCGCAGGGAGGCTGCCTTAGCGGCACGGGTCGCAAATAGCCGGCAGGTTGATCTGATTAAGGGAGCCATAAGCAATCTCGCTTCATTCGTTCTGGTAACTTAGACGATGGTTTTGGCTAACTATAGGTCAGCTTGTGTGGAAATTGCCAGAAAGGGAAGGAGCCCTGACTCAGTTTCAAGATAGGAGATTCCGGGAATGGGAGGTTAGGGGAAACGGACCTCTGTCACCAGGTGAAAGGGCGATAAGGTGGCGAAGCAGAGCTTCGCCGGAAAGTTACGTTCCCAAGCTGGAGCTTGGGAACGAGAAGAAAATCTGGAGCTTGGGAACGAGGGTGAGGGAATTTCTCTTGTTTGAGGTTAACATATATGTTAATATATGCCCATGAACTGGGAGATTATCTATTACAACGAGGCCGTCAGGCTTTGGGTTGATAGCCTCCCGGTGGGCATTCGGGCCTACTATGCCAGGATAACCGGCGAGATGCGCCAACATGGCCCTAATTTAGGCATGCCTTACACCCGCGCCATGGGCGATGAATTGTTTGAAATCCGAGCCAAAGGCAAAGAGGGCATCGCCCGCATATTCTATTGCACGGTTTTGCAAGGCAAGATCATTATCCTGCATGGATTTGTGAAGAAGACGGACAAGACGCCCAAGCGGGAACTGGCTACGGCCCGACGCCGGTTGAGAGAGGTCCAGGATGAAAACACATGAAGATATGGTTACCGAGTGGATGGAAAACCCGGAATTCAAGGCGGAATATGACGCTTTGGAGGAAGAGTTTGCCGTATTCGATGCATTAATTGCCGCGCGCAAAGCAGCCGGCCTGTCCCAGTCCGAGGTGGCGAAAAGGATGGGAACCAAGACCCCGGCCATCGCCCGTATGGAATCTGCCGGAGGCAAGCATAAACCATCCCCCACCCTTAACACCCTGCGCCGCTACGCCAACGCGGTGGGATGCAAGTTGGAAATAAAGCTGCTGCGGCGAGACAGTTAAGGCGGGCTTATGAAGAATGAATATCATTCGGACCTGGAGCGCCTCAGGAAGATGAAGGATGAGGAGATCGATTACTCCGACATTCCCGAACTGGATGAGGCCTTTTTTGAGAAGGCCGTGATCGTGCTGCCCCAACCCAAGGCTAGCGTGTGCATCCGCCTGGACCAAGATGTGCTGGACTGGTTCAAGGCCCAGGGCAAAGGCTACCAGACCCGGATCAATGCCCTGCTCCGGGCCTACATGGAGGCGCACATCAAGGGTTGATGCTAATAGTCCATTAACTATATCCCTATTCTCTCTTAAGGCGGCGACTAAATAGGGTGATAACTCGTTCTATTTCTTTTTCAGGACTTCTAAGTTCTGCCATAGTTATTAATCGAGGCTTATCGAAAGCAGCAACGACATCATCAATCCGGTTGGCAAGAGAATAAGTATGCCCTGGTGGAGCCTGAGTAACAAGACTCCTATATCCAATACCGCACAGGCTAATATTGTAAAGCAGCCGGTCATAGCGTTGATATGGGTCCTTTGTGGCATAAAAACCATTGGAAAATGAAAAACATTTCTTTAAAATAGCCTCAATGTCTTCATTATATATATAAAAAGAAGTATCCATATTGTCTGGGCGTCTTGGGATGCGTCCTGTTACATTTGCATCAATTATTATCGTACCACTTACTGCGATTTCCAAGCGGACTTCATCTAAACTATCCCGGCTTCGGTTCTGATATGGTTGGAGTATTATTACCTCGTTTACTCTCATCTCAGGGGCTTTAGGATGCTCGTATGAAAATAACCTTACTTGAGCTGAATGGCCTATAGTGTAAAGCTGCTCTATAAATTCTTGTGATCCAATAAAGACCGGATCGATGACTTCTCCCATACGCTCTGGCACCAAAATAAAACGCAAGAATGTTTCATCATGCAAATTAAATTCTTGACACTTTTTTAGGTTCTCTTGAATCATAGATAGCTCAACCTTTGAATGCTTATAATGAGGGATATATGTTTTCAGTGCATGCTCTACTGCGTTTTCCAATTCAGCTGGGGTTCTAAAAGTTGGACGAAGAACCCCACCGACATAATCAGATAAGATGGTAACGAAGCGTTGAGCTTCGTCATCCCTCTCAACGTCATGAATGAAAGCCAATATCCGAAGCCTACGGCGAAGTGCTTCTTCGTATTCTTCTTCCACCACTAGCTTACCAGATGGCGCAGTCCAACCTCCTCGTTTACCTATGATAGCAATGAAAATATCGGAACTTTCAACTCCATCAAGACAAGCATTTCTGGGCGAAACGGCAAGAGCGGGAAAGTCTTCGATTAGAATCGGCTGGGCTCCAGCGGCAATGATCCCTTTTTTGGCTGCTTGCCGGAATTCTCTAAACCCTTCCATGACGGAGCTGACAAAAACCCGCGCAAGCATAAGTGCCTCTAATTCAATCGTAAAGTCTTACATCTGTGCTGCCGCACCGCTCACATCGTGGCGATCCGAGTTGAATCCGTTCACGTTCTGCCTCTTCGCGGCTATAGGTTTTGATTTTCTGCTCATAGCCACATTGGTTGCATACCAGGGTCTTTGTTTTCATTTTCCCCTCCAAAGCGCGCAGATCAACCTAAGTTTGACTGGCCTCCCCCCAAAATCTGCACCGGCAGGAGGCCGGAACGCTATTTTTGCTACTTTTTCTTTTTCTTATCTGATGCTTGGGTTAATGCACTGGCAGCTACAGACTTGACGTCCTTAGAACTTTTTTTACTTGCCAATAACTTCGAGGCTTTACTGGCAACCTTGGGGGAAGTTTTCTCATTTTTAGCCATTTGAAATCTCCTTCAAGAGTTATTCCCTAGCTACATCTCGAAAAGCCGCAGCCGTGGCAGACCAGGCAGCCGCCTTCGTGTTCTACGGCGCCGCCGCAGTCGGGGCAGGAGCCCATGGTGGCGAGTGTTGGGGCCGGGGGGTCTACTTGGGCGACGTGGGCCAGGACTTTGGCGATGGCGTCGGGGCAGGAGAGCACCTGGCTGCCGTTCGTCCAGGAGGAACTGGGGCAGCGGATGCCGGTGATCTGTCTGATGATGGCGTCGATCTTGACCCCGGAGCGCAGGGCCAGCGAGATCAGGCGGCCGGTGGACTCGATCTGGGAGGAGGCGCAGCCGCCGGTCTTGCCCATCTGGGCGAAGACCTCGCAGAAGCCCTGGTCATCCTGGTTGACGGTGACGTAGAGCTTACCGCAGCCGGTGGTGATGAGTTCGGTCACCCCGGTGGTGCGTTCGGGCCGGGGCCGGGGGGTGATGTACTGCATCTTGGCTTTGGCCTTGCCGAAGCTTAAGACCTGTTCCTCACGGCTGCCGTCCCGGTAGATGGTCACGCCCTTCAAGCCCAGCTCAAAGGCCTTGAGATAGACCTCCCGCACGTCTTCGGCTGCGGCCTGCTTGGGGAAGTTGACCGTCTTGGACACGGCGTTGTCGGTGTATTTCTGGAACGCGGCCTGGAGGCGGATGTGCCAGTAGGGCGAGACCTCGTGGGCGGTGACGAAGAGCCGGCGCAGGTCCTGGGGGATTTCCTGGAATTCCCGGATGGAGCCGGTGCCCGCGATGCGCTTCATGAGATCGGCGCTGTAGATACCCCGGCTTTTGGCCAGTTCTTCGAAATAGGGGTGGACTTCCACCAGTTCGGTGCCTTCCAGCACCCGGCGCACGAAGGAGACCGCAAACAGGGGCTCGATGCCGCTGGAGCAGCCGGAGATGATACTGATGGTGCCAGTGGGGGCGATGGTGGTGGTGGTGGCGTTGCGCATGCGGCCCACGCCGTTGCCGTCGTATTTGCTGCCGGGGTAGGCGGGGAAGTTGCCCCGCTGGTCGGCAAGCTTAGCTGCGGCCGATTTGGACTCCTGCTGGATGAAGGCCATGACCTGCTCGGCCACGCCCACGGCCTCCTCAGAGTTGTAGGGGATGTTCAGCTTCAGGAGCAGGTCGGCAAAGCCCATGACCCCCAGGCCGATTTTCCGGGTTTCCAGGGTCTTTTGCCGGATGCTATCTAAGGGGAAGTGGTTGGCGTCAATAACATTATCCAGGAAGTGCACCGCGCCGTGGACCATCTCACGCAGGGCCGGATAGTCGATCTGAGCGCCCGTGACCGCCTTGGCCAGGTTGAGCGACCCCAGGTTGCAGGATTCAAAGGGCAAAAGCGGCTGTTCACCGCAGGGGTTGGTGGCCTCGATCTCTCCAAGATGGGGGACGGTATTGCCCCGGTTAAGCGCGTCCAGGAAAATGATCCCGGGCTCGCCGGTGGACCAGGCGCTCTGGACGATGAGGTCGAAGATCTGGGCGGCGTTGACCTGTTTCACTTCCCGGCCGGTGCGGGGGTTAAGCAGGGAAAAGGGCCGGTCTTCTTTGACCGCCTCCATAAAGGCGTCGGTTAAGCCCACGGAGATATTGAAGTTGGTGAGGCGCTTGGTGTCGCTTTTACAGGTGATGAAGGCTTCGATATCCGGGTGGTCCACCCGCAGGATCCCCATGTTGGCGCCCCGGCGGGTGCCGCCCTGCTTAATGGTTTCGGTGGCCACGTCGAAGATGTTCATAAAGGAAATGGGGCCGGAGGCGACGCCTTTGGTGCTCAGCACCGGGTCGTTGGCGGGCCGGATACGGGAGAAGGAGAAGCCGGTGCCGCCGCCGGACTTGTGGATCAGGGCCGTCTGCTTCACCGCTTCGAAGATGGACTCGATATTATCATCCACCGGCAACACGAAGCAGGCGGAGAGCTGGCCCAGTTCCCGGCCGGCGTTCATCAGGGTGGGGGAGTTGGGCATAAAGCGCAAGGAGGCCATGAGGTCGTAAAACTTGGCGGCGGTGGCGGCCACGTCTGCCTGAGGATCGTAGATGCGATCGATCGCGGCGATGGTGTCGGCCACCCGGCGAAACATGTCCGGGGCCGCTTCGGTGGGCTCTCCGGCTTCGTCCTTCTTCAGGTAGCGCTTCTTCAACACTACCATGGCGTTATGGCTTAACGGCAATTCTCCGGCGATTTCCCTGATTTCCCCCTGAGGCGCCATCATTTTCTCCTATATTTTAAGCGGTTGGCAAAAATGGTATAAATAGCAATATGTTGTATTACTTAATATATTAAAGCACAATATCTTGGGTGTCAAGGAAATTTTTCATACCACTTAAATGATCTGCCAAACTATTAAATACTATACATATAAATAGTATAAATTAAGGCGAACAAAAAACATAGGGGGAGCTGAAAATTAAGCTAGCCTGGCCCGGCGGCTGGCCTTGGGGCTCGATGAATTGGCTCGGTACTGCCCCAATTCATTTGCCTTTTTGCCCTCGCTGCGATATATATTGTATTAATACTCTTGTAATTATAGGTGGTAACGTTGAGCCAACAGCAAATCGGCATCCTGGGGACCGGGGTATATCTGCCGGAAACGGTCCTGACTAATGAAGATCTGGAAAAGATTGTGGAGACCACGGCTCAGTGGATCGTGGAACGCAGCGGCATTCAGGAACGGCGGATTGCCGCCCCTGATGAGGACACCGTCAGCCTGGCAGTGGCCGCGGGCCGCCGGGCCCTGCAGACCGCGGGTATCGAGCCGGAGCAGTTGAGCTACATTATCCTGGGCACCAATACCCCGGCGCACTTTTTTCCAGCCGGAGCCATCCGGGTCCAGGAGGAATTAGGAATTGGCGGGCAGGCCGCGGCCTTTGACCTCCAGGCGGGCTGCTGCGGTTTCAACTACGCCCTGTATGTGGGGGAGCGCCTGGTGGCCTCTGAAGGCAAATATGCCCTGATCATCGGCAGCGATGTCTGCTCGCGTTTTACGGATTGGACCGACCGGTCCACCTGTCTGCTCTTCGGCGACGGGGCCGGTGCGGTGGTCATCGGCCCGAGCACCCGGGGCCGCATCCTCAAATCTTTTATCGCCTCCAAACTGAACGAGAACCTCTATTGCGAAACCGCTTTTGATAAAGATGTGAGTCCCTTCCTTCCTCCGCAGACCCATTCGCCCCGGTATTTTCTGAAAATGGACGGCCCGGAGATCTTCAAGTTCGCGGTGAACGCAGTGAAAATGTCCATCCCCCGGATTCTGGAAATGGCCGGCATATCCCGGGAAGAAATCGATTATCTGATTATTCATCAGGGGAATTACCGCATCCTGGAAGCCGGAGCTAAATTCGCCCGGGTGCCCATGGATAAGGTCTTCGTCAACATCAATCGCTATGGCAACACCTCGGCGGCCTCGGTGCCTATCGCGCTGCACGAAGCCGTGCAGGAAGGCAAGATCAAAGCAGGCGACAAGGTGCTGCTCATCAGTTTCGGCGCCGGAGCCACCTGGGGGGCTACGCTTTTGGAGTGGTGAGCAGTAGCCAGGGGTCAGTGGTCAGTTGTCAGTGAAAAGATAACGGCTGGGTTGTTCATGAACTTTGTAGGCTCAGCCTGTTAAGACAAAAACATTTAGGCATAAAATAGGGCGGGTATAACCCGCCCTTGCTTTGTTTATTATATTGGACTTTGCGGTTTTTCCGGGACTCAGAAGACCCCGGCCACTAACTGATCACTGATCACTGACCACTGGCTACTATCCCTACATAATCCGGATACTGGAAGGTTTCTCCGGAGCCGGTTCCACAGGTGGCTTCGGCTTCTCCGGAGGTGCGGGTTTTTCTTCCGGCGGGGCCGGTTTAGCCGGTTTTTCGGGCTTCACAGGTTTAGCCGGTTTTACCGGCTCCAGAGCCTCTTCTTCCTCCGGCGGGGCTGGTTTGGTCGGTTTAGCCGGTTTAACGGCTTCTTCGGGTTTTTTCTTGATGGCCGGCGCCGGAACTTCCGCGGGTTTGGCCGGTTTGGGTTTTTCCACGACAGGAGGCTTCTCTACGGCCGGAGGTTTTACCACCGGGGCAGGCTTCGGCTTTTCCGGAATTTCCGGCAAAGGCGGTGGGGTTACCTGAGGAGCTGGCGCGGGTGCCGGGGCAATCTCCGGCGGCGGTGCGGCCACCGGGGTGGCCGAGAGATACCGAGAGCTCACCCAGCCGATGGTGCCGTCCCGTTTGACCCTGATTTGGGCCCAATCCGCAGCGTCGCCCACTTTCTCTACTTCCTCGTTGCGCTCTAATACGGCGATCTTGGGACAATCCATCCCGGGGCAGGCCCGCAAGTTTAGGCGATTGCCGGCCACATAAAGAGTGGCCCTGGGGGCCTGGGGTGGCGCTGGCTGCGCAAGCGGCGGCGCGGTTTGTACCGGAGGCGGCGTATACGCCGGCTGGGGGAATAGGCTCTGACAGCCTGCCAGACACAAGGTCAAGCTCAATCCCACCCCCAGGGTGGCCCAAGATTTACGCATGGCCGCTAGCTCCACGTCCGATCATCCCCCTGCGATTTCTTTGCTATCACGAATCTTCCAGCCTCCCGGACCGTTTTCCACGACAATCTTATAGCCCTGCCTCACCAGGGTGTAATCATGGGTGCGGTGATCATAGAGCTGGATGTTCCAGACGATATCCGCTGTGGCTTCCTTGTCGTTCAGCCGCTGGACATTGGAAATACGATAGGAGACTTCCTTTATATCATAGTTCTTCCACAGCTCGAGCATCTGGTTTTCCACCCGCCCCAAATGGGGATAAGAGGAATTGTAGCAGCTGAGCCATTTATTGATGTCCTTGTTGAGATGTGCGGCGCGAATCTTCTCCGAAATTTTTTCCACTTCCCGGCGCAGGTCGTCTTGGGGCGACGACGTGGTGGGAACCTTGGTGATGGGCACGCTCCTCGTCGAGAAATTAAGCCAAAGGTAAACTCCGCCCAGGATGATGAGTACCAGGGCGATGAGGGACAGAAAACGACCAGGGCGCCTTTTTTGGCGACGAGCCATAGGTTCGGGTCTCCGAGGATAAAAGAGCGGCGACCGGTTGGAGGGGGCCTCTTCCGCGTCAGGGTTGACTCGGGCCGTCCGCAGCGGCAAACCGCATTCGGTACAGAATTTTTGTCCGGGGAAGGTTAAGGTCCCGCAGCGGGCGCAGGAGCGCCCCTCATTGTCAGAGCCTTTCAACAATTGGCCGCAACGCTGACAGAAGCGGTGTTCCTCTCCATGGACTAACTGGCATTGATTACAATACGGCATAGACTCCCATATTCTCACCAACAGGTTATTAAATTTGTCTAACACATTCTGCCAGCAAAGCAAAGGAAATTAGAATTTCATCCGGGCAATGGCGGAGTTCCCGCCAGCGCCCCTCGCCTCATGGCCCCTTGGAGACGTTCTGGTTGGAAAAGTTCAAGGTTCAAAGTTCAAAGTAGAGTGGCGGGCGGGGACGCCCGCCCTACCGGGTTTCATGGTTTTGAGAGAGCCTAAGGCTCATGAGCGACTGTATACATAATGCCAGTCATGACTTTGCAGACTTTAAGGTCTCCTGTATAATCAATCCAGGTGTAGGTATATCAGATGCGCCCAACCGGCACAATCAAGGGCGAATATGCAGAAAATTCCCCGTAAATGCCTGGAAAAACTGTTGGCCTCTTGACAAGCACCCTGGTCACCCGATATATATATATGGTTCTGATTTAGGAGTGTCCCTTATGGAAAAGATGAAGAATACGGAAACGATGAAAAGTTATACCGCCCGGACCGGGGAAGTGCCGCGTGAGTGGTACCTGGTGGACGCTCAGGACAAGGTCCTGGGCCGCCTGGCCACCCGTATTGCCATGACGCTGCGGGGCAAGAACAAGCCCACCTTTACGCCCCATATCGACACCGGTGACTTTGTGGTCGTGGTCAATGCCGCTCAGGTTCATCTGACCGGCAGAAAATTGGACAATAAAATGTATTACCGGCATTCAGGCTATCCTGGCGGGATCAAAGAGATTAACGCCCGGAAACTCCTCCAGAAGAAACCGGAGGAGGTTTTACGCCATGCCGTGCGAGGCATGTTGCCCAAGAACAGTTTGGGCAGGCAACTGCTGAAGAAATTGAAAATCTACGCCGGCGGCGAACATCCTCACGAGGCCCAGAAGCCGGCGCCCCTTCCCTGGGAGGATTAATGGCGGAGCAAGTAAGCATCCAGGCCACAGGTAAACGCAAATCCGCAATCGCGCGGGTCTATATGCGTCCCGGCAACGGCCGGATTACCGTAAATCAGCGGGAGTTCGAAGATTACTTCCCGATGGAAACCACCCGGAACCTGGTGCGCAAGCCCCTGCTCCTGGTGAACGTCGGCCCGGAATTCGACATCCTGGTCAACGTCCGGGGCGGCGGGTTGGAAGGCCAGGCCGGGGCCGTCAAGCATGCGTTGAGCCGGGCCCTGGTGGCGTTTAACCCGGAGTTGCGTGCCATCCTGAAGAAAGCCGGTTTCCTTACCCGGGATGCCCGCATCAAAGAACGGAAGAAATACGGCCTCCGGGGCGCCCGCCGCGGCTGCCAGTACTCCAAGCGCTAAGCTATTCCATCAGCGAACCTTCGGCCTTCGCCCTGAGAAGGGGGAAAAGGGGAAAAGGGAAAACGGCGAAAAGGGAAAAAGACTTCCTTTGCCGGTGTCCCTTTTTACCTTTTCCCCTTTTATCCTTTTCCCCCCGATCATCTCGGGAGAAAAGGGACGACGGAAGGATTGATCCCCATAATGGACAAAATCAAAGTTGCCGTAATCGGTGCCTCCGGGTATGCCGGGCTGGAGTTGGTCCGACTGCTGGTGCGGCATCCGGGTTGCGAGTTGGCGGCCCTGGCCTCTTTAGAATATCCGGGCCGGCCCTTTTCCCAGATCTTTCCAGCCCTGGCCGGCATCGTCGATCTGCCATTCAGCCAGGACCCGACCCCCGAGAACATTGCGGCCGCAGCCGAAGTGGTCTTTACTGCAGTGCCCCACCAAACCGCCATGGGGATGATTCCCCGTTATCTGGAACTGGGGTGCAAAGTGGTGGACCTGAGCGCCGACTTCCGTTTCCGGGATGTCAGCCTCTATGAAAAGTGGTATCAGACGCATACCGCGCCGGAGTTGTTAACCGAGACGGTTTACGGCCTGCCCGAACTGCACCGGGAAGAGGTGCGCCGGACCCGCCTGGTGGGCAACCCCGGTTGTTATCCCACCGGCGTGATCCTGGGGTTAGCGCCTCTGGCTAAGGCCGGGTTGCTGGTGCCTGATTCCGTGATAGCTGATTGTAAATCCGGGGCGAGCGGCGCCGGACGCCAGGCCCTGCTGGGGCTTTCGTTCTGCGAGGTCAATGACGGCTTCCGGGCTTACAAAGTTTTTGAGCACCGGCATACCCCCGAGATGGAGCAGGAGCTGAGTTTATTGGCCGGCAAACCGGTGAAAGTTACCTTTACTCCCCATCTCGTGCCCATGAGCCGGGGTATCCTGGGAACGCTTTATGCCAGTCTGACGGAGCCTCGGTCCGAAGGCGATCTCCGGGAACTCTACCGGAAGTTCTATCAGGGCCATCCCTTTGTGCGCCTCCATCCGGAGGGACGTCTTCCCGATACCCGGGACGTGCGCGGCGCCAATTTTTGCGATCTGGCCCTCAGGGTGGACCAGGGCGGCCGGCGGGTCATTGTCATTTCGGCCATCGACAACCTCACCAAAGGCGCGGCCGGACAGGCGGTGCACAACTTTAATCTGATGATGGGCTTTCCCGAAACCACGGGTTTGGACGTGGTGCCCTTTGTTCCTTAAAACTATGGGCGAAAAGGGGAAAAGGGAAAAAGGCGAAAGGGGTTAAAAACCGGGGGTCCAGCTCAACTCAAGTTTATCGCCAAGGTGGGGAAGTTCTGTCTGCGTGCATATAATTCATTTATCTATTTTTTCTTTATAGTGATCGGGGCCGGGGATATTCCGTATTTGCTTTTCCTTTTCCCCTTTTCGCCTCTTCCCCTTTTACCCCCCCGGCTGTTTCCCCGTCTTCCTCCAAAATATCTTTAATGTATGGACCCCCGACGCAACATCCGCCTTCTGCTAGAATATAACGGCACCCGCTATCGCGGTTGGCAGCGCCAGGCGGATGCCGCCACCATTCAGCAAACTATAGAAGAGGCCTTGGAACGTCTCACCGGCGAGTCTGTGGCCCTCATCGGCTCGGGCCGCACCGACGCCGGGGTTCACGCCCTGGGGCAGGTGGCCAGTTTCCGCCTCAAGAGCACCATCCCTCTCAAGGCCTTTCACGACGGGCTCAACTCCATGCTCCCCCCGGACATTGCGGTGCTTTCGGCCACGGAAGCTCCCCCGGAATTTCATGCGCGGAAATCCGCCCTGCACAAGACCTACGAATACCGCATCCTCAAGCGGAGAACCCGCTCGCCCCTGTATCACCATTATGCCTGGTGGATCGCCCTGCATTTGGACCTTGAGGCCCTGGCCGCAGCCGCAGCGTTTCTGCCAGGAGAACATGATTTTACTGCGTTTCGGGCCAGCGGCAGCGACAACAAAAACCCGGTGCGGGAGGTTCTGGCCGCGGCCTGGCGGGAGGAACCCGGCGGCTGGTTGAGCTTCACCATCACCGCCACCGGCTTCCTGCGGGGCATGGTCCGGAGCCTGGTGGGCACCATGGTGGAGGTGGGCAAGGGGAAGGCCCAGCCAGACCGATTGGCGGAACTGCTGGCCAGCGGCGCCCGGCACCTGGCCGGCCCCACGGCGCCGCCGCAGGGGCTCTATCTGGTGGAAGTTTACTATGAAAAGATGGTAGGGCGGGCGTCTCGCCCGCCATCTCAAAAGGCGACGCTTGAATGATGGCGGGCGAGACGCCCGCCCTACCGGTTATTAGCGAGGATTAAGGTCAGTCAAATATCAAACAATGGTGCAAGGTAATTATGTCTGCAGGCCTATGGGCTCATGAAGCCTGGAAGAAATTTAGACCAAAGATGAGCTTGCTCTTCCCTCGCCAAAAGATTGTGATATAATTCTCAGAGCCTAAGACCCCAGCCTGTGGACCTGGCCCAGGTCCCTTATTAAGGATAAGATGGTAGCGGACAATCCCGAAGCCCCAATCGAAGCCAAACCGGAACTGAACATTGTTCAGGCCATTGAATTGGCTATTGCCCACGAGTTGGAGGCCCGGAAGAGTTACACCACCCTGGCCCAGGAGACCGACGATCCGGAGCTCAGGACCCTCCTTAAAGAAATCGCCATGGAAGAGGCCAGCCATGAGGCGTCGCTCAGGAGCCGCCTGCGCCTTTACCAGGAACGGCACGTGCTCCGGGATACCTTCTCCCGCTATGTGAGCCCCGAGTTGTGCGAGGAAATCCTGAAAAATCCGGGGTTGCTCTCTTTAGGAGGGCGTCGCCAGCAGGTTACGGTCCTGTTTGCCGATATCCGCAATTTTACCTCCATGTCTGAATCCATGGCCCCGGAAGCCGTGGTGGAAGTCCTCAACACTTATTTTACCGAAATGGTGGACCTGGTCTTCAAGTATCAGGGCACCCTGGACAAGTTCGTGGGGGACGCCCTGATGGCAGTATTCGGAGTGCCGCTGCCGATTCCCCAGGCCGCCACCCAGGCGGTCAAATGCGCTCTGGCCATGCAGCGCCACCTGAAGCAGATGCAGGCCGCGGGTCTCACTCCCATCCAGGGCATGCGCATCGGCATCAACACCGGCGACGCTATTGTGGGCAACATTGGCTCAACCAAGCGCATGGACTTTACGGTGGTGGGGGACGTGGTCAACGTGGCGGCGCGGCTCCAGGAACTGGCCAAAGAACTGGAAGCCGACACCCTGATCAGTGAAGCCACCTTCCGGGAACTGGAAGGGCGGTTCCAGGCGACGCCCGAGCCGGCCACGGTGTTACGAGGTCGCAAGGAACCCACACCCATTTACCGGCTGGAAGCTTAAGGCGGAAATGCAAGGGTTGCCGCACCGGTCGGAAAAAAATGAGTTCGTGAAAAATATTATTGACAAGCATTGAGAGATGATTTATTGTGAGAATCTGGATGGCATGTGAAATTTTTCACATTATTCCATAAAGTTAGCATTTCTGACAAAAACTCTTTAAAGCCCGAGGAGGGAAATAGATGGCTGTTGAAGTTGCCAAATGTAAAGTGGGTTTGGTAAATCCGCACGGTAAAGAGAAGAAATTAAAACCCTTACTGCTTTCTCCGGCCCAGATCGCCGAAGAGAAGAAGCGGGCCAAGGAACTGACGGCAGTCACCCTGACCTCCCGGGAAGTCGGTGACCTCATCATGATGGGTATCGGCGGCTTCACCCCGCTGGACGGCTTCATGGGTCACGACGACTGGAAGGGCTCCTGCAGCGACGCTATGAAGCTGACGGACGGCACCTTCTGGCCCATCCCCGTCACCATGTCGGTCAACCAGGGCAAAGCCGACTCCATCAAGATCGGCCAGGAAGTCCTGCTGGTGGACGAAGAGACCGAAGAGATGATGGGGACCATGAAGGTCACCGAGAAGTACAAAATCGATAAAAAGTGGGAATGCAAACAGGTCTTCACCACCGATGAGATGGACCACCCCGGCGTCCAGATGGTCATGGGCCAGGCTGACGTCAATCTGGCGGGCACCGTCAAGGTCTGGAGCGAAGGTTCCTTCCCCAAGGATTACCCCGGCGTCTATCTGCGTCCGGACGAAACCCGCAGGATCTTCGAGCAAAAGGGCTGGAGCACCATCGCCGCCATGCAGCTCAGAAACCCCATGCACCGCTCCCATGAATACCTGTGCAAGATCGCCATCGAAATCTGCGACGGCGTCCTGATCCACCAGCTCCTGGGCAAACTGAAACCCGGCGACATCCCGGCGGAAGTACGGGTAGATGCCATCAACACCCTGGTGGAGCATTACTTCGTGAAGGACACCGCGGTTCAGTGCGGTTATCCGCTGGACATGCGTTATGCCGGCCCCCGGGAAGCCCTGTTCCACGCCTTGTTCCGGCAGAACTTCGGCTGCTCCCACCTGATCGTCGGCCGCGACCACGCCGGCGTGGGCGAATACTACGGCCCCTTCGACGCGCAGAAGATTTTCGACTGCATCCCCGAAGATGCTCTGGAAACCAAACCCCTGAAGATCGACTGGACCTTCTATTGCCACAAGTGCGACGGCATGGCCTCCATGCGCACCTGCTGCCACGGCAAGGAAGACCGGCTCATGCTGTCCGGCACCATGCTGCGGAAGATGCTTTCCGAAGGCCTGGAGGTGCCGGATCACTTCAGCCGCGCCGAAGTTCTGAAGGTCCTCCGGAAGTACTACAGTGGCCTGACCGAGAAAGTGGAAGTCAAGGTGCACGGTTTCGCCACCGGCGACATCAAGAAAAAGTAGGCAACAGTAAGGTGGTGCGGGGCGGAAGATTCTTGCGCCCCGCACGACAGCATGCAGGTATATAAAGATAACTGCTTAACCCTAAGAGGAGGTTTTACGTTATGCCGAGTTTTGTAATCGTGGAAAAATGTGACGGCTGTAAAGCCCTGGACAAGACCGCTTGCCAGTACATCTGCCCCAATGACCTGATGGTTCTGAATGCCGAGAGCAAAAAGGCTTTCAACCAGGAGCCGGAACAGTGTTGGGAATGCTACAACTGCGTAAAGATCTGCCCCCAGCAGGCTATCGAAGTGCGGCATTATGCCGACATCATGCCCCTGGGCTCCAGCACCATCCCGCTGCGCGGCTCCGACTCCATCATGTGGACCATCAAGTTCCGGGACCAGAAGACCATCAAACGGTTCAAGTTCCCCATCCGGACCACTCCTGAGGGTTCCATTGATTGCTTCAAGGGCAAAAAGCTGCCCACCGCGGCAGACCTTAAGAAGCCCGGTTTCTACACCGGCCCGGCCCGCGCCGAGTAGTTTGTACAGCAGCGAAAATTCAAGGAGGACATTGAGATATGGCTCTGGAAAGAGAATTTTGTAAATGGTCTTTTTGTGCAAAACCGGAAGTAGAAACCATTGAAACCGACTTGCTGCTGGTGGGCGGTGGTATGGCGTGCACCGGCGCCGCGGTCGAGGCTGCGGCTTATGCCAAGGACCTCGGCCTTAAGATCACCCTGGTTGACAAAGCCGCCCTGGATCGTTCCGGCGCGGTAGCCATGGGCCTCTCCGCCATCAACACCTACATCGGCCCGGAAAACAAGATTGCCGATTACGTGAACATGGTCCGCACCGATCTCATGGGCATCATCCGTGAAGACTTGGTCTACAGCGTGGGCGCCCACGTCGACCAGACCGTGCATGACTTCCAGGATTGGGGCCTCCCCATCTGGCAGAAAGACGCCGAAAACCACACCGTTGACGGCCAGGCCGCCCGGGACGAGGGTCTGCCCCTCCTGAAAGACGGTGGTAAGTGCGTACGTTCAGGCCGTTGGCAGTGCATGATCAACGGTGAGTCCTACAAGGTGCTCGTGGCCGAAGCCGCCAAGAACGCCCTGGGCATGGACAACATCTACGAGCGCGTCTTCATCGTAAAACTGCTGACCGATAAGAACAACAGCAACCGCGTATGCGGCGCCGTTGGTTTCAGCGTCCGTGAGCACAAGACCTACGTCTTCAAATGCAAAGCCATGATTATTGCTTGCGGCGGCGTGGTCAACGTCTTCCGGCCCCGGTCGGTGGGTGAAGGTCAGGGTCGTGCCTGGTACCCCGTATGGAATGCCGGCTCCACCTACGCCATGCCCGCTGAAATCGGCGCCAAGATGGTGCTGATGGAAAACCGTTTCGTCCCCGCCCGCTTTAAGGACGGTTACGGCCCGGTCGGCGCTTGGTTCCTGTTCTTCAAAGCTCAGGCCACCAACGCTTACGGCGAAGATTATATGGCCAGAAACTGGGATCGCGTTAAGAAAGAGTACCCCGGTTATGCCGATGCTCCCGGCACCTGTCTGCGTAACCACGCGGCCATGATCGAAATGCGGGAAGGCCGCGGCCCCATCATGATGCACACCGACAAGGCCATGAAGGCGTTGGCTGAGGTTCTGAGCAAGAAAGAACTCAAGCATCTGGAAGCCGAAGCCTGGGAAGACTTCCTGGATATGTCCATCTCCGCCGCTTGTCTGTGGGCTTCCTTCAATATGGAACCCGACAAGATGCCGTCGGAGATCATCCCCTCCGAGCCGTACCTGCTCGGTTCCCATGCCGGCTGCGCCGGTCTGTGGGTCTCCGGTCCCGAAAAGGGCTACATGGGCGCTCCCGACAGCTGGTTCTGGGGCTATGACCGCATGACCACCGTTGACGGTCTGTTCACCGCGGGTGACGGCGTCGGCGCCTCCGGTCACAAGTTCTCCTCCGGGTCCCACGCTGAGGGCCGCATGGCCGCCAAGGGCGCCATTGCCTTCATCCTGGACCACAAGGCCGACAAGCTGGAAGCGGCACAGAACATCGACGAAGTTATCGCCGATATCTACCTGCCCTTCGAGATCTTCGAGAAGTACAAAGGCTACACCTCAGCTCCGGAGATCAACCCCAACTATCTGCTGCCCAAGCAGGTCCAGACCCGCTTGCAGAAGCTGATGGACGAGTATGTTGCCGGTTGCTCCACCATGTACATGTGTAACAAACCGAGCCTGGAAGAAGGCCTGAAGCGCCTCACCCTGCTGAAGGAAGACGCTACCCGGTTGGCCGCTCGGGACCTGCACGAACTGATGCGGGCCTGGGAACAGTATCACCGTATCCTCTCCGGTGAGGCTCATCTGCGTCACATCCTGTTCCGGGAAGAGACTCGTTACCCCGGTTACTACTACCGTTCCGACTTCCTGTCTATCGACGACAGCAAGTGGAAGGTGTTCACCATTTCTCAGTACGACAAGAACACCAACGGTTGGAAGTTTGAGACCGAGCCTTACAAGCAGTTGGTTAAGTAACAACGGCTAGGTTCCGGGGCTTCGGGCAACCGAAGCCCCGGGCTGTTTTTTTGGCCGTGGTATCAGGCCCCTCGGCCAGCCACGGCCATTTTTATATAATCGCCGAAAGTCCATCCTTTATCTCTCTCGCCCCTTGAGGGGAGAGGGTCGGGGTGAAGGGTGCATAAGAAAATACTTTTGGCAATGCGTATAAGGGATGCATCACCATCCCCCCACCAGAGCGATGCGGTTTTTCCTTGAACCCATATTCACAATGTATTATACATGGGGAAAGTGGGTCTCAGGGCCTGGGCCGGAGCCGAGACATGGCCGATGCTCTGGATCGCTTCAACGTCCCCAAGGAGGACTTGTGTGAACGCCGATAGCAAAATTCTGGTCATCGGGGGAGGCATGAGCGGCCTCACCGCGGCCCTGGAGGCGGCGGAAGCCGGGTCTCAGGTGATCATCACCGAGGCGGCCCCCTACCTGGGCGGCCGGGTTGCCCAACTCCACCGATATTTTCCCAAGCTCTGCCCTCCCACCTGCGGTTTGGAAATCAACTTTCGCCGGATCAAAGAAAATCCCAATATCACGTTTTATACCATGGCGGAAGTTACCCAGGTCAGCGGCAGCGCCGGCGATTTCGACGTCACCGTCAAGGTGCAGCCGCGCTACGTCAATGATCGTTGCGTAGCGTGCCATGCCTGTGCAGAAGCCTGCACCGAGTGGCGGGTCAATGATTTCAACTACGGTCTGGACAAGACCAAAGCGGCCTATCTGCCCTATGATATGGCTTTTCCGCAAAAATACGTCATCGACAAGAGCATCTGCAGCGGCGACTGCGGGCAGAAGTGCCTGGAGGCATGTAAGTACGACGCCATCGAACTGCACATGAAACCCCAGACCCTGAACTTCAACGTCGGTGCTATCATCATGGCCAGCGGCTGGGAACTCTACGATGCCACCAAGATGGACAACCTGGGGTTCGGCCAGGTGGCTAACGTCATCACCAATATGCAGATGGAACGCCTGGCGGCCTCCAACGGCCCCACCGGCGGCCAGATCCTCAGGACCAGCGACCAAAAGCCGCCCAAAAAAGTGGCCTTTGTCCAATGCGCCGGCTCCCGGGATGAAAACCATCTCCCGTACTGTTCCTACATCTGCTGCATGGCCTCCCTGAAACAGGCCACCTACTTGCGGGAAAAGGACCCGGAAACCGAGGTCTATATCTTCTATATCGATATCCGTACTCCCGGCCGCTATGAGCAGTTTTACTGGAAGGTCCGGGACGATGAGCATGTCCATCTGATCAGGGGTAAAGTGGCCAAGATCACCCAGGAACCCGGGACCGACAATGTTGTGGTGGTGGCCGAAAATACCGCCACGGGCAACAAAGAGAGCATGGTCTTCGATATGGTGGTCCTGGCGGCGGGCATGGTGCCCTCTACCAAAGCCTCCCCCTTCGCCCTGCCGTTGTCTTACACGCCGGATGGCTTCGTCATTCAAGACCTGATGCCGCCGGGAGTCTATGCCGTGGGAACCTTGAAGGGCCCCCTGGATGTGACCAAGTCGGTGCAGGATGGCACCGGGGCCGCCCTTAAGAGTCTCATCGCCCTGGGCAGGAGGTCATGATGGAAAAGAAATACGGAGTCTATCTGTGTAAAGGCTGCGGCATCGCCGATGCCGTTGATTTTGAGAGCCTCACCAAAATAATCAAAAAAGAGTGCAAAATCCAGCACATCAAAGAAGCTGACATCATGTGCAGCCCTGAGGGCCGCGCCATGATCCTGGAGGACATGAAGCCCGAAGGCGAAGGCATCAACGCCATCGTCATCGCAGCCTGCTCCCCCCGGGTAAAATACGAAGAGCTGGATTTTCCCAATGCCATCGTCGAGCGCTGCAACATCCGGGAGTTGGTGGCCTGGACCCAGGAGCCCAAGGTTGAAGCTACCCAGTTGCTGGCGGAAGATTATCTCCGCATGTACTGCGCCAAGGCCAAAAAGGACGAGCTGCCTGAGCCCTACCAGACCGAATGCGACAAGACCATTCTGGTTATCGGCGGCGGCACCGCGGGTTTGAGTGCGGCACTGGAAGCGGCCAACGACGGCTATGCCGTGGTCCTGGTGGAAAAAGAGGCGCAGTTGGGCGGGTTCGCGGCCAAGATGTACCGGCAGACCCCCACCAGCTACCCCTACACCACCCTCCAGGAGCCGGTGGTCTTCAAGAAGATCCAGGAAGTCCAGAATCATCCCAAGATCAAGGTGATGACCTCGGCGACCCTGGAAAAACTCGATGGCCAGCCCGGTCTGTTGGACGCGGACATCAAGGTGGGCGGCGACGTCGAGACCTTGCGGGTCGGCACTGTGGTTATGGCCGCAGGGTGGAAGCCCTACGACGCCACCAAGCTCACCAAGCTGGGCTACGGCCTGTCCAAGGACATCATTACCAGTATCGAAATGGAAGAGATGGCCAAGGCGGGCAAGATCGTGCGGCCCTCCGACGGCAAGGCGCCGCAATCGGTGGCCTTTATTCAGTGCGCCGGTTCACGGGACCCGGACCATCTGCCCTACTGCTCCAGCTTCTGCTGCATGGCCTCCTTAAAGCAGGCCGTCTATGTGCGGGAGCAGCACCCCAATGCTACGGCTATGATCCTTTATAAGGACATCCGGACGCCGGGGCTGACGGAGCTGTTCTACAAGCAGGTGCAGAGCGACGCCGGCGTCATGCTCACCAAGGCCGAGATCGCCGAAGTCAGCCTGGGTAATGGCGGCAATATCCTGATCAATGCCACCGACACCCTCCTGGGTGAAAACGTCATCTTCGAAGCCGACCTGGTGGTTTTGGCTGTGGGTATTGTGCCCTTAACCGCCGACGAGTCCGTGCTCAACCTGGGGTATAAGCAGGGACCGGCCTTGCCCGACCTGGATCTATACCACGGCTTTGCTGACTCCAACTTCATCTGTTTCCCGTACGAAACCCGGCGGACCGGCATCTACGCCGCGGGTTGCGTCCACCAGCCCATGGATATGGCCATGGCTGTCGAAGACGGCATCGGCGCCGCCTGCAAGGCCATTCAGGCCGCGGAGCACGTGGCTGCGGGCATGGCGGTGCACCCCCGGGCCTGGGACGAGACCTTCCCGGACCCGTTCATGCAGCGTTGCACATCCTGTAAGCGGTGTACTGAAGAGTGCCCCTTCGGCGCTATCGAAGAAGACGAAAAAGGCACCCCCTTTTATAAGATCAACCGCTGCCGCCGGTGCGGCACGTGCATGGGGGCCTGTCCGGAACGGATCGTATCCTTTAAGGACTTCAATGTTGACCTCATCGGTTCCATGATCAAGAGTGTGGATGTGCCGGACCTCGAGGATGAGGACGATCCGGCGGCGCCGTTCCGCATCATTGGCTTGGTGTGCGAAAACGACGCCTACCCGGCCCTGGACGCAGCCGGACTGCACAAGCTGCGCTTAAACCCGTATGTCCGTTTCATTCCCCTGCGCTGCCTGGGGTCCTTCAACATGGTATGGATCACCGATGCCCTGTCCAAGGGCGTTGATGGCATTATCTTGTTTGGCTGCAAATCCGGCGACGACTATCAGTGCCACTTCGCCAAGGGCAGCGAGCTCTGCGAATACCGCCTGAGCAAGCTGTCGGAAACCTTGGATAAGTTGGGTCTGGAGTCTGACCGGGTGCTCCAATACCCGATTGCCCACTCCGATTTCGATCGCCTGCCGAAGATTCTCGACGACTTTGTGACTCGGGTGCGCGAGATCGGCCCCAACCCGTTCAAGGAATTTTAGGAGGTATGATCCATGGCAGGTGAAAAAATCATAAAACCGGACCTCCAATTCGTGAAGCGGGTGATGGCCGCAGGAGGGGACACGGTCAAAAAGTGTTATCAGTGCGATACCTGTTCGGTAGTGTGCAACCTCACTCCCGATGAAAAACCCTTCCCCCGGAAGGAGATGCTCCAGGCCCAATGGGGTCTCACCGAAGTGCTCCAGGACCCGGACATCTGGCTGTGCCATCAGTGCAGTGACTGCACCGTGTACTGCCCCCGGGGCGCCAAGCCCGGTGAGGTCCTGGGCGTCCTCCGGCAGATGTGTATCGAGAAATACGCCACGCCGCCGGTGCTGGCCAAGTCGGTGGGGGACCCCAGGTTCCTGCCGTTGCTCATCGCCTTCCCGATGTTACTCTTGTTCCTGGCCTTAAAGGCCACGGGTCACTGGAACATCCCCGAAGGCCCCATCGTTTTCTCCCACTTTTTCCCCACGCTCCTGGTGGATTTCATCTTCGTGCCCATCTTCTTCTTCGCGGTGGCGGTGCTGGCCAAAGGCGTCATGGCCTTCTGGCAGGATATTAATGCCACTAACCCCTGGAAGGTCAAGGTAGAAGGCAATCTGGTGGGGAATCTTGTAACAACCCTAAAAGACATTTTGATGCACAACCGTTTCAGGGAGTGCGAAGTTACTTATAACCGTTCCACCAACCACCTGTTCCTGGTGTTTGGGTTTGTTTTCTTGTTGATTGTTACCACGTGGGGTTTCCTCAACGAATGGGTTCTGCACCACGAATCACCTTACCCGATCTATGAGCCCATTAAACTGCTAGCCATCGCAGGGACCGCCTCTTTGCTTTACGGTATCTACAACATCCTCAAAGAGCGTCAGGCAAATGCCGAAAAAGCCGGCTACGGCTCCTACTTTGACTGGTTCCTGATCTACGTGATCTTTACTGTGGGTGCAACGGGTCTCGGTGCCTGGCTCTTCCGCCTGGTGGGCATCCGGATCTTGGCCTACCCCACGTACTTCCTGCACCTTACCGCGATCTTCATGCTGTTCTTCTACGCCCCGTACACCAAGCTGGCCCACATCGTCTATCGCACCGTGGCCATGCTCCAGGCCCGCATGTCAGGCCGGGGGTTCTAACCGCGGGCAGGTCAAAGCCGTGAAACACCGCCGGCCCCCTTTGGGGGCCGGTTTTATTTATAGCAAACTTATTTTCAGTCTCTAAAATACCAAGGTAGAACATAATTAATCCTCCTAAATCGCTTGAATTTTAATCGATTTTTGCTCTTCAATATTTCTGTTTCTTTGCTTCCCCTGAGGTTTTAACTCACTATACCCCACATTCTCACTTTACTTGACTTGTGGGGTATATACCCCACAAGCTTGATTTTATGTAATTTGTGGGGTATAGTCGACGATAGAGGGAGTCGATCCATGGTCATTGAGCAGATCTGGGAAGAGAGTCGGGACTATTACCTCGACTATCAAAAAAGACTCATAGGGGAACTGTTGATTTCTCCGGTGGGGTCGATTAAGCGCAGAAAAAGTTGGGGAGGTTGGTTCTTATACCTGCATAAAAGAAAAGGGCAAGGATTTGAGGATGTTTATCTGGGCAGTGAAAGCGACCCGTCAGTAAAAAAGATCGCTGAGAAAATTAAAAATCGTCAAAGATTGATCCGCGAATTACGCTCTGCCAAAAGCGCCTTAAAACTTTTGAGGGCTAATAGAATGTCTCGAGAACTGAAAGATTTCACCGGACCCCTTAGGAAGCTTCTCATAGCAATGGAGGGGTTTGGCTTTTTTGAGGCTGGCATTGAACTTATCGGCAGCTATTGTTTTAAAGTCTATCAAAATCATTTTGGGGTTGAATGGTTTCCTTTACGTACCCTGGATATCGACTTCGCTATACCGATACCCTATAAAGGACCATCTGTGGATTTGGAAGCCGTGCTCAAGGAACTTGGTTTCAGACAGGAATTTTGCGCTGATGGTACCATTATTTATGAAGGTGATGGGCTCAAGATAGAATTTTTACAACCGAGAAAAGGCAGTGGCACAGAAGGGCGATTCCCGGAACTCAAAGCATTATCTACGGTTCCAATACCGCTACCTTATCTTGATATACTGCTTAATAATAAAGTGGAAGTCTCGTTGAGAGACATCGGGCGCATAGCGTTACCATCTATGCCCGCCTTTACTTTGCATAAACTCTTGATCGCTTCTCTTCCTGAAAGAAAAGAAAAACGGGAAAAAGACTATCATCAGGTCTGCGCTGTGGCGAAAAAAATAATCACAGATGGAAATTTAATCGATGAGGTTCATAAAATCTTCGCTGATATGCCGCAAAGTTGGCGCAAAAAAATCGGTGATTCGGCTCGAATTCTGCCAGAGCTTGTTGAAAATTGTCACGTCGATTTTTCGACATTACTACCAGACCGAAAATAAATTTGATGGGATGCGTTGCCACATTAAAATGTATTAGGGGAATGCTATGAGCGCGGAGTACCCTGTCCTGGCCCATAGCAGACCAATCAATAAGTTGCGTCTAAAGAATAAAGAAAAACCCGCAAAAGTTCTCGGCTTAAAGTCTGGCAAAGATATTCAGCAAAAAAATGAAAATAAGGGTAGACAAAGCGGCGATTTCCAGCGTTCTCACCTTCTTTTCCAGTGCGACCACTTTTTGCTCTAGTTCAGAGGTTTGAGCCATAGGTATCTCCTTACGGCAAATTTTTTTACTAATCGGCATAAAGCCATTAATGCTTAAATAAATGTTCCATGGTCTTGGAGGCCACACCTCAGTTCTTCGACCTCATTATAAGATTTTTATTTGGATCAAATTTTGATAAGATATTCATAAGCAAAGAAAAACCGTTAAGGAGTTGAACATGGTAGATTTGAACATGCGGGTGGTGGAGCCTCGGAAACTGACCCCGGAGAGCCGCTTCAAGTTCCGGTGTCATCCCGGGGTGTCCTGCTTCACCGAGTGCTGTGGCAAGACCACCATCATCCTTACCCCCTATGATATCCTCCGCCTGAAAAACCGCCTCAATTTGAAGGCCGCGGACTTCCTGGCAAAATATACCCGGACGGAAGCCCATGACAAATCGGGCCTTCCCATGGTCATCATGGATATGCCCCGGTTCGAGGACCGCTGCCCCTTCGTTAAGCCCGTCGCCGGTTGCTCGGTCTATAGCGACCGCCCGGCCACCTGCCGCTATTATCCGGTCGGCCAGGGCTCCCTCATCACCGAAGAAGGCCTGGATGAATTTTATTTCTTCGTGCGGGAAGAACACTGCCGCGGGTATGATGAGGATGTGGAATGGACCGTCGCCTCCTGGCGGCAAGACCAGGGCGTGGACCAGTATGACGAAATGAATCGGGAATGGAAGATCATGATGCTGCGCCGGGCCGAAAATGGCGGGCCGGTCACCGACGAGCGGGGCAACCGGCTCTTCGCCATGGTCCTGTATGATCTGGACCAGTTCCGGAACTTCGTCTTCAAGAGCCGCTTCCTAAACGTCTTCAGTGTGGACGATGAGGTCCGGGAGAAGATCTGGGACGATGACGAGGAACTCCTGAAGTTCGGCTATCAGTACATCAAAATGGCACTGAAGATTGCGGATGCGGAAACCTTGGAGTTGCTCCAGCCTGTTGGCCCCGGCCCCGGCTCCACGACCATGACCTTCTAACCTTGTCGGCGGGGCCGGGATTTCCTCCCGGCCTTTTTGCCGAAAGGCCTTCCTTAAAAGCAACGAGGGCTGTCATGACCACAACCTCTGAGACTCAGGCCAGCGCCGCGGAAATCACCGAGATTCTGGATAATCACCGGGTGGTGGCGGTGGTGGGGTTGTCCTCCGACCCCAACCGGCCCAGCTTTCAAGTAGCCCACTATTTGCAGGCGCACGGCTACCGCATTGTGCCGGTCAATCCGGGCTGCCGGGAGATTTTGGGTGAAAAGTGTTACGCCAGCCTCCGGGATATTCCTTTCCCGGTGGAAGTCGTGGACATTTTCCGCAAAGTGGATGCCATCCCCGGGATCGTCGATGAAGCCATTGCGGTGGGTGCCAAGGTAATATGGATGCAGCAGGGTCTGGAAGAGGCCGCCTCGGCCCTCAAGGCCAGGCAGGCGGGCCTGAACGTGGTCATGGACCGTTGCCTGAAGATCGAGCATCATCAGCGCCATCAGCATGCATAAAATTCGGGTGGGTGCCCACCTGTTTGCCAGGAAGGAGTCTCGACCCCATGGAAATTACCCTGTTCAACAAGAATGGCAAGCCGGTCTCCTACATCGCCGATGACGGTGAGACCATCTACCTGTGGGATGGCCGCCCGGTGGCGTATCTCTCCGAGGACAAGGTCTACGGCTGGCAAGGCCGGCAATTGGGCTGGTTTCATAACGGCACCGTCTTCGACATCTATGGCCTGCGCGCCGGTTTTATCAAGAGCAAATCCCCCATAGCCACGGAAATGGAACCGCTCAAGTCCCAGAAGCAATTCAAACCGGCCAGGGGGAAAAAACAATCGCAGGTGATCAAACCGATTTTGTGCTACGGTTACTCCAATAATAACCTGGAAGATCTCCTGGAAGCGGAGAGCCCGCACTAACCATATCGTGGTCCAGATAACCGCTCATTACCTGCTTACTCTCCCGGAAAACCCATGCTTGCCAGGGTGAAAAGCGGGGCCCTGTTGGGGGTGGATGCCTACATCGTCGATGTGGAGGTGGACCTAGCCCCGGGCCTGCCCGCCTTTACCACCGTGGGCTTGGCCGAAACCGCAGTCAAAGAAAGTAAAGATCGGGTCAGGGCCGCGGTGAAAAACTCCGGCTATAAGTTCCCCGATAACCGCGTTACTATAAACCTAATCTAATCGGCCAGTATAAGGCGAACCTGGGTAACTACCATTTATTGCTGGGAAGCCGGGCGGCTTAAGGGGGTATTCTTGGCTTTTATTTTACAAATTCCCCATTGACCCAGCCTACGGCGCCACGGGAGCGACCATTCAGAATTCTAACTTTGCGGCGGTAAGATAGCCGAGAACTACCAGATTTAATAACCGAACATTGAGTGCCATTATCTACCAGAGCGGCGATAGTCTGAAGAAAAAGAGGATCAGAGGGTTCTTTTTTTTCAGAAATGTGTTTGATGGCATAGTCCATCAAGTCCTCGGTTTTAAAGACGATAACTTTCCCGCTAGGAGCTTCCAAGGTTTCTGCAAATCCTGGAACGGCTAAAAGAAATGCTAAAAATAGGGAAAATATGCCAATCTTCTTTCGAAAATGTAGCATGACCGCCTCCTGCTTTTATATTTTCATTTCTTTTCTAACTCAACTCCCCCGCCTTGTGAAGTCGAATTTGATTTCCTTCTTTGGTTCAATTTCCTGCTTCCCTTGGTCAAAACTAAAGGTTTCCCCGCAATAACGGCATTTCTTGGCAGCCTTCTTGATAGTTTCCGCACACTGGGGGCAAACTTTGGTTTCATCTTCGGGTTCAGGAGAGTAGGGAATTGGGGGCAATTCATGGGCTATTATGACTGGAGGTATCTCATCTTTGTTAGAAGAAATAAGAAGTGCAAAGAGAAGTCCAAAAGGACCCAAGAGAATCCCGAGCAAAAACCAGCCAAATACGCTGCGGCCCTTGTTGGAGGCTGCAATAGCCGCCCCGATACCAAAGAGAATCCAAATAATCAGGAGCATGATGACCCCTCCTGATACCCCCTATACCCGGGTAGCCTAAGCGGGCCTTTTGCCGGAAAAGCGATCATAATCATTAGTAAACTGTGATTGCAGCTCCCTTGGCGACCGAAAAAGGCAACCCTTCGGCCTCGTGGCCCCGGGGTCAATTCGAACCTTGCCCCCTACCAGGCTTATATTCAGACCATCCTCTTGGGGATACAGTTCCTTCTTGCAGTCCTGGTCCGGGCAGCGGGTAAACTCCTGTCTGTCGTCTCCGCTATGGTTGAAGAAATGCGGGATGAGAACTTCTTTATCGTTTGATTCCTTCACTTCCATTTCGCCCCACATCAACTGCCTACAGTTTCTACAGGCCAAAATGTAAAGTACCTTGACTCGGGGGGCGTATTTGGGGATATTCCGCCACTGCTCTTTAAGGTCTTCATCTCTAACGTTTTCGTCCCAATAAGTCGCCTTGTAGATTTCCGCCTCCACCTTCCTTTCCATGGCCTACCTCCATTCTTATCCCTTGCACACTTGGAAGGCATTGTCAAAGAAAATCGCCCCCTTAAAAAAATATTAGGCGTCCAATTAGGGGTTAGGGCCGGAAATATTTATATTAAAGTTAACCTATATTTATAGCCAAAAACAACCCACTTTATCCGGGGGGTAACGCATGAATCTAAAGGAAGCAAGACGAAGTAAGAACATGAGCCAGGTGGAACTTGCAAAGAAAATCGGCGTAACAGTGTTGATGATTTCCTTGTACGAAAACAATAGGTCGATACCCCGGCCCGCAACGAGAAAGAAAATCGAGCAAGTCTTGGGGCTGGTTGACTGGCCTACGGAAAGGACGCAGCACCTCAAGGTGCCGACATTAATAGGAGGTAAAACATGATCCATATCAGCGAAAGTCAGATGGAGCGCTTGCTTGGCATGAACCGGGCAATCAGCGGCCCGTTTGAGCCGGGGGCATATCGCCCGTTCATCGGCAGTGACGGTAAAACTTACGTTACCATCAAAGACGGCGTAAACAGACCAATGATCAACTCCGCCGGTGCAACTTACATGGCCTTTGAGCCCAACGGCAAACTCAAAACTGTTATGGCTGGCCCCGATGTTTACGCAACATTGCGCCGGGACGAATGGAAGCAGTTGGATGAAACGGTTTTGGAGACCGCCCACATTCACCTTGTCGGCATTCAGGACCTCATCAATGCCGGGCTAACCGTCAACATTCCCTCCTTGGGCACCACCGAATTTGAGAGCCATACAATGAGCGAGTCGATGGAGGCCGGGGTTAGCATGGACCCTGCGGTCCGCACCAGGAAGGACAGGCCCGAATACGGGGCGGTGTACACGCCCATGCCGTTGATTCACTCGGATTTCTCCATTGGAAAGCGCCCATTGGAGGCCAGCCGCAAAGGCACCGGCTCCGACTTGCAGGTGGATTCCGTTGCCCAGGCGACCCGCGTCGTCTCCGAACGCCTGGAGAGGATGCTGTTCGCCGATGAGACCTATAAATTCGGGCGGGGCTTGGTTTACAGCTACACGAATCATCCTGACAGGACCCAAAAAGTCCTGGTTGAAAGCTGGCTTACGGCCGATCCGGGGGATATCCTGGACGATGTTCTTGGCATGGTGCAGGCCAGCCTTGAGAGCCGACATTACGGCCCCTGGACGCTCTACATCCCCGCCGCCTACACGATTGTGATGGACCGGGATTACGTTCTGTTGGAGCAGGGCAAAATGTTGATACGGGACCGTCTTATGAAGGTCGAAGGTATCAAGGACATTAAGGCAGCCCCCTTCTTGGCCGACGACAACATCTTGCTCGTCAGCATGGAATCCAGCACTGTCAGACTGCTTCACGGCCTTTCCCCCACCGTTCTACAATGGACGCTCAACGGGGGGTTCACGAATGAATTTGCGGTCGTGGCCTGCATGATCCCGCAGATCAGAAGTGATCATTACGGTCGGTCTGGCATTGTTCACGCTGCCACGTTGTAGGGAATGGCGATGGAATACCTCACCGTCTATCTGGAAACCCCGTGGACCCGCCAAGGGGGCAACTTCGTAGCCCCTTGCACATTGATGGTGGAGGGAGTTCACTCGGGGAGCCATGGGCCGGTCTTCCACCCCGCCCACGTTCTCAAGGCCAACACCCCGAAGTGGGAAGGCCAGCCCGTGACCGTTGATCATCCCAAGCAAGACGGCCAATACGTTGACGTCAACAGCTCAAAGGCGATCTGGGATAAATATGTCGTCGGCCGGGTGACCAAGCCATATTACGATGAGAACAAGAAGGCCATTAGGGGCACGATCCAGATTCCTGCGAACCATGCCAGGGCGGCGGAGATCATAAAGCTCCCCGGCGAGGTCAGCGTCGGGATTTTCTCCGATTACACCGAAACATACGGCCAGCATGGCGGCCAGGAGTACAATCGCTGTTCCATCACCCACGAACCAAACCATTTGGCCATCTTACCTGATGGGGTTGGCGCATGTTCAAAAAAAGCAGGGTGCGGCCTAAGAGTGAACAGCGGCGTGGAGATACTTGGAGACGCCCTTGCACAATGGATCAACAATTTACGAAGAGAGGCGAGAAACAACATGGAAAACAACCACGAACATGAGGCCGTTTATCCAATCGAAGTCCTTGAAGCCGAGTTCCTCGAACAGCAAAAGGCCCGCAAGCAGCCGGAACAGTCAGAGCAGGACCACTCTGACGAGGCCGTCTTTCCCCCGGAGGTGGTGTGATGCCCAGGCGCTACAAGATCGGCGAACAAGTGGAGTACGACCAACAGTTTGACCATTTGAAAGAGCAATCGGCCTTTCTGAATCCCAAGGGCCGGGTGATAAACAACCTTCTAATGGAGGCCACCAACGATCCTGATTCGCTGCTGGCTGAGTGGATGAAAACCAATCTCCCCAAGTCCCAGGCCGCCCTTGAGGCCGCCATTCAGGATTTCGACAAGGCCAGGGACAAGGCGTGGCGATGTGGCAAGCCGGTTCCTGAGAACGAACCCGATGCCATACGGGAAAAGCGGCTCAGGGCAGAGGCCAAGGTTGATATCGTCGCCGATGAAATCGTGGCCCTGAAACGCATGGCAGAGGCCAAGAAAAAGGCCGAACTCGCCCGGAAGGCGACCCCGATCCTGCCACACGGCCCCTGCGGTCTTGCAATCGGCGAGCCGGTTCGGATGATTGACAATCAGGATGTCGTGGAGCGGGACGGCGAGCTGTTCATAAGCTGCAAGGGGTCGCCCTATGACGGCCTTGCCTTGCCCGTATACAACGTCGAAATTGTGATGCCGTTCTTGCGTGCCTGCCGCATGGCACGGAAGGAAGGCGGCAGGGCCGACGCCCCCTGGCCTAAAAGGGCCGAGGCATAAAGGATTTTTGTAGGAGTAGTCGATGTTTGCGTTCACTTGCATATCGGCCCATGCCCAGGCGGAGTTCACCCCGGTCCTCCTTTCCGGCACCGCACAGCATAGCCCACCAACCGGCCTTGGCCCCGGACATTAGCCCGCTTCCCTCGCTGGACGGGCTGTCCGGGGCCAAGGCCAACCTTTATCGGGGTGCCTGATTATCGGCCCTGTTTGGGCTGAAAACCCTAACTTAAGTTAGGGCTAACGAGATTTTAAATCGGGGCCGGAAGAGTAAAGGAGAAATAAGATGATCGAAATCGAAGGATGGGCGGTCCAGATGACGGAAAAGGCGGTGCTTTTCGTCCCGCAGTCACAAATGGACCGGCCGTGCTGGCTGCCCAAGAGCCAGGTCAGCGTCTCCATCGGCGAATGGAGCGACACCTTGCTTATTCCCGAATGGCTGGCGCAAAACAATGGCCTTCGGGTCTTACCCCGGGCTCCCAGGAGGTCCGCCAGATGAGCGCCGAAGAATATGAACGCCTGGCCGCTATTTACACACCGAAGCCGGCCCGGAGGACCTGCCTTCAGTGTGATAAAAAATTCGATTCCCAGGACCCGGAAAACCGGATTTGCAAGCCCTGCCGAAAGGCCCTGGGTATACCTCTTGCCGATGCGCCGGGGCCGCCGCCGGGTCGAGGGCGGTTGGATGGAAACCAACTATAATATGAACAGAGAGTTTCCCTTGGCTTACTGGGGCCTGAGAATCCCAGGAAAAAGGGGCGGTGCCTCCACACCGCTCCTGCCCAGGGAATTATGCCTTGGAGGGGGCAACGATGGACGACAAAAAACTTCCCAGACGACCTGACGGCACATTCGTCACCCCGATCAAAAGAACCGAAGCCCAGCCCGGTACAGAGAAAGCCCAGCCCAAAGAATGCCCCGAGTTCGGCAAGGGATACAAGGCCAAGGACCCAACCTGCAAGAAATGCCAGCGGGCCAAAGAATGCCGGATGGTCATGGCCGAAGTCAAAAAAATTAAGGAAGATTGGTGGGCGTTCGACCGGGACATGGCCTTCCGCCTGATTGCCCTCAACAATTATAACGCCACAAAGCTATTCCTCATCTACAGGAACCGCGCCAACAATAAGGTTGAAGTGAATAAGGAAGGCATGGCCTACGGGGAAACCTTCGTCGGTAACGAGACCCTGGCAAGGGAAGCCGAGATCAGCGAGGGATACATCCACAGGGCCAACAACATACTGGCTAAGGCCGGTCTGGTGGCCTTCGTAAGGCGGAAGTACCCTGGCGGCCCCTGGGTGAAGCGTGTGGCCATGGCCCCCGATGAGTTTGTGCAGGGCTTGGCGATGAATAGGAAAACTGGCCTGTCATTGAAGGATGCTGTCGTTCAGGAGCGTATGCCAACGCCACCCTTACCCCTTAAGGTTTAAGGGGTACGTACCCCCTAAAGTTTAAGGCGTATGGTACCCTATAAGATTTAAGGTGTACCGTACCCCTTAAGGTTTAAGGACATAAAGAGAATAAGTTATTAATGAGAATAAGTATTAATGAGAATAAGGTTAACAGCTATCTAAAGATAGCTAGGGCTTCTTTCAGGTTGCTACGCAACCTTTCAGAAACCTTTCACTGGTTTGGTTCCCTCATCATAAGGAGGCGATCTTGGGAAAAACAAACGCTCCCTTAAAAACAATAGCGAAGCGCCCTAAACGGCCTTTAAATAAGCATAGCGCTCAGGGTCCGCCCCCCCTGGCCTGTTTAATAATGATTATTGACAAATAACAATTATTGGCTTAAAGGAGATTCCACTATGCCCAGAGCTTGCCAGATATGTAATCACCCTGAGCGGTTAGCAATAGAACGGGAGATTGTCTCCGGTAAATCCAAAACCTTGATATCCCGCACATACGGGGTCAGCACCGATTCTATCGCCAATCATCAGGAAAGCCATTTGTCCCGTCAGCTTACCCAGGCGTGGACCCGGAAGTCCGGTTTGGAGGTCATGGGGCTGATGGCTGACATAGAGGACCTGGTGAGTAAGGCCCGGCTGATCTTCGACCGGAACTTTGAGAAGAATAGCACGGCTGGCGACCTCACCGCCTTAAACGCCTTGCGGGAGCAGAGGGGAGTCTTTGAGTTGCTGGTGAAGATCGCCGCCCTCTATCACGAGGCCCGGCTGCTGGAATTGCAAGGCTCCCAGGATCACCTTGAGCAGGAACAACAGGCCCGGACCAAAGAGGGCATGTCCAGGCTGACCTTTGAAGAGGTGGAGGCCCTGCTCTACTTAACCCGAAAGATGGATGGCGCAGAGGTCCCCGACGCCGACATACCTGCTATCTTTAAGGCCCCGGCCCCCAGGACCTTGCCCCCGCCCTTGCCCAGGCCCAAAACACCCCCTACAACCGATTCTAAGCCGGTGTACGCCGATGATCTCCCCGACCCTGGGGATAGCCCTGGGGAACCGGAGCAGGAGCCAGAGACAGTGCCAGAGCCGAAACCCCGGAGCCTACCGCCCCAGCATGTTACAGAGATCGGTGAGGCCAGCCGGGCGGAACAAAAGCAGTTCGTCAATGAGCTGCGCGGGGGGAATGTCAGGGTTGGGCGATAGCGAAAAGGAACCTTATAAAAATATCCTGACATCTATAAAAAATGGTAGACTTTCTATTGCTTTTATCTTATAATTTAACCAGTTTTAGAGGTTAAATTAAAAAGTGGAGGGAAAAGCAATGGCAATCGACCTGAAAGCATTGGGCGTGACGGAAAAGGAAGCTGAGACCCTAATCCGCAGGGACAAGGCCCGGAAGGACAAGGACCGCCGCAATTGGACCCGGCAACGGCTCCTTATCCGCAAGGCAAAGGCAGCCGGGATCGAAGTAACGGATGCAGAGATTGACGCCGAACTCGCCAAGAAGTAAAACCTGGTCAGCAAGGGGAGGGGAAGGCCCCTCCCCTGCATGGGGGACATTATGAAGGTCTATGGCTACCTACGAGTATCAACCCAGGATCAGGACACCGCCAAGAACAAGGCCGACATCCTGGCCTGGGCTAATAGTAAAGGCTTCGGCCCCGTCCTTTGGGTTGAGGAAAAGATAAGCGGGGTTCAGGACTGGCGCAAGCGGGAGCTTGGGAAGCTGGTCAATACCTTAAAAGAGGGTGACTGGCTCATCACCCCGGAGTTCAGCCGCCTTGCCCGGTCCACGCTGCAAATCCTTGAGGTACTGGCAGAGTTGAAGAAGAAGGCCGTCAACGTCTATGTCGTCAAGGGAGGCCAGCACGTCAACGGAAGCATCGAATCCAAGGTGTTCCTTACCATGATGGCGCTCTTTGCCGAAATCGAAAGGGATTTGATTTCGGCCCGCACGAAAGAGGGCCTGAAAGCTGCCAGGGCCAAGGGTGCGCAGTTGGGTAGGCCCAAGGGCAAGGGCAAGAGCAAGCTGGACCAGTTCAAGCCGGAGATTGAAGCATTATTGAAAAACGGTTCCCGCAAGGACTTCATCGCCAAACGCTACGGCTGCACCCCGGCCACGCTGAGCAACTGGCTCAAGAGGGTCGGCCTGGACAAATTGGAGGCCAAGCCATGACACCTCAGAAAGCAGTTGGATATGCCAGGGTCAGCACGGTAGCTCAGGCTCAGCATGGCGAAAGCCCCCAAACCCAGCAGGACGAAATTACCCGATTTTGCGAAAGCCATGGCCTGGAACTGATAGAGATATTCACGGACCTGGGCGTTTCCGGCCGGAAGCAGGATAGGCCCGGATTGAACGCCCTCCTGGACGGTGCCCGGCGAAAGGAATTTGATATCGTTGTTGTAAGTCGAATGACCCGGTTCGGCAGGAGCGCCAAGGACCTGTTGAACAACCTGGGCGTCCTGGATGATAATCATATCAAGTTTGCATCATTGAAGGAAAACCTGGACACCTCCACACCTGCCGGGCGGTTGTTGCAAACCGTCCTTGCTGGTATTGCGGAATTTGAAAGTGAAGTCATCAAAAGTCAGATGCTTGAGAACCGCCATATCCGGGCCAAGCGGGGAGATATCATCATCGGCAAACCGCCCTATGGCTACGCCTGGAACAAAGAGAAGAAATGCATGGAGGTTGACCCCCAGGAGGCCGAAGTCTACAACCGGATGGTCAAGATGTGCCTGGACGGGAAGAGCTACAAGGACATAACCATCGCCCTGCGCAAGGACGGCGTCAAGGCTAAGCTGGCCCTGTTCTCCGCAACCGTCGTGGGCCAGATATTGAAGAACCCCTGCTATTATTCCGGGCGGCTGCTTCGCAACACCCACGTCTTCAAGGGTAATATCAAGACGGAGGAAATGAAGCCCGCCGACCAGCATTTTGAATTGAAGTTGCCGCCCCTGACCGACAAGCTGACCTGGGACCGGGTGCAGGAAAAGATAGCCTTCAATAAGGTGAAAACCAAGCGCACCACCAACCCGAATTTCTGGCTCAGGAACGTCCTCAGGTGCGGCGAGTGCGGCGGCACTGTCAAGCCCAAGTCCATCCGGGGGCGTTTCGACTATTATTGCTGCTATTGGGCAACCTCCGGTAAGAAGTTCCTGGAGGCCGCCGGGAAAAAATGCAAATGCTCCCTGCCCAGCATCCCCGCACAGGCCCTACAGGACCGGGTGATGTATCACCTACTCCACTTCCTGACCTTCGGGGGGTTCACCATAGCCGGAAAATATGCCCCCGCCAAGATTGAGCGGCTTCTTGCGCCGCAGAAATTCGATGAGCAGGCCAAGGGCCTGTCGGAGCAGTTGGCCCAATATAAGAGGGCCTTGGGGCGCAAGACCACGGCCAGGGAAAACCTCTTCACCATGCTTGAGGAGCCGGGGTTCGACCGGGCCATTTTCGCCCAACAGATGGAGAAGATCGGCGGGGAGATACAAACGCTTGAGGCCCACATTGACGATACGGGGCAGAGGCTGGCCGGCCTGGAAAGGGCCAGGGCCAACCATCAGGACATGGTGAGGTTCGTCAAAGGCAACCGGAGATGGCTTAGGGGCATCGCAGATAAGATCATTGCCTTGGAACCCCCAGAAAAGCAGAAATTGATCGAATCCCTGCTTGATGGTAAGATCACCGTGGAATATGATGAGGAGACGAAAACCTGGGTCATAATGCCTCCCCCGTTCCGCTTCAACCCCGATGCCTTGCAGGCCCTTGTTGATGAAAACGCATTTAATAAGGTTTATAACTATCAATCTGGCTCCGGCCGACATTCGCAAGGATGGCACCGGCTTCGACCTGCCTGCGGCGGTGGGCATCCTGACCGCCCAGGGGTTCATTCCTCCGGAGGCCCCGGAGAACTATCTCCTCTATGGCGAGCTCTCCCTGGACGGCCGCCTCAAGTCCACCCGAGGTGTACTCTCCATGGCCCTGGCCACCCGGGAGGCAAATCTTGCCCTCATCATCCCCAAGGCCAACGCCAAAGAGGCGGGCGTGGTCCAGGGGATTAACATTTACCCTGCGGAGCACCTCTCCCAGGTGGTGGAATTCTTAAACGGACGGGAGCCCCTGGCGCTGCTTATCCCGGAAACCCCTGAGCTTTTGACCCCACCGCCCCGTTATGACGATGACTTCCGGGAGGTTCGGGGGCAGGAGCCGGTGAAGCGGGCCCTGCTCATTGCCGCGGCCGGCAGCCACAATGTTCTTATGGTGGGACCGCCCGGCGCGGGCAAGACCATGCTCGCCCGATGTCTCCGCACCATCCTGCCGCCCTGGAGTTTTGAAGAAGCTCTGGAGACCTCCAAGATTTACAGCATCATGGGGCGGTTAAGGCCGGGCCAGGCCCTGGTGCCGAGACGCCCCTTCCGTTCGCCCCACCACACTATCTCGGACGCGGGCTTGATCGGTGGCGGCACCATCCCCCGTCCCGGCGAAGTGAGCCTGGCCCACCACGGCGTGCTCTTTTTAGATGAGTTGCCGGAGTTTCGCCGCTCCACCCTGGAGGTCCTGCGCCAGCCCCTGGAAGAGGGCAAGGTGACCATCTCCCGGGCGGCCACTTCGCTGACCTACCCGGCCCGCTTCATGCTGGTGACGGCCATGAACCCCTGCCCCTGCGGCTTTTACGGCGACGTCAAACGGGCCTGCACCTGCACCCCGAACCAGATCAATTCCTACCGCTCCCGCATCTCCGGCCCGCTTCTGGACCGCATCGACATCCAGATCCAGGTGCCCGCGGTGCCCTTTAAAGACCTGGCCGCGCCGGAGTCGAGCGAAGGCTCCAAAGAATTGCGGGTCCAGGTGGTCACCTCCCGCGAGGTCCAGACGCAGCGGTTTCATAAAACCCGCATCTACGCCAACGCCCACATGCCGCCCCGGATGATTAAAACGCACTGTGTCCCGGGACCCGAAGCCCAACGGCTGCTGGAGACCGCCATGGAGCGTCTGGGCCTCTCCGCCCGGGCCTATCACCGCATCCTCAAGATCGCCCGCACCATCGCCGACCTGGAAGGGGAGGGGGCCATCGGTCCGGCGCACGTTGCCGAAGCTATTCAGTATAGGACTATGGATAGGGAGTTCTAAAAGCCATATATTTTTCTGCTCTGAAAGTGCTGCTCGCACAGGCTGGAAAGCCTGTGCCACCAATACTTTCATGGTTTTGGGTGAGCCAGAGGCTCATGAATGGCTCGTTCCCAAGCTGGGCTTGGGAACGCCCTCGATTGATGCCAAGCTGAGCTTGGCACTCATTTGCGTTCCCAAGTGCAACTTGGGAACGAGTTGAACTAAAACCTCGTTTTCGCGTCAATTTAGACCCCCAAAATCGCCCAAAATCGCCGAAAAAGACCATCCGCCTGCCGATAAAACAGGTAAAACCCGGGACGCGTGCCGGGGCCAGGGCGAGGTGCCGTCGCCCTCGACCCAGGCGGGACCCGCGTGGTTGGCGGGTCAGGGTCAAGCCTGTGCCACGGTCGTATCTGGGTTGTGCCGGGGTTAAAAATCCGACTCTCGGCAAATTTAGTAATAAATATCGAGGGATTCAGGATGAGCGGGGATCTCTGTGCCGGGACGCGACACGGGGGAGCCGGCTGGAACCGCCTCATTTTCCACGATTTGACCATTAGCGTGGCGCTTTTATCCCGGTAAAGCATGGGAGCATCATAAACTCTGGATGGGGCCGGCCTCCAGAATGGCTGCGAAAGATGACGCGGTTTTTGGGCGGGCAGGGTGAGGATGGCGTCCATGACCTGGTGAGGCAGGATGATGAGGGCTTTACCTTGATATTTACCTAAGGGGAGGCGGATGATAACGTTTGAAGTCTGGAGATGGGAGATGCTAAAGGCGGGATGCGCTGCGCTTTCCCACCCTACGGGGTATGTGGTACGGACTCACCTATAAAAAGATTATCAATCAATCGCTTATCTATAATAAATACAAAAAATAGTAAAAAATATTTGACAAATATCCTCAATATGTGCAATGAGTGACTGGCGGGAGATTGATATGCAAAACTGTAAAAGATGGCAATTTCTGATGACATCTTTGGTTCTTCTGTTTGGTTTCTCAGTATCAGGTTGTGCCTTAACCAAAGAAGCTATAACTGTGGATTACACTCCTCAAAAAAATATCGAACCGATTAGAGGAGCAGAAAAAATTCATCTCAAGGTAAATGTGAATGACGCTCGAAGTATGCAAGATAAAGTATCTTATAAAAAGAACGCCTATGGGATGGAAATGGGTGCAATTATTCCTCATAATGATGTTGTTCAATTGGTTCGGGATTCTATCAAAACTGAATTGACTAACCGTGGATTTATTGTAAACGATGGTGATACTATAATTAATGTTGAATTAATAAAATTTATTAATGATTTCAAGACAGGATTTTTTGCGGGTGATGCCTCAGCAGAGGTTTTGATGGGATTACAAGTTAAGCTAGCAAATGGCAATATAATTTATAATAAAACAATCACTGGAAACTACGTAGAGCAGAATATTCAATTGGCTACCGGGAATAATGCTAAACTAGCTTTAGAAGGAGCATTAAAGGATGCTGTATCTAAGCTGGTTAATGACTCAGACTTCATTATGGCTTTGATGGGAACTAAGAAACCAAGCTAACTTTAAATCAGTTTGATGTTTTGTCTCCCGGTAGAGCTTCAAGAGATTACAAAGGAGAGGCTGAAAAATAATAGTTAAAAGAGAGGCGCCTCATGAAACAACTTAGCATATTATGTTTGGTGGTGATGATTATTACAGGTTGTTCCGTGGTTATGGCGACACAGCAGCCTAGCAGAAAGGATTTGTCAGTATTATCTAAAGGTGTGGATAGATCAAGAGTAGTTTCAGAATTAGGCTCGCCACTAACTACTGAAGTGAAAGATGGAAAACGGACAGACGTTTTCTCGGTTCGTCAAGGTTATAGCACCGGAGCAAAGGCTGGTAGAGCCGTATTTCATGCTGTAGCCGATGTTTTCACTCTTGGGCTCTGGGAGGTAGTTGGCACCCCGGTTGAGGCAGTAGCAAGTGGGACTGATGTCAAAGTCGGGGTATGTTACGATACTAACGACCGGGTAACTGAAATCATCACTTATACTGGCAAGGAGAAGGTGGATGCAGCTACGGTCTCCGTGGGAGAAAAGGTGAATCAGGATAAGGGAGAAGAGGGGGAGAAACAGGCACAGCAAAAATAAATTACCAATTCTGGCAGGCATGCTAATAGGATAAGGGTTTTCTTCTGGTTCCCAAGCTTCGCTTGGGAACCCATTTTTTTGTAAGGCTCTGGTTTGCTTCCGCTCGTGATAAAATGCAATTATCTGTCGCCGAGCGGAGCTTGGCGTAAGAATAGGCGTCCCCAGCTGGAGCTTGGGAACGAGATGGAAAAGGCGGGATGCGCTACGCTTTCCCGCCCTACGGGATTGGGGGCGAGATGGAAAAGCTGGAGTTTGGGGACGAGTAGGATAAGTGTAGCGTCGCTGCCCGAGGCGGCGTCAATGGAGTCCGTAGGTTTCAGCTGCTTTGCCCAGGCGAGACGCCTGGGCCACCGAGGACATTTTAGCTTGACATAGAGTTGCTCCAGTGATATACAGGCAGATTGCAGGTGGGGAAAACTATAGCCTGTTATCAAGGAGAAATACCATGAGATATTCCGACCATATTACCTCGGAGGAAGTTCACCTCCTGGAGGAAGTTCAGTCACTGGCAGACTGTATCGGGCTGCCCTCAATTCAGGACTTGATGGCAATTCAAGGTGAATTGGCTGCTATTAAAAAATTGCTTCTGAATCCTCCCGTGAAACAGTTAGTACTAGAGACAGGTGATGTATGTGTCCTCGACACGGACAGGCTCAGGGTGGCGCAGGAAGTATTAGAAGAGGTCTATGGATGGTGTGACGAGACTGAAATCACCTATAAAAAGTTAGTGCAGCAAAAAATAGAACTTAAAGGATAGTTCCGGTGCACGACGAAAGAATGGGAGATAAAGTTTCAAAGAGATAATATCTTACGAAGAGTCGCATAATTGTAGGGTAAAATAAGCTATAAATAAAATAAACCAATTCCACCTCCAAAATCCGGTCATTATTTAGCCGGGTTTTTTCTTTTGGTTCCCAAGCTCCTGTTTGGGAACCTATTTTTTTTGGAAGGCTCTGCTTTGCTTCCGCCGGTGATATAATGGACATATCTGTCGCCAAGCGGAGCTTGGCGTAAGAATATGCTTCCCCAAGCTGGAGCTTGGGAACGAGATGGAAAAGGCGGGATGCGCTACGCTTTCCCGCCCTACGGGATTGGGAGGGAGATGGGAAAGCTGGAGCTATGGGACGAGATGAAAAAAATCACCCCCTTTTGGAAAAGGGGGTAGCGGGGATTTTTATAACCTCTTGAAATCCCCCTAAATCCTAGCAGTGTCCGGTTAGAAAATTGCATGAGGTTGTTCTGCCCCCCTCACCCCAGCCCTCTCCCCCCGAAGCGGGTGGAGAGGGGGTAGCAGATGTGGCCGTTTTAGTAACCATAAGGCATTAAATCGGTTCCACTTTTTCCCCTCTCCCCAATGGGGGAGAGGGTTAGGGTGAGGGGGAAGTAATCTTCTCGGGGCCGGAAGTGCGCAGCGAATTTTTGAGCTGTTGGACTACGCCCAACGAACTTCCTCATTTGCAAAAACCTAGCCGGACGCTGCTGCCTAAATCCCCCTTTTTCAAAGGGGGACTTATTCCAGGTGCATTCAAGAAGCTATTGAGGGCGGTCGCAGGCTGCGGCCTGCTCCTGCACAGGCGAGACGCCTGTGCCACCATTTGGATGCACATCGGTATTAAACCCATGCTCCCAAACCTGTTCCTGGTTGAGAAGACTTCAAGCCTTGATACCGGTTTGGAAATAGGTCGGTGGAGGCAAGGTCCAGGAATTGTTTCGAGAAAATCGTCCTTTCCCCTTGCCGCGCCCGGTTGTGGTCCTTATTTTCAGGATAGAGTCTTGTATGGGCTCGGCGGCGAGATTTGCCCGCCTAATTCGCCACAAGGAGTGATAACTATGGCTCACACAATCGCCGAATTAAAGGACAAGATCCACCTGATGTACCCGGATATCGACAAGCACGGCGTAACTTCTTCCCTTACCTTTGACAAAGGGAAAAATACCTACGTCCTGGAGTTGAAGAAAGACCAGCACCACCTGGCCACCTATATCGACAAAGTGGACGCTGACAAGTGCATGGATAACATCGAATGCATCCATTTGGGGGTGCAGGTCGGACAATTCATGGAAAACTTTAAGAAGGTATGATAATTTGATATATAATTAATAATTAATGAGGTTCATCCGACTAGGTGTGGTAAGCGGGCGCGCTGGCGGGGAGGCTGGCGGCCGGTGCGCCGGGAATGCGGGGTGAAGGGAGAATCTCTTTTAAGTGTGCCAACGGCAGGTCCCCCTTCCCCCGAAAATCTGGAACTATCCACGTCTGAAAGCAAGCGTAACCCAAGGCATATATGAAATTTTTCAAGGAACCCAACCCCAACCGGTTGGAAAAATATCATCAACGGCGGCGCTGGGCCCGGCGGCTGAATATGATCATCTACGGGCTGCTCTTTACCGGGCTTTTGGTGGTGGCCGCGGGCGGGGTGTTCGTCTACCACCATTTTTTGCGGGACCTGCCGGATTTTACCTCCGTCAAGGAGTTCCGGCCCCCGGTGATCACCCAGGTCTTTGCCCGGGACGGCCAGCGCATCGGGGAGTTCTACTCCGAACGCAGGATCGAGGTGCCTTATAGCCGCCTGCCCCGGCACCTGATCCTGGCCTTTGTGGCCGCGGAAGACGCGCGGTTCTTCGAACACCCCGGGGTGGATATCTCCGGCATAGTCCGGGCCTTTTTCCGCAATCTGGAAGCCGGCGAAGTGGTCCAGGGTGGCAGCACCATCACCCAACAGGTGGTGAAACGCATCCTCCTTACCTCTGAGAAGAGTTTCACCCGGAAGATCCGGGAAGCGGTGCTGGCCTATCGCATCGATCATTACATGACCAAAGAAGAGATTCTCGACGTCTACCTGAATCATATCTTCCTGGGTCACGGGGCCTACGGGGTGGAAGCCGCGGCCCAGGAGTACTTCTCCAAGCATGTGGAGGACTTGAGCCTGGCGGAGGTCTCCATCCTGGCGGGCATCCCCAAGGCCCCCAGCCGCTATGATCCCTACCTCAATCCCCAGCGGGCCAAGGAACGCCAGGCCTACGTGCTGAGGCGTATGGCCGAAGTGGGGTTCATCAGCAAAGAACAGGAAGAGGCGGCCTTCCGGCAGCCCATCAAGCTTAAGCCCTTCCGGCCGGAGTGGGTCAAGAATTGCGGCTACTTTACGGAGCAAGTGCGGACCCTGCTGGAAGACCGTTTTGGCAGGGAATCGGTCTACAATATGGGACTGCGGGTTTATACCACCGCGGACGTCCAACTCCACCGCGTGGCCCACGAGGCAATCCAGGAAGGCATCGACGGCCTCATCCAGCGCAACGGCTACCGGGGGCCGCTGAAGCAGGTTAGCGGCAAGGAAATGGCGTCCTTCCAGGACCGCCAGGTCAAGTATTACCGGAAATACCCGCCGCGTAAGGGACTGGCGGTGACCACCCTGGTGGTGAAGTCTCCGGATCGGCGCAAGGGCGCCAAGGGCGTCTATTTTCGCCTGGGAGACCAGTGGGGCATCTTGCAGGACCCCAGCGGCGGCAAATCCCGGGCCTCCACGCCGGTGGCCTCCTTAAGGCCGGGGGATGTGGTCCAGGTGCGCCTTCTGAGCCGGGAGCGCCAGAGCAAAATGTGGACCGCGGAGTTGATCGCCGCGCCCATGGTCCAGGCCGCGGTGATGTCCATGGAATTGAAGACCGGACAGGTTCGGGTGCTCATGGGCGGTAAGGACTTTGGCGACAGCACTTTCAACCGGGCCACCCAGGCCCGGAGGCAACCCGGCTCGGCTTTCAAGCCCATCCTTTACGCCGCCGCGGTGGAAAAAGGCTATCGCCCGGATTCCATTCTGGTGGACTCCCCCCTTTCCCTGCCCGGAGGCAAGCACGGCCAGTTGTGGTCGCCGCAAAATTATGACCACCGCTTTTACGGCCCCATCCCCTTATCTTATGCCATAGCCCATTCCCGTAACGTTCCCGCAGTGCGGCTGATGATGGCTATCGGCGTCCCGGCCACGCTACGCATGGCCAAGACTCTGGGGATCGTGAGCCCCATCTTTCCCAATTATGCGTCCGCCCTGGGCGCTTCCGATGTCACCTTGATGGAACTGACCCGGGCCTACTCGGCTTTCCCCAATGACGGGAAGTTGCTCGAACCCGTTTTCATTAACCGGATCGAAGACCGGGACGGCCGAGTCCTGATGGAAAGCCGGGTTCACGGCCAGCAGGTGATCAGCCCCCAAACCGCCGAGACCATGACCAATCTCCTGACGGGTGTGGTGGAGCGGGGCACCGCGACCCGGGTCCGGGTCCTGGGGCGGCCCATGGGAGGCAAAACCGGCACCACCAATAAAACCCGGGACGCCTGGTTCATCGGCTTCACGCCGTCTTTGATCACCGGGACCTGGGTGGGGATGGATGACGAACGTAGTCTGGGTCCCAAGGAAACCGGCTCCCAAGCCGCGGCCCCCATTTTCATCGCCTACATGAAAGAGGCCTTGAAAGGCACGCCAGTAGAGCAATTCCAGGAGGCCTCGGACACGGTGCTGGCTAAGAAGGGAACTGAGGAGACCGCCGGCAACGCCACTGACGATGAAGCCGCGGCGGAATCCGATGAGACGTTCTACCCCGAGGCTGAAGTCGCTCAGGAGAAGGCACCCCAGGCCTCCAGCCAGCAATTCTTTAAGAATGACCTGGATGAATAAGAAAGATTTTTGATTCTTCAAAACCATAACTCAAAGCCGATAAGCGTTTTTTAGGAGCATATATGCGACAGATCGAGGTGGCCCAGGTCACCCAGGCCGTGAAAGCCGCGGCCATTGCCGCCAATTATGAGCCCGGCGCCGATCTTTTGGCCGCTCTGGCCAAAGGGGCCGAGGCCGAGGAATCCCCCAGCGGCAAAGAAATCTTCCGGCAACTGTTGGAAAACGCCCGTATCGCCCAAGAAGAGCGCATTCCCATGTGCCAGGACTGCGGCCTGGCCATCATTTTTGCCGAAATAGGCCAGGACGTGCACCTGGTGGGTGGTGATTTTACGGAGGCGATTAACGAAGGGGTGCGCCAGGGATACGGCGAAGGCTATTTGCGGAAATCCCTGTGCCACCCGCTAACCCGGGCCAATACCGGCGATAACACGCCGGCGGTCATTCACACCGAAATTGTCCCGGGAGACCGCGTCAAGCTCACCATCGTCCCCAAGGGCGGGGGCAGCGAAAACATGAGCCGCCTCTATATGCTGAAGCCCGCGGAAGGCCTGGCCGGCGTCAAAGAAAAAGTGATCTCCACCGTGGCCGAAGCCGGCCCCAACCCTTGTCCCCCCATTATTGTGGGTGTAGGCATCGGAGGGGTCTTTGAGCGGGCCGCGCTTTTAGCCAAGAAGTCCTTGCTCCGGGAATTGGGTCAGCCCAACCCCGATCCGGAACTGGCGGCCCTGGAGCAGCAATTCCTGGCCTCGGTCAACGACCTGGGCATCGGACCCCAGGGTCTGGGAGGCAGAATCACCGCGATGGCTGTGCATATCCTGATGCAGCCCTGCCACATTGCTTCGCTGCCGGTGGCGGTCAACATTCAATGCCACGCTTCCCGTCATAAGGAAGTGGTGCTGTAAAGTTCGAAGTTCAAGGTTCAAGGTTAATGCAGGGTTCGCATTGCGCACCATTGCCCCAAGATCGCAACAGAGACGGAGACCTCGCCCTACCGAATTTGCATGGATTTGAGAGAGTCACAGGCTCATAAGCGACTGTTAAAAAGAATCAAAATCTCATTTTTTCCTGATAGTCTTTGAATGGGAAACTGGCATAAAAGGTAAATCATGGCCAAGACGGTGAAACTGACAACGCCTCTGACCGACCAGGACGTCGTGCAACTGGAAATCGGCGATACGGTCATAGTCAGCGGGGTGATCTATACGGCCCGGGACGCGGCCCACAAGCGTCTGGTGGATATGCTGGCCCGGGGCGAGAACCTGCCCATGGATGTACGAGGACAGATTATCTATTACGTGGGTCCCAGCCCGGCCCGGCCCGGCCGGGTCATCGGAGCCGCCGGTCCCACCACCAGCTATCGTATGGATTCCTATGCTCCGACGCTGATCAAGCTGGGGTTGAAGGCGATGATCGGCAAAGGCAAACGTTCCGCTGAAGTCATTGCGGCGCTTCAAGAACACAAGGCCGTTTACCTGGGGGCCACCGGCGGCGCAGGGGCCCTCATTTCCCAGCGCATCAAGAAAGCCGAAGTAATCGCTTTCCCCGAGCTGGGGCCGGAGGCAGTGCATCGCTTGGAGGTGGAAGGTTTTCCTACCATTGTCATCAATGATTGTCAGGGGCGGGATCTCTATGAACTGGGGGTCAAGGAATACCGGCGAGCCGCCGCCCGCTGACAACAAAAGGCCTGCGGGGCAGAACCGGGGTGACGATCATCCCGTCCAAAGGACGCCACGATGGATATGCCCATGGACCTGGCAGAAGTTTCCGCCCGGATCAAGGAAAAGAGGTACATCTTTCAGGAGTACAATTTTGGCCCCCTGAAGGACGACGCCCTCAAGACCTTCTATGACCTGGCCCAGGAATACGAGACCATAGAGAACTTCTACCGGGTCGCGGTGAGCGTCATCAAGGAGTTCTTTGATCTGGACGCCCGCCTCTACCTGGTTTGCTCCGAGAACCGGCTGGATCTGACCTGCGATAGCCTCCGGGGGCTCTATCCCGATAAGACACCCCCTCCAGATCACATCCATCTGGCCAGCCAGCCTTACTCTGCCGATGGCGGCCTGATTATCCCCATCCGGGGCAACCTGCTCTTGGTGAACCAGCTTCCCTTTTACGCCAAGGAGCAGGTTATCGGGATGCTGGAATTATACCCAGAGGCCCGGATCTCGGCGGCGGACCGGTTTTTCTTTGAAAAATTTGCCAACCGCCTGGGGTACAACGTCCACGTCAAGATTATCGCCCGCCAGAATATTCAGCACATTCGCTTTATCAACAGCCTGGTGGCCGATATCGAACACAATGTGATCATTCCCAACATCAGCCTCAGCCTCTATCTCCGGCATTTGCGCAACAAGATCAAGAAGCTGCAGGACCTGGAATGCGTCTGCGAAATCAGGAAGCCCGCCTGTCCAGGACATCCGGATGCCCGGCAGGTCTTTCGGAGCCTGATTGACGATCTGGAGAAGGACTACGAACATCTTGAACAGCATTACAAAGGGGTTAGTCTCTTTATTGAATCCCTGTTTCGCCTGTCCCACTTCCAGAAAGGCCAATTCGTCCTGCGGCGGCGGACGACCCGGGTAACCAAAGAAATCATTGAACCGCAATTAAATCTCTATATTGACAAGCTTCAGGAACGCCACATCGAGATCGACACCGGCGCCGGAGTCATGCCCGATGAAGACTTAGCCCTGTCGGTGGACAAGGGTCTCATGTCCCAAGTCTATGCCAACCTGTTCTCCAATGCGGTGAAATATGCCCGGCGCAATTTTGAAGGCCGCAAATACATGGCATATGGCCGGGATCACCTGAAAAACTATTTTGGCCCCGGCAAAGACGGCATCAAGTTCAATGTCTTTACCACTGGCCCCCACCTGCCCCCGGAAGATGTGCCCCATATCTTCGACGAGGGCTACCGGGGCACCAATATTGACGGTGAGGTGGGTACTGGCCGAGGGCTCTTTTTTGTCCGCAACGTTGTGGAAACCCACGGTGGCGAAGTGGGGTACGAGGCCACCCCCGGGGGCAACAATTTCTACTTCGTACTGCCGTCGGTGGTAACGCCGGAAGGGCCGATGCCGGGTGACCTGGATTCCCTGGACCACACCCAGGGGGCACCATGAGCGTTCGCTATCTGGCTCAAGAACTCTACCGCTTAACCCGAAAGGTGGAGGATCTGGAGAGGGCTTTGGCCACCTTAGGGCCTGAAGCCGTCTTAAAAAAGGAGCGCATGCAGTTGCAAACGGAACTCCTTCAGGCCAAGCACGAATTGGCCCACGTGCGGGCGGTCTTGGACGCGAAAAAAGAGCCGTCCAAGATCTAGGGGTGGCTCTCATTCAGGCTTCACTCAGCACCCTGATCTGCTTAGAAAAGTTCAAGGTTCAAGGTTCAAAGTTCAAAGTAGAGTGGCGGGCGGGGACGCCCGCCCTACCGGGGTTTCATGCTTTTGAGAGAGCCAAAGGCTCATGAGTGACTGTTATAAGGAAAAGTGTTCAAACAGGTAATTTGGTAGCCGCAGGCTTTACCGTGAAAATTCAAATCCCCCTAAATCCCCCTTTTTCAAAGGGGGACTTTCTACCCCAATCCCTTAAGACTAGCCGGTTTCGGACACGAAGTTTCAGCCGGCGCCTAACTTCTTTGAAATTACCTTTATGAGCGCAACTCAGTATAATCCATGCTTCACTCGCCACTCTGATCTCTGAGTTTAGCGTTTGCCAAAAGTTTTTTCCTTTAAGGTACATTACCGAGTTGCGCTCATCGAAGTAAACATAGCTTCGATTCTGTAGGGACGCACCTGCGCGAGTGCCGGTCCTGAGGGCGGACACATAGGTCCGCCCCTACAAAACACAAATTACTTGTATGGCCGCAACTTCGTATAACCCCCCTTTTCCAAAGGGGGGAACTTAGCGGAATTGCTGTAAAAGTCCCCCTTTGAAAAAGGGGGATTTAGGGGGATTTAGAAATCCAGCAATCAGAAAGAATTTTTGGCAACTGCTATAAACTCCACGACCACCCTATCATTCACGATAACCGGCAGACTGACCAGGGTATGAGATTGTTCAGGCTTCAGTGGGTGGGGTAATGCTCTTTCAGCCCGGGGGACCATGGCGAACCGCGGTTGGCTCAGCGGCTCGCACCTTCACGCCAAATCCTCATGGTCTTTTCTTCCGCGGTTTCGGGATTATTAAACGACATCCCTTCAAATCTCTCAGCGGGAGGGCCTTCCTGGTAAGACGATCCGGTGGCATAATAACCGGGGGCGCACCCGACCACAATCACACAGAGGATCAAAAATAACCAGAGGCAGGTTTTCATGGTTGACCTCCTCAGGTAGAATGGTAAGCATCCGACTTAAAAAAGCAATGGCTTAGAGCGCGGGATTCCTTCCCTCCATCCGGTGGCTTTCGGATCACCTTTCGACTCTTTCCAGTTCGTGCTGCCGCTCCTTGGTTAAATCCGTCTGCATGAATTCTTGGGTTTCAGGCAGACGCAAGTCAAGCTTGGGAATGGTATCAATGGCCATCGTGGCCCCCTCCACCCGGCAATCCAGGAGGTGTCCGCCGCCCTGGCGGTCCGCGGTGATGAAATGGCAGTGGTAACCGGCCAGGTTGACGCCGGACAGGTATTGGGGATAGCGGAAGGCCACGATTACCCCTTTAACATTGGTAAACTCAAAAACCGCCTGTTTTTTGGCAACCTCCGTTAAGGGGGGATAGGGCTTATGCTGGCGGGGAACGCTTCTGGTCTTGACGTATGGGAAGAACCCTTCGATCTTAATGGCGTAGAGGAGATTTGGGCTGGGCAACAGGGTAGTGATATAGCCGGTCAGTTGCCGGTAGGTCAGGGGGTTTTCCAGCATGTGGGTTTTAGTGGCCTTAAAGAAAGTCACTTCCGCGAACGGAGTCTTCATAGTGCCGGCCACAGGAGTAACCCGGCCATCGTCCCTGATCTGGTAAAATTTCCCGTCCAGTGCGATCATTTCGCCGTTCAGGGCGTTAAAAGTTCCGACGCCGAAGTCGCCATGCCGGGCCAACTCTTCAAACGTCAGGTCCCCGTCGTAGACTCCATCCATGAGGGCCTGGAGGGTGGAGGTTTGGAAAATCCGGTGGCTTTCGGCGGCGTGGAGGGAACCAACCAGGCTTAGGGTCAGGAAGAATGCCAGGAACAGGCAGCGTACGGGTTTCATTGCATCACGTCCTCAGTGCCTCTGGGACCAGGCAGGGCCGGTATTTTGGGATCGGGTTTTGATTCCGGTGCTATAACAGTCGACCATCCGCCTATCTTATCATTTTCTGGGGGGGAAAGGATGAGGTGAGGAACTGTAAAGACCGAATCGGATTTTCCTTGATTCACTTTAAGCCACATCAATCACAAAAATATACATAAATATTTAGGTAAAAATGCCTAGAGTGATTTGACACTTTTGACCATAGCTTAATCTTCCGAGTTTGGGTTACATAAAGTCATACCCTAATGATATCCGCTTGAAGGCCCCATCGAGGCAACAGAGAAGATATCGTCTTCATGGCATCCTGTTTTGGCACCCATAGATCATTTTTGGGGCAGATGGGATTGTTGACAGAAACCTCACTCCGGTCATCCACAAAAAAAAGGACCCATATTCTGACTTGACAGCTAAAACCAAGGGTAAAGATTGGCTTCATATTGTGTTCTGGTTAGGGCAATTACTTAATAAAAACAGAACGCGGCAGCCAACTCATGGCGCTCCAAGGAGGGAGACTTGTACAGTTGGAGAAAAAGGCTCAACAGCCCAAGAATAATTTTCCTATGGACGGTAATGCTGATGTACCTGGCTATCCCTGCTTCGGTCCCGGCTGGGATGATCTCGCTGGAAGACTTCATAGAGATTACCGATATTACCGGAAAGGCGCCTTGCAGTGAGATCCTTACCACTGACGAGGCGATTTTTGGTATCAATTCTGTTACTTCGTCGTTAGATCACGCTTTTCAGGATGATCTATCTGTTCTTGCAATACCGGGCGATAACCACCGCCTGGAGGTCCTGGGAAAGGATGTGTATTTAATTCCCTCCATAGAGTCCTCAAATATTGATCCAAGAGACCTAAAGCAACTCGAATTTGAGCTCCATTTCTTAGCTCCCAATAGATAATATACCCGCAGACCTCAGGCCTAATCAGCTAAATTTCCCGGTATGCCCGGGTAAATTACAACATAACGCGGCTCACCCACTCTCCCTTTGAGGTTGAGGAAGACATGCACGCGGGAACTTGGTCTTCGACCTGACAAAGGCAATATTTATGCTGCGCTCAGGAACTTATCACAACTCTCAACTTCCACTATCCAGATAATACCCGGCATTTATTCCACCCAATCGATAGCTGCCAAAGATGGCAAGCTAGGGTGCAGGATGACGCTCTCTTAACAGCCGGAGGAGCGCTGGCAAGACGCTCAATGCGGCCAGCAAAACACTCAGGCTGCCTACCGCGGACAAGAGCCCCAAGGTAAAGGTGCCATGGTGGCCCGAAATCATTAAGCTGCCGAAACCCACGGCGGTAGTCAACGCGGCTAAAAGAACCCCTTTGGCGGTACCCGCAGGTAAGGTGATGACCCGAGCCGATTTTTCCTGTTGCCAGCGCACCAGGATGATAATACCGTACTCTACAGCTTCTCCCAGTATCAGCGGTAAAAAGAGCACATTAGCCTGGTTAAAAGGGACCTCCAAAAGCCACATCAGGCTCAAGGTTAATGAGGTCCCCACTATCAGAGGGACCAAGGCCAGGATCGTCAGCCGCAAACTTCGCAGCAGGAACGCTACCATCAAGGCAATGCCTAAGAGGGAAACCCCGGCCGCCCAGAGACAGGCGTTGCGAAACGCCAAGGTGAATACATAAAGTAACACCGGGTCCCCGATGACGTTAGGGTCTATGCCCCTTAAGTCGCGCACAAATTCCCCTAAAGGCTCAGGATTCCAAATATCCCGGGAAGGGAAGATCCGGATAAGATACTGCCCCTCGGGGCTGATGAAGCGCTCGCGCACATTTTGGGGCAAATCCTCAAGGCGCGGCGGTCTCATGGCCCGATCCGTATTAGCCCGCAAAAAGTCCCATTGGTCGTGCAGATCGGAGAAAAATTTTTGCTCAAAATCTGCCAGGCGCGTGGCGGTCTGGGGATTGGTTCCCTGCTTTAAGAGAGGGATAAGGCGCAAAAGCGAACGGTTGACTTCGCTAAGCTTCTCCTGGATGGGCTTATCCTCAGGCTCCCAATGGCTTTCCACGGCACGCGACAGCTTGAACCGGATACTCCCCAGGATAGAGGCAAGTTCTATTGGGCCCGAAGGGCTTGGCGGGCCGGCAGCAAAATCTACCCCGGTCACCAAGGGCTTCAGTTCAGCCAACAGACGTTGCTTGTCTTTCACCTGGCCAGGCAGGAAAGATAGGATGGACTCCACGTGGGAGACGCTGTCCAGCTTTTTCAAGGCCTCCGTCAGGCGCGGCAGATCCTTGATGCTACTAACTGTCATAGCCCCATAAGTGGTTGAGTATTTGGACTCCCGAATGAGCTTCTGTTCCCAGACTACGGACTCGGTTCGGGGATTTTGCAGGTGCAACGGGTTTAAGTCAAAAGGAACGTGAAACAGGCTAACCCCGCCTATGACCGTGATGACCAATCCCAAGGCTGCCACCAGGCCTGGCCGCCGCCACCTCAGGGAAAGAAAGGAACGAGGTGTGCCGCCGCATTCTACTTCAAAAGGTCCGGAGGTCCATCGTTCGGTCACGATTGCCAGAGCCGGCAGCAAAACCAGAAAAGCAAATATGTTGACCAGGATACCCAAGGTAATGATGAGTCCCAGTTCTTCCAATCCTTTAAACCCGGTAAATATCAAGGGGGCCACCGAGACCACCGCGGTCAGGGCGGCATAAAAGATTCCCGGGGAGGCGTGTCTGATGGTGCAGGCCAGGTTGCCCCTGGTGCAGAGCGGTTCCCGACCCTGTTCCTCCTCCAGGCGGGAATACCAGTGGATACCGAAGTCCACGGTGATTCCCAGCAACAGAGGTCCAAAGACAATGGAGAGCAGGTTCAGGTGCCCCACCGCGAGGGCCGCGACGCCGAAAGTCCAGCACAGCCCAATAAACAGGACCGCTCCTTGTACCAGGGTTCTTTTCAGGCTGCGGAAAAAGAGGATCATTAATAACATTTGCCCGACGAGGGACACCCAGGAGGCGAGTCCAACATCGGCCATGGCCTCGGACATTTCATCAGCTTCCAAGGCTCCGGGGCCGGTAACCCCGGCCTGGATGCCTGGAAAGCGGGCTTTAACCCGATCCAGGACCTGTCGCAGCAGCTTTAAATCTTCGGCGGCCTCGGTATGGTCTTCTTGCCGGGTAGTCACCAAAAGCAGCAGATACTTATCGTTCTCCGTAAAAAAGTAGCCTGCCTGGTTCAGGTCGGCCATCCCTCCGGGGAAAATACTTTTAAAAGGTGAGTCAAACGCTCCGCCCCCGGTCAGGCTTATCTCCAGTTGGTTAAGGGTGGCTTGCAGCAGCCCAAGATCGGGAATCTTCGCTTTTTCCTGTCCTTCTTTTAAAAACCCGGTAAAGAGCTCCCCCAACATGGCCCGGGTGAGCTCTTCGTTAACCACTTGAAAGAACCGGTTAAGGCGGGGATCGGCGGCTAGGGCTCGCAACTCCTTTTGATGCTCGGAGAACTTGCCCTTGAGTTCGAGCAGCTCCTTCTGTCCCAGATAAAGCAAAGCCCAATGCTTGAACTTTTGCGGATCAACCCGATAGAATATCTCCCGAAAGTTTTGAGGGTAGAGCGCCAATTCTGCCGCCAGGGCCTCAACAAACTGGACGCTATGCTTTGGGTCGGAATTCTCCACTACCACGGCGAGATTATCCCGGGAGCCGAATTGTCGATCCATTACTTCACTCAACTGCATAATACGAAGGTTGGAGCCCACCAGGTCGCCCCGGCTGGTCCGCATCGACAAGTGGTTCAAGGCATAGTAGACGGAGAACGCCGTCATCAAGAGGCTAAACAGAATTATCAGCCAGGCGCTGCGGAATAGCGCCTTGCTCAAGCTTGAACCGAGGTTATGAAACCTGGACAAAAAGAGTCCTTTTTGGAAAAGTGGTATTTGGCCCAGAAAAATCAGGCGGATTGCCTAACACACAAATATAGCCTTTTGGCTTACGCAAACCCAACTAATTTTATTGGCTCCCGGAGACAAGCAAACTCAGGAGAATGGAAGGGTGTCGTTTGATCGTTTTTCAACTTATTCCGAAGCTTAACTTGGGAATGAGTTAAAAATCAAAAAGCGGCTATCTGTCTTCTTCCTAATCCTTCCGGTTAATCATGGCCGCCAGGTAGCCGGCGCCAAAGCCGTTGTCGATGTTCACCACCGCAAGGCCCGTGGCGCAGGAATTGAGCATGGCTAAAAGCGCGGCCAGGCCGCCGAAGGAGGCGCCGTAACCGATGCTGGTTGGCACCGCGACCACCGGCCGGTCCACCAGGCCCGCCACCACGCTGGGGAGCGCCCCTTCCATGCCCGCCACCACGATGAAGCAGGTGGCCTGGGCCAGCAAATCCTGGTGCGCCAGGAGGCGGTGCAGGCCTGCCACCCCCACATCGTACAGGGCTTCCGCGCGGTGGCCCATGATGCGGGCGGTGACCAGGGCCTCTTCGGACACGGGAATGTCCGAGGTGCCAGCCGAAATCACCAGGATCAGACCCCGGCCCCGGTCGGGGATTTCTCCCCGGCTGAGGGTTAACGCCCGGGAGTCGGGATAATAACGGACGCCCGGAAAGTCGGACGTGAGCGCCGCGGCCATGTCCGGCTCCAGACGGGTCACCAGGATGTTATCCGAGCGAGCGCTCAGGGACGTAAGGATGCCCCGGATCTGTTCCAGACTCTTACCCGCGGCGAACACTACTTCGGGGAAACTTTGCCGGAGTTGGCGGTGATGATCCACCCGGGCGAACCCCAGGTCTTCAAAGGGCAGGGTGCGAAGACGCTTCAGGGCCTCAGTCACCGGCACCCGCCCGGCTCGGACCTCCTCCAACAACTGTTTCAGGATTTTCTTATCCATCAATCATTCCTTCATGGATTCGTAGCCACAGGCGTTTCGCCTATGGAGCCCGTCCTCAGATTCAAATTACCAAAGCTCCAGCTTGCCCTCAGGGGTCACGCGAAAATTTCGTTCACCCCAAGAGACCCGGCTGCCCAGGAAACTCGCCAGCCACAGGCCGAAGGATAACAAGTCTTTCAGGGGCAAAAGGCCCAAGGCCCACCAGGGCAGGTCCCCCTTCAGACAGAGGCGCTCGGAAAACCCGGCCACCACCCCGCGCAGCATAAGAGTGGCCGCCACCAAGCCCCAGGCCCACGGAGCCAGCCCTGCGGCCACCAGAACCGCGAGGCTGTATACCAGGGCGTGGGTAATGCCGTAGGCCAGGTAGCCGCCGGGGCGGCAGACCCGGTAGGTGCGGGCCCAACGGAGCTGGTGGGCCAGGTAGGCCGCCAAACTCATCTCGGGGTTATTGGTCTCCACCACGTAGGGCAGAATCAAGACCTGAAGCCCCGTCTGGGCAACCCTGTAGCCCAATTGATAATCATCCGCTAAAAAATCAGCCAGGGGGGCGAAACCGCCGCTGGCGGTAAGGGCCTGCCGGGTCAGGGCCATAGTGGCCCCCAGCGCAAACCGTATCTCCTCGACCGACGTGGCCGCGGCCACCGAAGGGATAAAATCCGCGGCGATGGTCATGGCTTCAAGGGCGGCGCCCAGGGTTTGGGGCCGGCCGGCCCGGTATGGGCAGCTCACCAGGCCCAGCCCCGGCTCCCGGAAGGCTGCGGCCACCTGGGCCAGGTAATCGGGGTCCACCTTCACGTCCCCGTCGGCAACCACCAAGAGATCATACCGCGCCCGGGGCAGAAGCTGCTGCAAGGTGCTGATTTTCGGATTGAGTCCCAGATCCTCCGGGCAGACGACAATCTCTAGATCGCACCGGGGATAAGCCTGCTGCAATTCCACCAGGAGCGCCACCACCGGGTCGTCAGCCTCCCGCACCCCGAAGAGCACCTGAAAGGGCTGGTAAGTCTGGGCCAGGAAGCTCGCCAGACATTCTTTGGAGAGGGATCCCAAGCCCTTGAGGGGCTTCAAGACGGTGATGCCAGGGCCAGTGGCAACCGGTGGGGCAGGGGGAGGGGACTGAAAAAACCGCCACAAGGAGACCAACGCCAGAAATTGGTAGAACCAGGCTGCCGCCAGCAGGAGAATAAACAGATAAGCCATGGCACCCATCAAGTCGCAGGCCGATAGCAGCAGCCCGATTATGAATCGCGCTGGGTCCGTGAACCCATTATCCCACGATAACTATTAATCATACCATCTCCCCGGAAAAAGATACAGTTCCGTGACCTTGGCTGCTGGCAGATCCCCTCGCGGTGATATTTTTCACCGCCGAGGCGCAGAGAACGCAGAGGGGGCATATGTTGAATTAACTAAGTCGTTACGAATAAATAACTGAAAACCGCCTTGACCCTTGCCCTTTTGGGATATGCGCCTTATCGTAACCTATGGTTTAAGTGCGGGCGGGGATGGACAAATCCGGGCTGCTTCGTTAAACCCGATCCGGCCCGAAATAGGCTGAAAACCCCTAAAAGAAAGGAGAAACCTCATGGGAGAAATCAACTGGCGGGATAGCTGGGATTCGGCCCAGGAAGAGGCCCAGAAAGCGAACCGGCGCATCGTGCTGGAACTGTATATGGACGGCTGCTCTCACTGCACCCGGCTACACACCGAGACTCACGCCGACGCGGGGGTGGTGGAGAGCTTGAATTCCAAGTATGTCCCGGTACGCCTGGAGGGACGCAGTCATATGGATGTTGTGAAAAAATTCAACGTCACCGGCGCGCCCACCACTTTGGTCTTTTCGCCGGATGGCAAAGAGCTGCACCGGTTTGCGGGTTTTGTCCCCCCGGCTGATTACTTGAAGGAACTAGAGAAAACCGGTTGAGGCCCTGTGCGCTATGACCGGTTTTCCCAGCGCACCGTTTCTGTTTGGGTCATCAGCGCAGGTCCTTAAAGTCCAAAGCGACCTTCTTGTGCCATCATGAGGACCTGGCGGCCCCAGTCTCCCATGGTGGCGCGGGGTTTGATTTCCCTTGAAAGGAGTTCCAGCGGTTCAGCGAAGGCGGTGACTGTGTTTAAGCCCCCGTTCTATTAATTCATATGTACTGCGGTTTTCCGGCCGCATCGCCGCCATTCTGAGTTGCCAATCCAGGAAATTTTGATAGTATAAGGCTGCATGTTCAACCGAAGGCCCTTCGGGTCCGAAGATCATTTCTGCATGCAAGGGGCTCCATGAATTTTCGCGTCAAATTCAGCGTTACAGTTTGGGTGATTCTGGCAGTTTTGGTAATGGCAGCAGGATTGGCAGCGGGTGAGGATGAAGGCTTTAGCGTGTCCGCCCGCTCCTTTGTCATTATGGACGCCAAAACCGGCAAGATCTTATTGTCTCTCAACCCCCAGCTCTTTTTGCCGCCGGCCAGTACCCTCAAAGTTATGACTGCTTTGGGGGTAGTAGAGCACCTGAAGATGGACGACAAGGTGAACGTCAGCGCCTACGCCGCGGCAGCCCCAGCCTCCAAGATCAACATTAAGCCGGGGGAGACCTACACGGTGGAGGAGTTGCTTTACGCCCTCTTGCTGAACTCGGCCAACGACGCGGCCCGGGCCCTGGCAGAAAAGGTTTGCGGCAGTGAGCCAGCCTTTGTCCATCAACTCACCCAAGAAGTGCGCCAGTGGGGGGCCTACCGCACCGCGTGCGCCACCGCCAACGGCCTCCCCGCGGACAATCAGTACTCCACCGCCGAGGACCTGGCCAACTTGTTTCGCCGGGCCATGAGTAATCCGGAACTCGCTAAGATCATGTCCACCAAGTACCACACCATTCAGGGAGACCGGGAATTACGGAACCATAACCGCTTCCTGTTTACCACGCCCCTGGCGGTGGCGGGTAAAACCGGGTATACCCGGGCGGCCAAGCACACTTATGTGGGTCTGTTTAAGAACGGCGATAAGGAAATTATCGTCGCCATGATGGGGAGCACGAAGAAGTGGGCCGATCTGCGGCCGTTGATCGAAAAGGGCTTCGAACTCGAAGGGGCCCCCATCGCCAAGCTGCCGCCCGCGGAAGAGAAGCTCTGGTTTGCCAAGGGTAACGGCAAAGCCACCCGGGTCTCCCGGAGCCGGAAGCGGGGGTACAAAGTGGTGGCAGGTTCTGCGGGATCGGTGCCAACTAAGAAAAAATCCGCCAAGAGAAGGATGAAGAACGGGGACTAAGAATAGTCCGCGGCTTCGGAGAACCAGGCACCATGAAACCCAAAAAAGGTTTGTTCAACAAGGTGAAAAACAAGGCCACCCGGCGGAGATTCTTGGTGTCCACCATCCGCAAGGGGGACGATGTCTTTGAGACCGGCGTCTTTGTAGCCAATTTTTTCTATATCCCCCGACACTTGTCCCAGCCGGACCTGGCAGTGGAGACCAACTCCTGGGACGAGGCCTTTACCCTGCACTACAAGTTGACAGTCCGCCTTACCGAGGAGCACCCCATGCGGGTGATGCAGGATTACCTGCAGGCTGCCGAAACTACAACTGCATCCCCGCAGGATTAAGGAGTCCCCGCCGGCTTCTGGAATCCTCCCCACAAGCAGCGCATTTCATCATACCGGTCATAGCTGTAATTAATTAAAATCTCTGTCAAGTTACGGTTTGGCAAGATATTGTCGAGATTGCTTTGCCTTGACAGAATGGGAAGGGTAGTTATCTTTAAAGATTAAGGTAAAGTATCAGAAATATGTATACATAGATAGGAGGACGCCATGACGAATAAAGCGAAGGTCAGCCCTCTGGATCTGCAAAAAACCGCCGAGCTTCTTCTCGCCCGGCGAATTCAGTTGTCCGAACGTCTGAAGGAGCTCGAACGGGCGATTGATGATTTCGACCACCAGGAGCGTCGGCTACGAGCTGGGGCCAAGCCCGGGGAACAGGCCCGTCATCTGGATGAGAACTATGTGCGTCTTGTCGGCAACGCCACCAAGATGCATGCCGAGGCGGTCGGTGAGTTGTGCGAGGTGTCGGGGCTCCTCCGAGCTCTGCCCATTCGGCAGCAGCGTACGGCGGTCGATGTCAAGAAGGTGCGCGCGCTCGTCAGCCAACATAACCTGTTCGAACTGGTGCAAAGGACTCGCCAAACCCTCTACGACCAGAATGTCCTTGGTGAAACCGCATTATGCGAGGCTTGCATCACGGCCTGCACTGAGTGCGTGACCTCATGTGCCAGCTCGTGTATTACGGCCTGCACCTCTGAATGTGTCGGCGCATGTACGGCGTGTTCACCGAGCGGTGTGACGAGCTGTCTCGACACCCTTGCCATGCAGAGCCTGTTCGACAAACCGGAGAAGACCGGAGACCCGGTCGAGCTGCGGTTGTTGGCCGACCGGGTCGAGATCGAGTGGTGAGATGGCGACACTTCGTCTGCGGGCCCGGGACACTGTGCTGTGCATCTCGCCGTCCTGGAGGCTTCGAAACGACAAAGGCAGAGTGATTGCCCACAAGTATTCGACCGACGAGACGGGGTGGCACGTCCTTACCCCGGAGACGGGGATAGCGCTGGCGTTCTTCGACGGCGCCTCGACGCTCAATAGCATCGCCCAGCAGTTGCAAGAGGCCGCAGACATCTCCGAGTTGGCAGCTCGTCGAATCCTCACGCGTACCGTCGCCGCTTTCATCAAGGGCAGCGACCCGGTGCTCTGCGAGGCTCGCAATCTCGTCGCTGGCAGCTGGCCGGTCTACCGGCCCGAGGATATGATCGTGCCACCGTCTCTATTCGAGCCGGATAAGCGCCTCGACGCGCCGCTGTCATTGGTCCTTATGCCGTTTAACCAATGCCGCACCGATTGCCTATACTGCTACGCAGAACGGAAGCCCATCCCGCGTCGCAACTTGTTAAGCAGCGAGCGCTGGGCTGAGATCCTCAGCGAGGGCGCTGCCGCCGGAACAAACATCGCCGTCTTCTCCGGCGGCGATCCGATGCTATACCCCGATATCCTCGAACTGCTCGACGTTCTGATCCACTTCGACTACGCTTTTCTCGTTTCGACGAAATCGCCGGTTGACGCGTCGTTCGCCAAAGCCCTCGCCGCAGCCGGAATAGGCGACCGCTTCTTCCAGATCAGTCTCGACGCCTGGAATTCCGATCTCGCCGATTTCATGGCGGGGCAGCGGGGCTATCATCGGACGGCTGTCCGGAGCGTCGAGAATCTCGTGGCAGCCGGCATCCGGGTGCGCTTAAATGCGGTTTGCACGCCCCACAACTACAAGGACATCCCGTCTCTTTTCGAGGAGGCTCGTCACCTTGGGGTCGCTAAGGCCACTGCGGCAGGCTACGGACGGTCTATGTACCGCCATGACGATGGCAAATTCCTGACTCCTGGGCAGATGGACTGGCTGCGAAACGAGATCAGGCAGATCGATGACCGGCAAGAGGACTTCGAGGCTAGATTCAATGGCTCAGTGATCGACTACAACTTGGAGACAACCGAGGAGAAATGGGGGCGATGGTCAAATCGCTCAAGTTGCAGCGGCGGCCGCTCGTCCCTGACCATCTGCGCCGATGGACGCGTCCTTTTATGCGAGCAAATGCCTCAGCAAGACCAATATACCGTCGGCAATCTGCGCGAGCAAGGCCTGCTCGAGGTATGGAATTCACCTCGGCTCCGCGAGCTTGCCTTTCCAGGCAGGGAGCACTTTCAAAGTACGGCATGCGAGGGCTGCCCTGAGTTCGATGCTTGCCATGGCGGGCTCGGTTACTGTTTTCGAGATGCTCTCAGCGCCTATGGTTCTGTCTACCAACCCCCTCCGAACTGCCCAAAAGCTCCTCCTTCACCCCGGTTTGCATGAGTTCATCGGCTACTCGCACCGAGGGCAAGGTGGACCAAGCGGGAAGTCCACCGGCTAGCCCGCTACCTCGGAGAATGTCTCTTCCCTGCCCTCGATGGTCTTTAAAGCTACCATCACCTGACGTCGCACCATTTACGATCTAAAGCGGCCAAATCATCATTGCGGCGGGATACTGCCCTGATCAAAATGGTGGATTGAGTGCGGTGGCCACTGCTTTTTCTCTTTTTTCAAATAACTGGACTTGCTCCTCTGTAGTGAATTACAATCACCCCAACAGAATAGGAGGAGGAAACGATGCAGGTAAGACCATTGGTCCTCACGCTTTTGGGACTTGTCCCGGCCATTATGCTGGTGACGCTGCCGGGCCTGGCCCAGCAAGCTGCGTCCCCCAGCGCTCCCGCTTCGAAGCAAGAGGACCGAATGCTGGCCCCGGGCGAGGTGACAGCCTTGAAGGAATGGACCTACTCTCTGGCCGTCCAGGCCGCTACCTGGGGTGGGCCGCTCGTCACTATGTACAGCCTGCGTTACAACGATGCCGTGGGGGCGAAGGCCAAAGCGCGGCCGAACCAAATCTGGCGCATGGAGAATATTTCCACCCCGGAGTTGTCCAAGGAAGCGGGCTATGTCACCCCAAACGTCAATACGGTCTACGGCTTTGGTTTTATGGACCTGAGCCGGGAACCCATCATCCTGAGTGTGCCTGACTCCCAAGGCCTCTATTATATGGTCGAAATCGTGGATATGTGGACCAACGCCTTCGCCACCATCGGCGGGAAGGCCACCGGCTATAAGGGCGGCAAGTTTGCCCTGGTGGGTCCGGGTTGGCAGGGCAAACTGCCCAAGGGCCTTAAACGCATCGATTGCCCGACACCCTGGATTTTGCTGCAACCCCGGGTGCATCTCTACGTGAAGGGTAAGGTGGATTTGGCCAGGGCCAGGCAGGTGCTCGATGAAATCAAGCCGCTGGGCCTGGCGGAATTTAAGGGCAAAAAGGCCCCAGCCGCGCCCAAGTACGACTATCCGGCGCCGGATTATGCGAATCCGGATCTGCCTGTGAGTGCTCTGGAATTTAAAGATCCGCTGCAGTTCTGGGAATTATTCTCGCAAGCCTTGAACGAAAACCCGCCGCCGCAAGATCAGATAACCGCGCTGCTGCCGATGTTTAAGCCCCTGGGTCTCGAACTCGGCAAGCCCTGGGATCGCACCAAGCTGCCCGCCGTGGTAGTCGAAGCGATGCAAGAAGGGGCTAAAAATATTGGGCCGATGTTGGCCAGTCAGCCCATCGGCACCTTTTATCAAGGGGCCTTCATCCCCCCGCCGACCATCGGCAATTCTGGCACGGACTATCGGACCCGGGCCATTGTGGCCCGCGTCGGCCTGACCGCCAACACGCCCGATGAAGCGATCTACTGGATGTATCCCCTGGACAGTGAAAGAAATTACCTGACCGGCGCCAAGCAATACGCCATGACCTTTAAGGAGGGACTGCCCTACATCCCGCCCGGCTTCTGGTCGCTGACGATCTATGATGCCAAGAACAATTACACCATCTTAAACCCCCTCAACCGTTATATGTTGGGGAGCGATACCCCGGGGATGAAGAAAAACCCGGACGGTTCCTTTACCATTTACATCCAGAAGGATAACCCCGGCCCTGACAAAGAAGCCAACTGGCTGCCTGCGGGCGACGGACCATTCTACTTGATTGTGCGCTCCTATGCACCCACGCAGCAGGCGCTGGATATCCTGACCAACGTCAAGGCCTGGCCGGTACCGGCAGTGGTTCCGGTAAAATAAGCCCTGAGCGCTGGTATTTCGCTTTCAAGCCCTGGGAATTCTTGGTGCGGCGTTGATGTTACTCGCCCTGCTGATTCGTCAGTCCATCAAACGCGAGCCAGGCGGCACTGCCGGCAACCAGCGCCCTTGATAGAATCCCTCGCTTTGTCGAGCTATCTGGCACCGAGTTGCGTTCAAAGGCCTATTATTGGCAGGCGCAGGCTTTAGCCTGCGCCTGCACAGGCGAGACGCCTATGCCACCATTTGGATGCGAATTAGTATGAGAGGCGGGCATTTATACTCATTGCCAAAAGAGCCTCTTGCAAAAATGCCGAGCATTATAGCAGCAGGCTTTGCCGTGAAAATCCAAATCCCCCTAAATCCCCCTTTTCCAAAGGGGGACTTTTTACCACCATCCCGCAAGATTATCCGGTTTCGGACACGGAGGTTCAACCGGCGCCTCATACCAAAGTTACGCTCGCAGGGAAACTCTTGTAACGATTGTACCTCGCCCGGCTACTCATCAAGGCCCCAGATCGCTATCTTGGCCCGGTTGGCAATCTCCTGCATCTCGTCGCGGTTGAACATCAGGGTCTTGCCGGCTTCGATGGCCAGCACCGCGGCCTTGACCTCCCGCATGGTGTTTATGGTGTCCAGGCCCACCGCGGGCACGTCAAACCGCAAGTCCTGGCCGGGCTTGCTCACCTTGACCACCACAGCGCCGGGGCCGGCCAGAACCCCACCCCGGCGGATGGTTTCGTCAGTGCCCTCGATGGTCTCCAGGGCCACCACCATCTGACGCCGCACCACTACGCACTGGCCGATGTCCAGGCGGCCCAGCTCCTTGGCCGCCCGCAATCCCAAACTGATGTCCTCCAGCTCTGCTTGGTTGGGAGCGTGGCGGGAGAGCTTGCCAGCGGTGGCCATGAGGTCATCCAGGAAGAGGGTGGAGGGGGCGATGGTGATGCCTTCGGACTCCAGCTCAGCAGCCACGGCCCGCAGCAGGCGGTCATCTTGACCAGCGCCGGCCCGGCGGACGACGCTCAAGGCCCGCCAATCCGGACGGAATTCTTTGAAGAGGCGCCCCCGGCTAATGCCGCCGGCCATGACCGCCTGCCGGACTCCGGCTGCCTTGAAGATGCGGATGATTTTGCCCAATTGGCCCACGTAAATCCAATGGAACTCGTGAACCAGGGATTCCAGGGCCGGGTCGGTCTCACCCCGGTGGGCCACAACGATGACTTGGACGCCCTGCTGCCTGGCGGCCTGAGCAAACAGGAGGGGGAACTGGCCCTTACCCGCGATTAAGCCGATGTTCTCGGACATCCGCCGGGAGCAGGCCCCGATCCGAAGACTCCAAAAAAACCAGGAGGTGCTGGATTTCCGGAGTTTGGGGCAATTCTTTTTTGATTCTGTTGATGGCTTCTTTCTGATTCAAATCAGACAGGAACAGGAGTTCGTAGGCCCGCTTCAAGGGCTGGAGTAAGCTATCCGTAAAACCGTGCCGCTTTAAGCCCACCAGGTTGAGACCTACCAGTTTGGCCCGGTTGCCCACTGCCATGGCATATGGCGGGACGTCCCGATGTACAGCGGAACACCCGCCTACAAAGGCGTGGCGGCCGATATGGCAAAACTGGTGCACAGCCGAAAGCCCCCCAAGGATGGCGTAGTCCTCGACGATAATATGTCCCCCCAGAGTGGCGGCGTTTGACATGATCACGCCATTGCCCACCTGGCAGTCGTGGGCCACGTGGGTGTAGGCCATAAACAGATTGCCGTGGCCGACGCGGGTGATTCCGCCACCGTCGGTTGTACCCCGGTGCAGCGTCGCAAACTCCCGGATGGTGTTGCCGTCGCCGATGAGCAGGTGCGTTTCCTCCCCCTGAAATTTCAAATCCTGGGGAATTTCGCCGATAACTGCAAATTGGAAGATCTCGCACTTAGCTCCGATGGTAGTGAAGTCCCGAATCACCACGTGGGGGCCGATGTGGGTGTCGTGGCCGATTTTTACCCGGCCTTGGATGATACTATAGGGTCCAACGGTGACCCCCTCAGCCAGCTCCACGGTCTGGTCTATCAGGGCAGTGGGGTGGATTTCGGCCATCCTCATCCCTCCCCTTGACCCACTGCGGCCATGAGTTCCCCTTCGGCCACCAGGGTCTGTTCCACAAAGGCCTGGGCCTTCATCTTCCAAAACTTCTTGCCGCCGCGCAGGGATTCCACCTCGATGCGTAATTGGTCTCCCGGAATCACCGGCTGGCGAAAGCGCATCTTGTCCAGGCCCAGGAGAAAAAGGGAGGAATTACCCTGGTGTTCCGGGACGGACAGGAGGGCCAGGATGCCCCCCACCTGGGCCATGGCCTCCGCAATGAGAACGCCAGGCATGATGGGGCGGCCGGGGAAATGCCCCTGAAAAAAGGGCTCGTTGGCACTGACATTTTTCACCCCCACCACGCGTTTGCCCAACTCCAGGCTGATGATGCGGTCCACCAGCAGAAAGGGGTAGCGATGAGGGAGAAGCCGTTGAATTTCATCTATGGATAGGGTCTGAGGCGCGGTCATGATTCCGGCTCCTGCTTCAGTTGGGCTGCGAGTTCTATGACGCGCTGTTCCAGTTGCTTAAGCCTCCGGTAAATGTCCGGCAATTTTGGGATATGCCCCATTTGCTGGAGCCATTCCCGTTGCGGCCGCGTCGGGGAGCCGGAGACTATCTGGCCTGCAGGGATGGAGTGGTGCACCCCGGATTGGGCGCCCACCTGGACCCCATCTCCCACTTCAAGGTGGCCGGCCACACCCACCTGTCCCGCCAAGACTACACCCTTTCCCAATTTGGTGGACCCGGATATCCCCACCTGGGCCACCAGTAGGGAATAGTCTCCCACCTGGACGTTGTGGGCCAGGTGCACCAGGTTGTCCATCTTGACACCTTGCCCCACACGGGTGGCACCCAGGGCTCCCCGGTCAATGGTACAATTGGCCCCGATCTCCACGTCGTCTGCGATGATAACGGTGCCCAGTTGGGGAATCTTCACGTGGCCCGCGTCTGACGGCACAAACCCGAAGCCGTCGGAGCCGATCACCGTGCCGCTGTGAATGATGCACCGCGCGCCCACTGTACACCGCTCCCTTATGGTGACGTTGGGATAGACCAGGGTGTCGACGTCGATTTTGACTTCTTCGCCGATGACGCAGCCAGGCATGATGATGACCCGGTCGCCCAATTCGGCGCCAGCCCCGATAAAGGCCAGGGGCGCGATGGAGACTTCCTGGCCCAGTTTGACTCCCTCTCCCAGATAGGCCAGATCGCTGACCCCGGGCCAACGCCGCAAGGGAGGCGCAAAGAGGGCCGCTACCCTGGCATAGGCCAGATAAGGATGGGGCACGATGATCAGGGGCCGCGGTAGCTCGGCATATTCCCGGGAGACGATGAAGGCCGCGGCCCGGCTCTGATCCACCAGGCGGGTGAAGCGCTTCTGGGCGATGAAGGTAATCTCCCGGTCAGTGGCCTGATCTATGGGGGCAATGCCCTCAATGACAAGATCGGCCGGTCCGTGGAGTTCTCCTCCCAGGAAGACCGCCAGTTCGCCCAGAGTGCGTGTCATGAAACCTTTAGGGGTCGAAGTAGTGCGCCTCTTAGAATTTGCTGCGCACCTTATCGGTAATATCTAGCTTGGGATCCATATACAGCAGCCCGGAATTGCGCTTGTCCAGGACGAGATCCAGCTTTTCCGCCGCGGCCACGCCTTTCACCGCGGTTTCCAATTTTTGGAACAACGGCTTGAGTTGCTCTTCCTGGTACTGTGACAGTTGTTTTTCAGCGTCGGCGCCTTGACGCTGAAACTCCTGCATCTTCTTTTCCAGCTCTTCGCCCTTTTTCTTGCGGGCGTCTTCTTTCATCATGCCCGCCTGTTTCTGAAATTCTTCGACTTGCTTTGCCAGCTCCTGACGCCTCTGGGCAAACGGCTTACCTAATTCTTCGGACTTACGTTTGATGCTGTCCTGGACCCGCTTCCCGTCGGCGGATTTGGAGACGACATCCATACCGTCGACCACGCCAACCTTGAATTCAGCGTGCGCCGCGCAGAGCGGCGTCAAAATCAAAGCCGCAGTTATCAAAAGCCCCACACCCACTTTAGACATGCAAACCTCCTGAGTTTCTCGTACTAAAATGATTCCCCGGCGGCTACCTAACCAGGGAAGTTGTCCTCATCATGCTCAGGGCTCTAGAAAGTGCCGCCCATGGTGAATTCCCAGGCACTGGAACGTTCCCAGGGATGTTTCGATAGATTATAACCCCATTCCACCCGCAGTGGCCCCATTGGGGAGAACCAGCGGAAACCGACTCCGGCAGTTGTCCGTAAAAAGGGGCCAACTTCATTGGGACCGTAGACGTTACCAGCATCAACAAAGACCGTCCCCGAGAGGCCCATCTTTTTGTACAGGGGAAACCTGAACTCAGTGTTAAGTTGCAGGAAGCGCGGGCCACCGATGCGTTCATTGGTGGCCGGGTCACGGGGGCTGATCTCAGCATATTTAAAGCCCCGGATGGTGTCAATACCACCCAAGTAGAACAGCTCGTAAGCCGGCATTGCACCCCAGTGCAACTTGTTCATCCCGCCGGCCCGGCCATGGAGCACGCCGACACAATCCCATTTAAGCGGAAAATACCAGCCGGTTTCAGCAATGTAGCGCACAAAGGCCGTATCGCCTCCCAACCCCGCCATCTCAATCGAGGCGCTGTTATCCGAACCTCGGGTGGGGGCAAACGTGGAATCCCGGGAATCCCGCCGCACTATGAATGAGGTGGCGCTGGTATTATGGATCGTCGCAGCCTGCTGCAGGGTCTCCGAGGCATTGGGCACCAGGTCCTGTAATTGGACGTTCTCAAACCGATACATCCAGAAAAGGCGGGTATACTTCCATTTAAGGGGGTGACTCAGGCGTAAAACGCCACCCTGACTGACCCGGGTGTATTCGCTGTATTCCCGCTCCCAGTTAAAGGCGTCGATCCCCAGACTCAAAGGCCGGTCAAAAAGGTAAGGCTCCACAAAAGAGGCCCGAATCCGATGGGAAATCGTACCGATAACCCCTTCAACTTTGACTTGCTGGCCTCGCCCGAACAGGTTGTTTTGGCTGATCGTCACCATCCCCACGGCGCGGTCCTGGGTACTGTAACCCGCTCCAAGACCGAAGGTGCCAGTAGGCCGCTCCTTGACGGTAATCTTCAGGTTCATGTGGTTGGGAGCGCTCCCCGGAGTGGTGGAGAAATTCACATCTTCAAAATATTCCAAGCGCCGCAGATTCTTGATGCTTTCTTTGAGACTGGTGGCGCTGAAGAGTTCCTGTTCGTAGACCCGCAGTTCCCGCCGGATCACTTTGTCCCGGGTCTTGATGTTGCCGGCGATATCGATACGTTCGAAATAGACCTTTTGGCCTTGATGGATGTCGAAGGTGACATCCACGGTTAAATTTTGTTCGTTCTCCTTAATCAGGGGCACGATGTCGGCGTTGGCATAGCCGTGGTCCGCGTAGAAATCAGCCAGGATGGTAAGATCTTCCTGCAACTGCTCCCGGCTATAGACCGGCGCTTTAGGAGTCTTCAGCATATCCAGGATCTTGGCCTTGTCTTCCAGGAGGTCACCGGTTAAATCGATCTTACCTACATGGTATTCAGGCCCCTCTTGAATGGGAATAGTGACATAAATCCAATTGCCCTTAATGTCTACTTTGGGTTCCCCGACTTTGGCCTTGATATAGCCATGGTTATAATAAAACGAGGAGACTTTTTCCAGGTCCCGTTCCAAAGTGTCCTTATTCAGCTTACCTGACCCAGTGATTAACGAGACGAGGTAAAAGCCCCGTTCTTTGGTTTCCATCACCTTCCGGAGTTCCTTGGAGCTGAAGGCCTTGTTGCCTTCGAATTCGATATCTTTGATGGCCATCTTGCCGCCTTCATTGACATTGAGCACCAGGTTAACTTCGTGTTCGCCCGCGGGCACCAGGTTATAGGAAATATTGGCTTCGTAATAGCCCTTCTCCCGATACAACTGCTGGACTTTGTTGATGTCTTCCTTGATAGCGCCTTCCGAGGCTACCGAGAAGGGTTTGAGGGCCATAACCTCTATGATCTTATCTTTTTTGATCTTCCGGTTGCCTTCCACCTGGATCTCCCGGATGGAGGGCTTTTCCTTCACCAGGACGGTGAGCACCCGGCCTTCCGGGGTATCACCGATATCCATCCGGACGTCGGTGAAATAACCCATCTTGTAGATGGCTTTCAAATCCTCGCGCACGTGGGCCGGAGACAGGGTTTCCCCTTCCCGGGTCTGCATCGTTCCCAGGATGGCGTCCCGTTCGATGCGGCGGTTTCCCTTGATAACAATGTGGGCAATCTTCTCCTTACCCAGAATCTTCAGGCTCAGTTCCTGGGCCGCCTGACGAGAAAGGCCGCTTATGGATTTGAGCCCTGTCCCTTGCAGCTTTAAGGCAGTGACCGGCATCTTGCCGGTCAGGTCCAGGAGGCGGGCGTCCAAAGAGAGGGCGTCTCCCACCTTGATCAAGGTTCCCCAGATCACGAGGTCTGCCCCCAGTTTCCGGCCGATCTGCTGGGCTGAACCGTCATTCAAGGGTTCCGACAGTTGGGAGATTTCCTTGGCAAGGGCTTCCGGGGCAATGAGGGTGAAGCCGTCGGTCTTCAAACGGTCCTGGATTTCCTGGCTGATCTTTTGCCCCAGGTGTTCCAGCGGTTCTTTACTGTTGATAATAAAAGGGAAAACAGCAACCTTTTTGAAAACCAATTCCTGCTCCTGGGCCAGGGTTGGTCCGGAGGAAGCCAGAGCCAATACCACCAGGAGGAATGCTGCAATCAGGCTTCGAGCCACTTTATTCTCCATGTAGAGTTACTGCTTTGCCTTCCAACAAAGTGATCTGCCGATCCAGGGCCCGGGCCATCTCCAAGTTGTGGGTGACGATGACCGAAGTGAGGCCGCGTTCCCGGTTCAGTTCCAGGATGAGCTCCTGCACCCGGCCTCCGCTTTTGGGGTCCAGGTTACCGGTGGGTTCATCGGCCAGGAGCACCTCCGGCCCCAGCACCAGGGCCCGGGCCACGGCCACCCGCTGTTGTTCGCCGCCGGACAGGGTGGAGACCCGGTGGGTCAAACGGTCCTTAAGCCCCACCCGCACCAGGATCGCCTCGGCCTGCTCACGGGCCACCGCTTTTGGCAGCCGCGCGATGAGCGCCGGCATCATCACATTTTCCAGGGCATTGAATTCGGCCAGTAGATGGTGAAATTGAAACACGAACCCGACCTTGTGATTACGAAAGGCTGCCAGGGAACGGTCATCCAGGGCGAAGACGTCCTGGCCTTCCCATAGCACGGTTCCGGCGCTGGGGCGCTCCAGGGTCCCCAGGATGTGTAGCAGCGTCGATTTTCCTACGCCCGACGCCCCTACCACCGCCAGGGTCTCACCCGAGCGGATATCCAGGTCTACCCTGGTGAGCACCTCCACCTGGTTGCCATTGTGGCGGAAGATTTTGGCCAGGCCGCGGATTTCCACCTTCACGGGAGTCTGAGGGTTTGCCTGCTTTGTCATTGCGTTCCCAAACGGTAAGCCACCTTATCACTTTCCCCAAGGAGCGTCAATGCAGGTTTTCGTTTTAAGCTGTTGGTTCACAGCGCCGCACTTCCTGGTTATCGGTGACTTCGTAGTATTAGGTTTCATGTCTTAATACTCGTTGCCAAAAGCTTTTTTCTACTCACCCCTCACCCTCTCCCCTCAGAGGGGCGAGGAAATAAAAGGAAGGAACTTTTGGCAAGCGTTACAATTAACCCGAAACGAAAAACAAAAAATCAAAAACGGCATCACTCGTACCTGATCGCCTCCACCGGGTCCATCCGGGCCGCTTGCCAGGAGGGGTAAAGGGTGGCCAGGAAGCTGATAGCCATGGCGGCAGCGATTATGGCCAGCACATCCGGCACCTGGACCGTCACCGGCAGGGTGGAGATGTAATAGACATCCCGAGGCAGCTTGATGAATTGGTACTTTTTCAGGATGGCGCAGAGGCCCAGACCCAGTCCCAGACCGCCGATAGTGCCCAGGCCCCCGATGATCAGCCCGTTGAAGATAAATATCTTCATGATGCTTATGCGCGTGGCCCCCATGGACTTGAGGATGGCGATGTCCCGGGTCTTTTTCATGACCATCATGAACAGGGTCGAGGAGATGCCGAAGGCCGCCACCAGGATGATCAAGGTCAGGATGATAAACATGGCGATCTTCTCGAGCTTCAAGGCAGCGAACAGGCTGCGGTTCATATACATCCAGTTGCGGGTATAAAAAGGCGGCCCGAGTTTTTTCTGAATGACCTCCGCCAGTTCCGCCGCAGCATAGATATCTTTGATTTCCACTTCCAGGCCGGTGACCCGGCGACCCAGCCCCAAAAATTCCTGCAGGGCCGGGATGCTGGTGTAGACCAGGGAAGAGTCGAACTCGTACATGCCGGAATGAAAAATGGCGGCGATACGAAAGGCCTTCATCCGGGGCAACCTGCCCATGGGCGTCAGAGTGCCCAACGGCGAGATGACGTTCAGGTAGTCTCCCACCGAAAGGTTGAGGTTCCGGGCGAGTTCGTTGCCGATGGCGGCCAGAGGCGGTTCTCCGGGCTCCCCCGCCGCCAGGTCGGCGAATTTCCCCTGCACCACATCCAGGGCACGGGGCCCGCCCGCCCGAATCGTCGCCGGGTCCAGACCCCGGACGATCCCCCCCGCAATGTTCCCCGGTGAAGAGTACATCACCTGAGTATAGATGAACGGATCAACCGAAACCACCCCGGGGATATCCTTGATCTTGGCGGCCACCTGCTCCTCGTCCGTGAGACTGGCGCCGTGCTTATGCACCAGGATGTGGGCGTTGACGCTGAGGATCTTTTTCTTCAGGTCAAGGTCAAAGCCGGTCATCACCCCGATGACCACGATGAGGGCCATAACCCCAACCATCACCCCGGCTACGGAAATAAAGGTGGATAGCGGCAGAAAACCTTTCTGGCGCTTGACTCCTCGAAGTAGCCGCAAGGCTACAAAGGTTTCAAAAAAGCCCAAACCTGCGCAGCCTCCTTTAGCCCTTATTCATAGCGGATGCCCTCAACTGGATTCAGACGGGCTGCCTGCCAGGAAGGGTAAAGTGAAGCAATGAGGGTGATGGCTAAAGCTGCAATGATGATGGCCAAGAGGTCCATGGCCTGAATCTGGACCGGCAAGGTGTCCAGGTAATAGATATCTTTTGGTATTTTGATGAATTGATATTTCTGCAATACTTCGCACAGGGTCAATCCTGACAAGACCCCCAAGGAGGTCCCCACTGCTCCGATAAACAAGCCATTCAAGACAAAGATTTCTATAATGCTTCGGCTGGTGGCCCCCATGGATTTGAGGATCGCGATATCCTTGGTTTTTTTCATCACCATCATAAAGAGGGTGCTGGCGATGCCGAAGGCTGCCACCATGATGATCAAGGTCAATATAATAAACATGGTGATTTTTTGCATTTTTAAAGCCGCAAACAGCGGCCCGTGCATGGTTTGCCAGTCTTTCGTGTAAAAGGGCGCGCCAAGTTTCTCATCAATGACGCGCGCCACTTGGCCGACGGCATAGATATCCTTTACCTGAACTTCCAACCCCGTAATCTGGTTGCCCAGCCCTAAAAACTCCTGTACCCGAGGAATGCTGAGAAACATGAGCCCCGAATCAAATTCATACATACCTGTATGGAAAATGGCGCCAACCCGGAATGATTTCATGCTGGGCTGGCGGCCCGCAGCCGTGCGGCTTCCCAAGGGGGAGATGACGTTCAGGTAGCTGCCCACTTTGAGGTTGAGCGTCTGGGCCATCTCATTGCCGATGGCTGTGACCGGCGATTCCCCCGGTATATCGGCGGTCAGATCCTTCCAGTGCCCTGCTTGGAGCCTCAGACCTTTTGGGCCTCCGGCGGTGAGCAGGTCCGGATCGATGCCTCGCAGTACTCCACCGGAGAGGCCTTCCCCTGAAGATACCATTACCTGGGTATATATGAATGGATGGGCCGCGCTGACCCCGGGTAGAGCCTCTACTTTTTGAACCACCTGCTTGTAGTCGGTAAAGAGGGAACCCTTTTTCAAGAGAACGATGTGCGCGTTAATGCCCAGGATCTTCTTCTCCATTTCCTGGGTGTACCCGGTCATCACCCCGATGACCACGATGAGGGCCATGACCCCCACCATCACCCCGGCCATCGAAATAAAGGTGGATAGGGAGAGAAAGCCTTTTTGGCGCTTGACCCCCTTGAGCAACCGCAGGGCTACGAACGATTCGAAGAAACCCAAGGCAGCTTACCTCTCCGGTCTGAGGAGCGGAAACAAAATGACGTCCCGGATGGAAGCCGAATCGGTGAGGAGCATCACCAGCCGGTCGATGCCGATCCCCTCGCCGGCGGTAGGCGGCATGCCCTGCTCCAGCGCGATGACGTAATCCTCGTCCAGGGCGTGGGGCATCTCTTCATCGCCCGCGGCATGGGCGTCCAGTTGCGCCTCGAAGCGGCTCCGCTGGTCCACCGGATCGTTGAGCTCGGAGAAGGCATTGGCCAGTTCCCGCCCGGCAATGAACAGCTCGAAGCGGTCCACCACCTCAGCATCCACGTCGCTGCACCGGGACAGAGGAGAGGTCTCCCGGGGATAACCCAGGATAAAAGTAGGCTGCTGCAGGCGGGCTTCCACCTTGAGGTCGAAGAGTTTTGTCAGGGCGCGGCCGTAGCCCTCGCCCGGACGCAGAGTGACGCCTTCCTCTTTGGCCAGATTCACCAGGGCCTCCCGGTCCCGTACTACCTCCGCGGGGATGCCTCCGATCCGAGTCAGGGACTCCCTCAGATCCAGTCGGGTCCAGGGAGGGGTAAGGTCAATCTCGACCCCCTGGTAGATCAGCCGCGTGCTTCCCAGGACCTCTTGGGCCACCTGGGCGATCAGCTCTTCGGTAAGGGCCATAAGGTCTTCATAGGTAGCATAGGCCTGGTAAAACTCCAGCATGGTGAATTCGGGATTGTGCTGGATGGACAGACCTTCGTTACGGAAATTCCGGTTGATCTCGAAGACCCGGTCGAACCCGCCGATCACCAGGCGCTTCAGGTAGAGCTCCGGCGCGATCCTCAGATAAAGGGTCATGTCCAGGGCCTGATGATGGGTGACAAAAGGCCGGGCCGTGGCGCCCCCGGGAATGGGCTGCATCATGGGGGTTTCCACTTCCAGGTAGCCCCGGTTCTGGAAGAATTGCCGCATTAAACTGATAATCGCGGCGCGCCTGATGAACACCTCCCGGACCTGGGGGTTGACCATCAGGTCCAGGTAGCGCTGGCGATACCTGGTCTCGACATCGGTGAGGCCGTGGTATTTTTCCGGCAAGGGTAATAGGGCCTTGGTGAGCAGGACGAATTTGGACACCGCCAGGGTGAGTTCCCCGGTTTTGGTGCGGAAGAGCGTGCCCTCGAAGCCCACGATGTCTCCCAGGTCCAGGCGTTTAAAGAGAGCGAACTCATCCGCCCCCAACACCTGTTTCTGCACGTAAGCCTGGATGCGGCTGGTGCCGTCCTGGATGTGGCAGAAGCTGGCCTTGCCGAACTCCCGGAGCAGCATGAGGCGGCCCGCCACGCTGAACCTCTGGTCCAGGGCCTCAAGCCCGGGGCCGTCCAAAGCGCCGAACTCCTCTATGACCTGGGCGATGGTATGGGTGGGAACGAAGCGATTATAAAATGGATCAATGCCCTGCGCCCTCAAGTCATCGATCTTTTGCAAGCGCTGGGTGCGAATCTGGTCGGATTGTGCCATGCGATTTCAGCCTGATAGTAGGTGCCGTTGGATGGGTCCTTAAACTTACATTTTTTAGATTATTCCCGGCCCTTAGTCAAGGATTAAAGCCGGACCTCCCGGCCGAGAGCCCGCTTGGGCGGCCCCGCAGTGTCCCGTCTGGATATGCCGTATTAACAAAATATGTGGCATCTTCCGTAGAGGCGCCCCTTCGTGTGCACCCTTCATCAGGGCCGGACAAATAGGACTGCCCCTACAGAAAATTGTTTTATTTCCAAAGCAAAAAGATACTTATCTAGATTGACAAAGAATTATGTGTAATTATTATTTAAACTAATTAATAAAGTTAACCAAGGAGGAAATTATGGAAAACAAGAAGGAATTTTTTTTCGTGGTCCTCATCCTCTTTGCCATTGTGACTGTTCTTACTTTTCTGCCAGCAAGCGCTCAAGGGAAGCGTTACCCAAAGTTTGACGTTTGCATAGCTAATGAAACAAATATTCCTGTCAACTATAGGTACCGATGGTGCACCAGAGCCGGAAAAGGATGTCGAGATTACAAAAAGACCACCATTCGTCCGGGTTCTACAAATACACATACATCGCCCGAGGGAATGGCCAGACTGGATGTTGAAATGCATACCGGCGGTGCGAAAGGGTATTACAAGACTTATTCCATAGAAGGAGAGACCGAAGGTTGTAAGCTGCAATACGCAATTGGAACAGTCGAAGGTGGCCATTTGCGGATTTTTAAAAAATGATAGCGATGTGACCATTGCTCTTATGGCCTTTAAGGCCATAGCCGCCATCTCGGGGGCTGAGGACTCACGGTCACGCGGCTGGAACCCCGCCGGAAACTCTTGACCGAAAACCTTGAAAAACTTCGGGAGGTGGCCGACGTCCAATGCTAAAGGCGGGATGCGCTTCGCTTTCCCGCCCTACGCTACGGCCCTGAGCCCGGCGGATTATCAACGCCTGCTGGACGAATAATGCAAGGGCTCGCCGCCCGCCTTCTCCGATCGCTTGCCTTCACCCTCTCTAAAAAATTACCGAGAACCCTCAAAAAGCATTGAAAACTTGTAGTTTGCTCCGAATTTTGCTAACATTTATTTTTACGATGTTTGCGATAGACGCGTTCACTCTTACAGTCAACACCACCGCTGGGACCGACATTCTGGATCTTACCGACATCGTGACGGGCCGGGTTCAGGAAACCGGGGTGATCGAGGGCTTGCTCACCCTCTTCATCTCAGGGTCCACCGCGGCTTTGAGCACCATCGAATTCGAGTCCGGCGTGGTCAACGATTTGCGGGCCGCCATCCAGCGCCTCTTCCCCCTAGATATCGCTTACGAGCATGATCGCCGCTGGGGCGACGGTAACGGCTACGCCCACGTCCGCGCCGCTTTTCTCAAGCCATCGCTAAGCATCCCCATTGCCGAGGGCAGCCTGCTCCTGGGCACCTGGCAGCAAATCGTCTTACTGGACTTCGACAACCGGCCCCGGCAGCGCCACATCCAGGGCCAGGTGATGGGACTCCACCGCAACCACGGATAACCTCCCCAGTTAAAAACCCCCATGGCTAACGTCCAACTCACTTTTGAGGATAATTCCCTGGCTCAAGCCCTTTACGGCGAGCATAGCAAGCACCTGGCCATTGTCAGCCGCAGCCTGGGAGTAAAGCACCACGTCCGGGGCAACCAGGTAACCCTGCAGGGACCCGAGGCCGACGTGCGCCTGGCCCAACGCGTGCTCCAAGAACTCTACGGCCTGCTTCAATCGGGGTATCCGGTCCTGGCCCAGGACGTGCAATATACGATAAAGATTCTCCAGGACAAAGAGAGCGCCTCCGTCAAGGACATCTTCCTGGACACGGTTTACATTTCCGCCATGAAGCGGCGCATCTCCCCCAAAAGCCTCAACCAGAAGCGCTACATTGAGGCTATCCGCACGCATGACATTGTCTTTGGCGTCGGCCCCGCGGGCACCGGTAAAACCTACCTGGCCATGGCCATGGCGGTGGCCGCTCTGATGAATAACGATTGCATCCGCATCGTGCTGGCCCGCCCTGCGGTTGAGGCCGGCGAAAAGCTGGGCTTCCTGCCGGGCGATTTAGCGGAAAAGGTGAACCCCTATTTGCGCCCCCTTTACGATGCGCTTCATGATATGATGGACTTCGAAAAGGCCACCCGGCTGGTGCAGCGCGGCACCATCGAGGTGGCGCCCCTGGCCTTCATGCGGGGCCGCACCTTAAACGATTCTTTTGTCATCCTGGACGAGGCCCAGAATACCACGTCCGAGCAGATGATGATGTTTTTGACCCGCCTGGGCTTCGGGTCCAAGGCGGTGATCACCGGGGACGTGACCCAGATCGACCTGCCCCCCGGAGCGCGCTCCGGGTTGGTTGAGGCCCGGGACCTGCTCCAGGAGGTGGAAGGCATTGCCTTCGTCCACTTCACTGAACGGGACGTGGTGCGTCATCCCCTGGTGCAGGACATCATCCGGGCCTATGACCTCCGCCGGACCCGTCGAGCCAGCCATGAGGCGGACCCGCCTCTTACTTAAAGAACTCACGAAGAACCGGCCTGGGCCAAGCGCCCATGCCGCCGGAGCACCTATATGACTGAAAAAGACGTCCCCAAAACCATCAGCCGGATCTATGGCTTGGGACGCAACCTGAGGGCCAAACTGCCCAAGGTCTTATCCAAGAAAAGCCTCCTGTCCCCCGGTCAGGAGCGGACCACCAAGATCGCTCTGCTGGTCGGCTTGAGCCTGCTTCTGGCCCTCATCCTGTCGCCCCACATTTCCGAGCCTCTGGGTAAGTACCGGGTTGGGGATGTGGCCCGGGAAAACGTCAAGGCCACCGGCGAATTCCTGGTTGAGGATGTGGAGACTACGGCCAAGAAGCGGCAAGAGCTGATGACCCAAATCCCCCCGGTATTCGATCTCCAGGAGCAGTTGGGGGACCAGGTGCAGCAGCGGCTCCAAAAAGCCATGGACTTCATGCGGCGCATCTCCCAGGAAGCCGTGCTGCCCCGGGAGGGCCGGTCCAACGGCAAACCTCAGGTGCCCTACAAGTATCTTTTGGAACACAAGTCTGAATTCGATCAAATCCTGGGGGTCACTATCCCCAAACCAACCTTTCACCTCCTGGCCAAAGCCGATTTTTCACCCTATCTGGAAGCCATGATCAGCCAGGTGTTGGGGCAGTTTTTCAGCCAGGGGGTGACGAGCGGCCGCGCCATCCTGCAACCGGAGCCCCGGGAGATTATGGTGCGCCGCCTGCCCTCCCGTAAGGAGATGGTTGAGCATCCGCCTTACCCCTTCGTGGTACTTGATGAGGGACGCAAATCCGCCGCCGGGTACTGCCGGGACGTAGCCGTGGAAGTGTCTCCCGCCGATCGCTGGCTGGTGTGCGATCTGACCCAGCTTCTCCTGGTGCCCAACGTTTCCCCCAACTGGGCCGAAACCCATGAACGTCAACAAGCCCGCCTCAAGGAGTTGCAGCCCGCCTACTTCTTAGTCAAGCGGGGCGAGATTCTGGTGCGGGAAGGCGAGCGCATCACCCCCCTCCACCAAGTGAAATTGCAGGCTCAGAGCAAGATTTACCCCCGCAGTCGTGGCATCCTCATCTTCTTCGGCCTCTTCTTCAGCCTGGCGGTCCTGCTGGCGGTCTCCTATAAACTGGCCCGCATTGCCCTGCGCCAATTTTCCAGGAGTCTGAGGGATCTGAGCTTTGTCGCGGCCCTGCTCTTGGCGAGCACCCTTCTGAACAAGAGTCTTTTGGTGCTGGGGGATAATCTCTCCCGGAACCTTCCCCTGGTGAGCCAAAATCTGGTATACATCCTGCCTCAGGGGCTGGCGGCCATCTTTGCCGCCATGTTTCTGGGATTGGAAACTGGGGTGGGGGTGGCCTTACTCGGCGCGATCTTTACCGCCTTCATGATGGATAAGCCCTTTCCCCTCTTTATCTACTTTGTCATTGCCGGTATGGTGGGAGTCTGGGGAGTGAAGAATTGCCGCCGGCGCAACGCCCTGATTCAAACCGGTCTATGCATCGCCGCGGCCAACATGATCTTGGTGGCGGCTTTCAAATTCTTGGAGTTCCCCTTCACCTTCAGAGACTTGCTTGTCGGCGAGAGCTTTGCCTTGGGTGGCGGGGTGGTCACCGGCATTCTGGCCCTGGGACTGACCCCCATTATGGAATCGTTGTTCCGGTACTCTTCCAATATTCGCCTTCTGGAACTCCTGAACCTGGATCAGCCCATGCTCAAAGAACTGATGCTCATCGCGCCGGGGACCTACCATCATTCCATGGTGGTGGGCCAGATGGTGGAAGCCGCGGCGGAGACCATCGGGGCTAACCCCATGCTGGCCAAGGCCGCGGCCTATTACCATGACGTCGGCAAAATCAAAAAGCCGGCCTATTTTGTGGAAAACCAGATGGGCGGGGAAAATAAGCACGAGAAGCTGGCCCCTTCCATGAGCAGCCTGATCCTCATCTCCCATGTGAAGGACGGCGTCGACCTGGCCAGGAAGTATAAGCTGGGGGAGGGCATCGCCGAGATCATCCGCCAGCATCATGGCACCAACATGATCGCCTACTTCTTCCACAAGGCCAAGACCCAGGCGGCCAATCCCAACCAGGTCAAAATGGAGGATTACCGCTATCCGGGGCCCCGGCCCCAAACCAAGGAAGCCGGATTGGTGATGTTGGCGGATCAGGTGGAAGCGGCCTCCCGGACCCTGACGGACCCCACCTCGGCGCGCATTCAGGGCATGGTCCAGAAGATTATCAATAACGTCTTTGCGGACGGTCAGCTCGATGAATGTGAACTCACTCTCAAGGATCTTCATCACATTGCCAGGAGTTTCAACAAGATCTTGAGCGGCATCTTTCACCAGCGCATCCATTATCCCCAGTCCGTCGACAAGAAAAAGTCCAATGAAGATCTGGATAAGCAACCGCCAAAGAAAAACGGTTATAAGCCAGGAGAATCTCAGGAAAAAAGCCGCGAAGATCTTAAGCGCCTTGGGATGGCCTAAAGGCGAACTGAGCCTCACCCTGATTAATGACCGGGCCATGGCCCGCCTAAACCGGGCCACCTTCGGGCGCCGCGGCCCCACCAACGTCATCTCCTTTCCCCTGGATGTGGAACAGGCGGCCTCGCCGGTTCGGTTAATGCCGGGGACGACTGTTCTCCATGCTCCTGACCCCTCTCCGGTAGTTTCCGCTAGCGGCCCCCCAGTCCTCCTGGGAGAGGTAGTGATTTCCCTGGAAACCACCCGCCGCCAAGCCCAGGAATTCGACTGGCCTTGGCAGGAACTCCTTGATTTTTTTATGATTCACGGCGTTTTACATCTGTTGGGCTACGACCACGAGGACCCTATCTCCGAAGCGAGCATGGATGCCCGGGCCTGGGAGTTGATGAGTGTGCTCTACCCCGGCCGCCAGTGGGACCAGGAATTATAGGGCTTCCCGTTGACCCCAGGTCGTTTGAGCATATCAGGCCCCAGCCTTTCCCAAGGGGGAGAGGAATAAAAAAGGAAAGGGCTTTTGGCAAGCGCTCTCGTTTGCCCAAGCGCAGCTTGAGCCATAATTGCGTTCCCAAGTGCAACTTGGGAACGAGAGGTAACAAATTAAAGTAGGGTGCGTCTCACGCACCATTTTTGGCGCGTAAGACGCGCCCTACGAGATTCATTTTCAGAGCAGGGGTGAAAGGCGGTTGCTGCGAGACAGGCAAAAAGAGTATAAATATATGTTTGTGTCATTTTATAAGGAGAATCGACGTGCCGCGACTGGAAGTTAATGTTGATCATATAGCCACCCTGCGCCAGGCCCGCCTCATCGATGAGCCGGACCCGGTGACCGCCGCGGCCCTGGCCGAACTGGCCGGCGCCGACGGCATCATCGTCCACTTACGGGAAGATCGGCGTCACATTCAGGACCGGGATCTGGAACTGCTGCGGGCCACCATCAAGACCCGCCTTAACCTGGAGATGGCCGCCACCCCGGAGATGCTGGAAATTTCCCGGGGGGTGAAGCCCGACCTGGTGACCCTGGTGCCGGAAAAACGCCAGGAACTTACCACCGAAGGGGGCCTGGAAGTGGCGGGGAATAAGCCCTTTCTGCAAAGCTATGTCCGGGACCTGAAGGAAGTCGGGTTGCGGGTCAGCCTCTTCGTGGACCCGGTGACGCCACAGATCGACGCGGCCAAAGAAATGGGGGCCGAGTGGGTGGAGTTGCACACCGGCACCTACGCCGACGCCATCACTCGGAGTGAGGCCACCCGGCTCTTCCAGGAACTCCTGAACGCGGCCCGGCACGCCCGCAGCCTGGGGTTGAAGGTCAAGTGCGGCCATGGCCTCAACTATCGCAATATCAAGCCGTTTCGGGGCCGGGAGGAATTCGCCGAATTCTCCATCGGCCACAGCATCATGGCCCGGGCCATTTTAGTGGGTATTGAACGCGCCGTCCGGGAAATGGTGGAACTGATCAGGTGGTAAAATAGCTGTCAGCTTTCAGCCCAAGACTTCACCTTGGAGGCGAGCGTAGGGGGCGTCCTGCGCACCATCTTCTGTATTCAAGCTCCCAATTGGGAATGAGGGGCAGCAAGGTCTTATGAATAACCTTGATAAGCCTGGCGTCAATGGCAAACCCGAAAGAGAGCAGATGAAATCTCTTGCTTTCGGCATGGTCAGCGGAATCAGCCGGCTGCTGGTGGATAAAGGTTTTGCTCAGAAGCCCATTGATATCGTGGAAGCCCTGGTCTTTGCCATGTTTATCATCGCCGATACGTATGCTTTGGCCAAGCCCGACAAGGATTTGGCCCGAGAAGTGATACATGGTTTTTATGATGATATGCAAAACCATTTTATTAATAAGGTTATCATCGAAGATCATAAGATTACCGACGCCGAAGAGATTCAGTCGGTCTCGGATAAATTTTATGATCTCAGCCGCAGCAGATATGCGCAGTACGGGGAAAAATTCAAACAGGATATTGCCGATCCGATGGCCCTGTCCTGCCCGACCACGGTGAGCTATCTGTTGGATAATCTTTTTATCCAACCCCTTAATAACGAAGAAAAAATTCAATTGATGGGCCAGGTGTCGGATGAAGTTCTCTATTTCTGGGCCGGGTGCGTGCAGAATTTTAAATAAATAATAGAGTCTACGAGTACCCATGTGGATTCGCTTGCCAAGCTGGAGCTTGGGCCGAAACTGGCGTTCCCAAGCTGGAGCTTGGGAACGAGGGGAATATACTCGCTTCCCAAGCCGGAGCCTGGGAGCGGGGTGAAGTTATGGGAGGCTTGAAATAAAAGAACTCATCGACCTACACGTCCATTCCACTGCATCTGACGGCTCTTATCCGCCGGCGGAAGTGGTGCGCCTGGCGAAAGCAGGGGGCCTTAAGGCCATGGCGCTGACCGACCACGACACCGTTGACGGTCTGGCCGAGGCCGTAGCCGCAGGGGAGCGCCTGGGGGTGGAGGTTATCCCCGGCGTGGAGATCAGCGCGCAATGTCCCGGCGGCACCATACACATCCTGGGCCTGTTCGTGGACTACCACAATGGCCTCCTGGATCAGCGCCTGGCGGTGCTCAAGCAGGCCCGGATCGAGCGCAACCCTCTGATCATCAAAAAGCTGAACGATCTGGGGGTCAACATCACCATGGCGCGGGTGGAGGAAATCTCCGGCGGCGGCCAGGTGGGCCGGCCCCACATCGCCCGGGCGCTTATGGAAGCGGGCTACGTGCGCAGCATTCAGCAGGCCTTCGATACGTACCTGCGTATGGGCGGCAAGGCCTACGTCAGCAAGTTCCGGTTTCCCCCGGACCAGGCCCTGGCCATGATTCGAGAGGCTCAGGGCATCCCGGTCCTGGCCCACCCCTTCACCCTCAACCTGGGGGCGTTTGCGCTGAAAAACCGCATCGTCGAACTGAAAGGTCTGGGGTTAGCCGGCCTGGAAGTCTTTTACTCGGAGCACTCTTCAGAGCAGGAAGCCCTGTACTTCAAGTTGGCCCGGGAATTGGACCTCCTGGTCACCGGCGGCTCCGACTTCCACGGCCAGAACAAGCCGGAGATCAGCCTGGGGAGCATGCCCTGCCAAAGCAAACTCACCTACAATCTGGTGGAGGCCCTGAAGGCCTGGCGCCGCCAAACTTACCCGGGCTAATGGCGGCCCATAGTTCAATTTCCCCTGTCAAGAATTGACAGGGGAGCAGGTCCGATTTATAATATATATAGGACGTTGAGGAAAAAAGAAAAGGAGGTGGAGCCGCATGTGCTGCCACGACAAAGACAAGCATGAACACGAGCATACGCACGGGGCGTGTACCCACACGCATGAGGGGCAGGAGCATAGCCATGAGGAAGGGGCGCACGCTCACGAGCACACCCACGAAGACGGGCACCATAAGCACGAACATAAGTGCTGCCACTAACGGAAAGCCACGGGTAATCTAACAACTAAGCCACGAAGGCCGTCTCCGGGATGAATCCTGGAAAGAGCATTCGTGGCTTTCCCTTTTTCTATTTCCTGCGCAGGCCACTAATACCGAGTTGCATCCAAAGAGCAATGTTGGGTAGCCGCAGGCTATAGCCTGTGCCTGCACAGGCGAGACGCCTGTGCCACCGTTTGAATGCGAATTGGTATAAAAAGGCGACCCCTGGAGGCCACCTTGATAAGGGCTTCGGGGGAACTCAGACAGACTTTCGCCGCCGGCAGACAGCCGCCCCCAGAAGGCCGGAACTCAGGAGGACAAGAGTGCATGGTTCGGGGACCGCGGTAGGAGTAAACATCCCTACCGCGCTATGGTTGAAGGGCAGATCCGCCTTTACCCAATCTCCGGAGAAGCCTTTATTGACATTATAGATGTGAGCGAAGCCGAGCGCGTCTAATTCCTCACAGGCAGGTATACTCCTGGACCCCCCTGCGCACATGATGAGAAGATAGTCATCGTGGGTGAACTCGCTGTTGACCTCAGCAATGAAATTTTTGTTCTTCGTCGCCTTGCCTTTATCAATAAACATATAGGGAAGGTTAATGACCTTCCTCTCCGGTTCTTCCAGGAATGCCCCAACTCCCGTGGAACTTATTCCAGGGTGGCCCACGCTCAACCATTCTCCAGGAGTCCGTATGTCCAGAAGCCAGGCGTCGGGGATATATGAACTACTCGCCGGATTCAAAAAATCATAGGCCTGTTGAGCGGAAATATTGATAACTGTGGCAGAGGCCGGAGGGAGACAGAAAAGGGTAAGCGCCAAGACAAATAAGAGGATAGGTAACTTACGCATTTTATTTCCTTCCTTATCAGGGTTGTAAAGTGGCTTAACCTGAGGAATAGAGGTGCCCGCCCGTGACCCAAATCCTTACTGCGAGTGCCGTGTTTTCGTGGCCCCGAGTGTTGCAGGTCAGGTTTGTCTCAGGTTCGATAGCTCTAAATCAAAATTTAATATAATTTGAATTAAAGTCAAGAATTTTTAAATAATTTACAATATATTTTATTCAAAAGGGCGCGGAAAGAACACCAGGCGATCGTCTATAATGTTTTTGAGAGTCGCCTATTGGGCTATCCGGTGCGGGACTGTCTCAGGGCCGGTGATGGCAGCCTCTCCGACGGCTTCCCGCCAGGCCAGGAGGTAAAGGATCTCCGAGCCTGGGTTTTTGAGCGCATGGGCGATCCCCGGCGGGATATAGATCAGGGTGCTGTCCCCGGAAATAAGCCTCTCCTGGACTTGACCCGGGTCCACTTCCCAAATAAGGCTGCCTATGCCGTGGAAAGGGTAGAGCCATTCGGCATGGCCGGGATGGTAGTGGTTGCCTCGGCTATGGCCCGGACGGATGGAAACCAGATGGAAGGTTTTGCTGAGGTCCTCGGGCGCCTGGAGCCGGCCCTGCCAGGGAAAGTAGCTCATGCCCCGAGTGTCGGCGTGAATTTCTCCACTCAGATCGATAAATTGCACGGTTACCATCTGAACTCCCTCGGTGGCGGCAAAAGCATCGCCAAAGAATTGCTGACCATTAATAATCTAAGGATTGCTGCTCGGAAATAAAGAGGGAGAGGTTTAAGTTTGAGGATTTTCCAGGAGTTCTTGCGCGGCCAGCCATCCACGGCTCACCACCTTCATCTCGCCGGCCTTGCATTTTTATCGTGATCTGGTAGAGTGTTCCCGCCGGTTTGGAACTGCGCCGGCACGATATCCGGGTCGGCCCGACATTATACCCGTTGCCAAAAGTTTTTCCGATTCACCTTGCACCCTCTCGCCAAGAGGCAAAGGCGGGATGCGCTGCGCTTTCCCGCCCTACGGATGGGGGGAGAGGGAATAAAAGGAAGAAATTTTGGCAATCTCCATAACTGACTAACATGGCCACAATCAACGACTTGATATTGGTGCATCTGGACCGGAACCCTGCGTTTTATGCCCGTATAAACGATATCAACCCGGATGTCAAACGCGGCTGGTATCAGGTGGAACTGTTGGTGCTTGCCCTGCCACCCCAGAACCTGGTTTGGATTCTGGAGGACACCCACCTCCAGGGAGAAGAGTTCACCATGGGCGGGCGGCCGGTGAAGCTGGAGCTTATCCCCCCCAAGGACCTGCCCGAACCCGGCTCTCCTACTCCGGAAAACAAGGCCAAAGTAATCCCCCTGATCCGCAAGACCTGAGCGAAGCCGCCTGATTTGGTTTATGCTTGTGGCCAAAAGTTTTTTCCGACTCATCTCTCACCCTCTCGCCAAGCGGCAAAGGCGGGATGCGCTGCGCTTTCCCGCCCTACGGATGAGGGGAGAGGGGATAAAAGAAAGGAACTTTTGGCAAGCGCTATAAGTGTGGTGGGGGCTACCTGGGCTGGTACATCCAATATTTCTGCCACCAGGGCAATTTGCGCCAGATAAACAAGAGCTTCAGGTAATAGAGGTAGCGGTGGCGGTTGAGGGCAACCATGACTTGCCGGGCCATGTCAGGGTCCACTGCAGGCTGCTGAGGGGGGGCGGGACGGGCAAGTATCTGGAAGGAGTCCCGGCGAAAGATCCGGAGATTTTCTTGACGCCACCCCGCCTTGGCGAGCAACCAGCCCAGGGTTTGGGGGGCAAAATAGAAGTTGTGGGCCGGGGAGAACATCCGCCGGTAGCTCACTTTGGGGGCCAAGACGTTGGGGGTCTCTAAGAAGAGCCAGGTATCTGGATGGGCGAGGGTCCGGACCTGGCGCAAAAAGGCCAGCGGATCAGGGAAATGTTCGATCACGTGGGAGGCCAGGATCAGATCGAACTGTTGAGCCCCGAAGCTCACATCTTCGAAATGGAGGGGCACGACCTCGAGCCCATAGTTTTCCCGGGCATAGGCTGCCTGGTCCGGATCGGGCTCCACCGCCCACACCTCGGCTCCCAGACTCTTCAGCTTGCCGCTGACCAGGCCCAGACCGCAGCCAATCTCCAGGACGCTCCCGCCGGTTTCGAAGACAGGCTGAATCAAAGGCCACTGCAAGTGCCAGCGCTTCTCCAGTTTCGCCAGTTGCCGAGTGTTATCCATGGCACCCGTATGCCACTGGCGGGAGCTTATGGCCGCTGCTTGGCGATCCCGGTCTTCGATTACCGGGTTGTGGTAGACCAAGCCGCACTGACGACACTCCACCGTAGTAATGGGGAGATCCCGTTCCCGGCGCCGGTTCACCAGGAGAGTGCTATCCTGCTCACAGAGAGGGCAGAGGATCGTTTGCATGGTCACCTGAACGTTTGTTGATGAGCGTTCGCAAATCAACCTTGCGAACCGCGTCCTGTAACCTTATTATACCTTGTATTTAATGAACAATCTTAATAAAATAACCTAAAATGCCGCCTAGATTTCCGGGGCTTGGAATTATACATGCGAATCTTGTTGGTTCAACCAACTACCAAATATCCTGACCACAAACTCCTGCGCAGTAAAACCCGCTGGCTGGTGGGGATAACCCTGCCGTACCTGGCCGGTCTAACCCCCAAAGGTATCCAGGTGGATCTGGCGGATGACCGCTTGGCGCCCATCCCGTATCATCGGGAGTATGACCTGGTGGGGATCACCGCCACCTGTGCCACGGCGGACCGGGCTTTTGAGATTGCCGCTGAGTTTCGCCGGCGCGGCAGGCTGGTGGTGATGGGCGGTTTTCATGTTTCCCTCCATCCCGAGGAGGCCATGGAACATTGCGACGCGGTGGTCGTGGGCGAGGCCGAGTCGGTGTGGCCTGAAGTGCTGGAGGATGCCCGGGTCAAGCGTTTAAAGCGCCGCTACCAAGCGTCGGGGTTTCACGATTTAGTGGGGCTGCCTCGGCCCCGCCTAGAGTTGCTGGATTACCGGCGCTACCGGGTCAAGATCCTGCCCACACAGACTTCCCGTGGGTGTCCTTATCACTGCGCCTTCTGCGAAGTCCCCATTGTGTACGGCCACACCTACCGGCGGCGGCCGTTGGGGGAGGTGATCGAGGAGATCAAGGCCAATGTGCGCATTACCGGCCTGAAAGATATCTATTTCATTGACGACAACCTCACCGGGCACCGGGATTACGCCAAGGAGCTGTTCAAGGCCCTGATGCCCTTGAACCTGGAGTGGAGCTGCCTGTGGACCATCAACACCTCCCGGGACGAAGAGTTGCTGGACCTGGCCAAAAAGTCGGGTTGCAATCATGTCAACATCGGCATAGAGAACGTTTGTCAGGAGTCCATCTCCTCCATTGAGAAGGTGCAGAATCCGGTGGCCGAATATGGGGAGCTCTTGGGTCGCTTGCGGGAGCGGGGCATCTTCTATTCCCTGAACTTCATGTTTGGTCTGGACGGAGACCACAAAGAGTTATTCGACGAGACTCTGGCCTTTTTGGATAAGGTCAAGGCGCCCATGGCCTTTTTCAATGTGGCGACCCCGCGGCGGGGCACTCCCATGTGGGATCAGCTCAATCAAGAAGGCCGGGTTCACAACCCCGATGCGGAAAAGTATTTGGGGATGGTCTGCAACTTCTTCCCCAGACACATGACTCCTGATGAGTGCGAAGCCGGGGTCTGGCGGTGCTTTCAGCAATTTTATTCCTTTTCCTCCATCTGCCGCCGCTTGCTCATGCCGCCGACCCGGTATATCTTTCAGGGGTTGCCCAGTAACCTCTTTTTCCATTGGTCGGCAATGCGTAAGATAGATCCGGTGGATTTTTATTAGAAGTCATTTCAAAACCGATTTTGGGTTCACCTTGAGATGACTTGAAGAAGAAATAATCACCCTCCTTTGGAAAAGAGGGCAGAGGGATTTATATAACATCTTGAAATCCCCCTAAATCCCCCTTTTTCAAAGGGGGACTTAAAAACCAAGGCGAATAAATTGTTTCCCGATGAGAAAGAAACCTAACCTTTTAGACAGGTGTTGAACAAGGTTATAAGGCTAGCGATTAAGGGCAGGAAAGGCGGCCAGTAGACCACCAAGGACGAATTGCACCGCCAGGGCTGCCATGATCAACCCCATGAGCCGGGTGAGCAGGCGGATGCCGGTTTCCTTCAGGCAGTTCAGGAGGAACTGGGCAAAATGGAAGAAGATATAGGTCAATAACAAGACAATGAGCAGGGAAAGCACGATGAGGCCATCCTCCAGGTAGCTTTTAGAGCGGCTGGCCAGGACCAGTACGGTGGAGATAGCCCCGGGACCGCTGAGCAGCGGGACAGCCAGGGGGACCAGGGCCACTCCCCGGTAGTCCGCGGCATCCAGGCTGGAAGAGGTATCGAAACGGTTGAAGTGACCGTGTCCTTCCAGCATTTCAATGGCGATGCGAAAGAGGATGAGGCCGCCGGCGATTTGAAAGGCCGGGATCGTGATACCGAGATAGTTCAGGATAAGGCGTCCTACCAAGACGATCAGGGTTAAGATAAGGAAAGCATAAAGGCAGGCTTGCCAGGCCAGGCGCCGGGCGGCAATGGGGGAATAGGCTGCCGACAAGGCCAGGAAGGGAAAAATGTTGCCCGGCGGGTCGATGATGATAAACAGGGAAATCAGGCTGGTAATGAGAAAGGACCCTGCCGGACCTATGAAATCAAGTTCCATAATACGAGATTGCCTCGCCGTAGAAGGGTAAATTATGACCAACTATCAGGTGAACAAAACCTACCAGGAAATTAATGATAAAATTAAGCGGGGTCAAGCGGTGGTGGTCACCGCTGAAGAGATTATTGACATTGTCCGGCGCAAAGGCGAGGTAGAAGCGGCCCGGACTGTGGATGTCGTGACCACCGGGACCTTTTCTCCCATGTGCTCCTCGGGCGCATTCATCAATTTTGGCCATTCCAAGCCCCCCATCAAGGCTTCCCAGGTATGGCTCAATAATGTGCCGGCCTATGCGGGCATCGCCGCGGTGGATATTTATATCGGCGCCACCGAACCGTGCGTGGAAGATCCCCTCAATAAAGTCTACCCGGGGGAGTTCAAGTACGGCGGCGGTCACGTCATTCATGATCTGGTGGCCGGCCAGACCGTATATCTGCGAGCGGAAGCCTATGGCACCGACTGCTACCCCAACAAACACCTGGAGAAGGAAATCACCCTGGAGCAGTTGACCAATGCCATTTTGTGCAACCCGCGCAACTGCTACCAGAATTACAACGTGGCGGTGAACCTCTCCAACCGGACCATCTATACTTACATGGGGGCGCTCCGGCCCCACGCCGGCAATGCCAATTATTGCACTGCGGGGGAACTCAGCCCCTTGTTCAATGATCCCTATTATCGCACTGTGGGGATCGGTACTCGCATCTTCCTGGGAGGAGGGGTGGGCTATGTGGCCTTCCCCGGCACCCAGCACAACCCGAAAAAGCCCCGGGCGGAAAACGGGGTGCCGCTGGGACCGGCCGGAACCCTGATGCTGGTGGGCAATATGAAGCGGATGGACCCTCGCTATCTGGTGGGGGTGAGCTTTCTGGGGTACGGTTGCTCCCTGGCGGTGGGGGTGGGGATCCCAATCCCCTTGTTGAATGAGGAAATGGCCCACTTCTGCGGGGTCAGCGACGCCGAACTCATGGCTCCCATCGTCGATTACGGCGGCGATTATCCTGCGGGCAAGAGCAATATCTTAGGGCAGGTGAGTTATGCCCAACTCAAGCTCGGCACCCTCACTCTGGGGGGCAAAGAGATACCTACGGTGCCCCTGTCCAGCACGGTACGGGCCCGGGAGATCGCCCGGCACCTGAAGCAGTGGATCGAATCCGGCCGGTTCCTTCTGGGGGAGCCGGTGGAGCCGCTGCCGTTAAATGATGAGATTCACGATCTCAGCACCGCCAGCCACGATAGCTAAAGCAAAGTGGCCAGTGGTCAGTGGTCAGAACTATTTTGACGTCATAGATAGTGGTTTGAATTGAGATTTCAGTCCCCCTCATTCTTAGAAGCCCGAGTCCTCCCCCATTCCACCCGCTTGCGGGGGGAGAGGGTTGGGGAGAGGGGGGCATATCAATGCCTGCCGAACAATGACCACTGGAAAGCATTGGATAGTTATCTCCGGCGCCACCATAGGGCAGCCGTGCTGTTCTCCGGGGGGCTGGATTCCAGTTTCTTGCTGGCGGCCGCGGCAAAGGTGTTGGGACCGGGGGTAACGGCCATTACCTTTACCGGACCCCACACCGCGCCGGGCGAGCTGGCTGCGGCGTGGGCACTGGCTCGACGGCTTAACGTGCGCCAGATGGTGCGGGCCTTTGATCCCCTGAGCCTCCCGGAATTCCGGAACAATACCCTGAAGCGGTGCTATGCCTGCAAGCAGGCCATCATCACTCAGGCCTGGGAGATAGCGACCGCCTGTGGTATTCCGGTTTTGTGGGACGGCACCAACCTGGATGACCTGGCCGATTTCCGTCCGGGTATGAAGGCCCTTAAGGAGCAGGGGGTAGAAAGTCCGCTGCTGTTGGCGGGTCTGGGTAAGACGGCCATCCGCACCCTGAGCCGGGATCTAGGCATAGACGGCAGCCGGCCTTCCCAGAGTTGCCTGGCAACTCGCTTTCCCTATGACACGGAGTTAACCGGAAATGACCTGGCCCGAGTGGGCCGGGGAGAGGCTTGGCTTAAGCGCCGAGGCTTTTCCCGGGTGCGCCTTCGGGTGCGGGGAGACCTGGCTATCCTGGTGTTGGCCCGGGAAGAGTGGGCGGCTTTTCTGGACCCGAAGGTGCACCGTGCCTTCACCGCCTTCATCGTAAGCCTGGGCTTTAGCGAACTCTCTTTGGATGGACCCGGCTGAAAGTTTGCATAAAATGACTATGAAGATTCAACAATGACCAGGATTATCAGGGCTCTCGGGCTCTTTTCCGGGGGACTGGACAGCATGCTGGCCGCGGCGGTTTTGCGCGCCCAGGGGATAGAGGTCAACCTCATCTGCCTGGTGACGCCGTTTTTCGGGGCCGAGCGGGCCCGGGAGTCCGCCGGGCACCTGGGCCTCCCCTTAAGGGAGGTGGATATCACCGACAAATATCTGCCGCTCATCTATGATCCACCCCACGGCTGGGGCCGGGGGCACAACCCCTGCATCGACTGCCATATCCTCATGCTCCGGGAGGCCGGTAACTTGCTGGCCGCCGAGGGGTTTGACCTGCTCTTTACCGGGGAAGTCCTGGGGCAGAGGCCCATGAGCCAGAACCGGGGCTCCTTGAATCTCATCGCCAAGGAATCGGGGTTTGTCGACGTGCTGTTGAGACCCTTGAGCGCCAAATCTCTTAAAACGACGCGGCCCGAGTTACTGGGCTGGGTGGACCGGGAAAGGTTGCTCAATCTGAGCGGCCGGGGGCGCAAACGCCAGATCGCGTTGGCCTCCGAATTCGGCATCACCCGGTATCCCGCGCCGGCGGGGGGGTGTCTGTTAACTGATCCCGGTTATGCGGTTCGCCTCAAGGAGCTGCTGCGTCACCACCAGGAGGTCCCCGCGCCCCGGCGGGAGTTGGAAATGCTCAAGTATGGGCGGCAATTTCGCCTGCCGGGTGGCGCCAAAGCGGTGGTGGGCCGCACCGAGCAGGAGAATGAGGCGCTTTTGGGTCTGAAAGCCCCGGAAGATTTCGTGGTGAAGGTGGATAAAATCCCCGGCCCGGTGGTATTGGTTTGCGGGGTTCAAGCGAGTGAAGACTTGGAGGTAGCAGCAGGGCTGGCCGCGGCTTACAGCGACGCCTCGCCGGGAACGCCGGTAAAGGTAAACGCCATAAACGGCGGTCAGGAGCGGGTGTTCCAGATTGCCACCCCGGAGAAAGACCGCTTTAAAACCTGGTTGGTGTGATCAGGTTTAGTTCAAGCAGGCACGGGCTGATAAAAGGCCACGCCGCCGTCCCGCCAACTCAGGGCGTAACGCATCCCTTCGACGTTAATATTTCTCATCACCATCAAGAGAACCCGTTCCACCAGCCGTCCATGGAAGGGATGGGGGAGAACTGCGGTGATCAAGTCCGACGCGCCTATAAAATATTCCTCAGCAACTTCTAAATCCTGACCAGACTCGGTTAACATCGGGTTGTCCTTCACAGCAAATTCCCCTGGCGGGGAATGCCATTTTTTCCTTAATTATATCAAAGATTATGATAATCGGCCATAGGGGCTTATGCCCGAGAGCCCACGGTGTTTTTCGTCGGACCGGTTTGGGAAGGGTCTGGCGCAGGCGGAGATACACCTCGATATCCGCCGTATTGAGGGATAGGGAGGGGAGGGGAGGGGGGAGGAAGCAAAGGCGGGTGTCCTTCTTCCTCCCCAAAGTCTAAAGGTTTTTTCCGCCTAAGGCCTCGCAGAGACGGCGCACCAGGTGGTTGAAATCGCCGTTGGACATTATCAGGACCAGGTCGCCGGCGCGCCGGTGTTGGAGCAGGCCCGTAAGGAGCTGGTCGGTGTCCGGAAAATAGAAGGCTTCCTGGCCACTGGCCTTGAGGTCGGCCACGAGTTGCCGGGAAGAAAATTGTTCTTCCGGCTCCACTTTCCACAGGTCCGGAGGCTCCCGCACCAAGATGAGGTCAGCGTCTTTAAAGGCGGCGGCGTAAGGCTCCTGGAAGATTTTACGCCGGGAGGTGTTGGTGCGGGGCTCAAATGCGGCCACCAGGCGCCGCGTTGGGTAGGCCTGTCGCACCGCAGCCAGGGTTACTCCCACCGCGGTGGGGTGGTGAGCAAAGTCTTCCATGACCAAGATTCCGTCAAACTCTCCGACGACCTCCTGGCGTTTCTTGATCCCCTGAAACCCTGGCAAGACCTCTTTTAAGGCCAGGGGCTCAGCTCCCACTTCGGCGAGCACCGCCAGCGCGGCCAGGGCGTTTAAGACGTTGTGTTCTCCCACCATGGGCAGGAAAAACTTCCCCCACCGCGTTCCCTCTTTCAGGACCGTGAAGTTCATGCCGCCTTGGGCCGGGTGAATTGCCGTGGCCTGCCAGGCGACGTCGCTGTTCATACCATAATAGGAGATGGGGGCGTGGTTGCGCCCGCACACTTCCCGCACCAGGGGGGCGTCCCCCCAGGCCAGGACTCGCCCGCCGGCCGGCACCGTACCCAGGAAAGTCTCAAAGGCCTGGATGATGCGGGTCAGGTCCGGGTAGATGTCGGCGTGGTCGTATTCGATGGAGGTGAGCACCCCGGCCCGGGGGGTAAAGTGGACGAACTTGGGGCGCTTGTCGAAAAACGCGGTGTCGTATTCATCGCCTTCCATGACCACAAAGCGCCCGCGGCCGACCCGGTAATTGGCCTGGAAATTCTTGGCGATGCCTCCCACCATGAAGCCGGGGTCCAGCCCAAGGGCAAAGAGCAGCCAGGCGATGAGCGCGGTGGTGGTGGTCTTGCCGTGGGTCCCGGCCACCACGAGGGACTGCCGGTCACCCACCAGGAAGCGGTTCAAGGCCTCCGGCAAGGAGAGGTGGGGGAGGTTGTGAGCCAGCACCGCCTGGGCTTCGGGGTTCTCCCGGCGGATGACGTTGCCCACCACCACCAGGTCGGGAGCCGGCGTCAGGTTTTCGGGGCGGTAACCGTTTTGGATGGGAATCCCCAGGCCTTCAAGCAAGGTGCTCATGGGCGGGTAGACGTGTTCATCGGAGCCGGTGACGTGGTGGCCCTGCTCTTTTAAAATACCGGCCAGGGCCGCCATGCCGGTGCCGCAGATGCCGAGAAGGTGGATGTGCATTGTTGGTTTTGTTGGCATTTTAGACATATTATGACTGAAGAGGTATTTTCGCTTATGGAATACTCAAAAGTACGGCGTCCGCACAGCCGCTAAGACTGGTGGAACCCTAAAGCCCGGGACGCGGCCTCATGGAATCGGGGCCGGAAGGCCTGAATTTTGGTCTTGTCGTCCCGGCCCAGGTGCACCCGGTTCGTCAGTAAGACTACCATTTGGCCGGTCTCAAGGTCCAGCCAAAAAGAGGTGCCGGTGAAGCCCAGGTGGCCGACGCTGTTGGCAGAAAAATAACGCCCGGCGGCGCGTCGGGCCGGGTCCCCGCTGGGGGTATCGAAGCCATAGGCCCGGTCAGCGCCGGTAGGGACCGTGAGGAAGCGTTTGACCACCGCTGGAGTTAGCGGTCCGACTTCTTCGCCGCTATAGGTCTGGTAGAGGCAGGCTGCGAGATCGAAGACCTCCTGCCCGGTACCGAACAGACCGGCATGTCCCGCCACGCCGCCCGCGGCCCAGGCGTTTTCGTCGTGAACTTCGCCTGCGTCGGGGCGTCCCGGGATGAGGCCCGGCTCCGCGGCCGCAAACCTGAGAGCTGTGCTCCCCGGCTGCCGGCGCGGATTAAATCCTAACGTTAAAAGATCGAAAGGACGATAAATCTTGCAACGGCAAAACTGGTCCAGTTCCTGGCCGCTGACTTGCTCAACTACCGCCTTCAGGAGCATGAAGCCCAGATCGCTATATTGCGTGACCGTGTCCGGGGCGTGTTCCAGAGGGGTGGCCGCGGCCAGGCGTTCCAGCAGGGCAGGGCGGGCCGAAGCGGGTGCAGCCAGCACCCCCGAATAGAAAGGGCGCCAGGCGGGCAGGCCGGAGCGGTGAGTAAGGAGGCTTCCCAGAGTGAGGCGATGTTTGTCCGGCGGGAGCCAGTCATGGGGGAGGATTTTTCCCAAGGGGGTATCCAGGCTGATCATGCCCTGATCTACCAGTATCATTAATGCGAGAGTCGTGGCCAGGGGTTTGGTGAGGGAGGCCAGGTCGAAGACGGTATCCGGGGTTACGGCTGCGGCGTCGCGGTCTTTGGACAGGCGGCCCGCAGCGCCTTGCCACAAGAGTTCCCCTTGAAGCCCCACCAGGGCCACCGCGGCGGTGTAGACCTGTTGGCTGACGCCGGCTTCCAACAACTGTTGTAAGTGAGCGTAGCGGTTAGACAAAGGAAGGCCTCGGTGTAAGTCTGGGAAAGGGCCGGAGGAAACCCTTACGAAAAATTCTCCCGCCCTCTTTCAAACCCCAAATCCGCCCCCGGTAATACCGAGTTGCGTTCAAAGGGCAAATTTTGATAAGCGCAAGGTCTGGCCTACGCCTGCACAGGCGAGACGCCTGTGCCACCATTTGAATGCGCATTGGTATAAGGGGTTGGGGGAGAGGGTTTGGGAGAGTTTTTTATAGTTTTTCATAAGAGTAGTGGCCATCCGCCCTGGCCCCCTTTCCCAAAAAGTCATATCTGACCATCCCCGCAATTAATTTTTCTCCAGGGCCAGGTTAATCAGGGTGTCCAGAAGGGTCGGGAAGTCGAGGCCAGCGGCCTTGGCTCCCTGGGGAAAGAGGCTGGTGGCGGTCATGCCGGGGATGGTGTTGGTTTCCAGGACATAGATCTCGCCATCTTTGACCATCATATCAGTGCGGGAATAGCCCCGGCAGCCCAGGGCCTGATGGGCGGTGATCGCGCATTCCTGGGCCCGGCGGGTCAAATTGGCGTCAAGGCGGGCGGGGCAGATTTCCTGGCTGGCTCCGGGTTGGTACTTGGCCTCGTAATCAAAAAAAGCGTAGGTGCTGGCCGGGATGATCTCAACCAGGGGCAGGGCCTGCAACTGGGCGTTACCCAGCACCCCGCCGGTTACTTCGGTGCCTTGAATGAATTCCTCCACCAGGACCCGGCTATCCAGGGCAAAGGCCGCGGCAAGGCCAATTTCCAGGGCCGTAAGCGTCTCGGCTTTGGTAATCCCGATGCTGGAGCCTTCGTTCACCGGCTTGATCACCACCGGCAGGCCCAATTTGGTTTCGATTTCCTGGGGACTGGGGGCCTTCTCCCGGGTAAAGGCCAGGGAGGCGGGGACCTTGAGACCGGCTATTTGATAAATGGTCTTGCTCAGTTCCTTGTTCATGGCCAAGGCGGAGGCCAGGACACCGGAGCCCTGGTAGGGAATCTCCAAGAGGTCCAGGAGACCCTGCATGGAACCATCCTCCCCGCCCCGTCCGTGCATAATGATCAGGGCCGCGTCCAGCTCTTTGGCATCCTGCACCAGCCGTCCCAGGTCCGTCAAGGGATCGTAACGTCTGATGTCGTATTTAGCTTTATTGAGGGCCTGAAAAACCTGGGTGCCGCTTTTCAGCGAGACTTCCCGCTCCGAGGATTTGCCCCCGGCGATGAGGGCCAGCTGCAGTTTTCCCATGATTCCCTCCGGCAGTGATTGAGATGCAACAGGTTGGATGGCGTGAGGGCCAGGCAGGCAAAGATTTTCTCCTCCAGGGCCCGGGCCTTGGTCTCCGTGGCGTTGATGCGCGCCAAGGCATCTGGTGTGCGCCCGTAGCGCACCTTAAGATCGGCAAAACGATCTTGAAGGGTGACCACGTTGTCGTGGAGCACCCGTTTGTCGGCGTAGTTGACTAACTCGGCCTCTCGCAAGGGTCTTTCGTCAAGGATATCGCCGTAGAGATGGACGTGCTCCCGCACCACCTGGGCCACGTGGTGGTAGCCCAAATCGTCCAGGACCACCGCCCCCCATTCGGCGTGATTATTCATGGTCCCCAGGCAGGCGGTTTTGCCCAGGTCGTGAAGGAGGGCGCCGGTGATAACCAACGGCAGAAACAGGTCAAAACCGGCGTCGGCCAAGGCTTCGCCCATAACGCGGGCCACCTGCATCACCGCGAAGCTGTGCTCCCGAATATTGGGGAGCATGCTGTGTATATCCATTAACTCCAGGCATTCTTTATAAGAAGGAATGGAAATTAAATTCGGTCTCTCCATGATTTATATATGAGTTTTCAGCTATTTTTTAAAAGTGCTGTACGGGACGAAGTGATTTTGGGACTACCGGAGACAGTCAGGCCATGTTGTTTAGCTAAAACGAGAGTTTTCTCGAAGTCTGGAGCGGACACATGTCCCTTGGGTTCCGCAACCAGGCAGGGTGCATCTGGCTTCAACAACTTAGAGACCTCCATAAAGAAGTTCGAAACATCGGGAACCTCATGCACCACAGCAAAGGCCAAAGCAAAGTCGATCTGCCCATAAAAGTCGGCCAGGCCGAGTGAGGTTGGCTCGCATACCCGGGTAACTATCCGTTCCGCAAGTTGTGCCTTTTGGGCGCGATTTTGGAGAGTGTTAAGCATCTTCTCTTGCACATCCGGACAGATAACCTTTCCCTGGGGGCCGACTATTCTGGCGAGAGGGAGAGAGAAGAAGCCCATAGCCGAGCCTATGTCTATGACTGTCATGCCACTGGATACATGAGGAGCCAAGATTTTTTCGGGATTATGAATTAGTCGCCGGAATGGGTTTAATAACCAGTAACCCACCCAATGGGGACACACTCGCTTAGCCATATCTGACTTATACTCGTTGATAAGTTTTTTCTTTCCCCTCCCCCATTATGCCCCTGAAGGGGCGGCAGTGATAACGTTTGGGGTTTAGAGAGGAATAATGCTAAAGGCGGGATGCGCTTCGCTTTCCCGCCCTACGAACTAACTATTTTCCTAACCAAAACCACGGCATACGCGGCCATGCCTTCGCCCCGGCCGGCGAAACCCATGTGTTCGGTGGTGGTGGCCTTGATATTGACTTCGGCCGGTGTCAGGCCCAGGATGGGCGCCAGGTTCGCCTGCATCGCCGGGATATGTGGCGCCAAGCGGGGCCCTTGGGCCACGATGGTGGCATCCATATTAACCGGGGCAAAACCCCGGTCCCGCACCACTTTCATGATCTTCTCCAACAGGATGAGGCTGGAGATGTCTTTATAGGCCGGGTCCTTATCCGGGAAATGGGCGCCCAGATCGCCGGCTCCCACCGCGCCGAGGAGGGCATCGCCGATGGCATGGCTCAACACATCGGCGTCGGAATGGCCCAAGAGCCCCTGAGTATGAGGAATCTCTACTCCCCCCAGGATCAGGGGACGGTCCGCCACCAGGCGGTGGGCGTCATACCCCAGACCGACTCGCACTTTTTTTCCTCCGCCGCAGGGAAAAAATGGCTTCGGCCAGCAGCAGGTCGTCCGGGGTGGTAATTTTCAGGTTAAACGGCGAGCCCTGCACCACCACCACCGGCTGGTGCAGTTCTTCCAATAAGGAGGCCTCATCGGTGCCATAAAAGTTGCGGCTGTAGGCCTCAGTAAAAGCTCGCCACAAGAGGGGGACCTGGAAGGCCTGGGGTGTTTGGATCTGCCAGATGTCCTTGCGCTCCAGGGTATTGTGTACTTTGCCCTCGGCGTTTACTCTTTTTAAGGTGTCCTGGGCCGGCAGCCCCAGGACCGCGCCCCCGTGCCGCCGGGCCGCGTCGATGACCTGGCGGACCTGGTCCTGGGTCACAAAGGGGCGCACGCCGTCGTGCACCAAGACGATCTCCAGTTCGTCCTCGTTTTTCAAGGCCTTGAGGGCATGATAAACGCTGTCTTGGCGTTCTTTACCCCCGGGAACCAGGCGCAGGACCTTTTTAAAGTTAAAAGGCGCAATGACGGTATCCTGGCAGAGATTCAGGTCCTCGGGGTGGACCACTACCGTGACCTGCCGAATCTCGGGCATGGTTTCAAAGATCTTCAAGGTGTGAGCCAGGATGGGTTTTCCGGCCAGGTTGAGATAGGGCTTGGGGATGTGATGCCCCATGCGTTTTCCCACCCCCGCGGCAGCGATGATGGCGGCTATCATGACGGACGTCTCATCAATGGTCCCTGGCAGGAGACCCGACCGGCCCGGCCGGGCAGACGCTGTAAACTGACCTGGGCTACAGGCACGTTGTCTGGCTCCCGGAGAAGTTCCCGGGCCCATTCCTCCAGCCGGAAAAATTCCACCCCTTGTTGGCGGCAGCGGCCTAAGAGACGGTCAAACTCATCCAGGAAGGGACCCCCTTCAAATTCGGCATGGAGGGTGAGGACCTGGGGCAGCCCTTTTTCCAGGCGGGCCAGGACCAGGTTGGTGAAATCCTGAGGGCGGCAACCATGGAACCCTAAGAGCTCATCCAGCGTGGGTAAGGTGGTAGGAATTTCCAATACCTTCGTCACTCTATCCCCGAACGCGGGAAAGTACGGGGCAGTGCCCCGGGTGTCGCTGCCGTAAAGAAAATGCTGGGCCGCCAGGGTGGTGCGGCTGGCCAAACTGCACTGCCAGCCCGGCGCGGCGAAAGAGGAAGCAGGTCTTTTCATAAGGGCTGTATAGGTTTCTTGTGCCTGAGAAATTTCCCGGGCTACTCGCTCAAGTGCGAAATTGATGAGGTGATCGTGCCAGCGCACGTGGTCGTAACCATGCAGGCCTACCTCGTGTCCGGCTGCGGCCAAGCGCGGCAACAGGTGGGGGGCGGCGGCGCCGATTAAGGGCGCAGGCAGCAGAGTGCCGTAGCACATGGTCTTGAAGCCATACAGGGCCGGAGCCCGGGTGCGCCACATTTTTTCCAAAAAGCCTCGCTGCCTGAAGATACGGAAGAGAGCCCGGCCGGAGTTATCGGGACCCAGAGCCAGAAAGAAGCTGGCCCTGACCCCGTGATTTTCCAGCACCTCCATGAGGGCGGGCACCCCTTTACAAAAACCCTCCAGGGTATCCACGTCGACTTTTAAACCCAGGCGCCCGGCCACGTTATCCCCATATCAGCTATCACCGCCAAGCAGATTACCATCTTTGGATGCAAGCGGTCGTCAGTTATCATGATGACTTACGGCTGTCAGTCGAATTACTCTAATCCCTCGACCTTCACGGTGCGAGCTTCCTCCAAGAAGGCGTTCAAGGTGATCTTGACCGACGTGGTGAGGTCGGTCTTAGGCTCCCAGCCCAGCAGCTCCCGGGCCTTGGCGATGGAAGGCTTGCGGCTGGTGATATCTTGGTAGCCTTTGCCGTAGTAGTCTTCGTGGGGGGTTTCCACGATTTCGGAGTAGACCCCATCATTTAAGTGGTCCGGGTGTTCTTTAAAGAGGTCTCGCAGGAGATGCGCCAACTCTTTTACTGACGCTTCATTTTCGGGGTTGCCGATATTGAAGATCTGGCCGTCGGCCGCGCCCCCGATATTTTCGATGATGCGCATCAGGCAGTCGATGCCGTCTTCCACGAACGTGAAGCAGCGCTTTTGATAGCCGCCATCCACCAACTTTATCGGCTCCCGCTGCAATAAGTTGAGAATGAACTGGGTCACCACCCGGGAACTGCCTTCTTTGGCGGCGTACAGGTCGTCCAGCTTGGGTCCGATCCAATTGAAGGGGCGGATCATGGAGAACTGGAGCTTGCCACCCTGGCCGTAGGCCCAGATGACCCGGTCCAGGAGCTGCTTGGAACAGCTATAGATCCAACGCTGCTTATGAATAGGCCCCAAGACCAGGGTGGAGTCGTCTTCGGAAAACTCCGCATCCGGGGACATGCCGTAAACTTCGGAGGTGGACGGGAAGATAATGCGGGTGCCGTACTTGACACACTGGCGCACGATCCGCAGGTTTTCCTCGAAGTCCAGTTCGAAGACCCGCAAGGGTTGCTTGACGTAGGTCATGGGGGTGGCAATGGCCACCAGGGGCAGGACCAGGTCGCACTTCTTGATGTGGTATTCGATCCACTCCTTGTTGATGGCGATGTCGCCTTCCAGGAAATGGAACCGGGGGTGGTCCAGGGACTCGTCCAGTTTATTGGAGTAGAGGTCCATGCCATAAACTTCCCAATCCCGGGTGGTGAGGATGCGTCGGGTGAGGGCATTGCCGATAAAGCCGTTGACGCCTAAAATCAAGATTTTCATGTGATAACCGCTATAGTTTTCTCGTTCCCAAGCTCGGCTGGGGAACGGAGATGGAGTCAAGCTCAGCTTGACCCTCGAAGCAGAGCTTCGAGGTAATTGGGTTCCCAAGTGCAACTTGGGAACCAGTAAAAGCTTAAAAACCTTTTTCCTCTTTTAACCCAATTTTTCCCCCACCAGGTGCTCCCAGGAGGCCAGCACCGGCCCCAAGAATTCCGGTTCGTCCTCCCACTGGGCCTGGGTGATGAGGAAATGCCCTGCTCCCGTAGCTACCAGCAAGCCTTCTCCCGGCACCGCAGCTGTCACCTGGCCAGGCTCGGCCGGTTCCGTAACCGGGGCCGCCATGACTTGACCGGCCCAGATATAGAGCTTCCGGCCCTGAAAACCGGTGAAGGCTCCGGGATAGGGGTGGGTAACAGCCCGCACCAGATTATAGATTTGCAGGGCCGCATGCCGCCAGTCAATGAGGCCGTCCGCGGGGGTGCGGCCGCCGTAATAAGAGGCCTGGCTGTGGTTCTGGGTCAGTCGGGGGGCGGTGCCGGCCCGCAGCGGTGGATAAACTTCCCGCATCAGTTCCTGGGCCGCAGCCGTCATTTTGGCGAACAGGGTCAAGGCCGTATCTTCGAAAGTGATGGGGACATGCTTGAAACCCACGATGTCGCCTTGGTCCGCTTTGGCCTCCATGTAATGGAGCGTCACCCCGGTTTCGCGCTCGCCGTGGATCAGGACCCAGTTCACCGGGCAGCGCCCCCGATAGTGGGGCAATAGGCTGCCGTGAAGGTTCAAGGCCCCCAGGCGAGGCAGGTCCAGCAGGGGTTGTTTCAGCATGTGGCGATAATAGCACGAAAAGAGAAAATCCGGTTGCAAAGCCTGCATGGCGGCCGCGAAAGCCGGATCATTGGGGTTGGCGGGCTGATATACCGGCAAGTAATTTTCAAAGGCGAGCCTGGCAACCGAGGCAAACCAGATATTCTCCCGGGGGTCGTCGGCATGGGTGACCACGGCAACGATCTCATCGCCGAGTTCCCGGCACAGATCGATCAAGGCCTGGAGGCAGACATAGCCGATATTATGGTAACCCATGAAAATTATGCGCATATGGCTTTCAAGGACCTTCACCGCAAATTTGGTTTGATGCCGGGTGCCAGGGATAGCTACGTTATACTCATTGCCAAAAGTCCTTTCCTCCCCCCCTCACCCTAACCCTCTCCCCCCCGTTGGGGGGAGAGGGGATAAGAGGAAAAAATTTTTGAGCTTTTTGCAAAATTACCGGACATTACACAGTCGCAGGTTTTAGCCTCTATGAGCACAGGCTGGAAAGCCTGTGCTACCGGCCCCGGGTTTTTTCGCTCCTCATTATACCGGATTTTGCTACCGGTGAAAGGAAAGAGTTTTCAGACATCCGGTCCTAAGGCTTTCCGGATGATGAAGCGGGGGCGCTGGCGGACCTCCCGGTAAATGCGGCCGACGTATTCGCCGATGAGGGCCAGGCCCAGGGTGTTCAGGCCCACAAAGACAAAGAGGATGGCGAAGAGGGTGAAGACCCCGCCCACCTCCGGCCCCACGAGAATCCGCCGGATGAACAGAAAGGCTCCGAAGAGCAGCCCCAGGAGGGCGATGGCCACCCCCATGAATCCGACTAAATGAATGGGCAAATTGGAAAAGCCGGTCATCAGGTCGAAGTTGAGGCGCAACAGTTTGATAAGGCTGTATTTGGACTGGCCCCGCTCCCGTTCGGCGTGGCCTACGGGAATTTCCGCCACCCGGTGGGAAAACAGATTGGCCAGGGCCGGGATGAAACTGGAAGACTCCTGGCACTGATTGATGCTGTCAATCACCTCCCGGCGATAGGCCCGGAGCATGCAGCCATAATCCCGGAGCTTGACTCCGGTGACCCGGGACATGAGGTAGTTCACCAACTGGGAGGGGAGTTTCCGGAAGAGGGAATCCCGGCGGTTCTCCCGCCAGCCCCCGACGGTGTCGTAGCCTTCTGCCAGTTTGGCCACTAAACGGGGGATTTCTTCCGGGGGATTTTGCAGGTCGGCGTCCAGGGTGACCATCACCTGGCCCCGGGCCGCCTGAAACCCGGCAAAAATGGCTTGGTGTTGCCCAAAATTGCGCTGAAACTGCAAGGCGCGGATGTATTGGGGGTACTGGGCGTTGAGGTCGGTCAAGAGCTCCCAGGAGCGGTCGGTGGAGCCGTCGTCCACGAAGATGATCTCAAAGGCGCTGCCCATTCCGGTAAGGGTGCGGATGAGCCTTTGCCCCAGTTCCCGGAGGTTCTCCTCTTCGTTGTATACGGGGATAACTACGGAGATATCGGGGGCAGGTGAAGGCTCGCTCAAGGGAATAACTTGGTTGGACATGGCATCTACCTACCCCCCCTCACCCTAACCCTCTCCCCCCGCTTGGGGGGAGAGGGGATAAGAGGAGGAAATTTTTGGAAAAAGCCTTAATAAAAAAGTCCACCGGCGGATAAACCGGTGGCCCCAAAGAAACCGCGAAGCAGGCCATAAGCCGAGTTCTGTTCCGGGTTGCCCCGGTGATGATCATTCCTCTATGACCCAGGTTACCCGGGGTCTAAAGCAACCTACCCGGGAGCTTTGGGCGGGCCACCCTCAAACGCTCCCCTATTTGGTCTTGCTCCGGGTGGGGTTTTCCAAGCCGGCAATGTCGCCACTGCCGCTGGTGAGCTCTTACCTCACCTTTTCACCCTTACCGTGGACGTACCACGGCGGTCTGGTCTCTGTGGCACTTTCCCTAGGGTTACCCCCGCTGGGCGTTACCCAGCACCCTGCCCTGTGGAGCTCGGACTTTCCTCCGGCTGCTTAACGCGGCCGGCGATCATCTGGCCTGCTTCGCGGCCCTGTGAGGTTCGGAAAATTTTAAAGTCCCCCTTTACCAAAGAGGGGTTATTGGTGATTCATAACTGGCTAAAATCACCCCTAAATCCCCCTTTTTCAAAGGATGACTTTGAGCGTCGTGTGCAGCTTTAAAACGTTTTCGAATGAGAACTAACTATACTCATTGCTAAAAGTTTTTTCTTATTCCCCCCCTCACCTTAACCCTCTCCCCCCCGCTGGGGGGAGAGGGGAAAAGAGGAAAGAACTTTTGGCAATCTATGTATATTTTACCGCGGCCGGGTCTTTTGGTCAATGGCGCGGTTGGCCAGTTGGTCTGCCAGGGAATTCATTTCCCGGGGTACATGAGAGATGTCAAAGGTCTCAAATTCTTTGCGGGTCCGCTGGGCCGCTTCATATAAAGGCAGGAGGTGCGCAGCTTTTACCCGGTATTGCCCCTTGAGCTGGCGCACGAGAAGCTCGGAATCGGCAAATACCTGGATTTTCTTGACGCCCAGGTTTCGGGCCATTTTCAATCCCAGAATTAAAGCCTGATATTCCGCCACGTTGTTGGTGGTCTGGCCCAGGTATTCGCCGTATTGGCCCTTGATATCGCCTAAAGCGTCGATCAGGACCGCTCCGGCTCCGGCCTGCCCGGGATTGCCCCGGGAGGCGCCGTCGCAGTATAGGCTCCACACGCCTTCTTCAAGGTCGCGGAAGTGGCCGGCCACTTCTGAAAAGAGCTCCTGCAACTGCTCCGGGGAAAGCTGAAATTGCTCCCGCACCTCAGTAAGGTCACGTCCTGCGGCCAGAGCTTGAAAGATGGCAGCCGGCGTGCTCATTAAGCACTCATCCGGCTTCTTGGGCTTCCTCAACTTCTTCGAGCCAATAGAGGATCCGCTGGCAGTGCGGGCACTGCAGGATATCTACCCCCTTTTGCAGGTCGATGAATTGTTGAGGCAGGATGTTCATATGGCAGCCCAGGCAGACGCCTTCTTGAACCGGGGTGATGGCGCTGCCGTTGCGGCGTTGGCGGATGAATTCATAGCGTTTCATGAGGGCTGCGGGCACGCCCTTACGCAGCTTTTTGCGCTTTTCCTCCAGTTCGGTCAACTCTTGCTGCAAGGTTTTCACCAGGGCCGCGACTTTTTGCCGCTGTTCGGCCAGAGTCGCCTCCTGTTCCTCAATCTGCTGGCTGAGTTCGGCGATGAAGCCTTTCTGGGTCTCCATGAGGTCCAGGAGTTCCAGGATGCGGGTCTCCCGTTGGTCCCGCTGGTCTTCTTTAAAGGCGATCTCTTTGAGCATCGCCTTGTATTCAATGTTGCTTTTGATCTCCATCAGGCGCTGGCGGCTGGTTTTGATACCCTCCTCCATTTCCGCCATTTCCAATTCCGTGTCCCGGTGCTGGGCCTTGAGGTCCGCCAATTCCTGGAGCCGAGCGGCGTGGATCGCTTTCACCCCTTCTAAGGCTGCTTCGCCGGCCTTGAGCTCCTCGGGAAGACTCTCCAGCCCCTGGGTGACTTCCATAATCACCTTGTCAATTTCCTGAACATCGATGAGTTTAATTAACTCCGGTAGCAAGATTCAACCTCCGCTTGTGGCAGGATATTTGGGATTATTCCGGTTCGGGCGAGGCGCCGGGCGCTCTCGCCACCGGAATGCGCGGTTCAGTTATGGTTATAGACCGTAGGGTCTCCTCACACAGAGTAACATGGGGGAGGCTGATTAGCCGCCACCATGACTTCAAGCCCAAGATCGGCCTGCCTAAACATCTCCTGGAGCTGTCCGGCCCAGGGTTCCATAAACACCACTTCGCTGGCAAAATGGCCCACTGCCGCGACGGCAAAGCCTTCCTGCAATCCTGGCGGGACCTGATGGTGGCGAACTTCCCCGGTTAGATAGAGCTGGGCGCCCCGGGTCAAGGCGTTCGGCAAAAGCTCACCGCCGCTCCCGCTGCACAATGCCAGCCGCTGCACCAGCTTTGGGGGTTGCCCCCAGACCTGCACGCTTTCCACCCCGAATATGGTTTTCACCAGGCTTATGACTTGGGAAAAAGGCCGCGGTGCGGGCCAGGAACCGATGCGCCCCAAACCTAAAGGCGTGCCGGGATGCCGTACCGGATAGAGGTCGTAAGCCACTTCCTCATAGGGGTGGGTCGCTTTCAGGCGAGACAGAGCCGCGGGGAGCAGGGACTCCGGAGCCAGGATTTCCAGACGGGTCTCTTTAGCCTCGGACAGCACCCCCACCTCGCCCTGAAAGGGGTGAGCGCCTGGCAGGGGAGTATATGAGCCCTGTCCCGGGGAGGCAAAAGAACAGTGGGAATAATTGCCGATAACTCCGAGGCCGGCGTCCCCCAGGGCCTGGCGCACCGGGGCATCAAAGCCCGCGGGGACGAACACCACCAGCTTGTACCAAGGGTCCCGGGTCGTGGGAGTCAGAACCTCCACTCCGGTCAATTCGAGTTTCTGGGCGAGATAGTCGTTGAGGCCGCCGGGGGCAATATCCAGGTTGGTGTGGCACGATACCATGGCCAAGCCGGCCCGGACCAAATCCGTGAGCAAGCGGCCGCCGGGGCGATCTTCCCGCACGTCTTTTAAGGGTTGGTACAGGAGGGGGTGGTGAGTCAGGAGGAGTTGGGCGCCTCTTTGCGCGGCTTCAGCGACAATGGCCGGGGTTACTTCCAGGGCCACCAGGAGGCTTTTAACCTGCTTTCCGGGGTGTCCCACTTCGAGGCCGGTTTTATCGCCGCTCATGGCCCAGGCCGATGGATAGCGACTTTCCAGCAGGTTAAGAATGTCTTGCAGCGTCGCGCTCATAGAACATAAAAAAGGGGTGCGCAGAGTGCACCCCCGGGGTTTAACCCCTGTGAAATCGAGGCGTAATATCGTACACGCAATATCCCGTTACCCCCGGATGCGTGGTGGGCCCACCCGGATTTGAACCAGGGACCGTCCGGTTATGAGCCGGTTGCTCTAACCGCTGAGCTATGGGCCCGTGCATGGCAGTCAAAGGGGGGCATCCCTATGAGTCGGTCACGTGCCCTTGTTTGCCCCCCGTAACGTTATTATAACTCTCCTCCCCGAATGTTCAATAGGTGAACTCAGACGATGGCAAAATCACGTCTCCATAAAACTTTTTAGCCGGGTGCTGCGGGAAGGATGCCGCAGCTTCCGCAGGGCCTTGGCTTCGATCTGGCGGATGCGCTCCCGGGTGACCTCGAAGTCCCGGCCCACTTCTTCGAGCGTGTGATCGGTTTTTTCGCCGATGCCGAAGCGCTTGCGCAGCACCTTCTCTTCCCGGGGAGTGAGGGTGGATAACATCTTGCGGGTCTGGTCCGCCAGGTTGAGGTTGGCCACCGCTTCGATGGGGGTGGAGATTTTCTTATCTTCGATGAAATCACCCAGGTGGCTGTCTTCTTCGTCACCGATGGGGGTTTCCAGGGAAAGAGGTTCCTTGGCGATCTTCAAGACCTTGCGGACCTTTTCCAGGGGAAACTCCATCTTTTCGGCAATCTCTTCCGGGGTGGGCTCCCGGCCGATCTCCTGGACCAGGTACCGGGAGGTGCGGATCAGCTTGTTGATGGTTTCGATCATGTGGACCGGGATGCGGATGGTGCGGGCCTGATCGGCGATGGCCCGGGTGATGGCCTGCCTTATCCACCAGGTGGCGTAGGTGCTGAACTTGTAGCCCCGCTCGTACTCAAATTTTTCCACGGCCTTCATCAGGCCGATATTGCCTTCCTGGATCAGGTCCAGGAACTGCAGCCCCCGGTTGGTGTACTTCTTGGCGATACTGACCACGAGGCGCAGGTTGGCCTCCACCAGTTCCCGTTTGGCCTTTTGGGCCTGGTACTCCCCCTTCTCGGCTTTGACCATAATGGCCAACAGCCGGCCCGCGGGCAGCCCTACCTCGGTTTCTATCCTTCTCAAGCGCCGCCGGGACTGGCTCCAGACTTCCTCCAACTCGGCCAGTCCCTCGGGAATCAGGACCGCAGGTAATGGCTGTCCCGGGGTCTGGCTTTTCAGTTCCCGGCGCAACTGGCGATATTTGGTGGCCGACAGGCCGGCGGCCCCCAAATGTTTCTCCAGCTGGCGCTGACAATCCCGAATGACGTATCCGAAATTGCGCAGCCGCTCGAGAATCCTTTCCAGGTAGTGGCGCTCCAAACGCAGGCTTTTGAAGGTCTCCACCAGGCGCTGCCGTTGGGAGACAATCTTTTGCTCCAGTTGGGAACGGGCTTCATCTCTGGGAGGCAGCGCCGCAATTTCTATTCCCATCTGCCGGATTTTTTCTTCCTGGGAACGAACTTTTTGGATCAATTTTAAAATCCTGGACTTTTGGGTGGTAACATCCAGGGAGGGATCATCTTCACCAAAATCATCGAGAGTATTCTGAGGTGACAGCTTTTCCTCTTCCAGGCGATTCACCAGCCTCATAATCTCTTTCAGGGTAAGGGGCACCTCCAGCAGGGAGTGGAGCACTTCTCTTTCACCTTCTTCAATACGTTTGGCGATGGCCACCTCGCCTTCCCGGGTGAGTAAGGAGACGGTCCCCATTTCCTTGAGGTAGAGGCGCACCGGATCATCAAATTTGGCGGCGGCCTCCGGTTCCAGGCTTAAATCGCCCTCGCCTTCCCGCATGTCCATCTGCGAGGTGATGGCCATGCTGGAAGCCTCAGGAGGAGGGATCTCCAGGTCATCAAAGATCATGATGTCCTTCATCTGCTCATTTAAAAGGCTCTCGGGAGATAGGGAGTCATTCAGGTCATCCACGGTGATCAAGTTGTCATCATCCCCCATAGGCATGATATCCTGAAAGCCGTCCATTCCCATTCCCTTATTCATCCATTCTCTCCTTTTTGTGTGGACCTGCTTTTGAGGTGTTCTATCTGTCGATGAAGCTCCTGTTGCCTGGCTAATAAGGCCGAGAGATCATCGCCCTCTAAGTTCGCGGCGGTCTTCAGTTCCTCCTTGAGCTGGGTCCGGGCTTTTTTCAGCCGCCGGATGTGGAGATCTTGGCGCCAGTCGGCTACCAGAAAATCTCCCGCCGGTCCGCCTGATTCGTCCTCTTCTAAGGTTAGGGCACAGATGTGCTGGCGTTGGATTTCTCCCGGCGCCTGCTGCACCAGGAGGCCGTGATCTAATCTGCCGTGTTCCCGATAACTCGTGATGATCAGTTCCATGAGCACTTTGAGTTCTGGATTTTCGAACTCCAGGCACCACTCAACCAGTTCTTCCACGCCCACGGCTTCCGAGTGGCCCAGAACCCAGCGAATCAAGCCTTTTTCCAGGCTGACTGCGAGGTGGCACCTGGGGTCCAGCCGGGCCGACGAGATGGGGGCCACGGAGGTGAGGCTTCTCTTCAATACGGCTTCGTCCACCCCCAGGCGCTGGCTGGTTTCCTTGAGCCAGAGGTCCCGTTCCAAGGGCTCGGCTATGGCCTGGACGTAAGGGCGCAGTTCCTCCAGGACCCGCACCCGGCCTTGGATATCGGCGCCGTGGGTTTTGATGAGGTCTTCTAAAACATAGGTGAACCACGGTTGAGCCGACTCCCAGGCCTTGCGGAACAGTTCGACTCCATGAGTCCGGGCGTAGTCGTCCGGGTCCAGGCCGCCGGGTAGGGGCAAGGCCCGCACCGCCAGGTTCTCCTGGGCAAACAGCGGCAAGGCTCGCATCATGGCCTTGGCCCCCGCGGCGTCACCGTCATAGACCAGGACCACTTTGTCCGCCAGGGATTTTAGCAGGCGCACCTGCTCCCGGGTTAAGGCGGTGCCCAGGGTGGCCAGGACGTTACTGATGCCCTTAACTTGAAGCGCAATCAGGTCCAGGTAGCCTTCCACCACCAGGGCCACGCCGGTGTGGCGCAGGGCTTCCGCGGCCTGGGGCAGGCCGTAGAGGGTGCGGCCTTTGGAGTAGAGCAGGGACTCCGGCGAGTTGAGGTACTTGGGTTCGCCGTCGCCGATGGTCCGGCCGCCGAAGGCGATGACCCGGCTCTGCCGGTCGAAGATGGGGAAGATGATGCGGTTGCGGAAACGGTCATAATAGCCGCCCCGGTCGCGGGCCGCCAACAGCCCTACTTCCTGGCCCACCTCCAAAGAGATGCCCCGGCCCTGGAAGTGGCGTCGCAGGGAGTCCCAGGACTCGGGAGCGTAACCCAACTGAAAGGCCCGGACGACCTCAGACGTGAGGCCGCGTTTTTTCAGGTAGGCGCGGCCGGGCTGGCCTTCGGAACTGGCGAGCGTGGCGGCATAGAAGGCCGCGGCCGCAGTGTTGGCTTCATACGCGGTGGTGCGCTTTTTGGCCTGTTTGGCGCCCTCCGGCCCCAACTCCTTGAGCGAAATGGGGATGCCGTAGCGCCGGGCCAACTCCTGGGCCGCCTCGGGGAAGCTCAGGCGGTGATACTGCATAATAAAGGAAATAACGTTGCCGCCGGCGCCGCAACCGAAACAGTAGAAGATGCCCTTGTCCGGCGCCACAGTGAAGGACGGCTTGGTCTCGGAATGGAAAGGGCAGAGCCCCAGGAGGTTTCTGCCCTTTTGATCCAGCTTGACATACTGGCCCACTACCTCTTCGATGGAGGCGGCGTCTTTGATCTCCAGGAGCTTGTCTTCGGGGATAAAAGCCATTTAAGGACCAGTTTTCTGTTTTCTGTTTTCTGTTTTCGGTGTTGGCTTCATGTTTCTTTAGCGGTAGGGCGGGCGTCCCCGCCCGCCGCCTTCATTCCCCCTCCCCTTGGTGGGAGGGGGGTAGGGGAGGGGGTAACCGCCTTGCCACCCCCACCCTAACCCTCCCCCATCATGGGGGAGGGAATTTTATCGGTGGCACAGGCTTTCCAGCCTGTGCTATTGGCGGGCGGGACGCCCGCCCTACCGATTGTTCCCCTCGTTCCCAAGTTGTACTTGGGAACGCCATGGTTTTTGCCAAGCTCTGCTCGGCCGGTGCGTAGGACGCACCCTATATTAGTTTCCCTTTTTCCTCTAATCATGCAACTCCACCACCGTCACCCCGGGGTTGGCGTCCGGCTTGATGTCTTTGACCAAAGTGTGGTGCTTCAGGTGGTCCCACAGGGCCCGTTTGAGGCGGCCGGTGCCGACGCCGTGGATGATGTCCACCTTTTCGGTGCCGTGCAGCACCGCCTGGTCGATGAGCCGGTCCACCAGGGGCAGGGCTTCATCCACCCGGAGACCCACCAGATTGAGGCTGGGCATCCAGGCCGGGGGCCGATGGTAGCCCGAGGCGGTGCCGTGGCTTATGGCTTTGGCGGCCGCGCCTCCAACCAGGGTCACTTCTTCCGGGCTGACCCGGAGCTTGACGCTCCGCGCCTGGACCTCCAGGCGGCCATCCCGGGGGTCGACGGACAAAACATTTCCGGTCAGGTTCAAGGCCGGCAAAAAGACCTGCTGGCCGGGCAGGAACCGGGGAACCGCGGCCGGGGCCGGGGCTGGACCGGGCGAGAGGTCGGCCAAAAGCTGGGCCTGGCGCTGGGAAAACTCCTGGCGCAACTTGCCCCAGGGTTCATGACCGGCTTTGAGCCTGCGGACGATGGCCTTAAATTCGCTCTCGGCCGCCTTGATACGGGCCAGGGCCGCCTGCTTGGTTTCATGAGCTAAACGGGTGCGCTCGGCGGCAAGCTCGGTCTGGGCATCTTCTAAGCCGTGCATTTTCCGGGCCAATTCCGCTTCCCGCTGGGCCAGTTCATGCTGCTCATGGGCCAGATGCTGTTGGGCCGCCTCAACCTGGGCGAGCAATCGATAGGCCCGCAGTTCGTCTTGGTTGAGATAGCCTTCGGCCATCTCCAGAATTTCCGGAGATAAGCCCATCTCCCGGGCGAGCTTTAAGGCGTTGGACGCCCCCACCACCCCATAGGCCAGGCGGTAGGTGGGCCGCCGGGTCGCTTCGTTGAACACCACCGCCACATTTTCGAATCCATCGGTCTTTTGGGCAAAACTCTTTAAGATGGGTAAATGAGTCGTGGCCGCGCCGTAGGCTCCCCGCTGATAAAAGGCATGGAGCATGGCCAGGGCCAGGGCGCCGCCTTCGGTGGGGTCGGTGGCCGTACCGAGTTCGTCCAGGAGAATGAGGGCCCGCTCCGGCAGGTCAGTCAGCATGGTCAAGGCCCGCTTCAGGTGGGCCGAAAAGGTGCTCAAGTGCTGGGATAGGTCCTGGGGGTCGCCGATATCGGCGAAGACCGCATTAAAGGGGCAGAACTCGCTGCCCTCGGCCACCGGGATGGGGATGCCGCTTTGGACCATGAGGGTTAAAAGGCCCAGGGTTTTTAAGGCTACGGTCTTGCCGCCGGCGTTGGCGCCGGAGATGATGACGAACCGGCGCTCCGGGGTCAACTGCAGGTCAATGGGAATCACGTCCTGGGTTTCCAGATTTTCCCGTTTATTCCGCACCAGGAGGGGGTGCCGGGCCTGGCGGAAATCCACCCCGGGTTGCGTCCGCCAGATGGGTTCGCGGGCCCGAAACTCCTCGGCAAACCTGGCCTTGGCCTGGATGGCGTCCAGTTCGGCCAAAATGGACAGGGTCAGGCGAATGTCATCCAGATGATTCCGCACCAGGTCGGTGAGCCGCCGCAGCACCGCCTCTTCCTCGCGCTTTTCCCGGTTGTGCAGGAGGTTCAGGGCATTGTTGTGCTCGACGATGGCCAGGGGCTCGAGAAACAGAGTGGCCTTGGTCTGGGACTGGTCGTGGATGATGCCGGGGATGGCGCCTCTGTGGTCGGCCTTGATGGGAATGACATAGCGGCCATGGCGCTGTGAGATAAGCGGGTTCTGGATGGCATCCTGGTATGCCGGTTGAAAAAAGGTCTGTTTGATCTGGCGGTTGACCGCCTCCCGGGTGTCGGAAAGCTCCCGGCGCACCTGGGCCAGACCGGGGCTCGCCTGATCCAAAATAAAATTATGGGGGCTGATGCACGATTGAATGGCTTCGGAAAGCGGTGGCAGATCCTTGAGACTATCGGCCAGGGCGGCCAGGTTCGGGGTCAAATCGCTCCCCAGGGCAACGTAATGCTTGAGTTGCCGGGCCAGGCGCAGGACCTGCACGATGTGGTTAAAGGCTTCGGCGGGCAAGAGACTGCCCCGGACGGTGGCCTTGCTCAGCCAGGTGGTAAGCTGCGGAAAATCGGTAAAAGGGATAGGGCCTTCGCGGTACTGGAGTTCCCGCAATTCGTGGATTTGCTTAAACGGCGCCTGGATGTGGGCCAGATCGGTGTGGGGCGTAAGCGCCCCTAGAAAGTCCCGTCCCGGTTCAGAGACGGCATAAGTCTGAACCACCCGGAGAAGCGCGGGAAACTCCAGGGCGGTCAAAGTTGGCTCTGACATGACACTCCAGGTTTCCGGTTGGGTTTTCTATAAGTCGCCAAGAGTTTTTTCTAGCCCCTTCACCCTAATCCCCCCAGCGGGGGAAGGATACGGGGAAGAAACTTTGGCGAAGGCGAAGGGTCTATGAACCCAGACGCTGCCGTACGATCTCTTGAATCACCTTGCCATCCGCCCGTCCGGTGAGACGGCCCATGGCGCCTTTCATAACTTTGCCAAAATCCTTGGGGCCGCCGGCTCCCAATTCGGCAATGACGCCGGCAACTTCGGCTTCCACTTCGGCCTGGCTCAGTTGCGGCGGCAAAAAAGAAAGGAGGACACTGAGTTCCTCCTCTTCTTTTTTGGCAAGCTCGGGACGACCGGCTTTCGAGTACTCGGCCATGGCCTCCCGACGCTGTTTCACCTGCGTGTTAATGATTGCTTGGAGTTCTGGTTCGGTGAGTTGGCGTCTAGCGTCCAACTCGCGGTAGTGAATAGCACTCTTCAACAGCCGCAAGGTGGACGCAGTCACCGGTTGTTGGTTTTTGATGGCCTCTTTGAAAGCCTGATCCAGCCGCTGATATAGAGAGATCATGAACCCTCAATTTTTCGCAGCTTCTTCAAAGCCCGTTTCTTGGCCGCCAAAATTTTCTTTTTTCGCTTGATACTGGGCTTTTCGTAATGCTCCCGTTTGCGAATCTCAGAGAGAATCCCGGCCTTTTCGCATTGCTTCTTAAATCGCTTTAAGGCGACCTCGAAAGGTTCGTTGGGTTTTACCCTGACGCCGGGCATCCATTTCGCCTCCTCCCATTGTCAGATGCACTTATCGTCCTGTCCTCCAGGTGGTTCAGTTACGTTTACGCAGAAGATTGGCAGGTTGATATAGTGATCGTCTAAAAACATTTATTCTTTATCATCTGTGCAGAAACTGTCAAGGGGTTTTGTGACAAAACTGCAGATTACTCTGTAAGTTTCCAACGCCCAGAAAAAAAATTTTGTCTATAATTTTCTGCAGTAGCGTATCATAGGGGCAGTGGGAAATGCATCAGCGAAGGAGAGGTATGCTGCGCTTAAACATGAGATGGCTGGGGGTGCTGACCGTCTGGATGGTGCTGGCGGCCGGCTGCGTCACCGTCAAGGTGAGCCTGTTTGAAGAGCCGGCCCCATTGAAGGAGAAAACCATCTCGGGCTATGGCGGGGACAAGATCCTGCTCATGGACGTCTCAGGCGTCGTCCTGGAAGGACCCCACCGCATTTTAGGGTTGACCAGCGGGGTGACTTCGCCCAGCCGGGTCAAGGAAGAGCTGGAAAAGGCCGCTAAAGATGACCGAGTCAAGGCGGTGGTCCTGAAGATCAATTCCCCGGGGGGCACCGTGAGCGCCGCGGATGTCATTCTCCATGAGCTCAAGGCTTTCAAGGCCAAAAGAGGGGTGCCCGTGGTGGTTTGTCTCCAGGGTCTGGCAGCCTCCGGGGGGTACTACGTGGCCCAGGCGGGGGATACCATCATTGCTTATCCAACCTGTATCACCGGTTCCATCGGGGTCATAGCCATGAAGTTCAATCTTCAGGAGTTAATGAACAAGGTTGGCGTAGGCGAAGATGTGGTCAAGAGCGGCAAATGGAAAGATTTCTGGTCGCCGTTTAGGTCCGCCACTCCGCAGGAGAAGGAGATGATGCAGCATATCATCGATGATTTCTACCGGGAATTCGTGAACGTGGTGGCCCAGGGCCGGAAGCTGAGTCTCAAGCAAGCCCTGGCGGTGGCTGATGGCCGGATTTTTACGGCCTCAGAGGCCCGGGATCTGGGATTGGTGGATCAGTTGGGTTACCTGGATGACGCCATCGAGTTGGCCCGGGCCAAAGCGGGTCTGGAAACCGGCGCGAAAGTTATCATATATCACCGCCCGGGGAGTTATAAGCCGACGATCTACTCCTTATTGCCTGATCTGGATATGGTGGGGCCTCAGTTCTTATACCTGTGGTGGGGTGGGGGTACCTGAGTTTAGGGAGAGTTGCATGAAATTAATTTCTTAAGGTCTGCGCTCCGCGGCCGATAAGGATAATAAGAGGGGAGGGCGGGTGCAAGGGAAGGGGATGTCAGGAGAGACCCCGAAGGCTGATGTGACCTGGCCTTACTTTCCTTGGTAAAGAAATTAGATTATATTTTAAGTTGTTCTTCCCCAATGGGGAAGGCGGGCATGCGATGAAAAACTTTGAGGTTAGCGAAGTTAGCCTGTCTATAAGGCGGTGCTGTGCTAAAAAGTTGAAGATATGAACGGACTTCATGGTTGATGCGCCCATAATACAATGACCAAACGGAAAAAAAAGCAGCCCGGCAGCAAGGCGCCGCCGGCTACCCATAACGGGACGGGCAAGGGTCCGTCGCACGGCCAGGTTGCTAAAAATGCCGTTCTGACAGGGAATGCCAAGTTTATGGAGCTGGTTCACCAAGTTATTTCTGAAGCCCCGGAGATCAGGCCAGAGAAAGTTGGTCCGCTGCAGGAGGCTATTGACCAAGGCACCTACGGCATCGATGTCCGGAAACTCGCCAATATTCTTATTACCAAAATGTTCCTGGACCATTGATCTCTTAAGATTCAGACCACAGTGTCTTTCTTTCCGCTCGCGCCCGCGGCCATCTCTTCTGCCGGGATGGCACGCCAGCAAGAATTCTCCTCACTTCATGGCGCGGCTAACTTTGAGTAAGCCTAAGTACGCGTTGGAGCAGCATGGCTGCGGCCTCTTCCACTTCCGCCAGGGTCGTTGGGAGGCCGACGCTGAAACGCACTGCCCCTAAAGCGACTGAGGCCGGCAGGCCCATGGCCGCCAGTACCGGGGAGATGGCAACTTGTCCGGCGTGGCAGGCTGAGCCCAGGGAGGCGGCTACCTGAGGCAGACCTCCCATGAGGTCGCAACCGGCCAGCCGCGGAAAAGAAACGTTGAGGGTGTTGGGGAGGCGTTCCACCTCCGGACCGTTGAGGATGAGGCCGGGGACGCCATTGCGCAGCAGCTCGTGGAGCCGGTCCCGCAGGCCGCGCAAGTGAGCCGGGGCGACAGGTAGACGCTCCCGGGCCAGGCGGCAGGCTTCCCCCAGAGCCACGATATATGGCACATTTTCGGTGCCGGCGCGGCGGCCCCCTTCCTGGGAAGCCCCATGGAGCAGGGGGGTAAAGCCGACTCCGGGCCGCACGTATAAGGCCCCGATGCCTTTGGGGGCATAAAACTTATGACCCGCCACCGTGAGGAAATCCACCCGCAAGACGTCCACGTCCACGGGAACCTTGCATATGCTCTGGGCCGCGTCGGTGTGGAAGAGAACCCCTGCCTCCCGGGCCAAGGCGCCGATCTCCCGGATGGGCTGGATGGTTCCGGTCTCGTTGTTGGCATGCATCACGCTGATCAGGATGGTATCGGGCCTCAAAGCTCGGCGCACCTCGCCGGGGTCCACCAGGCCGGTACCGTCTACGGGCAGGATAGTCACGTCAAACCCCTGGGACTTTAAAAACCGGCAAGGGGCCAGCACCGCCGGGTGCTCCGTGGCCGCAGTGATGATATGGCCGCGGCCGTGACTATGCGCCACGCCCTTAAGCACCGTATTGTTGGCTTCGGTGGCGCCGCTGGTGAAGACGATAGCATCGGGGGCGCACCCCAGCAGCGCGGCCACTTCCTCGCGGGCGCGGCGCACGGCCTCCCGGGTTCTGAGGCCCAAGGGATAGTCACAACTGGGATTGCCGAATTCCGCGGTCAGAAAGGGCTCCATGGCCCGGAAGACCTCCGGAGCCACGGGGGTGGTGGCATTGTAATCCAGGTAGATCATGGCGATTTAAGACCTAAAAATGAGGTATAAGATTTTGCGAAAAAAGTCTCCATTGAGCCTTTTGCAAATCGCCGGACATTATGTAATCGCGGGATTTAGCCTGAGTCAACACCGCTTTCAAGTCTGTGCTACCGGAGAAAATCATAAGGCTTCGACCCACCGGCAATTTTTGCAAGAGGCTCCATTGAAATCACGAGATCGCCAGAACCTGCTTGAGAGCCTTGCTGATACTCTCTAAATCTTCTTTGGACATTTCCTCAATCCAGGCGGACAGGCGGGTTTTATCTATCGCCCTGATCTGATCGCACACCGCCCGCACCTCTTGGCCCATGCATCGGACTCTTACAGTAATGGGCGGCTTCGCCTCTCCGGCGCTGCTTAGGGGCATAACCAGGACCGTTCTCCGGGCTTGGTTGAGTGGGGACGCACCCACCAGAACGCAGGGGCGACCTTTCTTGATCTCCGCTCCCTGAGTGGGGTCCAGATTTACCCAATAAATGTTACCACGTTTCAGTTTCGATTCCATCACCAACGGTCACGTCCCAGTCAGCCACCTCGGCCTGGAGTTGCTCATCCTGTTCCACAGCCAGGGCGCATTCATAGAGTTCCCGTTCCCGCCGACGGACCTCTTCTTCCAGCAGATCAGCCACTACCTTGCTCCGTTGGCGAGGCGGAATCACGGCCTGCATCCTGGCAAATAAGTCATCTGATAATGAAACCAAGACCTTCACAGTACTTTCTCCCAATCAATTTAGATATAATATATCCGATATCTTAATTTTTCTCAAGCTCAATGGATAAAAGCAGCAATTTTATCTGATTTTCAAATCAGCCAATCTTCTTCTGAAGCCACCTTCCCCTTGACAGACTCCTGATAGGCGCTAAGATTAGGCAAGGGTTCAAAGTACCTAATTTTCACCATCATGAGCCGATCTTTATCTCCCACACTTTACCGCATGGGTCGTTGGTTCTGCCACCAGACCATAGGGAGGTATTTCTCCCTGCGGATAAGCGGCCTTGAGCACCTACCCACGCAGGGTCCCGCGATTATTTGCCCCAAGCACCAGCGCTGGGAGGACATCCCTATTATCGGCATGGCGTTGCCCCCCCCGCTGCACTATATTGCCAAGGTGGAACTGTTCCAGCAGCCGGTCGTGCGGGAGTTATTGGGGGCCTGGGGGGGCGTGCCGGTGGACCGGAAAAATCCCCGAGCCACTCTGTCGTCCTTCAAGCGGCTCCTGCCGCTCCTGGTCAACCGGGCCTTCATCGTGTTGTTCCCCGAGGGCACCTATTTTGTGGGCCGGGTTGGACCCGGCAAGCACCGGCTGATTCAACTGCTCCTCAAGTTGCAGGGCCAGGAGGGCTTAAAGTGCCTGCCTTTTGTGCCTGTGGGGGTAAACTATGAGCCCCGGCCGCATGGCTATATTGTGCACGTACAATTAGGGCCGCCGCTGATAGCCCCCGGTCCCCGCCAGGCCCCCGCTTTGACCAAAGTTCTCATGTCTCATATCGCCCGGCTATCAGGCTTCTAATTTCCCAGCGCTGTCAGCAAATCTTCCCAAGAAAATCTCGCCAGAAGAGTGATTTTCCCAAAAACCGCCTTATTTTGTTAAGAGGTGCGGGAGTCACGTCAATCCATACGCATGCCCCAAGATGGCTCAAAAAATGGTGCGCAGGGCGCACCCTGCATGAGGTGAGGCCATGAGGACAGGTTGGCAATTTATGTCGTGGAGATGGTGGGTGGTCCATTTTCTGGGCTTTGCTTTGATCTATTCCGCAGGGCGTCTGACCGCCACGTTTCTGAAAGGGTGATCATGAACCGCTGGCTGCCTTATGTGCTGTTTCCCAGGCCCGGTTGGTATATCCTGCATGCGATCATTATCACCCTGGTATTCTGCCTGGGCTATGTCGTGAAATTTTAAGGTGAGCCCATGACAACCCAACGCCGACAACTTTGGGTGGCTCTGGTGGCCCTGGCCATGGGCGCCGCCATGCTCCATTTCCGGGTTCATCCCCCGGATAACCTGACGCACTTGTGGCCCAACCTCTTTTCCGTCATCGACCTGGTCCTGGTGAGCGCCTTGTTCCTGTTCCGGGGCACTGCCCTGGTGGGTCTGTTGCTTAACAGTTTTATGGCCTACCTGGGGATTATCATGATGGCGGATTTTTCCCTCAGCGCCACCCTGGCGGGCCAGGTAAACGTTATGCCGGGCCAGAACTTTTTTGGCTGGCTGCTCCTTACCACCTTTCCGGATATTATGATCCTCCTGGCCGACTTTCTCATCGGTCTGGCCCTTTACCGGGCTATTTTGGCAGAGAAAAGAGGTTAATTTTGGGGGAGGGGCAGAGTGGGGATGAAATAGCTGACATCCTTCCCCCTCCCACCAACCCCCTCCCACCAGGGGAGGGGGAGCTTGGGATTCTCTATTGTTGAAAGATAGTTCGGAACGCCGCACCGCCACTTCTCCTAGAGTTCCTTATAGTTTTCCTCCTGCTTGCAGGGCGTTTTTCAGGGCCAGGGCCTTTTCCGCCACCGACATGGGGTTGGTTCCCAGGATGCGAATCATGGGTTCCTTGCCCCAGTCGCCCTTATCAAAGATCAGGTCGGGCGGGGGGGTATCGGGCTTGAGGACCGAAGCCACGCCCCAGGCCAGGGTGCTGCCTTCCCGGGCCTTGACCTCCGGGGGCTCGGTGCTGCGGTCGAAGGCGGCCACTTTCAGGTGGAGCAGCGGGGCCAGGTCTTCGATGCCATCGAAAAATTTTACGTTCATGGCGCACCTGAGTTCAGGGTGGGTGGTCATAGCGGTGAGGATGATCGCGGCGATATGGCGGGAGGCGCCGAAGGCCGGAGGCGCAGGGATAAACAGACCCTGGGGGCTTTTCAGGATGCGTCCCGGAAACGCGGCTACGTCGTTGGGTCCCTCCGGGTAAGGGGTGGCATAGGCCAGGTTGGACATGACTTCCGGGATGAGCGGACTCAAGTCTTCGGCCGAAAGGCGCGCCGCGGCGGTTTGCAAAGCTTCCAGAACTTGCCAGCGAGCCAGTTCCCGGGCGAAGGGAGCATAGGGGTTAACCGGGCCATTGCCCCGGCCCAGGGGCAGGCCATACTTGAGGGCCTGGACCGTGAGGGTTCGGGCCTGGTTCACGGTTTCGGGCAGGGACAGCCCCTGGGCCAGGTTTGCGGCGCAGGCGGAGGCCAGCAGGCAGCCGGAGCCGTGGTTATGCGGTGCGGTAAGGCGTATCCCGGGCAGGTGATAGGTGTTTTCTCCGTCGGTGAGCACGTCCACCGGGTCCCCCGGCAGGTGCCCGCCCTTGGCCAGGACCCAGCGGGGTCCTAAAGCCTGAAGCCGGCAGGCTGCTTCGGTCAGGTCTTCGGGGGTTTGGATCTCGATTCCGGTTAAGCGGGCGGCTTCCGGGGCATTGGGCGTGAGGAGATAAGTCAGGGGAAACAGCTCTCTTTTCAGAACATCGATGCCGGCTTCATCCAGCAGCGGGAAGCCGCCGCCTGCGGCCAGCACCGGGTCCAGCACCAAGGGAGACGTGTCCAGGCTCTTAATGCGATCAGCAACCAGGCGCACAATATCGGGGCTGGCCAACATCCCCGCCTTGATGGCATCAATGGGAAAATCGCTGATGACTGCGTCCAATTGGGCCGCCACCACCTCTTTAGCCACCGGATGGACAGCCTGGACCCCCTGGCTGTTCTGGATGGTCAGGGCCGTGACCACCGTGAGGCCGTAAGCCCCCATGAGGGTGGTCACCTTCAAATCCTGTTGCAGACCGGCGCCGGCGCCCGGGTCGGAGCCAGCAATGATCAAGACGGTTTTCATGGGCTTTGCCAATTTCCTTTTAAATCATGGGCCCGCGGCCCATCCGCAAATAATGAAAGGTATTGGTGGCACAGGCTTTCCAGCCTGTGAAGGACACCCGAGCGCGGGTATCTTACACTTATTTATATACCTTTTTTCAAATGAGGACTTACTTTGACTCACCCGCATTCATGTTTAGCCGGCATCACCACAGGCTGGAAAGCCTGTGCTACCGTTTTATAATTTCCGGCCACAAGCCAAGCAGCGCCGGGCTTCGGCCACCAGTTCCCGGCGGTAGTCTATGGTGAGATAGAGGTTCCGGGCGATGCGCAGTTCCGCCAGGGCCATGTAAAAAGGGTTCAGGTTATAGAGGCGGTCGGCCAGGGCGGGGGCGAAGTCGGCGGCTGCCAGATAAGCCCGGAAGAAATGTCCGATGGCTGCTTCGGCCCCGCCCCAGTTCTGGAGGCGCCAGCCCCAGGCGTGCTTGAGTTCGCCAGCTACCCAGGACAGGTCCCAGAGACGGTCGCCGACCCTGAGCTTCTCCAGGTCCAGGGCTAGTGCCCGGCCATCCGGGAAGAGGAAGTTGGTGGGGGTGGCGTCGCCGTGCACCAGCACCTGTCCGTCGGCAAAATCCCGGAAGCGGACTTCCCAAAGAGCGCGTTCATAGATCAGGGCCTGCCAGTCTTCGCGGCTCAACAGCCCGGCTGCCTGCAATTGCCCCATCACCTTATCCAGGTAGGCCAGGGCGGGGGCTGGCTCGACCGGCAGCGACGGGACCGGCCGGGAGTGAAACATGGCCAGCAGGTGAGCCAGTTTTTCCAAGCCCCGCTTAAGGGGCGCGGGGTCCCCGTGGAGACACGCCTGGCGGATGAGATTATCCAGGTCCGGGCCGGGAACCGCTTCCAACAGGAGCCCCAAGGACCCCTGCGGCCAGCGGCCCAAGAGTCGGGGAACCAGGCCCTGGCCCTGGGTGAGACCCAGGTCCGGGAGTCGCAGGTAGTTGTTGTATTCCTGGATCAGACTGAGGTCAGCGGAGAGTTGCGGCGGATAAGCGGAAAAGAATTTTCCCACCACAGCATTCCCTTCAGGCAGGGTGAAACGTAAGACCTGGCGGGAGGAGGGCAGAGATTCCACATAAACCTCTCCGGCCAGGGACCCTGAAATTCCGTCGTTTTCGAGCAGTTGCCGGAGGGCCTGGGCCAGGGGATTGGATGCGGGCAACGGTTTCATGGCGTTTTCCGGCATGGCGACCTTAAAAAAATCCCCCTAATCTAAATCCCCCTTTTACAAAGGGGGACTTAAAACAGCTTGTGGTGAAACCCGGTAAAATAATTGCCGCATAACTTATGAAGCATGGCGGGCGGGGAGGCCCGCCCCACCACCAAACCTGCCCCACCAACAGAGAGGGGGCAGTGGTAGCAAGCCTGTTTATTTACTCTCGCCAGAAATATTTTCTTGTTCACCCCTCACCCTGACCCTGTCCCCCCAAGCGGCGGGGGGAATAAAGGTTGCCGGGCTGCTTCAAGCGCACAGCCCAAGGCGCCGTTGAATTGGGGGAAGGGCGGCACGATCACCTGAAAGTCGCTCAGGTCCTGAAGCAGCCGGACCATGGCGCGGTTTTTGGCCACGCCTCCCACGAAGACGAGGGTTTCGCAGCGGTAGCGGCGCAGCATGGCCAGGGCCCGGCGGGCTACCGAGGCGTTGACCCCCGCGGCGATGCGCGCGGGTTCCACTCCTTCCAGGAGGTGGCCCACCAATTCGGTTTCCCCGAAGATGGCGCAGGTTTGGGAAACGTCTACCGGGTCCTGCCAGTACCCCGCAAATTCCGCCAGGGGCATCTTGAGAAAACGGGCCATGTTTTCCAGATAGCGACCGGTGCCCGCGGCGCAGCGGTCGTTGGTGAGAAAATCGAACACCCGGCCTTCCCGGATATAGAGAACCTTAGTGTCCTGACCTCCGATCTCCAGGAGGATAAAATGGTCCAGGCCCGTGACAAATCTGGCCCCCAGGAAATGGGCGCGAATTTCGGTGATGGTGGAAAAATGGGCTTTCAGGAGATTTTTGCCGTAGCCCGTGGCGACCAGGGCCTCAGGCTTAGGCAGCCCCAGGCGCTCCCAGTCGATGGCGAGCTGGCCATTATCCCGCACCAGATAATCCTGATAAAAAGTGATGCTGTCCCAGCGACGCCTGCCCAGGCCCCGTGGCCCCCGAGGATAGACCAGCTTCACCGAGCGGCTGCCGAAGTCCAGGCCGTAGGCGAGTTGTTTGAGGGGGAGATCGGGGGACCCAGACGGGGTGTCTGTGCCACTGTCCCTAGCCCCCAAAATCTCACGGCCGCAGGACATCGACGAAGGCCTCCAGGCGCATGCGGGTGCGGGAATCGAGGGGGGTGGGGCGGTCGCCCTCGATGGTCAGGATGGGGATGTTCAGGTTATCCCTGATGGTCTGGTCGAACATCTGGCGGAAGCAAAAGCTTTGGGTGTAGTGCACCAGGCCGTCCAGGCGGCGGGTGGCCACGGCCTCCTTGAGGTCGGCCAGACGGCCCCAGATGTCGTAAGGGTAGGTATAGCGCAGATATTGCTCCACCAAGTCGGCGCTTTCATAGGGCATGGAAAATTGCCGGGGAAATTCATGGAAGACCACCGCAGCGCCCAGTTCCTCCAGGTAATCCCAAAGGTCGGTGAAGATGGGGGGGATGCCGGCAAAGCCCAGGCGGACCCTGCCGTTGGCGGGGGGCCGCAGTTCGGCCTCTTTAAGAAAAATCGCCAGGTCATGTTCGTAGGCGGCAAGGTTTGAGGCAAAATCAGAGGAGGAGATCAGCCACAGAAAATTCTCCCGGCCGGTTACCTGGCCGGTGTCCCAGGTGAGGCGGTCCAGGCGGCGCAGTTGTTGGCGCACGGGGATGAGGCGCGTCTGCACCCGGGCTACGGCATCGGGAGCGGCGCCTAAGTACGCCATTAAGCCATTGATTTCCCGGGTCAGTTGTTCCCGGTCTCGGGGATAGGGGTATTTGAAGTGGATAACCTCGACGCCTTCGGATTCAATAATTTCCCCCAGGGCCTGGGTGTTGGAGCAGTCTCCCTGACAGGCGGCGATGACCGCGGCAATCTCGGGGTGATTCTTAAGTGCGGCGTAGATGCCCTTGATCCAGGCGCAGAGGGTGCGAGGGAAGCCCGCACCTTCGGCCTGGGACACCTGGGCCAGGGCGTCAGGAGAAGCAATAAACAAATTGTTCAGGTCCACCGGGGTGAGGTTTGCGGCCAAGACCACCTCTACGGGGATGGTGGTGGTCAGGCCGATTCTGGCGCCGGGGAGAAAAGGTGTGGCTTTACGCATTATTTTACGTTCACAATCAGTTGTAATAAACCCTCTTTATTATGGATGGCAGGCACGGAGGCCTGCCCCACTGCACGAAGGCTCGCCCCACCGTGAGATGGTTTCAGGTGAAGGCGAACATGGTATTACACTTATCTGTTAAGGCACTTCGCCTTCCTGAAATTGAATTTCCTGCAAACCCTCGGTTTCAGAGAGGATCTGAATCAGGTTCTCGAGCTCGATGGTATCCTTGCTTCGCAGACGGAACTGGTAAGTTATCAGGTTATTGGGGGGCTCCAGCTTGAAGTTGATAGACTGGACAACGGTATGATGACTTTTGAGGATTTCTTTGATCCGGTCCAGGGGGTCCGCCACCCTATAATATTTCAAGATCAGCATGGTGTACAGATCGTGGGCGAAGATGGGTTTAATGAGGCGCAGAGCGTACAAAATGATCAGGCTGACCGCGGTGGCGAAGATGGCCGGGATGAGATACCCGGCGCCGATGGCCAGTCCGAGACCGGTGGCCAGCCAGAGGCCCGCGGCAGTGGTCAGGCCCCGGACTGAACCCTTGCCGGTGATAATGGCGCCGGCCCCCAGGAAACCCATGCTGGCGATGGCATAGGAAGCGATGCGGCCCGGGTCCAGGCGGACCACCGAACCGACGGACTCCAGGTGGCGGTAGAGTTCCTCCATGTGGAGGGACAGCATCATCATGAGGCAGGCGCCCACGGAAACCAGGATGAAGGTGCGGAGCCCCGCGGCCTGGCCATGGGTCTCCCGTTCAAAGCCGATGGCCGCGCCCACCCCTGCTGCGATCACCAGTCTGGCCAACTCCCAGGCAAAAAATTGGATGTCCCACATACGGTACTCCTTTACGTGTGGCTGGCTTTATCCAGGCGAGGGGCAAGACGGCCTGAATAGGAAAAACGAACAAGCACGGGAAGGGCAGGGCTAAAGGCAGCGTCATTCAGGTAAAGCTCCGGCTGCAGCAACGAGCGCATCCGGGAAAGAGCCGGCGGGAAATGATCTGCCGGAAACGGCGCATTTGAGGGCCGTTCCAGATTTCCGCAAACGGTTGGGAAGCGATGTTGCCGGAGGTAAGGTGCAGGCACGGCGAGACGGTGCCGTCTGGCAGGATGCGACAGCCCTTCCACGGGGCGATACACTCCTGAGGGAAGGGATGGGCCAGGTCCAGGTAGTAGGGGTCCAAGAGATTGGACGGCAGGTTCGGCAAAAAGACCTGCTTCACGCGGCCTTGGGCCAGGCGCCGGATATCTGCGAGTTTGTCCACCAAGAGCGGCAAGTCGGCCGGGGTGATTTCGCTTTCGTAGTATTCGCCTTCGGGGATGGAGGGCGGGGCCAGGTTAAGCCCCTGTTCGGCAGCAAACGCTGGGGAGAGCGCCCGGTTATGGCGCTGAACGTTGGCGGCGGAATTGAAGATGGTATGCTGAATCTGGAGAATATCCACGCCCAACTCCTGGGCCAGGGGCACCAATTGATCCAGGGTGGCAAGGGACGCCTTGGAAATGACGCAGTTGATGGAGATGATAGGGCCGGGGCGGCGAGCCTGCTTCCGGGCGGCCACTAAAGCCCGCAGACCCGCGGTGGTTTTGCGGAAGGCGTCCTTTTGCCCCCTGACGGCGTCATGGACCTCTTGGGGACCATCCATGGAGACTGTCACCGCTTCAACCCCGAGGCTGACCAGGTCGTCGGCTATCCGGTCCAGCAGGGTGCCGTTGGTCTGGAGATGCACCATAAAGCCGCGCTGTTTGGCGGCTTTAATGAACTCGGGAAAATGGGGGTACAGGGTGGGTTCGCCGCCGGTGATGTAGAGCTGGGGCCTAAAAGAGGCCACCTGATCCAGGAGGTTGATCCAGGCGGCAAGGGGCAGCTCCCGGCGAGGGTCATACCAGTTTAAGCCTGTGGGGCCGGAGACGTGGCGGTGCTGCTCGCACATGACGCACTTGAGGTTGCAGCGCCGGGTCAGGTTGAGGTTGAGGGTCACCGGCGGGCCGCTGAACCCAGGCCGGAAGCGGCGATCGTAGGCGATGCCAAACTTTTTGCGATATTCCTCGCGCAGCAGGGTGTGGGCCATGCGGGGGTTCTGTAACAAGAGCCGCAAGCCTCGGGCGGTCAGGGAGGATTTGGGGGATGCTGTGACGGCATCTGGGCTCTGGGGCTTTTTATCGTCAGGCATGGTTTTTTATCCTGCTTACCGGCGGTGGCCGAAGATGGCGGTGCCTACCCGGACCAGGGTGGCCCCTTCCTCCACGGCTACCGCGTAGTCGCCGGACATGCCCATGGAGAGTTCCGGCAGGGGCAGGCCGGTCAGGTCCCGCAGCCGTTCCCGCAGTTCCCGCAGGGCCTTAAAGAAGGGGCGCGCCACTTCGGGATCGGCGAACCAGGGCGGCATGGTCATGAGGCCCATAACCCGCAGATGGGGCAGTTGGGCCACATCTTTCAGCAAATCCGCGGCGGCTTCGGGGGCCACCCCGGACTTGGTGTCTTCGCCGGCCTGATTGACCTGGATGAGGATGTCCTGGACTTTGTTTAAAGGGGCCGCAGCGGCAGAAAGGGCGCGGGCCAGCTTGAGACGGTCCACCGCGTGGATCAGGTCGAAGAGTTCGGCGGCTTGTTTGGCCTTGTTGGTTTGTAGATGGCCCACCAGGTGCCAACTCACCTGTCGCCCCAGAGCGGTGATTTTGTCTTTGGCTTCCTGGAGATAGTTTTCCCCAAAAATATCCTGGCCCGCGGCCATGGCTGCCCTGACGCGCTCTGCATCCACGGTCTTGCTCACGGCCACCAGGCGCACTCCAGCAGGGTCGCGGCCGACTTTCCGGCAGGCCGCGGCGATGGTGGTGCGAACTTCTTCAAGGTTTTGGGCGATGTGGGTCATATTTTTTAAGGAGAAAGCTATCTAAGCAAGGATGGGACACCAGCCCTTATTGTCCGATTAGGGCACAGGCTGGAAAGCCTGTGCTACCGCGGGTAGCGGGCACAGAGGCCCGCCCCACCGACTCTATTATTTCCCTAAAATCTTTTCTTCCTGCAACCCGAAGACTGCCAGGGTGTTGGCCCAGGTGTGGGCTGCGACTTCCTCCAGGGTCAGGCCCCGGGTATCAGCCAGTTGCTGGGCCGTGACCACCACGTAGGCCGGTTCATTGCGCTTCCCGCGCCAGGGTTGGGGCGGCAGATAGGGGCAGTCGGTCTCGACCAAAATCCGGTCCAGGGGTGCGTGTTTGGCCACCTCCCGCAAGGGACCGGCCTTGGGATACGTCAGGGTCCCGGAAAACGACAGGTAAAAACCCAGATCCAGGAAGGCGTGGGCTTCGTCGAGACTGCCGCCGAAGCAGTGCATGACGCCTCCGGCCAGGCGGCCCCGGTATTCGCGCAGGATCGACAGGGTCACGGGGGTGGCCTCCCGGGTGTGAATCACCACGGGCTTGTTATGGGCGAGGGCGAATTCCAGTTGGCGGCGGAACCAGTATTGCTGGACCTCTTCCGGAGAGCGGCGCCGGAAGAAATCCAGCCCGATCTCCCCGATGGCCACCACCTGAGGATCGGTCGCGAAGGCGTCCAGGGCTTCCAGGTCCGCTTCGGTCATGGCGCCGGCGCCGTGGGGATGGACCCCGATGATGGCAACGATTCCGGGAGTTTTTCTCGCGGTTGTGATAACCTGGGGGGCGTCAGACAAGCCGGTGGCGACGTTGATCACTAGGTCCACACCATTCTCCCGGGCCCGGTCCAGGACCGCGGCCTGGTCGGGGAAGTGATCTTCCAGATCCAGATGAGCGTGAGAGTCAGCCAGGCGAATAGGCATAATATATCGAATCTAAAGAGATTTTACGCTATTAGAATCTTCAAGACAACCCCCCGAAATGGCCGGCACGGAAATTGAGGAAGGTCAAATCCGGGGCTAAACGAAAGACAAATCCCCCCAAACCCCCCTTTTTTAAAGGGGGGCTTTTGGGATGGTCCTCTTTTTGGCAAGGGCTATAACATAAATTTATGGCGCGCGGCTAGATTTTCAAGCTTATGGACAATTTCCCTTTGCATGGTAAAATATACGAAATTTCGCCGGGCTGCAAGGAGAGGCGTTGACCGCCAGGGTTTTTGCTCTTGTTGTGGTAGGTTGGTTGTGGGTGGTGGCAGTCCTGCCGGCAGGGGCGGCGGGTCTAACGCACACTCCTCTCATATGGCGGACCATCGGCCGGGGGCTAACCTTTACCCAGGTGCAGGTCCTGGGGGATGGCGAGGTGGTGACCGAGCTGGCGGTGGTGAAGATTGATCCCGCCTCCAATGCCTTCCGGGTTTTTTACGGGAAACCTCAGGCCATTACCGCCTGGCAGGGGCAACTTCAGGCCCCCATCGTATTCAACGGCAGTTATTATAAGAGCGATGGCAAGCCCTGTGGCCTGGTGATTTCGGACGGCAAACCCCTCGGCCCCACGCGGAACCGGGAGATGCGGGGGATGTTCGTGGCGGAACCCAAGGGCATGTCACCCGACCTGCCCCGGGCCACCATCCTGGACCTCCTCACCACTCCCGTTGACCCGAAAAAATTACCCTGGACTCAAGGTGTACAATCTTTCCCGTTATTGCTGGACTATAAGGGCAAGATCAGGATAAAAGATAGCGAGAAAAAGGCTAACCGCACAGTGATTGCCACGGACCGCAACGGCAATATCCTGGTGTTCAACACCTCCAATAGATTTTTTTCCTTGCATCAGTTTGCCGAGTTCCTCAAAGGCAGCGAGTTCAACATCGATTCCGCTTTGAACCTGGATGGCGGCACGGAAGCGCAACTCTATATCAAAACCAAAGACTTCGAATGTTTTTCTCCGCCGTCCTGGGAGAATTCTATCGGCAATCTTATCGATGAGCAGAAGTTTTGGTTGCCCGCCGTCATAGGGGTGTTTCCGCGCCAGGAATAATTCCATGGGCAGCTATCTTATTCTGGGGGGTGGAAAATTCGGCCGCCTGGCCCTGGCGCGCCTGGGCGGGCAGGATGCCGCCGCCAGTTTCCTCATAGTGGATCGTGATCCCGGGCCCATGGCGGCCGTGGGGGACGGTTTGGACAGTCAGCAGGTGCAGGCTGAAGCCATCGCCTTTTTGGTGCAGCACCTTAAAAGCGACGGGCGCTGGGATTGGATCATCCCCATGGTGCCGCTCCACGTGGCCTATCATTGGCTCTTGAAAGGTCCCCTGGCGGGGTCGGGGTGGCAGCCGACCGGGTTGCTTGCGGCCCTGGAGCATCTGGTCCCCACCGTCCAGCGCGGCCCGGAAGGAGAGCTCTATCTGAGCCGGGCCCAACACCTGTGCCCCGACGACTGCGCCGAACCGGAGATTTGTCCCGTCACCGGGGAATCACGGGATCTCGCGGTCCACCAGGAGTTGGCCTCTCTCCATCTGCCTGGATATCAGGTAAAAGTTATACGCAGCCAGCAACTGGCCCCGGGGGTGGGCGGGTATCCTCCGGGGCAGTTGTTGGACCTGGCCCGGGATCTGGACGCGCTTACGGGCACGGTTCTGATCGCCACGGCCTGCGGTTGTCACGGAGTCATACATGGGCTAACGCGGTCCGGGAGGCAGAGTGTTTGATTTTTCAGGGGTTTTAGGCACGTCGCCGCGCATCCGGGAGATTTTTCAACTCCTGGAAATGGTAGCCCCTTCGGAAGCCACGGTGCTGCTTTTGGGCGAAACCGGCACCGGCAAGGAGTTGGTGGCCCAGGCCATCCACCGGAACAGCGTGCGTGCGGCCGGCCCCTTTGTGGCGGTCAATTGCGCCGCCTTGCCTGAGGCTTTGCTGGAAAGCGAACTTTTCGGGCATGAACGGGGGTCCTTCACCGGGGCGACCAACCGCAGAGACGGGCGCTTTGTGATGGCCCACCAAGGCACGCTGTTTCTGGATGAAGTCGGCGAACTCACCCTGCCCATTCAAGCCAAGATCCTGAGGGTCTTGCAGGCTCGGGAGTTCGATCCCCTGGGGAGCACCCGTACCGTCAAGGTGGACGTGCGCATCATCGCGGCCACCAACCGGGACCTGGAAAAAATGGTACGGGAGGGCCGGTTTCGGGAGGATCTCTTTTATCGCCTCAATGTTTTTCCCGTGGTGTTACCGCCGCTCCGGGAGCGCCAGGAGGACCTGCCGGCGCTGGCGGAGTTCTTCCTCAAGAAGTTCGGCGAGAAGAACCGGCGGGAGGGTATTGCGTTAGCGCCAGAAGTGCTGGAGGCCTTTCGGCGCTATCCCTGGCCGGGCAATATCCGGGAGTTGGAAAATGTCATGGAACGGGCGGTAATTGTCTGCCAAGGCAATACCATCTCCGTGGAGAATCTGCCCCCGGCTTTTAAGCAACGGAGCGGGTTTTCGGACGCCGGCGAAGAGAAGGAACTAGAGGATCTTGAATATGAACGGAAATTGATCAGCCGGACCCTGGAGCGGGTGGCCGGCCAGCGCCGGCAGGCGGCAGAAATTCTGGGCATCTCCATGGATGAACTGAATTTCAAGATTCGGTCCTACGGGCTGGAGGGAAGAGAGTGAAGCAGGTGTCAGGGGTTAGGGATGAGGGGGCGGAAGAAATTTAGGCCAAAAATAGGGTGACGCGGCCCACCGGCACAGGCTGGAAAGCCTGTGCTACCAAAGGCGGGCGGGGACGTCCGCCCTACGTACTTTTCATGATTTACAGGTGAGCGCACAGGCTCATGAGCGACTGCTATGATCTTTCCACCGTTAATCTTTCTCCTGATGGTCGGCTTTTTCGTGGTGGCTCTGATCATGCTCCCCTTCCTGATGGTGGGCTTGATCGGTGAGGCCTTCCTGCGGCTGGGGATTTCACCCAGCCTCATATTCTGGCTCCTCATCTTCACCCTGGTGGGCAGCCTGATAAACATCCCCATTTACCGATTTGAGACCCGGGATCTCATGGGGGAGCAGGTGATTTCCTATTTCGGTATGCGGTTTCGGGTGCCCCGGCCGGAGAAGACCCACGCGACCATTCTGGCGGTGAACGTGGGTGGGGCCTTGATTCCTCTGGCCTTATCGTTGTATCTTATCTCTAACATAGATTTTGGCATTGCCCTGCCGATTCTGTTGGTGGTGGTGACCCTGGTGGTGAATCGCCTGGCGCGTCCGGTGCGCGGTATGGGCATCGGCGTGCCGGGCCTGGCGCCCCCCCTGGTGGCGGCTCTGGGAGCCTACCTCTTGTGCCCTCCGGATCTGAGGGCTCCTTGCGCCTATATTGCCAGCACTATGGGTATCTTGATCGGGGCGGATCTCATGAACCTGAGAAATATCGGGCAACTGGGGGCACCGGTAGCCTCCATCGGCGGGGCCGGCACCTTTGACGCTATCTTTCTCAGCGGGATTATTGCGGTGCTGCTGTCCTGAAAAGTTCAAGGTTCAAGGTTCAAGGTTCAAAGTAGACTGGCGGGCGGGGACGCCCGCCCTAACCGGGTTTTTCATGGTTTTGAAAGAGCTGAAGGCTCATGCAACTGTCCTGAAAAGTTGCCAGTGGTCAGGGTTTGATAAAACCTTGGGCAAAAAGTTGGGTGGGCACGGCCCACCGGCACAGGCTGGAAAGCCTGTGCTACCGAAGGTGGGCGGGGTGGACCGCAGGTAAAGGGTGATTTCGGGAGGTAAATGATTTATGCAAGAGTTACGGACAAGTCAAAAACTGCAATCGGGTTCCAGCCGGAGCTGGCGCCGGATGGCGCTGGTTTTCTTGGTCCTTTTGCTGCCAGGTCTTTTAGGGGCATGGCGCATCGTCAGCGGCGAAACTATCGATCCGCGCCACGTGGAGCGCATCAAAGACGGCACGACCACCAAAATGGAGATCCTCACGCTGTTCGGGGACCCCCACGAGATCGACCGCACTGCGGATGGCGTCACCTATTTATACAAAAACTTCAAGGATGCGCCCGCCTTGCCGTATAAACATTATGAACGCGAGATTGCTCCGCAATCCGACCAGATTTATCTTCTCGATGAAAATAAGCAGGTCAAGAAGCCTACCATCAAGAAAGAGGGCAAGATCCTGCGCAGCACCCTGCTCATTCGCTTCAAGCCCGATGGACAGACAGTGATGAGCCACGAATACAAACAGTTTTGAGGGGAGCCGGCATGACGGCGTTTACCGATTTGGCCCAGGCTACGGCCTGGGTCTTTGATTTGCAGAAGTTTGGGATCAAGTTCGGCCTGTCCTCCACCTTAAGTCTCCTGGCTCGCTTGAAACTCCCCTACCAGGAGGGCCGCTACATCCACATTGCCGGCACCAACGGCAAGGGGTCGGTGGCGGCCATGCTCAGCGCCATCCTTTCTCGGGCCGGATATCCCGTGGGCCTGTTCACTTCGCCGCACCTGGTGAGCTTTAACGAGCGCTTCCGCCTTAAAGACCAGGAGGTGTCGGCGGACCGTTTGCTGGCCTTGATCAACGAAGTGCGGGCCGCGGTGGACATTGCTGAACCCCCCACATTCTTTGAGTTCGCTACGGCCATGGCCTTTCTCTATTTCCTTAAGTCCGGCGCCGGACCCATTATTCTGGAAACCGGCATGGGGGGCCGCCTGGATGCCACCAATATCGTGCAGCCGCTGGTAACGGTGATCACTAACATCTCCCGGGACCACGAGGACCACCTGGGGGAGGGGCTGTTGGCCATTGCCGGGGAAAAGGCGGGGATTATCAAGCCCGGGGCGCCGTTGGTCACCATGGCCCGGCAAAAGCAGGTGGTTACTTTGTTTCGCCACCGTTGCCAGGAAGTGGGCGCCCCCTTCTACCAGGGTGGGGTTGATTTCAGGTCCAGGGGGAAATCCAAGGGGGCGTTCGATTATTTTGGCCTGGAACAGCAGATTGCCGGTCTGACCCTCAACCTGAAGGGCCGGCACCAGTACGGCAATGCCGCTCTGGCCCTGGCCGTGGTGGAATTGCTTGACAAGGCTGGGTTTCCCGTGTCCGAGGCGGCCATCCGAGAGGGTCTCTTGGCAGCCCGCTGGCCGGGCCGCCTGGAACAACTTCCCCAGGACCCCCGTATCTGGTTGGACGGGGCCCACAATCCCGCCGCCGCCCTGACCCTGGCTCAGAATCTAAAACAGACTCGGGGAAACGGCCGCCTCATCATGGTGATGGGCGTCATGGCCGACAAAGACGTGGATACGATTTTGGCCCGGCTTTTGCCTCTGGCCCAGACGGTGATCTTTACCCAACCGCAATACTTCCGGGCCGCCACCACCAGGGACCTGGCCAAGCGAGCCCAACCCTACGGGCTGGAAATTATGCAGGTGCCCCAGGTCGCTGCGGCGGTCCGCCAGGCCCAGTCCCTGGCCGGTCCCGAGGATCGCATCGTGGTTACCGGCTCTTTGTATACGGTTGGGGAGGCGAAGGAGTATTTCAGTAATCAGTAATCTCAGTAATCAGTGATCAGTAATCAGTTATCAGAAAATAACTGATTACTGATCACTATCCATCGAGGCACGCTATGCACATCTTTGTTTCCGGGTCTTTGGCGTACGATCGGATCATGGATTTTCCCGGCCGGTTTGTGGATCACATTCTGCCGGAGAAGATTCACATCCTCAATGTTTGTTTCATGGTCAACGGCTTGACGGAACGCTTCGGCGGCACCGCGGGCAACATCGCCTACAATCTGGCTTTGTTGCAGGAAAGCCCTTATATTTTGGCCACCGCGGGCCGCGATTTCGGCCCGTACCGAGAGTGGCTGGAGCAGTTGGGGTTGCCGCTCACGGGTATCAAGGAGATTCCCCAGGAGTTCACCGCCGGGGCTTACATCACCACGGATTTGTCCGACAACCAGATTACCGGGTTCAATCCCGGGGCCATGAAGTATACGTCGGAGTATGGTTTTGAGGGGTTAAACCCTGCGGCCGCCCTGGCCATCGTGGCGCCGGGCAGTCTGGAGGACATGCTGGCTTATACCCGGTTTTACAAGGAACGAGGCGTGCGTTTCATCTTTGATCCGGGCCAGAGCATCCCGGCCTGGGGCGGCGACGACCTGAGGGAGATGGCCGAAGGCAGCCAGGCCCTCATCGTCAACGACTACGAATTGGAGATGTTCCGGCAAAAAACCGGACTGGATGTCGCAGGCCTGCTGACCCTTACTCCCCATTTGATTACGACGCGGGGGGAGAAGGGCTCTTTGTTGCAGACAGACGGCGGAAGCGAAGAAGTCCCGGCGGTGCCGGCCAGACAGGTGCTGGACCCCACCGGCGCCGGGGACGCATACCGGGCCGGTCTGCTCAAGGGCCTGGCGCAGGGCTGCGACTGGGGTGACGCCGCCCGCATGGGCGCGGTGCTGGCCAGCTTTTCCGTGGAACAGCAGGGCACCCAGGAGCACCGCTTGGAAATTCAAGAGTTCTGGGACCGTTATGCCGAGACCTTCGGGGCACCGCCTGCGGCGGCGATGTAGCGCTGGCATCTTTGCCGGGGTGCGAACCTCACCCCTCACCCTGACCCTTGTATCAAGAGGAGAGGGGAAATAAAGGTCGTGACTACCATGGCCAGAACGGAATCTCCCGCACAAACATCCCCGGCAGAGATGCTCGCCCGGATTCAGGACCGTTTCCGGGAACTGGGCATTTTTGGGCAGAGCCTGAGTCTGACTTATCAAGCTGATAAATACCTGGTGAGTTGTGACGCTCGAACCTTTGCGGTGTACCGCCTGGTGGAGAAATGCCACGTGCCGCCGGGGCGTCCGGGTTGGCCTGTCTGCCTGGTTACCGGTGAGGTTATGGTGGATGAAACCAGCCCGCCGCACGTGCCGGAGGATGAATTCAGCTCCGGCCTCACCATGCAAGGCTGGCTCGATCTGATTGATTCTCTTTATGGGTAATGCTCAAGATCTGGCCAGACAATCTCTCCATCAAGCCTTGAGATCATTTGACCGGCCATTAGATTAATTTCTCAGCCACTCGATTCCGGAAATTCCCCCCACCAAGACCTCATGTCATTATGCTGATCAAATCCTAGTTTTTGCCGGTTCGGTGATAAGTGAAGGAGATGGCAAGCAAGCATCTATTACGGCTACCAGCATGGGAGATGGAGTCAAACAATTTGGGTCCAGCCTGCCTCAGGCTGAATTGCCTTTGAACATTGTGCGCTTTATGTAATAATCCCCCCGGCATTTTCTTCGCCCCGACGTTAATGCAGGTTCAACACCTAAAAATCAGATCGTGGAGGGAAACTTGGGGACCAGAGCAGTCCTATCAGTAATTCTGTCATTCGTCCTGGCAATCTCCCTGGCAGCCAATCCGGTCTTCGCCGATAAGAACCCCCTCAAGGAGGCTTATTTCGGCGAAACCCACGTGCACACCGGCTGGTCCTTTGATGCTTACCTCTTTGGCAACAATCTTACCGGACCGGAAGATGCTTATAAGTATGCGCTGGGTGAGCCTATCAAGCACCCCATGGGGTATACCATCCGACTTAAACACCCGCTTGACTGGGTGGCGGTGACCGACCATTCGGAATACGCGGGTACGGTCCGGCTGGCCAATGAACCCGGGTCGGCGATCAGCAAGCTGCCTATCGCGGAGAAGCTCAAGGTCAGCAACCAGGCCGATATTCAGAGAATTTTCGCGTGGCTCGGCGATTCGCTGGCCAAAAACCAGCCGGTCAAGGAGTTGGTTGACCCTCAGGTGGCGGGCGCCGTCTGGAAAGAAAACGTGGCCTTTGCCGACCGGTTTTACCGGCCCGGCAAGTTCACGACCTTCCCCGCCTACGAGTGGACCTCCACCCCGAACAACTGCAATTTGCACCGCAATATCCTGTTCAAAGACTCCAAGAAGGTGCCGGAGGTGCCCTTCAGCTCTTTGGATTCCCGGCATCCCGAAGACCTGTGGCAATGGATGGACGGCCAGCGCCAGGCAGGCCATGAACTGTTGGCGATTTCACACAACGGCAATCTGAGCGATGGCCTGATGTTCCCCACGGAAGTGGACAGCCGGGGCCGGCCCTTGGACGCGGCCTGGGCCGAAGCCCGGATGCGCAATGAACCGCTCTCGGAGGTTAAGCAGATCAAGGGCCAGTCGGAAACGCACCCTCTGCTTTCACCCAATGACGAGTTTGCCAATTTCGAGGTTTTGGATTATTTGCTTTTTGTGACGCAGAAGCGGCCCATACAGGTCCACGGCAGCTACATCCGGGAAGGTCTGGAGAACGGTATGGCGATGCAGGACCGCCGCGGCTATAACCCCTACAAGGTCGGCTTCGTAGGCGGGTCCGATTCTCATGACACGGGGTCGCCGTACCGGCAAAAGAACTTTTTCGGCGCCCATGGAGCCATCGATGGGGGGCTCAAGGAGCGGATGTCAGGCGTCAACATGGTCGGCCTGGATATTTTGCAAGAAAACCCCGCCGGACTCACCGGGGTGTGGGCGGAAGAAAACACCCGGGAAGCCATCTTTGCTGCCCTGCAGCGCCGGGAGACCTACGGCACCAGCGGACCCCGCCATAAACTACGCTTCTTTGGAGGCTGGGAGTTTTCCGGACTGAAACTGCCAGGGGGCTTTGAGTCCAAGAAATGGGTGCAGACCGGTTATGAAAAAGGTGTCCCCATGGGCAGCGACCTGCCGGCGCCCATGGCCAAAGCCCCAACCTTCATTGTCTGGGCGGTGAAAGACCCCGATAGCGGCAATCTCGACCGTATCCAAATCATCAAGGGTTGGACCAAGAACGGCCAGACCTTCGAGAAGATCTATGACGTCGCCTGGTCCGGCAAACGACAGATCGATTCACAAACGGGCAAACTGCCACCGGTGGGCAACACCGTGAATATTTCCACCGCTACTTACCAGAACACCATCGGGGCCACCGAACTCAAGGCGGTGTGGACCGACCCGGACTTCGCTCCTGCCCTGGAGGCGTTTTACTACGCCAGGGTGCTGGAAATCCCCACTCCCCGCTGGAGCACCATTGAGGCGAGGAAATTGGGGATGGCACCGCCCACCACCGCCAAAACTATGGAAGTCGAGCACCCTGTGCCCTCGACCGTACAGGAGCGGGCCTGGAGTTCGCCCATCTGGTACTCGCCTCCCGATGAAAGGCGAGAGAGTGCCAAGAAGGGCCTGACCCGTTGACGTGGGGTTCAATTAAGACATCGAAATGCTCGGGGCTCTCGGGATAACCTGGGCGAGAGCCTGGCTCAACTCGGTGTCTCGGCTTGGGTTCATGGCCCGGTTCTGGGCATGACCTATGCATTTTGGGGTTCTGCATGTGAACGAGCAGCTTACGTTTTACTTACTGCTATCAATCCGCATCTTAACTAAAAATAATTGGTATTCTCTATGGTTATCATATCTACATCTCACCTCAACCAGCACTTTAAACTCTAGTATTTCAGCCTGCGCCGGCACAGGGCGAGACGCTTGTGCCACCAATGCATAATCAAGATTCTCCTGCTTATCCCTGACAACTGGCTGGTGACAAGTGTTTTTTTACTTCACTGCGGTGGCGTGGAGTTTGGAGGCAGCGCCGGTGGGTTCGGTGTAGCTCATGATGAAGCGGAAATGAGGAAAGAGGCGGGGCAGGCGCATCATGTTGAAGATCATGACACCGATGGCCATGCGGTCTAGCCAGGAGGACATGGGCCAGCCCAGATGGACGTTGACCTGGCGGTCACCCAGCTCGTATTCCACCACCCGGAGGAGGGCCACCAAGCGGTGGTAGAGGCTCAACTTGACGAGGGGGAAGCGGAAGTGGTTGCGCGCCAGTTTGGAAGGAATACTGGCCCGGGGGGAATAGAAGGTGATATAGGCGACGTTGTCTTCGTGGGGGCCGCCCATCTCCTGGGAGCGCTTGAATACCAGGTGCAAATCCGGCGCCGAGGACTCGGCCAGGTAGAGGATCATCTCCATTTCGGCGTCGCCCTTCTCGATCTCTTTCTTCTCCGGTGACCGTTTCTGGGCCACTAAGAATCCGGCCACCAGCACCAGACCGGTGACGATGGCCCACAGCATGGTGCCGTGGGTCTTCATGATAGCCAAAAAAATGAAGCAGCTTAGAAAGACGACCCACATAATCAAGGTGACCAGGCGGGAGGTGTAAAAACGGATCACCTCTTTGGTGCCCATGGAGTAGCGGTAGATGAGCAAGGCCCCCATGTTGATGGAGAAGCTGGCTAAAAGTCCCAGGGCATACATGTCCGCCAGGGTTTCCTGCTTGCCCGACGTGATGAGGATGATGATGGAGAAGAAGGCGGCGTTGAGGAGGTGGATGCGGTAGAGGGACTGACGCCGGTTGGTGACGATGACCCAATGAAAGCCGTAGCGGTGGGCCACACGCTCGATGAGTTCGCTGGAGGCCACGAACGCGGTGTTTACCGCCATGATCAGGGCAAAGCTGGCCAGGACCGCGACGACGACGCCGAACGGCAGGCCGTTTATCAAGGTGGCGTAATGGGTGATCAGGTCGCCTTCATGCTGGTGGAAATCAATGGGTGCGGACAGGGCCAGGGCGGCGACGATGGGGGTCACCAGACCCACGGTAACGGCCAGGAAGATATAGGCCTTGCCGATCTCCTGCCAGCTCCGCACCAGGCCGGCGGTTTGGAGCACGGACTCCACCCCGGAGTAGGCCAGGATACAGAAGGCGATGTGGGCGATAAAGATATGGTAACTTCCAAACAATGAGCCCGGTTTCAGGTCGGAGGCGGTTTTGACGACGGCCTGCTTGAGCTGTCCCAGGGAAAAACTGTCCAGGGCCAGGATGCCGGAGATGATCAGGGTGACGAAAACCAGCGCTGCAAAGATAAAGATGGTGAAGGTGACCCGGGCGTTTTCCTTGATCCCCAGGATGTTGAGGCCGGCAATGGCCCAGATGGTTATAAGCACCAGGATGATGATGACGTGGTGGGGCAGGTGAAAGAACGAGGTGGCGTTTAAGACCGCGCTCACTGCGGAGATGCAGGCGGTGAGGATGTAGTCCACCATGATGGAGGCCACCGCCACAAAAGAGACCAGGGGACCCAGGACCAGGTAGGAGAAGGAATAGACGCCGCCGCCGATGAGGCCGTGGTGTTCTAGGATCTCGGCTATTTCCACCAGCCGGGTGGTCATGTAATGGACGAAGACCGCGGTGAAGGCGATAAAGACGATGGCGCTTAAGCCGATAAAGCGGTAAGCCTCGGCGGGGGCGTAAAACACCGAGGTGAGCTCGTCCATCAGGGTGATGACCCCTATCGACAGCCAGGTGAGCCACCAGCGGCCGTTGAGATAGTACGAGAGCCGCCCCGGTTTCCGGAGGAGATAGATGAAAAATACTACAAGCGCCAGGTTGGCGACGATGAGGAGTATGCTCTTCAGGTACAACGCCTGGGCCTCGCCAATTGGGGGTCAAGAGATATGCTCTTAAAGCGGTGAATCGGGGCTTGCCCGCCGGATGCCACCGGAGGGATTCTATCATTCTTAGGTTGTGGTCTACAATTATTATTCGGAGCGAAAAAGAGATTGCTTCCCCCTCCCCCTGACCGTTCCATCAAAGGGAGGAAGATATAAGGAATGTGGTGGGAGGGGCGCACCGGTAGAGGGCGGACATGCAGGCCCGCCCCTACGGAGGTGCCCAAGCAGAGCTTAGGCGAAAAGCGGCGTTCCCAAGTACAACTTGGGAACGAGGGCGTAAAAATGCCGGGCAGTAGGTAACCGCAGGGTTTGGCTGCGGTTAGGCACTGCTTTCAAGCCTGTGCTACCAGCGGCTCAGGCCGCTAATTCCTTGGGCCGCCTAAAATAACGGATGTCGAACTCGAACTGGGGGAACAAGCGGGGCAGGCGCATCAGGTTGAAGACCATGACCCCCATGGCCAGGCGGTCCCACCAGGAGGACAGGGGCCAGCCGAAGTGGATTACTACCTGACGATCCGCCAGTTCATATTCCACCACCTTCAAAAGGCTCAACATGCGGTGATAAAGGCTGATCTTAGTAAGGGGGAAACGGTAGTGGTTGGCGGCCGTTTTGGGGGGGATGCCGGCCCGGGGGCTGAAGAAGGTGATATAGGCCTCATTGTCCTTGATCGCCGCGTAGTCCGACTCTTCGGAGCGCCTAAAATAGAGATGGATATCCGGGGAATCGGACTCGGCCAACCGCAAGATCATGTCCATTTCGGTGTCCGCCTGGGCGATTTGTTTCAGCTCCGGAGCCCGCTTTCTGGCCACCAGGAACCCCGCCACCAGCATCAGGGTCGTAACCGAGCCCCAGAGGAGAGTGGCATAGTGCTTTTCATAGGCCAAAAAGACAAAGGAGCTGGCCAGAATAATCCATAAAACCAGGGTTCCCCAGCGACTGGTATGGTATTTTACGTCCTTGGTGCCCACGAAATAGCGGTAGATGACGAGGGCCCCCGTGTTGATGGCGAAGCTGGCCACAAGTCCCAGGGCATACATATCCGCCAGAAGCGACTGGCTGCCCGCGGTGATGAAAATGATGCAGGAAAAAAAGGCGGCGTTCAAAATGTGAATGCGATACAAGGACTGATTGCGGTTGGTGGCGATGAGCCAGAGGAAGCCGTAGCGGTGGGCCACCCGTTCCATCAATTCGCTGGAGGCCACGAACGCGGTGTTGATGGCCATGCTCAGGGTGAAACTGGCCAGGATCGCCACCATAACGCCAAAGCCCACGCCGTTTAACAGGGTAGCGTAATGAGTGACCAAATCTCCTTCGTGAGCTTTGAAGTCAATGGGCGCCGACAAGGTCAGGGCGGCCACCAGGGGAGTTATGATCCCCACTGTGAGGCCCAAAAACAGGTAGGCCCGGCGGATTTCTTGCCAGTTACGGGCCAGGCCCGCGGTCTGGAGCACAGATTCCACCCCGGAGAAGGCCAGGATACAGAAGGCGATGTGGGAGATGAACTTGGAATAGCTTCCAATCCAGGTGCCGGTCTGCAAATGCTCGGTGGCAATTATTCCCGACTGAAAAATCTGCCCCAAGGAGCGCTGATCCAGGTTGATAATCCCCGAGACGATCAAGTTAAGCATGATGAAGGCGGCGCCGATAAAGATCATGAAAGTGAACCGGGCGTTTTCCCGAATCCCCATGATATTCAAGCCGGCCACCCCCCAGATGATTCCCAGCACCAGGATCATCTTGACCGGTTCGGAAAGCTGGAAAAAAGACGTCATGTTGGCTATGGCGCTCACCGAGGAGATGCAGGCCGTCAGGATATAGTCCACCATGATGGAGGCCACGGCCACAAAGGACACCATGGGACCCAGGACCAGGTATGAAAAGGAATAGACCCCGCCGCCGATGAGGCCATGGTGCTCCAGGATCTCGGCGATCTCCGTCAGCCGGGTGGTAAAAATCCTGATCAGCAGGCTGGTGACGGCAATAAAGACGATGGCGGACAGGCCGATGAAGCGGAAGGCTTCGGCGGGGACGTAAAAGATGGAGGTGAATTCGTCCATCAGGGTGATGACCCCGATGGCCAGCCAGGTGAGCCACCAGCGTCCCTTGTGGTGGTAGGACAGGAGTTCCTTATTCCGGAGCAGGTAGATAAAGAAGGCCACCAGGCCCAGGTTGAGTATGGTCAGGATCGTGGTTTTCACTGCGTCAGTCCTCGTAACATATCGGCGCCATGGTCACATCAATCTACTAAGACAACTCTGGATTCAGAATTGAGCGGTGCGGTGCGCCTGGTTCAAGGGTGAAAACTCGGCACGTCGCCAAGACTTCAGGCAGTTCAACGAGCTTGATTAAGGAGAATGGGATTCCGGTCTGGGAAGCAGGGCGAGGACAATGGTGGTGAAGCAATAGCGGTCACTGTGATGACTGACCGGGATGTTTGGGCGGGAAGTCGATTGGGGGCGCTGGTTCAGCCCGAAAAGATGCGCCTCGGGCGCATCAATGCAGATGTCCATTATATCCTCCTCCTGCCTGCGGGGTTAGCTGGCGGGCTCGGGCGGGAGGTTCTCTGCCCTACCGCATAGGTATGCGGATTCGCCCCAAAGACTCGGGTCCCCCGCTTCTCCGATGGGGTATCGGAGAACTCGGCGGTTAGCCTCATGGTGATGTGGCCAACATTGGTAATAGTAATCTTTTTTTCAGAGACGTCAATGGAAATTGACCGCCTCAGCGCAGTGAGTTAACTTTAAGAAAACGAAGCTGAACAGACGCTGGGGGACGAGGCTCATGGGAGTTCAAGATTGGACGATCCCCGCCGCCTGATGGGGAGAATGATCCATGTACTTCTGGTTGCCGATTGTGGCCCTGGTTTGGCTATAGGTTGTTATGGGACATGGCGTTTCCCTTAAGATAAAGCTGGTCTCGGTGGGGTCCCTGCCGCCGCCGCTATTGAGGTTTCTTCAGGAGGGCCTGGCCCGGGAACTGGGCGTGGTGGTGCGGGTGGGAGGGAATCTGCCCCTGCCGGCCTCATGTGCCGAGGGCCGGAGGCAGTATCCGGGCGAGCCGTTCCTGCAGGCGCTGGAAGCCGCCCGAACCCCCGAAGATGAGGTGATCTTGGGGGTTACCGGCGTGGACCTTTACGTGTCGGGCTTGAACTTCGTCTTCGGCCTGGCCGATCCCTCCCGCCGCTGCGCCATCATTTCCCTGGCCCGCCTCTACCCGGAATTTTACGGCCAGCCCCGGGCCCCCGGCCGGTTCAAAGAACGGGCCCTCAAAGAAGCGATCCATGAACTGGGGCATCTTTGGGGCCTGGACCACTGCTCCGACCCGGCCTGCATCATGTTCTTCTCCAACTCACTTTCCGACACCGACCGCAAGGGGCCGGGGTTTTGCGCCCAATGCCGGAGTAATGTTAAAAAATCATTTAAATAAGTTATAAAGGGCTTGACATCTATAATCCCATCTGCTAGGGTTCCAAAACTAAACTTCAGTTTGTTTATATCGTATTAATTTAATTAATAATTAAATAATGACGCCGTTTTGCTTTAATGTTCCTGTAAGGAAATATGGAAACAAATATATTTTAAAGAGGGAAAATTATGCAAAAGAGGTTGGCTGTAATCGTGGCGGTGGTGACTATTACATGTCTGATGGGCTGGGTGGGTGGACAGAAGGAGGCTGCGGCGGCGGAAATCAATATCTTGCCTTATTATGTCGCCGGTAGTGTGGGGGATTCCTGGACCTATTCTTTTATCTACATCGATCCAGCCTACCCGAGTACACCCGACTTCACGGTGAACTTAACTCAGGTGACCTCCGGGGACCTGGCCGGCAAATATCGTATCGGAGATTTTGTAGATATTATCGATTCTCCCCATATACGCTGGAGCTTTGTCGATTGGGATGCCAGCGGGATAAATATTTATGCCACCGAGAGTGCCGTTTACAGCCCGCCGCTTAAAATTGCCGCAATGCAGCCACTCGGTGTAATGTTTGACCCCTTGCCGGACTTAGACGAGCATACCCATGTTTTCCAGAGGCTCGGCTCCCTGACGGTGCTTGCCGGCACTTTTGATGATGTCCTGGTAGACATAACCTTGACCAAGCTTTTCGGGCCGAGTGACGCCAATGCCGAGTTTGGTTTGGACCCGGTAGCCTTCCCGTATCAAGTAACCCATGTGGTGTGGTATGCCGCCGGGTTCGGCGAAATCCAAAATCGGGACTATGAACCTTCTGAAGGTGGTCCAATGTTGTTTGAGTATCAACTGCAAGCCACCAGTGTTGTGCCAGTACCCGCGCCCCTGGTCATGCTGGGGTCAGGATTGCTGGGGCTGTTGGTCGTGAGGAGGCGCTTCCCCCATTAGCTAAACAGGCAAAACGTGACACCTCTTCTGCAAGGTTGTTCGGGACTTCAACCTAAAAAGTTTAGGAGAGAGCATGGTGAAAAAGAGACTGACTGTAATCCTGGCAGTGGTGGCCATTGCCCTGACGGTATGGCCGAGCGGACAGAAGGCGGCGGCGACGGAAATTAATATTCTGCCTTATTACGTTGCCGGAAATGTGGGGGATTACTGGACCTATGCTTACATAGCACCCACTGGAGTGCCTGACTTTACCCTTGCCTTAACTCAAGTAGGCTCAGGGCCTTTGACCGGCAAATATCGTCTCGGAGATGGCACGGATTGGCGGATTTACGATTGGGATGCCAGCGGCGTGAATGTTTATGAGAATGAAGGCATTGTTTACAGTCCGCCAATCAAAATCGACGCAATTCAGCAACTGGATGAGGTAGTCGTCAGCCCATTTCCTGAACACGCAGATTTTCCGTGGTATTTTCAGAAACTCGGCTCCAGCCTTACGGTTCTTGCAGGTACTTTTGATGATGTCCTGGTGCAATTCGCCCTGGATAAGAATTTCGGAGGCCCCACCAAGGCCAATGACGAGTTCGTTTTGGATTACACCGCAGTCCCTTATGGAGTAACCCATGTGAGCTGGATGGCCGCCGGGATCGGGGAAATCCAAAATCGAGACTATGATGAGTTCGGCAACATGCTATTTGAGTACCAGCTGAAGGCTACCAGTGTGCCGCTGCCTCCCTCGCTTGTTCTCCTGGGTTCGGGCTTGCTGGGGCTGTTGGCCTTGAGGAAGCGCTTTTCCAAGTAATCAAAATCTTGCCACTTTCTCACACGGCAGGGCCTTCAAGGTCCTGCCTTTTTTGTGGGCGATGCCGGGAACGTCTGGGGAAATAAGATTGCATGGAGGGCAAGAGGGCGGACACATAGGTCCGCCCCTACAGGTGCTTCTTAGCTCCGTCCCCAAACCTATCCTGCCAAATCAGCTAACGCCTGCGCGGCGAAGTCCAGGGTGGGGTCCAGTTCCAGGGCCTGTTTGAGCACATAGGCGGCTTCCTTGGGGTGGCCCAGGCGCTGCAAGTTGATCCCCAGGTTGGCGTAGTCGATGGCCGAGCCCGGGTCCAGGTCGATGACCTTCTCGAAGCACTCCACCGCCTGCTGATAGTCCTCCAGCTTGAAACAGCAGAACCCCAGCAGGTGGTGGGCCTCTTTCAGATCGGGAGAGAGGGCCACGGCTTGGGTGAAGGCCTGGGCCGCTTCCTGGAAATTCCCCAAATCTTTCTGGCAAGCGCCCAGGTGCACGTAAATGCTGGGGATTTCGTGGGCCGGCGGGTCGAACTCCATGGCCAGGCGGAAGTGGACCAAGGCCTCGTGAGCGCGGTCCTGGTTTTCCAGGGCCAGGCCGAGAAAGAAGTTAACGTCGAAGCGCTGGGGGAACGCGGCATCAAGCTCGGCCAGGGCCGCCAGGGCCATCAGTGGCGGGGCGTACAGGGCCGCGACCTTGGCCAGGTGAAAAATGACCGTGGTATTGCGGGTGCGATCCAGGAAATGCGTACCGGGGACCAACACATAGACCGTGGGGAGGTTAACGCGGGGGTGCGTGGTGTTCACCACCAGAACCTCCAACCCCAGGCGAGACAAGGCTGTCAGGCAAAGTTGAATCTCGTCCTTGAGATTGGGCCGGGAGAGGTTGGGGAGGCTGTCCAGGGGGATCACCGGGCCGGGGGCCATGAGATAGGCCGCGTCCTCAAGGGTCTCATATTTGGGCAGGGTAGGGCGGTAGCTGGTGCGGCTATGGAAGTCCCCCGCCAGTTGGGCCACCTCGGTCAAGGCTCGGACCAGGGACTTGGTGGGGTCGGTGGTGGTGCCCGCGGCAAAGACGATCTCGCTATCGGCAGGGAAGGTGGATGGGTCGTAGGCCAGAGCCGCCACCGTGGGAATGCCGGTGTCCATGGAAAAATCCCGCAGGTGCAGGACGATGCCGTTTTTCTTAAATTTCTCCAGCAGCTCCCGGGCCGCGGGGTCGGTGACCGAATCGGGGTCGATGATGGGGGTGGGGACGCGGTCGTGGCTGATGATCGAACCCACGTGGCGCTCCACCACTTCGCATAAGCCCTGGAGGATGGCTTCTTCCAGGCAGTTACCCGCGGCCGGGCCGTTGTATTCTTCGATCAGGTAAAACCAGTGGATGGGCAGATAGACCGCTTCGTCCCGGGTCAGGTTGGTGGCGGGCACGAAATACAGCGGCCAGTCTTCATAGAGCCGGGCCGCGGTTGCGGCTTCGGGGGTTTCGTCAAACAGGGAGCGGGCCAGATAAGAGAAGGGCAGGGCCTGGCCCTTAAGGTCACGGGGGGTGCCCAAATCCAGGGGGCCTGCTTCGATATAGGCGAAGAAGCTGAAGCGTTCAACCAATTCCATGAGGGCGCTGGCCTCGGCCTGGACCGGGGTGGCTCCTTTGCCCATCTGCTTGTGAGTGGGCACCACCCGGCGGGCGTCTACGTCCAGGAGGCTGAGGTAGACGGGGATGTCCAGGCGGCCGGAGTCGATACGCATAGTCTCCTGAAGGAGCTTCAGGTCCAGATGCGCCAAGCGGTCTCGCACCCGGCGGACGGTTTCCTCCGGGGTCAGGAGCTTGTCTTGATCGAAAGTGTAGCCTTTGAGGGCGTCGGTGAGGCGCAGGGCTTCAAGCATGAGTCATAATCTCCTGCCGGAAATTATGACTTTGTTGAGGGATTTATGCAATGCGGAGGGAAGGATAGAAAAATTAAGGGATGCATTCTGAAGATTGAATCATGTCAGTGTTTCGTCTGCATTTTTAAGAGCAAGCTCGCATCGGCCAATCGACGTAATTGCCGGTTATGTATCCTTACCAGCAGCAGTTGAGATACGATGGAGCCCAGGAAACAAAGAAACATGTCCTTCTGCGTGTCCCACCTGTCGCCCTGGAAACCAAGAAAGGCATCGCGTCCCGAACTGGTAAGAACGGCTGCCCACCACTCGATAACCTCTACAAAGGCGCTGGCGGCCAGGCAGACCGAGACTGCCAGGAAGAAAAGCATCTTCCCGGGTAGCAAGGGCGTTTTGCGCAGCAAGATTTCCCGGGCCACGATAGCGGGCACAAACCCCTGGGTAAAATGGATCAAGCGGTCGAAATTGTTACGTTTATGAGAAAGGGTGTCACGCAGCCAATCGAACAAAGGCACTTGCGAATACGTATAATGGGCGCCGATCAACACCATGACGGCAAAAGCCCAAATCAATACATAAGCCAGACGGGTACAGGGAAAACGGTGGTAAGTGAGCAGCAGCAGGATAAGGGCGATAATTGCCGGAGATGCGTCCAGAAACCAGATTAACCGGTTTCGGGGGTCGATGAATGACCAGATGAAGACCCCCGATAAGCTGAGAAGCAAAAAAGTAAAAAAAACTCGATTATTTTTCATGGCTCCAGAAATGGGCACAATGGAGGATGCATATTGGCTTAAATTTGGTCACTATATCAGACTTTTAGGAGAGAGCAAAGCTAAACCCGAGATGGGTCACCAGGTTAACGGCGGGTCACTTGAGGACAGGCGGTGCCCAAGCAGAGCTTGGGCGGAAAGTGGCGTTCCCAAGCTGGAGCTTGGGAACGAGGGTGAAAATCCCCCCTAACCCCGCTTTGCCAAAGGGGGGAACTATAAGGAATTACTTTGAAAAATCGCCATTTTACCAAAGGGGGACTTGCCTTCGCAGGGTTACGAGCCGGTCTCCTGGCCAGCGCCCAAGTAGGCTGCCTGGAGCCGAGGGTGGGCCAGGAGGTCGACCCCGGAGCCGGCCAGCACTACCCGGCCGGTTTCCAGGACGTAGCCGTGGTGGGCAATCTGCAAGGCTGCGGCGGCGTTTTGCTCCACCAGAAGGATGGTGACGCCCTGCTGGTTGAGGAGGGTAATGATCTGAAACACCTCTTTGACTAACAACGGCGCCAGCCCCAGAGAGGGTTCGTCCAGGAGCAGAAGCTGCGGCCGGGACATCAAGGCTCGTCCTAAGGCCAGCATCTGTTGCTCGCCGCCGGAGAGGGTGCCCGCGGCCTGGTTGCGCCGTTCCGCCAACCGGGGGAAGGTGTCGTAGAGCAGGCCCAGGTCCCGGCCCAGGTTCTCTTGATCCCGCCTAAAATAGGCTCCCAGGAGCAGGTTTTCGTAAACGGTGAGATTGGTGAAGATGCGGCGGCCTTCCGGCGCCATACTGATGCCGGCCTGGATGATCTCGTGGGTGGGACGTCCCTGGATGTCCCGCCCGGCAAAGACAATGCGGCCCGCCCGCGGCGTTTCCAGGCCGGTGATGGCCCGGAGCGTGCTGGTCTTTCCCGAGCCGTTGGCCCCCAGGAGGGTCACGATGCGCCCCTTAGGCACGCACAGACTTACCCCGTCCAGGGCCGTGATAGCCCCGTAGGAGACTTGGAGGTCGTAGATTTCCAGCATGTTGGTCAGCAATCAGCAGTCATCGGTCAGCAGTCAGCAAAAAAACTTAGTCAGCAGTTAACTGTCAGTAGATAGCAATTAGCAAAAAAACAAAATCAGAATTTAGGCTGATAACGGATATATACTCATTGCCAAAAGAGCCTCATGAACCTATCTCCGTGCGGGTCATTTTGAGAGAGCGAAGCAACCGAAGAATCTCATAACTACTCGAAAATACGAGATCCTTCGCTTCACTCAGGATGACAAGATGGCTTTTTGCAAGAGCCTCCTTTGGCAATCGCTATAAGTTATTGGTGCGCAGGACGCACCCTACGGGAGACTGGTCGTAACCGAAACGCGACATTTTGCTTTTACTGATAGCTGAACGCTGAAAGCTGACAGCTACTTTCCCAAATAGGCCCGGATTACCTGGGGGTTTCTCTTAACCTCTGAAGGTGCGCCCGCGGCGATGGTCAGGCCGTGGTCCAGGACGGTGAGATGCTGGCAGAGGCCCATGACCAGTCGCAGGTTGTGTTCGATGACCATGATGGTCAAGTTATAGCGCCCCTGGATCTCCCTGATGAACTCAATCAATTTCTGGGTTTCGCCGGGGTTGAGACCGGCGGCGGGTTCATCCAACAAGAGAATTCGGGGCCCCGTGGCCAGGGCCCTGGCGATCTCAAGCTTGCGCTGGTGGCCGTACGGAAGCGTACCCGCGGGGAGGCTTGCTGCGTCCGCCAATCCTACCTCCTCAAGCAGGCCCAAGCCTTTAGCCCGGTGCGCCTTTGCTTCCCGGCGGTAACGGGGCAGACGCAGGATGGCCTCAATCCAGCCGGCTCTGCTCCTGCAATGATACCCCGCCAGGACGTTGTCCAGGACGCTCAGTTCCGCGAAAAGGCGGATATTTTGAAAGGTGCGGGCGATCCCCGAGGCCGTGAGGCGGTGGGGGGGCTCACCGGTGACGTCGGTGCCGTCCAAGAGGATGCGGCCGCTGGTGGGCCGCACAAAGCCGCTGATGAGGTTGAAGACCGTGGTCTTGCCCGCGCCGTTGGGCCCGATGAGGCCATAGAGGCCACCTGCCGGCACTGCCAGGTTCAAATCCTCCAGGGCCGAAAGCCCGCCGAAGCGCATGTCCAGATGTTCGGTCCGGAGGAGAAGCATCGCAACCCTCTCAGGCCCCGGAGTCAGACGCCGGGGACCCCGAAGCGCGACGCAGGAGGCGGCTTACTCCCGCCCAGGAAAATTCGTAACGGCCCAGCAGGCCACGGCGGCGGAAGATAATCACCAGGAGCAGCGCCAAAGAGAGAATGACCATACGCATTCCCGGAATGCCGGGGATGGTGTGCCCCAAGATGGTGGCCGGCTCTTCCACCACCCGCAGCCACTCCCCTGCCAGAGTAAAAAAAGTCGCGGCCAGGATGGCCCCGGTAGTGGAACCCAGGCCCCCTACCACGATGATAATCAACAGATTGAAGGTGAAGAAGAAGGAAAAGAGCGACGGGGAGATGGTGGTGATGAGGTGGGCCAAAAGCCCCCCGCCCACGCCGAAAAAAAAGGCGCTCAGGATATAAGCGCCTAACAGGTGGCGAAAGGTGTTGATGCCGGAGGCCTTGGCTGCGGTCTCATCTTCCCGGATGGCCTGCATGGCCCGGCCGTAACTGGAGTTGACCAGGGCGACGACCACTGCCACCGCAGCCACCGCCACCCCCCAGGCCCACCAGAGATTGGTATAGGGATAGAGCCCTTTGAGACCCAGGGGGCCGTTGGTCAGCCCCTGAAGGTTGTTGGCCAGGGCTCGCACCACTTCGCCGAAGCCCAGGGTGACGATGGCCAGGTAATCCCCCCGCACCCGGAAGACCGGAAAGCCGGTGATCAAGCCGAATATGGCGGCCACGAGCCCCCCGGCCAAGAGAGCCAGGGGAAACGGCAAGGTCATTTGGCTGAGTGGCCAGTAAAGCGGGATGACCAGGAAGTTCAGGGTCTTTTCTGCCGGGGTCATGGTCAAAAGCGCGGCAGTGTACGCTCCCAGGGTGATGAAGGCGTTGGGCCCCAGGTGCAGTTGGCCGCACACCCCGTTGATCAGGTTATAAGCCACCGCCAACGTGATGAAAATGGCGACGTTGTTTAACAGCCGCACCTGATACTCGTTGGCCCAATGGCTCATGGCTCCCAGGAGGAGGAATAACAGGACCAGGGCTCCCAGGTTGAGATACCGCGTGCGAATGGCTAACTCCTTTGTAAGCAGTGGTCAGTGGCCAGTGGCCAGAAAAAACCTTGGGCAAACAGTGGGGTGGAGCGGCCCACCAGCACAGGCTGGAAAGCCTGTGCCACCAATGGCGGGCACAGAGGCCCGCCCCACCGTTCTTTGTATAGTTTGAGGTGGTCTCATAAAATGCAAGACTAACCACTGACAACTGACCACTGCTTCTAAAGCTTTTCCTCATTCAAAGACTCTCCCAAGAGCCCGGTGGGCCGCACCAGCAGGAGCACGATGAGGAGGGTAAAGGCCACTGCGTCCCGGTAGCCCGCCCAGGCCGGGAAGCAGGCCACGATCATAACTTCCAGGAGGCCCAGGAGCAGCCCCCCCAAGACGGCGCCGGTGACGTTGCCGATGCCCCCCAGGACCGCGGCGATGAAGGCCTTCAACCCCGGCAGGATTCCCATGAAGGGGTTCACCTGGGGATATTTCATGGCCCACAGGAGTCCCCCGGCCCCCGCCAGGAGTGACCCGATGAGAAAGGTAAAGGCGATGATCCGGTTGACGTCGATGCCCATGAGGCTGACTGTCTCCAGGTCTCGGGCGATAGCCCGCATGGCCCGTCCCACCGCAGTCCGGTTGATGATGATGAAGAGCACCGCCAGGAGCCCTGCCGTAACCAGGGGGATAAGGAGGCTCAAGCGAGGGACAAACAGGCCGCCCCAAGAAAAAGCCCCGGCGAATACCGGTGGCACCGGAAAAGGTTTGGCCCGGCCCCCGGCAATGACCAGGGCCAGGTTCTCGAGCAGGAAGGAGGCGGCGATGGCGGAAATCAGCAGCGAAATGCGGGGAGCCCGGCGGAGTGGCCGGTAGGCGCCCCGTTCCAACAGCACCCCCATGAGGCCGGTGAGCCCGACGGCCAGAGCAAAGGCCACGGGCCAGGGCCAGGCAAAGAGCCCCACCCCCATGACGGCCAGGTAGGCCGCCACCATCAACAAGTCTCCATGGGCAAAATTGATCAGCCTGAGGATGCCGTAAACCAGGGTGTAGCCGATGGCGATGAGGGCATAGAGACTGCCCAGGGACAAGCCGTTGATGAGTTGCTGGAGGAAGGTGATGAGATCCACGGGGGTATTATACTATACATAGCCGGTTCAGGCGGGAAAAGGCCGAAGCCCAGCTAAGGTTAGATCAGGGGCAGCAAGGAAGCCTCATATATCATATTCATAGCCTTCGGCGATGATGGACCGGGAGGAACTGGCCCGCTGCCGGAGGGGGATCAGGGCCTGATACTCGGGGCTGGTGAGAAAATCCTGCACCAGGTCCATGGTTTCGAATTGCACCAGGACCAGCCTTTCGGGACGCCAGTTGCCCGACACGGGAAACACCTCCCGGCCCCGTATCAGGTAGCGCCCGCCGTAGCGTTCCACCAAGGGGAGAACCTGCGCCGTATATTCGGCGTACAATTCATGGTCCAGGACGTTAATTTCAATGAGGAGATAAACGGGCATCTTATTGACCTCACAGCCTTATGGGTTGATAGCCCCGGGAGGTGATGATGGCGAAGCGGAAGGGCGGCCCCACCTCGTCTTTGACCGCGGCCATGTTTTCCAAAAAGTCCCGGCTCAGATGCAGGATATCCTCCAGGTCGGCGCCCTGGCTCAGGGCCTTAAACAGGCGCATCTCCATTCCCAGGTTTCGAGGCATGACCACCGCGTTGCCTATCTGAATGTTTTTTAAAGGAAGTTCATTATCTTCGCTGCCCAACAGGAACATCTCGAAGTGAGGCGGGGGGCTGTCGGGACTATAGCCGGCCAGGATAAAGTAAATGCGGCGAAAGCCCTCGGCCTCCGGCCCATGCTCATCCAGATGGCGCTCGTAACCTCGGGAAAGGAAGGGCAGGGCGAACTCCACCAACTCCTCAAACGCCAAGGAGCCGGGATGGCGGGCGATCTGCCGGCGTAAAGCCATGGACAGGGGCACGCTGACGCCGGCGCCGCTGCTTAAGATGGCAGAACGGCCATCAAGCGCGAAGAGCTTGTTGACGGTGAAGATCTCCGGCTGCCCATTGGTATCGAACCGGGTGGCCCGGCTGTCCGTGGCCAACACAATGCCGTGCTCGTTCAATCCCGCCAGGGTCTGGGTCATGGGCTTTACTTACCCCTCACCCTAACCCTGTCCCACAAGGGGAGAGGGAATAATAAGGAAAGGACTTTTGGCCATGGCTACATGTGGCGGGCACGGAGGCCCGCCCCACCGGAGCGGAGGGTCACCCCACCCTATGAATCCCCTTGGGCAAGAGAGGAACCTCAAGTTTCTTCCTTTTTGGTCACTTCTGGCAGGGGCGCTCCCTCGGGATTATAAAAGATCCGTATCCTGGCCGGCGGCAGGTTGAATTCCAAATGAGAACGCAATTTAAGTGGAATGGTATCGGGGGTCAGGTCTTTCCAGGCCCGAACCGGCTTTCCCAAAAGTTTGGTCAGGTCAGGGATGGCTACCGTCTGAGGTTCGGCTGTGGCATTGATCACCGCCAGAACTCGGCCTTTGCGGCTTTCCCGGGATTTGAGCAGGAGCGCCACCGGCTCTTCCTCCGGATTGACCCGGGCCTGAGGTCCTTCCTCCAGAAGCACCGGGCAAGCCTTCTTCATCCGGTTCACCCCCTTAATAAAGGATGTCAGGTCGTAGGTGGGGGTTTCCCAGTCCTGAGGGCAGGTTTCAACCACATTAAGGCGCTTCTTGAACCCATATTCATAGCCGATGGGCATCATCAATCCGGTAGAGAAGTAGGCCGCGAAGAGGTAGCGTTGCCGGGCTATTTCCGGGGCGCCGCCGCTTTCTGCGGCCAGCCGTTCGGTGTCGTGGGACTCCGGGAAGCTGACCGAGGGGGCCAGGTGACGGAAGGTGTTGTACTGTTCCAGGCACCAGGGCTCTTTATAATCCCACCACTTGGAGCTGTTATAGAGAAAATCGAACCCCGAGGAAGAGAGCTGGGAGCACTCTTCCAGACGGCACCCCAAGGTCTCGGCGAAAAATTGGGCTTGGGGTTCCAGGTTCTTGGCCTCGCCAATGAGGCGGCCCCAGAAGTCGCCGGGGATTTTATACGCGGCATCGGCCCTAAACCCCATGAAGCCCAGGCGCAGGTATTTGGCCACGACGGCGTCGAAGAAGTGCAGCAAGCCTTCGGGGTCGGGAGGCGGCCAGTACTCCAACTCGGCCAGGTCGCCCCACACTGTGACCTTAGTGGCATCCGCAGGGTCGATGGCGCCTGGGTGCTTGATCTTGCCTTTTTTGTCTTTGGCGTACCACTCGGGATGCTCCGTCACCAGGGGCGAGTCGATGGCGGTATGGTTGATCACCAGGTCCATCATCACCTTGAGGCCCCGGCCCTGGGCCGCCTTGAGAAAATGTACCAGGGCCGCTTCCGGGTCCTGGCCGGATTCGGGAAAAAAGCGGGGATTAAGGCCAAAATAATCTTTAATGGCATAGAGGCTGCCGGACAGGCCCGGGGTGTTGATGGGGTTGAGAAAGATCCAGGTAAAGCCCAGGCCCGCGATGCGGTCCAGGTGCTCCTCCCACTGGGGGATGGTCCCGGCCAGGGGCGGAAAGAGATTGTAGAGTAGAGCTGGTTCGGCCGTTTCAGGCATCTATCACCTCTTAGTAAATGCAGTGATCAGTGGTCAGTGGTCAGTATAAGCAGGAGCAAACTACTGACCGTTTACAACTATTTTTCCCGCCCCCGGGCCTCATTCAGGCGGGCCGCGATCCGGGCGGGTTCCGGGTCTTGAATCATTTGGTCCAGGGTCAAAGGCAGCTTGAGCCGCCAGTTGGGGTGCTCTTGGGTGGTGCCGGGGAGATTTTGCTGTTCGATCACCCCGAAAATATCCTCCAGGCGGACTTCAACGAGGGCGGCCTGGCTCTGGGCCAGATACGTGAGCACGGCCTCTCGCAGGTCAACGGTGCTGGAATTCAGCACCGCATTCTCCGGCAGCAGTCCCCGGTCCCGCAAGGCCGCCTGCAGGAGAAGACGGTCCTCCTCCCTGGCGGCGGCATCGGCCTCCGCCAGATGGCCAGCGGGGTAAAGGTTCAGCCTGCGCTTGAGTGCCAAGTCACCCCCCTGCCAGAATCCCTCCAGGGTGGGCAGGTCATGGGTGGTCACCGCGGCCATGGTCCGGGGCGGGTACGCTTCCGGGGGGAGAAAGTGGCGATCCCCGTCCCGTTCAAAATAAAAGACGCGGTAGGAAAAGACGCCGCAGTTGTTCAGGTCCCGGCGGATGCGGGGCGGCACAGTGCCCAAATCTTCCCCGATGATCAGGGCGCGCCGGCGCACACTTTCCAGGGCCAGGATGGCCAGGAGTTCGCGTCGCGGGTAGCGGACGTAAGCCCCCTGGTCTGCTTCGGCGCCCCGGGGAATCCACAGCAGGCGGAATAATCCCATGGCGTGGTCCATCCGGAGCATACCGCCTGGAGGAATGTTGGCCTGGAGGGTGTCGATGAACAACTGGTAACCTGAGGCCCGCAGGCGTTCCGGGATCAGAGGCGGCAGGCCCCAGTTCTGCCCCTTGGGGTTGAAGGCGTCCGAGGGCGCGCCTATCGCAGCGCCCAGGGCGAAAAGGTCTTGATGTGCCCAGGTGTCGAAGCCCCCGGGTCCCGCTCCCAGGGCCAGGTCTTCGTAAAGGGTGAAGGTCAACCCCTGCTCCTGGGCGGCCTGGCACACCTGGCCAAGTTGGGTTTCGGCCAGCCACTGTCCGTACTGGGAAAGCCCGACTTCCTGGGGGTGTTTCCGGGCGAACTTGGCCACAGCATGGTTGTCGGGGTCCTGATATGGTTCGGGCCAGCGCCTCCAGTCGCCTTCGTGGAATTTTTCCGCCAGGGCGCTGAACCGACCGAATCTGGCCAGAGGCTCTCCTTTGGCGGCCAAAAACCCGGCGAACTCCTGCCCCCGGGTCGTCTTGGGATTTTCCGGGTCGCCGTGCATCCGGCAGAAGGTCTGATACAACAGTTTCAGTATCTTGCCCTTCAAGCGGCGGATTTCCTTGTAGGGCACCAATGGAGCTTCGGCCAGTCGGGTTTTGCCGGCTTGAAATTCCGGGCTGGCCAGGAGTTCCTGGGCCTTCCGGCAGTCTGAACTCTCGGGCACCATTTCCAGGTTGAGGTAGAGGATATTGAGAAAGACGCGGCTCGTGGGAGAATACGGACTGGGATCGACGTTATCCTGGATGCTCGCCGCATGAAGGGGGTTGACCCCCACAAACGCCGCGCCCAAGTCCCCGGCCCAGCGCATGATGGCGCTTAAGTCGGCAAAATCCCCCATACCCCAGTTACCACGGCTCCGCAAGGCATAGAGCGGCAGATTGAGGCCCCAATACCGGTAGCCTTTATCCAGCCAATCCGGGGCGTAAGCCTGAGAGGGCGCCGCGATCAACCTGGTCCACCCGGTTTCTTCCCGGCCGCCGCTTCGCACCTTCAGGGTCAGGTCGTAGTATCCCAATTCCAGGCTGGCTGGGAGGGGCAAATCCAAAGCGAATCTGAACCCCTCTGGAACCTTATGACTCTCGTTAGGTCCGTCAGGGGTAAGGCGCTTCTCCCAATGGTAGCGTTCGCCGGTTTCGCTGACCAGTTCTCCCTGAATATCCACTGTGGCCGGGGGCTCAGGTGAGGGGGACCAGACTCGCAGAATCGCCCCGGAAGTCGATGGCGCCGGGGCAACGAGCTGCACCGGCTCAACCAATGAGCCCCAGGGACCCAAGCGCCGCCGGGCGATTTCCTGATCCAGGCTTTCCGGGTCCTCCCACGGCACGCCCATGGTGGTCAAGAGAGCCTGGTAGGTGGCCTGGGAAGTGCGGTGACGGCTGCCAAAATTATCCCAGTACTGGGGGGTAATGCCGCACATGCAGCCCAGGGCCGCAATTTTTTTGGCGATGTCCTTACCGGCCATAATCAGACCAGCGCCCACGTGGCATATCCTATTGATGAAAAAAATTATACTCATTGCCAAAAAGTTTTTTCTTATTCACCCCTCACCCTAACCCTCTCCCGCAAGGGGAGAGGGGAATAAAAGGAAAGAACTTTTGGCAAGCGCTATAGGAGGAAAAAGAGATGGCCGCTTAAAGTTTTTTTATTTTAATGCTTCGTTCAGACCTGCGCCAGGGTCTTTTGCATTTTCGGCGGCCATTTTGGGGGGAAAACTTGCCATGAGCAGTTTCCGGAAGCTATTACGGCGAGGGCAAGGCGACGGCAGGCCCGGCAGAGACCTGGTTGATCATCCCGTCGGTAATGGCAAAGGCCGCCACCAGGGTTTTTTGATAACCGGGGTCGCGGCGTACGGACTCGAGGATATCGAGAAATTCCGGGTGGCAGGAGAAAAGCAGCACTTGTTGCTCACGGGCGAAATCGAGGATGACCCGGGCCGCGTTCGCCCGGCGGCTGGGGTCGAACTTAACCAGGACATCATCTAAGATGACCGGCAGGGGCTCGGATAAGCGGCCGAACTCCCGGGCCAGCCCCAGGCGGATGGCCAGATAGACCTGGTCCGCCAACCCGGCGCTCCAGGTCACTTCATCTTTCCGGGCCAGCGTCCGGTCTTCCAGGTGAACCCCATCTTCACCCACCGCGGCCAGGATGCGGTAGCGGCCATGGGCCATGGTGTTCAGAAACCGGCCCGCTTCCTGAATTACGAGAGGTTGCCGCTCCCGTTCATATACGCCCCGGGCCTTTTCCAGGAGATAGCGGCAGACCGCCAGGGTGGCCCAACGCCGGGTAGCCTCGGCCAGTTGGGCCTGCACCGTGCGCTGCTGCAGGAGTAAATCGCCCAACTGCCGGTCCTGCTCCATCGATTCCAATCTGCCTTTCAAGTTCCCGATTTCCTGGTCAGCCTGGGAAATCGCCTGTTCCAGCTCTTGTAAGTGACCGTTCAGGCGCACTTTATCCGTTTCCAGTTCTATGGGGTCGGTGCGGCTGAGTTCCTCTTCCAAGGCCACCTGGGCTTCCCGGGTGCCGGCCATGCGGCGCAGGGCATTTTCTTCGTTCTCCATCTGCTGGAACCAATTCTGCCATTTTTGGTAGGCCGCGCCCCGCCGCCGGAAGTCCTCTGTGTCAATGGCCTCAGCCTGGCGGAGCAAGTCGTCCCGTTCCCGTTCCAGCTCTTGGCCCTGGCTGGTTAAATTATTGAGGTCCCGGGCTGTGGCGACCTTTTGGGCGGTGAGCTCGCGTTGCTGCTGGCCAGCCGCCAGGACCGTGCTTAAGGCTCGGCGCAGGGCATCCAGGTCTGCCACTCCGGGCTCAGTCTCATGAGGCTTTTTGCCACAAGCCGTCAGAACCTGGCCGATTCTCCCTCTAGCCGAGTTCAGATATGCGGATAAAAGCTGCAAACGACGGTGGTGGCCATCCAGTACCCTGGCTGCACTCCGGGCATTTTCCACTGCCTGAAGCACCGCCTCGAACCCGGCGGGGTGCACTGTTTCCGTGAAGCCCCGTTGCGCTAGCCACCCGGACCATTCCTCCTTTCGCCGGACCAGCTCAAGGGCCGCCGCCTCGATTTCCGTCTGGGCCAACTCCTGCCGCGCCCGGGCCTGAGCCAACTGGTCCGCGGCCTGACGTTCAGCCTGGACTCGAGCCTGCCAATCCCTGAGGTGGGCCGCGGCCTGTTCCAATTCCCCGGCAATTTCCTCCAAAAGCATGGCATCACCCGGTGGCTCCCGGTCCATGACCTGGGCCGCCAGGGTGATCTCGGTATCCGCCGCCTCAATCTGCCTCTTCAAGTCGGCGATGGCCTCCAGGATGCCGGTCCGGGTCTCTTCCACCTGCTGCAACTCTTGCCCCAACACGGTACGGCGACGGGTCTCCACCCGGGTCTGCCAATGGTGGAGCCAAAAAAATAACCCCGCCAGCGCCAGCCCGACGCCGGGGATGATGCCCCCGAGGAGATAAGCCTGCCGATAAATGAACCAGCCCCCCAGGCCCAGGCCCACCACCAGCCAGGGCAGGCTAAGCCACCAGGGCAGGGTGGCCGTAGGGATCGTCAGTTGGCTTTCAAGCGCCGCGGCCCGAGCCTCAGCCTCATCGCTGGCGCTCTCTTTTGACCGGAGTTTCTCCGCCAGCACGTCGCGTTGGTGCAACCAGGCCCGCATCTGCCGCAGCGTCTCCTGATGCCGCGCCAGTTCCTGATTATCGGGAAGGGGCGGGGGCGGGAGGTCTCGTAAGTGCTTGTGTGCCGCTTCGGCCTGTTGATGCGCCTCGGTAACGGCTGTGGTCATGGACCGCTCTTCGGCCCTGGCGGCTTCTAACCGGCGTTCCGCGGCGTCCAGGTAGCGCCCGAACTCGGCCACCCGTTGGCGCACCTGCACCGAGGTATCCACGGCAGCGAGGCGTGCGGCATCCCAGTCCGGTCCCAAGGCCTGCAGTTTTCGTAGGAACTCGGCTTGGGCCTGGTCCAGGTCACTTTTGACGATGGGGTAGTTGTCCAAATCCGTTGCCAACTTCTCCCGCTCGCTGGCCAAAGACTCGATAGCTTCTTGTTGGGTCAGGACCGCTTCATCCAGGGTAAGCTGATTAAGAAGACCAGCGAGTTGCTGAACTTCCCTAACTTTTAGCTTCTGCTGCTGGCGATTTGTGTTCAAATCTTTCAGGACACTTTCCAGGCGAGCTTCGCCGTTTACCGGAAAATTCCGGGCAAACTCCACCTCGCCGGCCTTTTCCCGGGCCAGGTTTCGATTCGCCCAGGGGACCCGAGCCTGTTCCAGCCGCTCCAGCCGCCCCAATTGGCGGCGGAGTTGTTCGGCCTCCCGGCGATTGGTATCGACCAGGGCCTCAAGCTGTTCCCGTTGCCGCTGCCCTTCGGCATAGGCCGCGGCCTGGCCCTGGAGCTCCTTGATTTCGGCCTCGATCTCCCGGAATCGCTTCGTCAGCAGGTTGATCTGTTTCTGCCCCCGTTGGGCCAGGAGGGCGGCCAGTTCTTTATCAAGATTCTTCAAAACCTCGGGCACCGAGGCGCTCCCCAGGCCCGCGCCCGCGGCAAAGAGGCGGCCCCGCACGCCTTCCTGGGAGAGGACCCCCAACCCCTGGAGTTCGTCCAGCCCTACGGCAAAGACATGCTTAAAGGTCTCCCGGTCCAGCCCGCCCAAAAGGTGGAGAGCCGGCTCGGCCTGGATCGTGGCCCCGCCGGCTTGAGTGAGGGTTGCCGGACCGCGACCGGGCCGCGCCAGGGTGAACTGCCGGCCGTCTTGCATAATGAGCGCCAGGCGCCCGCCGGGGTTGCCCCCGCGCAAGGGCTCGTAATCGTTGCGCTTTTTATCTCGCCGGGGAAAACCGAAAAGTTGGGTCCGCAAAAATTCCATCAAGGTGGTTTTGCCGGATTCGTTGTCACCCAGGAAAAGCACCAGGCCCAGGGGCAGGTCTTGTATGCCCTGATCGTGGTAAATGCCGAACCCGTCGATGTGCAAGCCGGTTATATGCATGAGAGAACTAAATTCATAATTAATATGGTGTTTGGTAAATGGTTTTTAGGTGAATCAAATCCGGGGTTAAATGAAAGACAAATCCCCCCAAACCCCCCCTTTTTCAAAGGGGGGCTTTTAGGAGGGAGGAAGTGACCCAAGAGTCCCAAAATTAGCGATCCTTCGCTACCCCAGGATGACAAAACAGCTATTCCTCCTCGGGGAGCAGGTGGTCCACCCCCAGGATTTCGGCGGCATCGAGGATGGAGAGGAGTTCGGCATCCGCGAGACGCTCCAGGGCAGCGGCGATCACCCGGTGTTCCGGCCGCTGTTTCAATACGTCCCGGAGAAGGGCTCCGGGGTTGGCTTGATCCCGGAGGCTTTGCGCGGCATTGAGGAAATCGCCGACGAAATCTTGGACCAAGCGGCGCTGAGCCAGGTCCAGGGGCGGCCGGGTCTGATTTTGGATAGATTCCACCCAGACAAAGTCAAGGCGCTCCGGCTCGCCTTCACGCAACGGTTCCGCCAGGTCCCGTTCCAGGTCGATTCTTCCAGCCAATTCCCGATGGAGTTCGCCTCTGCCGGTCAGACTGAGACGGAGAATGGCAGCCCGACCGGAGGCTTCGGCCCGCACCTCCTCCCGTACCCGGAACATGGCGTCCAACAGGTCGTCCCAGGTCGAACGATCACCGATGTCCAGATCCTGTCTGAACCAGCGCACTGCGTCGGTGGCCACAAAGGTGGGCGAGATGCGGCGGGCGGCATCCACCCGCACGAGGTAGCAGCCCCGAGGGCCCATTTCCCGCCAGCTGCGACCCTGGGGGTTGCCGGGATAAATGATGCACGGGGCCTGGGTCCGCATAATCTTCTGGGCATGAATGTGCCCCAAGGCCCAATAATCGAGGCCAGCCGAGGCCAGGTCTTCCATTGTGCAGGGAGCGTAATTATCGTAGTCAGGGTCGCCGCCCACGTTGCAATGGAGCACCCCGATGGCAAAGGGGGCCTCCGGGTCGCGCTTAAAGCCGGCGGCGAGATTGGCCTTGACTTCCCGGACCGGGTAACTGATGCCGTAGATGTGGGCCAAGGTGGCGCCGTTTCGACGAATGGGGAAGCACTCCACGCTGTGGCCCCCGAAGCGCCGGGCCAGGCCTGGCATCGTGAGGTGGGCCTCCCAGCCGGAAAGGGGGTCGTGATTACCATGGGCGATAAAACAGGGAATGCCTGCGTCGGCGGCCTTCCGCAGGGAGTCCCGGAACCGGAGTTGGGCTCGCAGGCTGCGGTTCTCGCCATCGTGCACGTCCCCGGCCACGATGATGAAATCTGCCTGCTCCCGCCGGGCCAGGTCGACGATCTGGTCGAGGGCCTGGAAGGTTGCCTCCCGGAGCACGGCGGCGATCTCGGGCGCGGCGGCGTGGATCCCCTCAAAGGGGCTATCCAGGTGCAGATCGGCGCAATGCACAAAACTGAAAGGGATGGATTCGGACATACCTAATTTGTTTGAGAGTTCGGTTGATCTCCTTTAGCTGTCTCATGGTCGATTCCGGGAGGGGGGTGGGGCAAGGTGAAATAAAACGTCACCCCCTGTCCCATGGCGCCTTTTGCCCAGATCCGGCCGCCATGCCGGAGAATGATGCTCCGCACGGTGGCCAGTCTGACGTCAGCGCCGGAAAAGTCTCTGCCGGCGTGCAGCCGCTGAAAAGACCGAAACAGCTTGTGGCCATAGTGTATGCCAAAATCGGTGCGGTTGTCTCGGACAAAGAAACCTTTGTGGCAATTCTTTGCGGGCAGGGCTCCGAACTCAATTATGCCCTGAGGCAGCTCCTCCGTAAATTTCCAGGCATTGCCCAGAAGGTTTTGGAGGACCGACCGGAGCATGGTGGGGTCGCCTAAGGCGGAAAGGCCTGGCTCGATGATGAACTCCACCCGGCGCGCCGGCGCGGTGCGCTTGAGACCCTCAGCGATTAACCGGGCCTGGTGGCTCAAGTCAATCTCTTCACGATGCAAATCGAGCCGGCCCAGCCGGGAAACTTCCAGCCTTGCCTCGATGAGCTCACCCAGCTGAAGAATCACCCCATGCATCCGCTCAAGATAGTTGCGCCCTTTCACATCGAGTTGTTGGGCGCTGTGTTCCTCCAAGGCCCGGCAGTAGCCGCGGAGCCAGCGCCCCAGGACCTTAAAATCGTGAAATATCGTATCGGGGCAACTATCCAGATCCCGGTAAGGGGTCCGCACCTCTCTCTTGGTTATTTCGGGCTCTTTTTGAATTTGCTGCTCCAGCTTGCCGTTAAGCCGCTGGAGGCGTTTTTCCACTTCCCGGTATCCGGATATGTCGATGCCGGTGCCGATGACATATTCCACCGAGCCGTCTTCTTTGGGGAAGGCCGTATTGGACCAGGCAATCAGGCGGCGGGTGCCGTCTTTGGCCACCCAATCGATCTGCCAGGATTGCGAAAAATCACCGGCGATGAGATCAAAGAAGGCCTCTTGCACTTCATCCACTTCTTCAGGAGCCGGGAATACTTCCCAGAAAGGTCGATTTCTGACGTCGGCCAAAGCATACCCGGTGATGGCCTCGCACATACGGTTAAGACGAATGATGCGTCCTTCGGCGTCCAAGACGAGCACAATTACCTGGGCCATTTCTATGAGGCGGTCGGCAAAATCTTTCTCTTGCCGCACCACTTCGCTGCTTAACCTGAGGTTGTGGAACAAGCGATTATAAGGTTTGATAAGCTCCGTGGCGATCAGCGCCCGATAAATCAAGTACAATGAAGCAATCTTCAGGAGGTGCCCGGCCAGACCGGCCTGGGCCGACACCCCCGCCAGAAAGGTAAGAGCCACCTCCGAGGCGATGGCCAGGGCGATGGCCCCCAGCAACAAGCGGAGTACACCCGGGTCGAATTCGCTCCGCTGGCGCCATAATAAGGCCATGGCTCCCAGGAGGATGACGCTATTGAAATACTCGGCGGTTTTTTGGAGGGCGGCCAAAACCGGGCCTGGCGCTACCAAATCGAAGGGGACCTGCCGCCAGACAAAGATCATCAGAATGATGGTGATGAAGGCCAGCAGATAACCACTGAGAACTGCATAAGGTCGCAGGCGGCGACCGATGCATTGGGGAGCCAGAAACAGAGATACAGCCTCCAGAGAACGAGCCGCCAGCCACAGATGGGCGGGCAACTGAAGGCCTGCGCCGGGGAAGACCCCCATGCCCTGGTAGGATAGGGTATAAAGCAGGTCCAGGGCGCCCACGAAAAGGTAGGCAATCCCTAAGAAAAGCAGGTAGTTATTTTCTTGGAATAGCCGGGCATTCCAGGCGATAGCAAAGACGCCGGTGGCGATGACGGCACTGAAGAACCCGGCAATACTGTGGAATAACAGGTAGCTGTAGCGGCTGGTCAGAAGTAATCCCAGCAGTAAAAGGCCCCATAAGACATATGACACCAGGGCGCTGGGAGTGAGAAGCCGTTCGTCCATATCCCCCAGGGAAATCTCCTCCCTTACCCAGAGACCTTAAAACCGCGCCCGGCATACGTTGCCATAGGCCGGCCTTGATGGCAAGCGAGCCGAGAGATTTCCGGGGATTTTTGTGCATCCGAGAATAAAAATCCAACTTATATTGGCAATATTTTATAGTTATGTAAAGATATTAAAATGAAATATTAATTCTTTTAAATAGGATGGAATATTTTAGTGTTTGTCCTTGAAATTCCTAAGGAAAAATCTCTGCTGCGGCGAGCAACTCCATTCTTGATCCTATAGTAACAGTTGGGATACGCTAATATTACCAGGGGTATTTTGTATTATTAATCCCACATGGGTTTTTTGAGTAAGCGTGCGACTATCAGAGGTTGCCGATATTCTGATAAATTTTGTTTAAGGTAAGCTTGAGGAGTTCGATTTCGGTTTGGGGCAGGTTTTGGGTGGCTCTCTCCCGCAGGCTTCGGGTCAGGGGCAAGAGGCGGGTCTTAAGATGCTTGCCTTCTTTGGTGAGGTAAATGCAATACTTACGCCGGTCTCGGGAGTCGGGGGCGCGAAAGATCAGGTGTTTCTTCTCTAAGGCATCCAGCATTCTGGTGATATTGGGTTTGTCCTTGGAGGCCTTCTCGCCGATTTCCCGTTGGGAAATGCCGTCTTCCTCCCCGAGATGGCGGATGATGGCCCATTGCTCGGCGGTAATCTCATAGCCGTTCTCTTTAAAGCAGCGCTGCAGGGCTGACTTGAGGGCCAGGGCCGTCCGGTAGATAATGAAGCCCAGGGAATCCTGAATGGGATAGCGGTCATCGTTCATAGAATTAGTTATAGGCAATAACTACTAAATATATAACGAGTTGTCAAAGAAATTTTCTTTCTCAGTCCGGCCCACCTGGTCTTGTGCAGCAAAGGGTGGTAGCCCGCAATTTTCATTCCGATTTTTTTTTGAGACTGATTATTTGTGCGCCGGTTTTCCCTTAAAAATTGGTTAATATGATAATGATTAAGTTGGCAACAGCGTTGACAGGGATAGGGATTCGCTTCATAATGCTTTTAAACTGAGCGTTCCGGTCAGCAAACTGCCCCCCCTTTTTCTGTTTTTTGTAATTTGTAAGAAGGGGTACGGATTCAGGGTTAGCCGCCTCTAGCCAAAGAATATTTGGACCTAAAAAATGAACCTGATGAACCTTAGGTTAAAGCTTGCCGATAAACGGACCATAATAATCGCTGCCGGAGTTTTGGTGGCCCTTTTGGCGCTCGTGGGGTTCCTGCAGCGCGGCAGCAACGGGGTGGCGTTTCGCACCGTCCCGGTGAAACAGGGAGACCTGCTGGCCACTATCAGCGCCACCGGCACGGTGGAGCCCGAGGAAGTGGTCGATATCGGGGCCCAAGTCGCGGGCAGGATTGTGTCCTTTGGTAAGGATAAGAATGGCGAGGAGGTTGACTACGGCTCCGTTGTCGAGGCCGGGATGGTGCTGGCCCGGATCGACGATGCCCTCTACGCCGCGGATGCGGCCTCGGCCAAAGCCCAACTGGCTCAGGCCAAAGCCGCGGTCCAGAAAGCCCAAGCCGATCTAGGGCAAATGAAGGCCAAGCTCGTTCAGACCGAGAACGACTGGGCGCGGGCCCGCAAGCTGGGACCATCGGACGCCCTGTCGCAAACCGACTTCGACGCGTCTCGTTCAGCCTTTGAAGTTGCCAAGGCCAATCTCGCCGTTGGCAAAGCCGCCATAGTCCAGGCGCAAGGCACCGTGGCCCAGGCCGAAGCCACCTTGAAGCGGGCTCTGCAAAACCTGAGTTACTGCACCATTATCTCGCCGGTCAAAGGGGTGATCATCGACCGGCGGGTCAACATCGGCCAGACCGTTGTGGCCAGTCTCAATGCTCCCAGTCTCTTTCTGCTGGCCAAGGATCTGAAGCGTCTCCAGGTCTGGGTCTCGGTCAATGAAGCGGATATCGGCCATATCCAACCGGGCCAGGCGGTCACCTTTACCGTTGATGCCTTCCCCGGTGAGGTCTTTTCGGGGGAAGTAGGAAAGGTGCGGCTCAACGCCACCATGACCCAAAACGTGGTCACCTACACCGTGGAGATTATCACTGATAATTCCAGCGGCAAACTATTGCCTTATCTGACCGCGAACGTCAATTTTATTGTGGGCGAACGCAAGAATGTCCTGCTCGTTCCCAACGCCGCGCTACGCTGGGTGCCCCTGTCGGACCAGATAGCCCCGGAGTCTCGAACCGCTAAAAAGGAAGGGAAGGGGACCGGCTCGCCATCTCAAGTGAAGTCACCGGCCGCGGCCAACAAGGAGCAAGCCAGTGGGGTCGTATGGGTTCCGCAAGGCTCTCAGGTGCGTCCCATCAAGGTCAAGCTCGGGCTGAGCGACGGCAGCCTGACGGAAGTTTCGAGCAGCGAACTCAAGGACGGGACTCTCTTGGTGGTGGGCGAAATGAATAGTCAGCCGGCGGGACAACCTGCACCCGGCGGCAGCCCCTTTACCCCGCAAATTTTCAAAAAGCCCGCCAATGGCAAATAACTATTCGTCTTCTGCAGCATCGTGCCTGTGAAGGTTGATAACGAGAGCCGCCATGGAATTTATCGAGCTGCGCGACCTACATAAAACGTATAACCTGGGCGAAATCGAGGTGCCGGTGCTCAAAGGCATCTCGCTGACCATTGCCCGGGGCGAGTTCGTTGCCCTGATGGGTACCTCGGGTTCAGGTAAGACCACGCTGATGAACATCCTGGGGTGCCTCGACCGCCCCACTTCCGGAGAATACTGGCTGGACGGGCAGGATGTAGTGGCCATGTCTGCCGATGAGTGGGCCCAACTCCGGAACCAGAAAATCGGCTTCGTCTTCCAGAGTTTTAACCTGCTGCCGCGGACCAGCGCCCTGGAAAATGTGATCATGCCTCTGTCGTATACCGCAGAGCACCTGTCCGACCGGGAGTCGCGCCAGCGGGCCGAAGACTTGCTCCGACGGGTAGGTTTAGGGGATCGGCAGGATCACGAACCCTCTCAGCTCTCCGGCGGGCAGCAACAGCGGGTGGCCATTGCCCGCGCCCTGGTCAACCATCCCACCATTCTGTTTGCGGATGAGCCCACCGGCAACCTGGACTCCCATACCAGTGAAGAAGTCCTGGAATTATTTCGCGAGCTCAACGAAGAGGAAGGGGTGACCATTATTCTGGTCACTCACGACGCCAACGTCGCCCGCTCCGCCAAGCGGGTCATCAGGATTACCGACGGGATGGTGGAAGCCGAAGCACCCCAAATTCAAAAGGCTCAAGGGAGCCAGATTAGCGCAGCGCCCCCGGGGGGCTCAGAAGTCGTGGGCAAGCTGCGCACCGGACTCGCGTGGCTACGGCTCCAATGGATGGTGCGGACCGCGCTGCACGGCTTGCGCCGCAACGTCATGCGGGCGGCTCTGACGACCTTGGGCATCGTTATCGGCGTGGCTGCGGTCATCGCCATGATGGAGATCGGGCGCGGTTCTTCGAGCGCGATCCAGGCAACCATCGCCAGTATGGGGGCCAATAACCTGTTAGTCTTACCGGGTACGGCCTCCAGCGGCGGCGTGAGCTTCGGGGGGGGCAGCAACATGACCCTTACCCCCCAGGACGCTGAGGCTATCTTGAACGAGTGCCCGGCGGTCAGAGGCGCAGTGCCCGTCGTCCGAGCCCGGACCCAGGTCATTTACGGCAACCGCAACTGGGTGCCCGCCTTTATTTACGGCACCACGCCCGCCTGGCTCGACGTGCGGGAATGGGGCCTGGCCGAGGGCGACATGTTCACGGATCGGGATGTCCGCAATGCCAGCAAGGTTTGTGTGTTGGGCCAGAGGCTGGTTCGGGAGCTTTTCCAAGGCGAGTCGCCTCTCGGCAAAGAAGTTCGGGTTAAAAACGTCTCCTTCCGGGTGGTCGGGGTCCTCACCAGCAAAGGGGCCAACATGATGGGCATGGATCAGGACGATGTCCTGCTGGCTCCCTGGACGACAATTAAATTCCGGGTGACCGGTTCGTCGGCGGAGACCGCTAACCAGAGCGCCGCCGCCGCCAGTGGTTCCGGGTCCAGCACCTCCACGACGGTTAACACCCTGAACCAGATTTATCCCACCAGCCAGAAGAAGCTGTACCCCGAGCAATCGGCTACTCAGCAGGCCGACACGCCGCTGCCGGTGCGGTTTATCAATGTGGATCAGATCCTAACCGCGGGTCGCTCCACCCAGGAAATTCCTGCCGCCATCAAGCAAATCACCCAGATACTGCGAGAGCGGCACCGGATTGGCCCGGGAGAACCTGATGACTTCAACATCCGGGATATGACCGAAATGACCAAGGCCCTGTCTTCCACCGGCACCATGATGACCAAACTTTTACTGGCGGTGGCCCTGATCTCGCTGTTGGTGGGGGGCGTCGGGATCATGAATATTATGCTGGTGTCGGTGACGGAGCGGACCCGGGAGATCGGCTTGCGCATGGCCGTGGGCGCCTGGGCCCGGGATATTCTCCAGCAATTCCTGGCGGAATCCGTGATCCTGTGTTTCTGCGGCGGGGCTGTGGGTATCCTGGTAGGACGGGGAATATCTATGTTAGTAAGGGTGTTGCTGCAGTGGCCGACGGCGTTGTCTCTGGAGGCGATCGTTGCGGCTTTTGCGGTCTCGGTCACCGTGGGCATTGTGTTCGGCTTTTACCCGGCCTGGAAGGCCGCCCATCTGGACCCGATCATTGCGTTGCGGTATGAATAGAAATAAACGGCGTTTTGAAAAACACCGTGCACAGCCTGGAAAGGCTGTGCCACCAAAAGTCATGGGATTTTAAATAGTCAATAGTAATGAAAGTTAAAAAGGACGGTAGCACAGGCTTTCCAGCCTGTGCGCCAGAGGTTGCCTTATTAATAAAACGGCGCAATTTGCCACACTGGCAATTGCAAGGAAGCACTTATTTTGTTACTTTTCGTCTTAGATCAGGAATTATGTCTGAAGATGAAAGAAGAATGGTTTTAGATGCTGTAAAACATTTCCATAAGATAAAATATTTGATAACTACAGCAGTAGTGATGCTAGATCATGTTCATTTAATTATGAAACCAGTTGTGAATGGGCCTAACGCTGAATTTTCCTTAAGCAAGATTTTACAAAGTATTAAAGGCTTCACTGCTCGGCAAATAAATAAAGTCAGGGGTGCCAAAGGGGCTATATGGCAGGCTGAAAGTTATGATCGCATTGTCAGAGATTATGATGAATATCTGGAAAAATGGCAATATATTCGTAATAATCCGGTTAAAACAGGACTAAGCGAACGTCCTGATGAGTATCCTTTTCTCTGGGAGCCAGGGGAAGCATTAGAAGCAATCTAATGATGGCACAGCCTGGAAAGGCTGTGCTACCGAAAGTGAATTTTCTCATGTCCTTATCAACTGGAACTGGCCGGAACAATAATAATAACAGGCTCATCTTGAGGTTAAGCCTGGTCGCCCTTTGCCTGCTGGTTGCGGCAGGCTGCGCCGTGGGCCCCGATTACCGGCCGCCGCAGACAGAGGTCCCGAAAACTTGGGACGGCCAAAATATCGTCACGCCGGAGCAACCCAGCAAAACCACGAACCAACCGGTAGCCCTGGTGGATTGGTGGCAGGCTTTTAAAGATCCATCTCTTTCTTCCCTGGTGGAAATGGCGATTCGCGCCAATCTGGATGTGCGCCTGGCCGAGGCGCGTATCCGCCAGGCTCGGGCAGCCCTGGGAGTCGCGGGCGCGCCCCTCTGGCCGGGGGTTGAGGCCTCGGCGCTTTATGAGCGCAGCCAAGGCTCCAGCGAGACCGTAACCTCGGGAGGTCCCGCGCTGGCAACCGCCGGTGGGCTTCGGAAATTATTTCAGGTGGGCTTGGATGCCAGTTGGGAATTGGATATATTCGGGGGCACGCGCCGGAACATCGAGGCTGCCGGGGCCGATCTCCAGGCCGCAGTGGAGGACCGCCGCGACGTTCTCGTAACCCTGGTGGGGGAGGTGGGAAACAACTATCTCAACCTCCGGGGCTTTCAGCAGCAGATAGCCATTGCCCGCCAAAACCTGAAGGCGCAAAAGCATACTGCCGAAATCACCCGGAAGCGCTTTAATGCCGGCTTTGTGGGCGCCCTGGACGTAGCCAATGCCGACGCCCAGGTAGCCACCACCGAAGCCCAGATTCCGGGCCTAGAGTCCTCGGCCCGGGCAGCCGTTTACAGCCTGGGGGTGCTCTTGGGCCGGGAGCCCGCGGCCCTGGAAAAGGAACTGACCCAAGCCACTCCGATTCCTCCTACCCCCTTGGAAATTCCGGTAGGACTGCCTTCCGAGCTGCTCCGGCGCCGCCCGGACATCCGCCGGGCTGAAGCCCAGATCCATGCCGCCACGGCCCGCATCGGGGTGGCCACTGCCGACTTGTTCCCCAAGTTCTCGTTGACCGGCAGTTTCGGCTTTTCCAGCAATGACCTGACCAAGCTGGGGAATTTGAGCAGCAGTAAATTCTGGTCCTTCGGTCCCACCGTCACCTGGCCGATCTTCGCCGGTGGCCGCATCGTGTATAATATAAGAGTTCAGGATGCTCTCACCGAGCAAGCCCTGCTCACTTATCAAAAGACCGTGCTGACCGCGCTGAAGGATGTGGAAACCGCTTTGGTGGCTTACGCTAAGGAACAGCAACGGCGCAAATCTTTGGCCATAGCCGTGACCAATAACCGCAAGGCGGTGGACCTGGCCATGAAACTTTATGTTGCCGGCAAGACGGGTTTCTTGAACGTACTCACCGCGCAGCTTAACCTTTATACCACCGAAAACGCCCTGGTGCAGAGCACCAACATTGTGGACACCAACCTGGTTGCCCTCTACAAGGCGTTGGGCGGCGGCTGGGAAAACGCCTCTATGCCAGACCCTAAGGCGCAGGGATACATTGACCAACTGAAGCGGTTGTCCGATAAAAAAGTGAACCAGGAATAGCTTATCGCCTTTATCCCCCATTCCTTACAGGTTTTCTGATATGTCCGCGGAGCATCCCCAGGCCTCTGGCGCGGCGTTGTCCAAGGGCGCGGAGGTTGATCTTGCCATTGAAAAGCTGGCCTTTGGCGGCAAAGCCCTGGGCCGGGTGGACGGTTTCGTGGTGTTCGTGGATCATGCCGTGCCCGGACAAAAGGTGCGGGTGCAGATTACCCGGAAAAAATCCCAGTTCGCCGAAGCCCGGGTAGTCCAGGTCCTGGAGCAGTCCCCGGCATATGCGGCGCCCTTCTGCCCTCATTTTGGGCTCTGCGGCGGCTGCCAATGGCAAGATGTGGCTTATGCGGAGCAATTGTACTGGAAACGGCTCCACGTGCAGGAATGCCTCCGGCATCTGGCGGGCCTGAGTCCCGGAGATATCCTGCCGCCGGTGGCCTCACCGCAGCGTTATTACCGCAACAAGATGGAGTTTACCTTTGCGCCCCAGGCCTGGCACTCTACCGGCGACCAGGCGGTGGGAAGAACCTCGCACCATGGCGGCTGCGCCCTGGGGTTGCACGTGGGGGCCTCTTTCGACCAGATTTTCAACCTGGAGCACTGCTTTCTGCAGTCTCTCCAGGCCCCGGCCATAGTACAAGAGGTGCGAAGTTTATGTGGCAAAAGCGGCTTGTCGGCCTATAACACCCGAACTCAGCGGGGCTTCTGGCGATTTCTGGTGGTGCGGGAAGGCAAAAATACCGGCCAGACGCTGGTGCATCTTATCACCACCGACCAGGGCAAGCCGGCCGTGGTGGAGACCCTGGCCACTCTCCTGGTAGCCGCGTTTCCGGGTATTACTAGTGTGGTTCACTCCCGCAGCCAGAAAAAGGCTCAACTGGCCTATGGCGAGGCCAGCCGCACCTTATATGGACCCGGATATATTGAAGAGCAGATCAATGATTTGCGGCTGCGAGTCTCGGCACAGGCTTTCCTCCAGACCAACACCGCGGCTGCCGCAGGCCTGTATGACGCCATCAGACGGCTGGGAGAGTTCACCGGGCAGGAGACCGTTTGGGATCTTTACTGCGGCGCCGGCGCCATCGCCCTGTCGTTGGCCCCCCATGTGGCCCGGGTGGTGGGCTTTGAACTGATTGAAACCGCGGTGCACGATGCCTACCTCAATAGCCGACTCAACGGGATAGAAAATTGCCAGTTCCTGGCAGGAGATTTGAAAGAGCGACTCCGGGAGACCCATCGGGACATCCCCGGTCAGCCTGGTCCCGATGTGGTAATCACCGACCCGCCCCGGGCCGGCATGCACCCCCAGGTAGTGCAAACGCTCCTGGCGCTTGCCCCCCCGCGCCTCATCTATGTCTCCTGCAATCCCGCCACCCTGGCCCGGGACCTGGCCCTCCTCCAGGAGCACTACGATATCCTCAGCATCCAACCCTTTGATCTCTTTCCTCAGACCTCCCACATTGAATGCCTGGCGCACCTTACCAGACGCCATCCGGTTCCGGCCTAACGGCACTGTAATACTTCGAACAAACCTATGAAATTTTCTTGCCGTAGGGCAGAACCCTATAGTTAAGAAAATTATCTGTATATTCTTGATTTAAGAAGCAGCATACCTATTTTAAACTTAACGTTTGGTCCACGATCAAGGTGGACAGTGGACCTGGCTGTCGGCTCCTTTTGTGTCTATCTCGACCTAAACCCCGGATAGTTTGTGATTTTGGGATAGTCATGGCGAAGGCAAAACTAAGGAATTGACGGCGGCCAAAAATGATACTCATGTTTCCCGCCGGGAGAGCCGATCAATAATGTGGTGATCAGCGGTGATCTGCGTCTTGGCGAGGCAGGCGGGTAGGGCCGCCACATCAATTTTCATCCATTTACATCCATAAGGAGAATAGTATGCGTAAAAACATTAAGTGGTGGCTAACCGGAAGCTGGCTGGTGGTTGTGTGTTTGGCCCTCATCGGCTGCGCTACTGGCGGTTCGTCCATGACTCCGTGGGTGCCTGCGCCGCAAACGCCTGAGCAGTTGCTTTCCGCTGCTGGCTTCAAGCAGGTGTTCCCGACAACCCCGACTCAAAAGACGAAGCTGGCTAACATGCCTCAGAAGAAGATATTCTTAATCAGCCAGGGTCCCAAAGTCTACTATGTCTATGCCGACGCCAACGGCTGCGGTTGCATGTACGCCGGGAACCAGCGGAACTATCAGAAATTCCAGCAATTGGCTGCGGACTCCCAAATGATCGCCGAACAGTACGCTGCAGCCCAGATGAACGACTGGGATTGGGGCGGCTGGGGTCCAGGCTGGTGGGGTGTGGGGGAGACCGGCGAACCTGAATAACCAGGGGATTGCCCGGTAAGAGTTATTCGCTGCATAGGATGGGAGAAGCCTCAGTATCCACAGCGGGGTTGTGTCCCCCGGATTCCGAGGATGCTATGTGTAGGAACATCAAGACACTCTTTAACTTAGAGCCGCCTGTGACGGACGAAGAGATTCGCGCAGTCTCGCTACAATTCGTGAGAAAAGTGAGCGGCTTCCACAAACCATCGAAGGTAAACGAAGCTGCATTCCTGGCGGCTGTTGACGAGATAGCGGCAGTTTCCAGAAACCTCTTGAACTCCCTGGAGACAAAAGCACCACCGAGGGACCGTACAGAAGTGGCTGCCAAGGCACAAGCACGCGCAGTTCAGAGGCTACCCATCAGATGATGGTGGGGATATTCGAGGGGTCACATCACCCATTTAATCCCTTCTGGTTTCGACAGACGATACCCCTAGATATGGCTCTCCGATAACTTAAAAAAATGTTCAAATTGAGGGTGTAGGTTGGAAATAGGGTTGGAAAACAAAAAAGAGGGGTTAGGCCGATTGACCTAACCCCTTTGAAATCTTTGGGGTGAACGACGGGACTTGAACCCGCGACCGCCGGGGCCACAACCCGGAGTTATACTTTTCCCATCATTTACCATGACTACCCAAAAACCCTTGATTTAAGGACAAATCCTGATTTCTCTTTTCTCTTGACTTACCAGAAAATACCCTTATAATTGCCTCAGATGCGGGGAATAGTGCGGGGAATAAAATCACCCTTTGGAGCAGACACCATGCCACCTTTAAAAAGAATCAAGACCAATTATCCAGGGGTTTTTTACATCGATGGCGTTTCCACCGCCACCGGCAAACCAGAACGGATTTATTATATCCGCTACCGGAGAGCCGGTAGAGAAGTAGAAGAACCTTGTGGCCGTCAATATCAGGATGACATGACACCGGCCCGAGCCTCTCGTATCCGAGCGGAAAAAATAGATGGTAAGGCACCTTCCCGGCGGGAAAAACGGGAGGCAGAGCGCGCCATCAAGTGGACCCTCGACCGCTTGTGGCAGGAATACATCGGACCCAAGCCCGACACCAAAGGATTTCGGACAGACCGCTATCGCTATCAGAAATTCTTGCAAGCCACCTTGGGACCCAAGGAACCGCAAGAGATCACCATGATCGCAGTTCACCGTCTAAGAATCAATCTCAGCAAGACCTTGAGTGCTAAGACCGTCAAGAATGTGCTGGAATTGCTTGAACGCATTGTCAATTTTGGAACCAAAAAAGGGCTATGTGCTGGCCTGGGGTTCAAGCCGGAGCACCCCCGGATTAATAACCAACGTACTGAGGATTTATCACCGGAGCAGCTTGCAGACCTCCTGAGCGCCATTAATGCAGACCCCGATATACAAGCCGGCAACCTAATGAAGATGGCCCTGGTTACTGGTATGCGGCGGGGTGAACTTCTTAAACTGCAATGGCAGCACATTGACTTCGATAAAGGCTTTATCCATATCATCGATCCCAAAGGTGGCAAAGACCAGACCATTCCTTTGAATCAATCCGCAAGAGATATTCTTGAGAATCACCCCAAGGTTAATGACTCCCCCTTTGTTTTCCCTGGCCGTGGCGGTGGACAAAGAGTTGAGATGAGACGGCCCATTGACCGGATAAGAAAAGCGGCTGGACTACCGGCTGACTTCCGCCCCCTACATGGTTTGAGACACACCTTTGCCTCAATGCTGGCATCATCTGGCGAAGTGGACCTCTATACCCTTCAAAAGTTACTGACCCACAAAACCAGCGCCATGACGCAACGCTATGCACATCTGAGAGACGAAGGACTTAGGCGTGCCTCTGACTTGGCCGGAGACATGATTAATAAAGCCGTCGTGAACGGGGACCATCTTAAGGTGGTAGAGGATTAGCGTCTGACAGCAACATCGAGCAGGTGGCGGATGGGGAGTAAATAATAATTTTCACAAAACGGCTATCTATCGAAATAGTATTTGACTTTTAAGGTAAGTTGTGGTTTAATAATAATTCAGATGGTAATTATCGCCGTGAGCACACCGGTTTCCTTGACCATGTAACTTAACAACTAAACCCCAGGCACGCCGTGAGCACAACGGCCTTCCCTGACAATGTAGCTTAAAACTAAATATACGCCCAGGCAACGCCTTTTTAAAAGGGCCTCCCTGCGAGAAACAGCTTCAATGGCTGTTTATCCTTGGGGGCTTTTTTTTATTGCCCCCGACAAAAGAAGGGGCAACAAATGACCAGCGTTTCCGCACCATCCGATCCACAATCCCAACGTTACATCACCGAGCACGAAGTTGCAGCCCTGACCGGCCGCAAAGTCCAGACCTTGAGGAACGACCGGCACAAAGGCCGTGGCTTTCCCTACCGGAAATTCGGGCGCCAGGTCCGCTACTTCCTCCCCGAAATCTTGGCAATCATGGAATCCCACCGGATCGAACCGGAGGCCATGTAAATGCGGCCCTTGGGAAAGAAAAACCCCGGCCATGGCAGGACCGGGGTAAGGTGTGGGGTAACTCTGCAAAATCGTTACTTAAATAATAGCAGAATCTTCCTTAAAAATCAATTCCTTTCTTACGTGTTGGGTGTGGGGGTGGGCCATGCGTAACCTTCATGTTGACCATCTGGCGGACCTCCGTAAATCCGGTCTGACCGATGAAACCATCCAGGCCGCTGGTATCTACACCGTCACCCCTGGCGACATTGGCAAGAAATTAGGTGGCAACGATGGCGGGGTCGTTTCGATGCTTTGTTTCCCTTATCGTGAAAGCCATGAGCGCTTTAAATGCTTCTATGAGGAAGGGAAAAGCGGCCCCAAGTACCGGCAAAAAAAAGACACCCCAAACCATCTTTACTTTCCCCCTGGCGTTGACCTGAAAGGCGACTCTCCCCTGCTGCTGGTAGAGGGCGAGAAAAAGGCATTGGCATTGATGCAAGCCGGTTATCAAGTGGTGGGCATTGGTGGGGTCTGGAACTGGTGCGAGCGCGGCCAGGGGTACGAGCGTCCCAAAGAATCCCGCCCCATTGCCGACTTTGACCTCGTGAACTGGAAGCGCCCCGTCACCATTCTTTTCGACTCAGATGGTGTCAGTAACCCTAATGTGCGGCTGGCGGCCTGGCGGTTGGCCCGGGAGGTGGCGAGACGTGGTTAATGTACTGTTCTTCCCTACTGGCCCGAACGGTGAAAAGGTTGGTGCTGATGACTTCCTGGCGGCCCATGATCCGGCGTCATTGGCCGACCTGCTCAAGACCTCACGGCCCTATGACCCGGCCTTGAATGACCATGAAGCCGATATCTCTTGGATCCTCAGAGACATTACCCCGGAAAGCAGCACCTTTGACAAGCTGACTGCCCTTCTACCTCTTGCGCCCATCCTGGCAAAAATGACCCACCTTGAAGCGGGTGCGATGCTGGAAAAACTCAAGGCCAAATTCAATCTCAGAGCCAAAGACCTCAGCAGCTTAGAGGCGGACGTTAAACAGGCCCGGAAAAAAGCCAAGGCCAAGAAAGGCGACTCCGCAGCCCCGGCATTGAACGACCTGGAAGATGTGCGCCGTCTCCACGCTGCCATTGATTTTATTGGTGAATGTATGACCATCGGCTTCCGGGTTGACCTCCCCGACAACGACACCGGCCTACTGCTGGTAATTTCCGATGGTGAAGGGGTAAAAGTGGAGGTTGGCCCAGAGCAGATAGAAATGGGTGGACAGACCTACCAAGTCAAGCCGGGTGCCCCGCCGTTTCTCAGAGACGTATGGGGGCTGGACCTGCTCAAGTCATTCATGGCCCATCCTACCTATCCCAAAGAACTCTATAACAACCTCGTGGGGGCTTATAAGACCTACCTTGACCTACCCGATGCTGCTTATGGACTAATGGCGGCCTGGACAGTAGGCACCTACTATGCCCACCTGTTCACGGCCTTCCCCTTCCTTCACTTTCACGGCCCCAAGGAATCAGGCAAGAGCAAATCGTTAGAGGCTATGCGGTGCGTCTGTTTAAACGCATGGAAAGGGCGAGACATTACATCGGCGGCCCTGGGGGATACGGCGGACGGCCAACGGGGGACCCTGCTTCTTGACCAAGCCGAAAAACTGAACAGCGAACAGGAGACCGGAAACCTCATTGGCTTACTCGCGGACAGTTATAAGAAAGCCGGGGGGCAGCGCCGGGTAGTGGAGATCACCAAAGCCGGGCGGTCTGTTCTTGAATTTTCCACCTATGGCCCCAAGGCATACGCCAGCACCAAACCTCTTGACCTGGACTTGGCCGACCGATGTGTCCGAATTGCCATGACCCGGACCCGACAGAGACTTCCTGATTTGGAGGGGTGGGAAAAGATATGGGGTGAATTAAGAGACAAATTATATCGGTTCACGCTGGCATCATTCAAGACCGTTCGCCAGCACTATGAGGCGAACCCCGGCAACGGAACCCGGATAGGCGAACTCTGGCGGCCCATGCTGGCGGTGCTGTTGGCTCTGGGGGTAGAGGAAGGGGAAATCGAAGCTATCCGCACCCTATTCATGGAAGCGGCCCAGGAAGGCCGACATGAGCCTACCGGCTGGGAGTGCACCTTGTTAGAGGTGCTGCGGGATGAGGCCCGGTCACATAATGACAGATTCGAGATGACCGTCTCCGAAATTCTTAATGCTATGAATATCGAGGGCGATAAACAGCCGGGGGGAAAATGGGTGGGGAATACACTTTCTAACTACCATCTTTCTCAAGCCAGGAGACGAACCAAAAGTGAAGGCAAGAAGGAGACGGCCTATCAATTCAATCCGGCCCGCGTCAAAGAATTGTGTGAAATTTATTTAAGGGATACCCCCGGAAATGACCTGTCCCACCTGTCCCCCGGCGATAATACTAATAATTCTAATGAGTTTGAGGTGACACAAGAAAATCAAGGGACACGTCCCCACCTGTCCCCTTTGGGAACGGAAGGACTTGAAGGCCACGAGGGGACACGTCCCCCGGAAATGACCTGTCCCCCTTATGATGTTGATAACACTAAAGATAATGGCGGGGGACACGAGGGACACGAGGAATCGGGGGGTATCGAAGAAAAAAATCTCACTCTTTTTTCATGCAATGAGGTGGAACTATGAGCCCCGGCATCGAAGCGGTGAGGACGCTGGCAAAGATCGGTTATCGGTTCACGGTGAACGGGGAGAAGATCAAAGCCAAGTATCACGGCCCCGGCGAACCCGACCCGGACACGGTGCGGCCATTACTTGAGACGGTGAAGGAGCATAAACCGGATGTACTGGAATATCTAAGCAGACCGACTCCCCCAGAGCGCATCTTGACTTGCTTCGAGTGCGACCATTTCCGGCCCGCCGTCAGTTCCCCTAACCCGACTCAAGCCTTTGGGCGGTGTGAGAAGCGGAAGAAAGGGCGCTACGGCTGCGCTACGGCGTGCGAGGCGGCGCTGGAGGCAAAATCATGACCACTACCGTCACCGTCACCAGCCGCATTGAACTCACCGGCATACCCGAACGGGTTAGGGATACCATCGAGGCCAGGCTCACCTTCCCGAACCCAGCTTATGAGGACGCAGAGAAACGCGGCTATTCTACTTGGAATATTGCCCCGGAAATCAAAGGCTATTCCCTGGACGGCAATGTGCTCACCATGCCCAGAGGATTCACCCGGCAACTGGTGGGGATTCTCAAGAGTGCCGGGGTGCAATATAGGATAGAGGATCACCGGCGCACCTTGCCAGAGGTTGATTTTACCTTTCATGGGCAGCTTAAAGACTTCCAGAAAGAGGCCGTGGAACAAATGTTCAACCGTGACTTCGGCACCCTTGCAGCGCCTACCGGATCAGGAAAGACGGTTATGGCCCTGGCGATGATTGCTCGGCGGCGGCAACCGGCTTTAGTGGTGTGTCATACCAAGGAACTGCAAGAGCAATGGATAAGCCGGATTGAAACCTTTTTGGGAATCCCGGCTAACGAGATAGGGCGGATCGGGGGCGGCAAGAATCAAGTGGGGGGAAAGATCACCGTGGCCCTGGTTCAGAGCCTTTATAAAGTGGCCACAAATGTAGCCAGTCACTTCGGGCACCTGGTGATAGATGAATGTCACAGAGCCCCCAGCCGAACCTTTACCGAGTGTGTCACGACCTTTGACTCAAAATTCATGACCGGATTGTCTGCTACCCCGTGGAGAAGGGACAAACTCTCCCGGCTGATATTTTGGAGCTTGGGCGATCTGGTGCATGAGGTTGACAAGGCCGCATTGGTGGAAGCCGGTCACGTCTTACAAGCCGATGTTGTTTGGAGAGAGACAGATTTCCGGCCCTTCCATGATGCAAGTGCAGAGTATAGCAAGATGCTGAGTGAACTAACCCAGGACCCGGGCCGTAATGCCTTGATTGCCTCAGACGTAGCAAAGGAAGTGGGGAACGGCGGCGGCGTGTGTTTGGTACTGACAGACCGTAAAGCCCATTGCGAAACGCTGGCGGGCGTCCTGGTGGCCCGTGGCATTGCCGCGACTGTTCTTACCGGGGATATGCCCACAAAGGAACGTCAAGCCGTGGTGGAAGCCCTGAACGCCGGTCACGTCAAGGTCCTGGTGGCAACGGGGCAACTCATTGGTGAGGGCTTCGATTGCCGCGAGCTCTCCACGCTCTTCCTGGCGACTCCTATCAAGTTTAATGGCCGTCTCCTACAGTACCTGGGGCGGGTGCTCCGGCCGGCACCCGGGAAGGATAAGGCAAAAGTCTATGATTACGCGGACCCGGTTGGAGTGCTTGAGTGTGCGGCCCGGTCACGGCAACGGGTTTATCAAGCCCAGGAGAGAGCGGCATGAATAAGACCTCTATCACCATAGCCACCCCACACCGGCGGTCCTTCAGCCCGGAATATGTCCTATCCTTGGCGGAAACCCTGCGGGATGGGAGATTCAATTACAACTATCTTATCCGGGAGGGGTCCACCCTTCACCACCAAAGGAATAGCCTCTGCCGGGAATTTCTCAAAGGCCCGGGGGAATATCTGCTGTTCGTTGACAGTGACCAGTGTTGGATGGCCGAAGACGTAGAGCTCCTGATGGATGTTGACAAGGACATCGTGACCGGCTTGATTTTCATGAAGACCTATCCCGCCCAGGTGGAGATAGTACCTCTAAGCGGAAGCCTGAAAAGCCTCCCTGATGAACCGTTCGAGCTTGCCTCAGCCGGGACTGGATTTTTGCTTATCAGACGGCGGGTGCTGGAAGCTTTTTTCGAACGTAGGATATGGCCCTTTGACCCCCTGCCCATTCATCAAATACTCGACCCCACCGCACAAAACCCCGGCATCGAGGGGGACTTTCCGAGCGGCTATTATTGGGAGGATTTGTCTTTCAGCGTCAAGGCGAGGCAATTAGGGTTTTCCATCTGGTGTGAACCGCGGGCCAGGATCGGACACATAGGGCCACAGATTTACTTGCAAACGCCTGACCTGGCCAAGTGGTTCAAGAGTGTGGGCAAAGCGGGTTACGAGGGTTTTAGCGGAAAGGGCTTTGCCAAAGCCTGAAAGAAATTCGTTGTTTATATTTTGCATTTTCAAGGAGGGGTAAGATGTTTAAACCTGGAAAATCCGGCAATCCCAAGGGGAAAGCTAAGGGCACGTTACACAAGGCGACACGGGCAGCCCTGGCACTACTGGAAGGAGACTTGGAGGCCATTACCGAGAAGTTGGTGGAGAAGGCAAAAGAGGGCGACCTGATGGCCGTCAAGCTGATTCTGGATAAACTCATTCCGAACGCCAGGGAGCGGCGGCTGTCCATAAAGTTACCCCAGGTGGAGGGAGCAGCTAATCTTCCGGCGGTGCTGGAAGCGGTAGCCAGCGGGGACCTGACCCCCGGTGAAGGGCAGACCATCACGGCTATGCTGGAAACCTATCGGAAATCAGTTGAACTCAACGAAATCGAGGCCAGGTTGAAGGCCTTGGAGGGCAAGAAATGAGCCTGAAGAACTTGGAAGGCCGAATTGAGAAATTAGAGCGGGCGAGCGGGGGAGATAAGCCAGTTGTGCTTCTCGTTGTTATTTTAATCGCGTCCGATAATGCCGGAAATCGGGAAATCTTAACCCCCGAAGAAGAGGTGGTCTTACAGAAATATAAGGATGAGACAGTGGCCGCAGCGAAACCCGGTGAAGGGTTCATAATTGTGCACTGGACCAAGGATAAAGCCCAGGAGTTATTAGCCGGCCAGGATACCAGCAGCGAACCGACCTTAGGCGAAAAGGAGGGTATGGCATGAGCATAAAAAACTTAGAGGAACGTGTGGCAAAATTGGAGGAGAGCAGGAGCGATAAGATAGTTGTGATTCGCGTCGTTTACGAAGTGATCGGTACCTCGGAGGAAACGGAGGATGGCGAGTGGTCGGGCAATGCCAAAAAATTGGAGAGCTTTAGTCCTGAGGAGGAAGCGGTATTGCAGCAGTATCAGGAGGAGTTGGTCGCTGCAGCAAAACCCGGCGAGTACGTAGCCGTGTTCTGGACCCGACATAAGCTTCAAGAGTTGATGGCCCTGGCCCATGACCCTGCCTCGACAGGAGAGCCCCCAGGTTGAGGGTCTACAGGACAGGGTGACTTTCTGGGGGTGGGGGGTGGCACGTTTGGTGCCACCTCTTTGCATTTGAACTCTACTCCCTGACAGAGCCCCCAGGCTGGCTTATATTCACCCCCCTGCTCTTTCCAAGGTCGAAAAATGACTTACATGGCTGACGGCAGTAACAGATGCCTCAATTACCTCAATAGCTACTACCCCGCTGGGGATAAGGCTGAGGCTGAGGATACCCCCAGTTGTTATTGTTGGTCTGGAATTGACTATTAGGGTAGGACGATCCTGATGAGGCCGGCGGGACCGGGCCAGGGTTGGGAATCGGCGGCGGGAATCCTTGCCAACGGTTCACATCAGTTGAGGGGGACGATTGCGCCGAACCAAGATACTGTCCATTGCGGTCATAAAACTGTACCTGGGCGAAGGCGGGGACGGCGAGAGAGAGAATCAGGGACACAATGACTAAGGTTTTCATGGTGTGACCTCCATATCACTATTGAGACGATGATTTGAAAATGTCAAGGGAAATTAACCCCCTGAGAGCGCCAAGGCGGAGCGACGGCAGGGGAAGCGGGAATAATATGAACGCTTGATATTTTTACAGAAGTTATGGCATGGTGAATTTGTGAGAAATGGCCATAAAGACCGGATTACGGACATGGAAAAGGGGAGGATGGTAATGGCGGCACGACCATTGATAAAGAAAGTCCCCTGGCGACGGCGATTTGGGGACCTTAGTGCGGTGGCTGTATTAACGATAGTAATGTTTGGGATTGGAGGGGCGAGCTTAGCTATCGGTCAGAATGTATTCATTCACAATGGGTTTTATAAAGGCAATAATTACATGCAATTAGATGTAGAAGATAAGGCAAAATATTGCATGGGCTTGCTTGACGGCATACTTTTGTCTCCATTATTTGGTGCTAGTAAAAGCAAACTCTCGTGGCTTGAAAGCCGTGTTGATGGAATTGCAAATTATCAACTGGTCGCCATAATTGATAAATTTATGCAAGCACATCCTGAGCGTTGGCATGAGAATATGCATACCCTTGCCTATAGTGCCCTCGCTAATGCCTACAAAAAATGAGGCGCTCGTCATAGCCGAGAGTGCAAACTATGAATGAAGTTGTTTCAATCAACGAATCCGCAGCCTAGCCTACGCCATCCATAACCAGCGGAACCGGCGCAATCTAACGGAGGCGGAACTGCTCCGGTGTATTGAGGCCGTGGATAAGCGGCGGGAACGGGGGGAAGGGCAGGATAGGGTTGAAGGGAAGTTTCAACCGAAAGCATCACATGATGCTAACGGTAAGTCAGCCAAAAAAACCGCTGAGATAGTGGGGACCTCCCAAGCCACCGTCGAGCGTGCCCGGAACGTCCTCTCAGACCCGGAAGCCAAGCAAGCAGTAATGGCCGGCGAGAAGTCCATCAACAAGGCTTCCCAGGAAGCCAAGGCGAAGCGATACACCGTCACCTGCACACCAGAGCCTACCCCGCCGAAACGCAAGCCCTTGAAGCTAACATTAGTTTTTAAGCCGGAACCAGAGGGCGGCTTAGAATCTTTTCGCCATGCCCTATTTTATGCTATAAAAAGCACTTGACAAGCATATAAAGCTATATTAAGCTATATCAAAACTAAGCAGAGGGTGCCCATGCCTGAATCCCATGAACGTTATCTTTCTCCTGATGATGTGGCTCACAAGCTGAATGTGAAGCCCTTGACCGTACGGAGATGGTTAAAGAGCGGCAAGTTAAAGGGAGTGAAGGCGGGCCGCCTATGGCGGGTCTTAGAAAGCGAACTGGAAGCATTTTTAAAGGGGGGCGAGAGCGCAAAAGAATAAGCGGCCAAGAAACAGACCGGCCCGAGTGTTACAGCACAAGGACCGGCCCTAACCACAACCTAAACCTACATAGGAGGTTAAGTCATGGCTACAGATGATTCTATCACAAACAAATTACTCAATGAACAGTTGCAGGTTACCGAAAACCTCAAAGCTATCAGGAGTATTGGCGATTTGTTGTGCATGGCGGCGGACAGTGAGGGGCAAGGCCGCAATGAATTTAGCGAAGATACCCTTGCAGAGATCGGGTCTCACATTAATGCTCTCGCTACAGAGGGGCTGGTGATTATCGGTTATGAGGGACCTAAAGGAGAACCCGAACCAGAACCCCAGGCCGCACCCCCGGATCAATTACAACCTCCCGCGGGTTACGACCAAAACTCTACCAAACTCACCCCTGAAAATCTTGACGCCATTATGCAGAAAATGGCCAAACTCAAAACACAGATCAGCGTCTTTGTTGCCGCTTCCACGGGCCGGGATGAATTTGATTATGAAGGCTTCGCCATGACCATGGAAGATCAGTTTGCGGAGCTTTATGACACCTACCAGGAAGCCATAGGCGGCAAATGGAGATATCAACGTTGTAGTACCAGATAACCCACAACCGGGGCAATCATGGAAGACCTACCAAACCTCTTTCTAAATTTCGGCGGCGAAGTTATGGAGATAGCCCACCTTACCGGCTATACCCACGAGGCCCCGACTCATATACTTACCGAAGAAACTTTGATCCTCTTAGGGAAGGCCAGGGAAATGCTGAAATTGGCTAAGGACAGTTTAAAGACGGTTGGCCTAAGAGGGTCATTGCATTAACCCACAACCGGGGCGGGGTGCGAGCCCTGCCCCTACCTGCCCCAACTCCCCAATTTTATTGACTTTCCCCAAAAAAATGGCCTCACCTAAGCCCCGTAGAGCAACGATAACGGCTGGACCCTGCCCCTACTATTACCCCTTTTTTCGCTTAATTCGCTTTTTTCGCAGACCTACCCCACGAAATGATGGTGGGGTATGAATCACCCCTCGACTACCCCTTCGATATGGCTCTCCGATGGCTAAAAAATGCCTCAATTTTGGGTTGGGTGCGGGGAATAGTGCGGGGAACAAAAAAAGCAGGGTTAGGCCGATTGACCTAACCCCTTGAAATCTCTGGGGTGAACGACGGGACTTGAACCCGCGACCGCCGGGGCCACAACCCGGTGCTCTGCCAACTGAGCTACGCCCACCATCAGGCTATTTTGTAACACACGAATCGGCTCCTGGCAAGGCGCATATTGAAACGCGGCAAACCTCAATAGTCCATGACGGCGGCTTCGGCGTTCGCTGGTGTAGCATCCTTGCCTCACACCTTTACAATCTCTCCCGGAGCATATAAGGTAAAATTGTAGATCCCTTAAGGAGAGCTTATGTATCAGGCCAGGTTTTGGGAGAGCGCGGCTGATCAGAAAGTCCAGTGCTTTTTATGCGCCCACGAATGCAAAATCGATCCGGGGAAGCGGGGCCTCTGCCACGTCCGGGAAAACCAGGATGGCACCCTCTACAGCCTTAACTACAGCCGGGTCGTTGCCGAGAATATTGACCCCATTGAGAAAAAGCCCTTGTTCCATTTCCTCCCGGGCACCCGGTCCTATTCGATTGCCACCACGGGCTGCAATTTCATGTGCCTGCACTGCCAGAACTATGACATCTCTCAGTATCCTCGGGTCCATGGCGGCAAGATCTTGGGAGACGAGCGGGACCCCGAAGCCATTGTGGCCTATGCCCTGGCATCCCACTCGGCCAGCATCGCCTATACCTACACCGAGCCCACCATCTTTATGGAGTACGCCCAGGACGTGGCCAAAATCGCCCGGGAACAGGGCCTGCGCAACGTTTTTGTCTCAAACGGTTTCATGACCGAAGCTTCCGCCAACGCCCTGGCGGAGTTTATCGACGCCGATAATGTCGATTTGAAGAGCATGCGGGACGATTTCTACCGCAAGGTATGTAAGGCCCGGCTGCAGCCGGTGCTGGACACCATCACCCGGTTGAAGCAAAAAGGCGTCTGGCTGGAGGTGACGACCCTCGTCATCCCCGGACACAACGACTCCGATGCCGAACTCACCGACATCGCCCACTTCATCAAAGGGGTAAGTCCGTCGATCCCCTGGCACGTGACCGCGTTTCACCCCACCTTCAAAATGATGGACCGGCCCGCCACTCCGGTGGCCACTCTGCGCCGGGCCCGGGAGATCGGCCTGAAGGCCGGGCTGCGCTACGTCTATGTGGGTAATATCCCGGGGGAAGGCGGCGAGAACACCTATTGTTATTCCTGTCAGGAACTGCTCATCGAGCGCCTGGGCTATGCCATCAAGCGCTATAATCTCAAAGACGGGAAATGTCCCAAGTGTCAGGCCGAAATCGACGGGGTGTGGAAGTAAAGAAAGATTACCGGAAGTCTTTCAATCTCTCTGCAATACTCTTAAGCCGGGCTTCCCGGTCTGGCACCTGGACCAGATTATGCTCCAGGATATACCGGGAAACCAGCAGGGCCGCCAGGTGCTCGCCCTTGATGCTCCAGTGGGAATTGTGCTGCCAGTACAGGTCCTTCTCGGGGTTCAAGCTCGGCCGAGGTGTTTCATCTGCATAGCTGCGCATGAGGGGCAGCAGGTCAAGATAATCAATGCCTCGGGCTTTCAGAAACCGCGTCAGAACCCGGTTTGGCCGTTCCAGATCCATGTCCGCATGGGACGCCAAGAAGGGATAGACCTGGGTGTTGGTGGGGATCAGCACCACCAGAAGATTGGCCTGATCGGCTGCCGCTAAGTCTTTAAAGGCCGTCAAGTTCTGTAAATGGCGATCCCAAGACTTGCGGTTCCTCTCCTCCGGTTCAAAAGCCATAAATGTGTTGGAGACGGCGTAATCCAATTTATCTCCCGGCAAAATCCTCGCCAAGGTATCATTGATCAGGTTCATGATAATCAGGTGCTGATCCAAGGAGTACCTGATCATCTCCCCCAAACTTAATGGATAGGTGCCGCTAAAGAGCTTCTCCCGCAAGGTATAGCGTTTTGTCAATTTTTCGGTGAGGAGTTTATTGGTTTTAGGGTCCCGGTATTTAAGGGAATTCACCAGAAAACCATCCACCACCGTCAGGCCGGGGAAGGCGGTATCATCATTGAGGTCGTTCCAGAAGTACCCCACGATGATTAGGTGCGGCTTGTCCTGCACCTGCTTAATGACATCCTTGGCCTTTTCCAGTTCCTGGCCGGTGCCATATCCGGTAACGCCACATTTGAGGACCCGATAGTCCAATAATTTTTCGATTTGCGTTCCCCATTTATCCTGAAAGGGGGCAAAGCTGTGGGTAAAACTATCTCCTACGAGCAGGATGAACTGTTTGTCCCCTCGGTAGGGCTCATCGAAGCATCCCAGTTCATTGGACCAGATATGATACTCAGTGCGATTGTCCACGGACATGGGGATGCTTTTGACGTTGGGCTTGATGTCGAAGCCTTTAACCGGGTCGAATTGGTAATAGTAACGCAGGTGACGATCCCTGGTTAAAAGGTATCTATAGGAGGTAAAGTGGAGGGCGACCTCCAGGCAGGTGAGCGCCACCAGGAAGCTTAAAGCGATCAGACCGGCGTTGAGAGTCCATCTTCTCAGCCGGCTTGGCAGTTCTTGAGGACGACGGTGATCTAGCATACTGTTTGTGCTCTACATGACAAGGGCGACCCGTCGGGTCGCCCCAGCTTTGCCCCTGTGTCTCAGCGGGTCAAAGACCTCTACCACTCGATGCCGCGCCGGGCCTGCACCCCGGTTTCATAGTAGTGTTTCACGGGCCGCATTTCCGTAACCAGGTTGGCCAACTCCACCAGTTCAGGGGGCGCCTGACGGCCTGTCAGAACCACTTCCACCCATGGGGGCCGATTCCGCAAAACCTGGAAGACCTCTTGCGGGGGCAGGAGATTGAAACTTAGGGCCAGGTTGATTTCATCGAGAATCACCAAGTCGTGTTCCCCGGCCACGATGACCTGCCGGGCCAGGTCCCAGGCCTCCCGGATAAGGGCCAGGTCTTCTTCGTCCGGAGCCCGCAGGTTGACCAACCCGGGGCGTCCGAAGTGGCGTAGGGTCATATCCGGGGCCAGGCGATCTGCTGCCACCCGGGCTTCACCGGTATCCCGGCCTTTCATGAACTGCACCATGTAGACCTTAAACCCCTGGCCCACGGCCCGCAGCGCCAGTCCCAGGGCACAGGTGGTCTTGCCCTTGCCATCCCCGGTGTAAACTTGGATGAGGCCCGGGTTTAGTCGCGTTTCAGCCATATTGCTTCCTTTAAAGCACTAACCACTGACAACTGATCACCCTTTCAGCAACTCCCGGGCGATAATTACCCGCATGATTTCGTTGGTGCCTTCGTAAATCTGGCCTGCTTTGGCGTCCCGGAAGTAGCGTTCCATGGGGTAATCCGTGAGATACCCATAGCCCCCCAAGATCTGCACGCCTTCGTTGGCCGCGGCCATGGCCGCGTCGGTGGCAAATTTCTTGGCCATGGCGGCTGCGACCCGGTAGGGCTGCTTCTGGTCTTTAAGCCAGGCGGCCTTCAGGGTCAGGAGGTGGGCAGCTTCTAAGTCCGTGGCCATGTCCGCCAATTTCCATTGGATGGCTTGAAAATTCGCCACCGGCTGACCGAACTGTTGCCGCTTTTTGGCATAGGCCATGGCCTCGGCCAGGGCGGCCCGGCCCAGCCCCACGGCAATAGCCGCAGAGCCCACCCGAGCTGCGTCCAGGGCGCTTAGCATCACCGTGAGTCCCTTATTCTTCTCGCCCAGGAGGCTGGTTTCCGGCAGGAGGGCCTCGTCAAAAAAGAGAGGCACCGAAGCCGCGGCCCGCAAACCCAGCTTCTCTTCCCGGCTCCCCCAAGTGATCTCCGGGGTCGCAGGGATATCCACCACAAAGGCGCTGATCCCCTTGGCGCCCTGCCCCGGCTCGGTGACCGCGGCCACCAGGGCAAACCGGGCCTCGCCTCCGGAGGTGACAAAATTTTTGCCTCCGGTAAGCACCCAGCCGGCTTGGTCCCGGTGGGCCGCGCTCTTCATCCCCGCGGGGTCGGAACCCGCCTCGGGTTCGGTCAGGGCGAAGCAGGCCAGAACCTCGCCACGGGCCACCTGCGGCAGCCAGGCCTCCTTCTGGGCGGCGGTGCCAAACTGGGCCACTGAGCCCCCGAACAGGGTGTGGTTCACGTGGAGAATCAAGGCCGAAGCCGGGCAAGCCTGGGCCAGTTCCATTTGGGCCAGGACGTAGGCCACGGAATTCAAACCCTGGCCGCCGTATTCTTTGGGGAGGGCCAGGCCAAACATGCCTTCCTGGCCCCAGAGGTGCAGGATTTCCCGGGGGAACTGGGCCTCACGGTCAAGACGGGTGGACAGGTCTTTTACTTCCCGAGCCAGGCGCTGTGCCTTTTTCTGGACCGCCTGCTGTTCAGGTGATAGAGTAAAATCCATGCTATTCCCCTTTGCTGGTCATGGTCTTCAGGGCTATCATCCTATATTTGCTTAACTTGGTCAAGGCACTCGCAGGGAGGGGAACTTCTGCCGGGGAAGGAGAGATTATGCCGGCGCGGCCGCGCCGTCCGGTAATTAGGCACTGACTGGTTGGCAGTGATAGATAATTAGGTTACATTTTCACGTTAGTCATCAGATAATCGGATGTGCCGTGGTGAAACGTCGAATCCAATCTTTATTATGGAAAATGTAACCTCACAATTCCGGGTGGCCTTGGTTTTAGGAGGGGCCCGCAGCGGTAAGAGCCGCTATGGCCTGGGGCTGGCGGCGCATTGTCCTGCGCCGCGTCTCTTTGTGGCAACCTGCGAACCCCGGGACGCCGAGATGGAGGCCCGTATCGCCGCCCATCAGACCGAACGCGGCTCGGATTGGACTACCCAGGAGGTCCCGGTGGAATTGACGGCAACCTTAAGCGCCGCCCAGGGTCACTACGGGGTCATCCTGGTGGACTGCCTCACCATGTGGGTATCCAATCTTTTGCTGCAAGAAGGCGCTCCCCAGGGACGTATTCAGACCGCCTGTGAGGGTCTGGTGGAGTCCTTACAAAAGACCGTTACTCCCATCATCCTGATCAGCAACGAGGTGGGGATGGGGATTGTGCCGGATAATCCCTTGTCCCGGGAGTTTCGGGATCAGGCGGGTTGGCTGCATCAGCGCCTGGCCCAGGTGGCGGATCTGGTGGTCCTGGTGGTGGCGGGCGTGCCGTTGCTCGTCAAGGTGAGCGATTTTTTACGGGGACAGCCATAATCCGGCTTGTTGTTTTTTGCTGAAAGCTGATTGCTGATAGCTGATAGCTATTTTATGAACTAAGGACTTATTGCTTATGATGACGGAATTGTCCCAAATAATTTCCCAGATTGAACCTGTTGATCTCACCTGGGTGGAAAAAGCCCAAGAGCGCCTAGACTCCTTGACCAAGCCCCGGGGTAGTCTGGGGCGCCTGGAAGAGCTGGCGGCCCGTTATGTGGCCATCACCCGGGAGCCGATGGCTCCTCTGGAAAAGAAATGGGTGGTGGTCTTTGCCGCGGATCATGGGGTGGTGGCCGAAGGGGTGAGCGCCTATCCCCAGGATGTCACCTACCAAATGGTCCTGAATTTTCTCCGGGGAGGCGCGGGGATCAATGTTCTGGCCCGCCATGTGGGGGCCCGGGTGGCGGTGGTGGATATCGGGGTCAACCACGATTTCGGCCAGATGCCCGATCTCATTGTCCGAAAGGTGGCTTACGGCTCCCGGAATATGGCCCAGGAGCCGGCTCTCACCCGGGAGGAGGCCATCCAAGCTCTGTTGGTGGGAGTGGAACTGGCGGAGCAGGCCACGGCCTCGGGGATGGATGCCATGGCCGCAGGCGACATGGGCATTGGCAACACCACGCCTGCTGCGGCTCTGGCTTCGGTCTTTACGGGTCGACCTGTGGCCGCGGTCACCGGTAAGGGCACCGGTATCGAGGATCAGACCTTGCGCCACAAGATCGCGGTGATTAACCGGGCCCTGGCCCTGCACAAGCCCAGCGCCGAGGACCCGGTGGGGGCGCTGGCTGCGGTGGGCGGCCTGGAGATTGCGGGCATTGCAGGTCTCATCCTGGGAACCGCCGCGGCCCGGCGGCCCCTCATGCTGGATGGCTTTATCGCCACCGCGGGTGCGCTGGTGGCCGCGGCCCTGGCCCCGGCCGTGACTGGGTACCTCATCGCCGCACATCGTTCCGTGGAACCGGGGCATCAGATCATGCTGGATTTTCTGGGGTTGAAGCCTCTGTTAAACTTCCAGATGCGCCTGGGTGAAGGCACCGGCGCAGCCCTGGGGCTGAACCTGCTGGAAGCCGGTGTGAGGATTTACCGGGAAATGGCCACCTTCGGGGAGGCCGGGGTGGCCGAGAGCGAGTAGTGATCAGTGATCAGTGGTCAGTGGTCATTATTTGAGACTAGAGCAACCTGTAAAACCCTCGATTGATAAGAGGCGAAAACTGAAAACTGAAAACCGATTACTGATCACTGATTACTGATTACCGATAAATCTGTAATTCTTTGGCAAACAGCTATAAATGAAAAACACCTTTCCCCTGGCCCTCACCTTTCTCACCAAGCTCCCCTGGCCCTGGCCGGGTCCGGCGGACGAATCCGCTCTGGCCCGGTCCATGTTCTGGTTTCCCTGGGTCGGGGCATTACTGGGTTTGGCGTTCTGGGGAGCTTGGACGGGCCTTATAAAAATTCTGCCGGGGCCTGCGGCTGCGGCGCTCCTGCTCGCCTTCAGCGTTTGGATCACCGGCGGCCTCCACTTAGACGGTCTGGCCGATACCGCCGACGGTTTGGGTGGGGGACACACCCCGGTGGCGGCGCTGACCATCATGAAGGACTCCCGGGTGGGCGCCTTCGGGGTGATCAGCCTCATCGTGGCGCTCCTTTTGAAATTTTCCCTGTTTTTCTCCTTTGCCACCACCCCCGGGGGCGCCGGCGCCCTTTTGCTTTACCCGGTGATTAGCCGCTGGGGCATGGTTCTGTTGGCCTATCTGTCACCTTATGCCCGGCCGGAAGGGGGCCTGGGGCGGGCCATGACCCTGGGAGTAAGCCGCCGGGTGGCGGCCTGTGCCAGCCTCAGCGCCGGAGCCTTATCGGTCGCAATCATGGGCCTCCCGGGCCTGGTAATCTTTGCGGTTGCGGGGGTCGCTGTCTGGCTGGGGAGCCTCTATTTTCAGAAGCGTTTGGGCGGCATCACCGGCGACATCTTGGGGGCCACCAACGAAGGCCTGGAAGTCCTGGTCCTGACCGGGGCGCTGCTGCTGGGCTATGGCTATTTTCATTCCCTCCTTTTCTAATAAAGGGGAGTGGGGTGGATTAGATAACTGTCTGATAACCCTTTTAATATTATTAATGGCGCCGAGCCCGCCTTAGCAGTCTCAGCCTTCCAATTTGGAAAAATTTTGATAAAATTAAAAGGTTAAGGAAAGAGTAATCGGGGCCGTTTCTGGTCCCGCTACTCCCGAGTCAAGGTTCCCGAGAAGAAATGAGGAGGTTACGATGTTACCGGATAGCGTAGATCTTAAAACCAGATTAAAAGGATTACAGGACCGCATAGAAACCCTTCGAGGTCATCTTTGATCTGGCGGGCAAACAGGTCAGACTGCGGCATTTAGAAGAATTGATGGCCGCGCCGGAGCTCTGGGACGACCAGGCCCGGGCCGCGGACATCCTCAGAGAACGGGCCTCGCTCATCCAGGCGACGGAAGAATATGAGGCGCGGCGCAAACAACTGGAGGACCTCGAGCTCCTCTTGGATATGGCCCTGGAAGAAGCGGACCAGCAGGCCCTGAAAGAAGTGGTCAGGGACCTGACCGCCATGGAGCGCGACTTCTCCGACTGGGAGCTCAAACTGCTCCTGGGCGGCGAAGAAGACGAGAAGAACGCCATCATCACCATCCATGCCGGGGCCGGCGGCACCGAAGCCCAGGATTGGGCCGAGATTCTGACCCGCATGTATCTGCGCTACGCTGAGCGCAAAGGGTTTAAGGCCGAGACCATCGATCTGCTGCCCGGTGACGAAGCTGGGGTCAAGAGCGTCACTTTCACTCTGAGCGGTCCTTACGCCTTCGGCTTTATGAAAAGCGAAAACGGCATCCACCGCCTGGTGCGCATCTCGCCTTTCGACGCCAGCGGCCGCCGCCACACCTCCTTTGCCGCGGTGCAGGTCCTGCCCGAGGTGGACGACCGCATCGAGATCGATATTCAGGAGAAAGACCTGCGCATCGACACCTTCCGGGCCAGCGGCCCCGGGGGCCAGCACGTTAACAAGACCTCATCCGCGGTTCGCCTCACCCATATACCCAGCGGCATCGTGGTTTCGTCCCAGACGGAGCGCTCCCAGCACCGCAACCGGGAACTGGCCATGAAGGTGCTCCGGGCCCGCCTCTATAACTTGGAGAAGCGCAAACGGGCTGAAAAGAAACAAGAACTACAAGATACCCAGAAAGATATCTCCTGGGGCAGCCAGATTCGCTCCTACACGCTCCAGCCCTACCGCATGATCAAAGACCACCGCACCAAGCATGAAGAGGGCAACGTGGATGCGGTCTTAGACGGCGACTTGGACCGTTTCGTGGAGGCCTATCTGCTTAATCCGGGGGAAGAATAAGAATCTTGCCAATGCCACGAATCGTAAAATAGTCAATTCTGTAGCCGCGAGCTTTAGCAAGCGCGGGCTGAAGCCTGCGGCTACCCTATTTTCCCTACAGGATTGCTCATGGACCGATGCGATGCTCTATAACCGTTGCGCCGAGGTGGATGAGAATTTTTGGCGGGATTTGGCCCAGGCCGATCCGGAGGACATCCTCCGCCGCACCGGCGTCCGTCGTCAAAAGAATGTCTTGCGCTTCTCTTTCTTTAATCAAGAAGCGGTGGTGGATTTGGACCAGAAACGGGTTTTCCGAACCGCGACACCCGAAGAGGAGCCGGGTTTCCGGCGCTGCCTGGTCACCTTACTTTTCCTGCTTTTGGTAGATACCGCAGGGTTGGGGCCGCCCTCCAGTCCCATGGAACTGACCGGGGCCACCACTTTTTTCCAGAGCCGCGGGCCCCATGCCATCCCGAGCGCCCCCCTGGAAGAACGGTTTGGCCGGGACCTATCCGGTTTTTTAGAGGCCGGCCGTCGTCTGGGCGGCGAACCTCGTGACCGCGGTGACGGCGCTTTTGCCTTGTCGGTTTATCCGGGACTGAGCGTTGAAGTAACTCTCTGGGAAGCGGATGACGAGTTTCCGGCCCAGGTGTCTTTCACGGTACCATCCGGCCTGGACCGTTTCTGGCAACTGGATGCGGTGTTGGGCCTCATGGGCCTGGTGGTTAAGGAACTCCTCAGGGTGGCCGCGCCAATGGCCGGTTAGCCTGGATAGTGTGCTAAGCCGGGCCTTTGGCCCCGATATCATTAATTTTCGTTGGGGCGGGTGGCGGGAAAACTTCGAATGGCCCGCAAAAATCGAAAACCTCGATATCTTCAAATACGACGATACCAACACGCTTTCTTATCGTAGTTGCCTTGAATCGCCTGATAAACATTCCAGCCATTTTATTCTTGAATACCAAGCACCACTAAAGCAAGACGCACAGAGCACCGATAGCTGAACATACTCCCCCGGTCTGCTGCTACCGGTGGATCAGTATGAAGATCAGGGAAATGGCCCACGCCAGCGAAAACAAGATTGGGGCACCCAGGAGATAATATTTGGACGGCATACAACCCAAAACCTGGAGCCACACTGGTGCTTTCTTCTCGGCGGCCTCGGTTTTTAATATCTGAAATTTCGGATTATTGACGTGTTCCGGCTTCGAAGCAATTTCGTTGGCTTTGGCTTGCCATACCTTCTGAAACAAGCTGGTTCTGCCAATGGATAAAACCCAGATAAATGAGAATACCGCACCGGCTAAAAAGATAAACCAATTTTTCGGGATAAAGCCCCCGGCTAAATTTAGGGCCGAGACGAGCAAGCTATTGACCACAAGAAGCACCTGGAGCTTGTTCGTTTTAATCGGATTTTCTTTGGCCCAGAGGTCTATATAGGCCTTATATGCCGCATAATCGTTTTCTTCTTCACTCATGAGCAATCAATCCCCTGTTAGCTTTCGTTCTTACTCCCACCCGGCCCGGGCGGGCTATTTCGGTTTTCAGGTGCTGCCGGGTTCGCAGGCCACCTCGGTAAGGGGCTCCGACAGGTGTTCGGCCTGGGAGCGGATGGCGTCTTGGGCACTCGCATCCACGAGTTTTTCCCCATAAAACAAGGCCCCTTCGGTGTAGGGGGAACTCTTGAAACCGGTGTAGCGCTTGAGCGCGGCACGGTGGAAGCCGGCTTTAAGCAGCAAGCCCAGGAAATCCATTCCCGGGATGGCCCCGCCGATTCACTGGTACCAGTTGGCAACCTGATCTTGCCGGTCCGAGGGCAGCGCCGCCACCAGGACCATATCCGCGAGCATGAGGCGGCCACCGGGTTTCAAGACCCGGTGGGCCTCTTGCAGCGCCTTGGCCTTATTGAGGGTGAGGTTGAAGACGCCGTTTGAGATCACTGCGTCAAAGTCGTTGTCCGGGAAGGGCAGGGCCTCGGCGTCGGCCACCTGAAAACTGACCTGGGGCCAGCCCAGCCGCGCCAGGTGGGCCCGGGCCTGCTGGAGCATGGCGAAGGTGACGTCGATCCCCACCACCCGGCCGCCCGGCCCCGCCAGGTGAGCCGCTACCAGGGAGTCCACCCCAGCTCCGCAGCCGATATCCAGGATTGCGTCCCCGGGATAGAGGGGACCCAGGCCGAAGGGATTGCCCACACCGCAGAAGGCGGCCAATATCTCCGGAGGAAAATCCCGGAGGATCTCCAAAGGATAGCCTTGCCGGGTCATCCCCTCTTTCCCCGTGGGGTATTTAAAGCAACACCCGGCCCCCTCTACGGCCACCTTGGCATACTTCTCCAGGATGCCGGTACGAATCTGGCGGATTTCTGCTTCGGTCATTTCAGGACTCATGGTTTTCCCTTTAAAGCTTTTTGTAGGGGGGGACCTGCGTGTCCCCCCTGAGGCGCACACACAGGTGCGCCCCTACAATTCATCCGATATCTTTGCCGACGGCAAAGGCCTGGCCCAGAAATTTCCCGATGCCGTGATAGGTACGAATCTCGGGACCGAAGATGATAGGCCGGACTTGCTCGATATCCGGAAAGCCCTTTGGCCCGATGACGCTCTCATCGGCCTTGACGTCCAAAATCTCCCCGATGAACAAGGTGTGCAGGCCGATTTCCAGAGTATGGATCAGCTTGCACTCCAGCACGAGGGGGAACTCGTCCACATAGGGGGCGTCCACCACGTTGCTGGCCACCGGGGTGAGGCGGGCGGTGGCGAACTTGTTCACGTCCCGGCCCGTGGCCATGCCCAGATAATCGGCTTCCCGGACGTGAGCTTCGGAGGGCACGCTGATAGTAAAGGCCTGGCGTTGGACCAGGTTTCCGTAAGTGTAAGTGGCTTTGCGCAAGGAGACGCCGATGGCCGGGGGTTTGGAGCAGCAAATGGAGGCCCAGGCCGCGGTCATGGCGTTGGGTTTGTCGTTGGCGTCGTAGGTCCCCACTACCCACACCGGGGTAGGTAAGGCCATAGTCCTGGGGCCGATGGATTTTTTCATGACAATATCCTTTCTTGGCAGATGGAGTATGACACATGGTTCAGGGTGCTTTGGTTGAGACCCTGATTAATAATTTAAGCAGCCGATAGCGCTCCGTCCACTTTCCGGGCAGAAATTACCACAAAACCACCTGCACCAAAGCCATTCCGCACCGGTTCCGGTTCGGTGATTTCGGACAAACCCTTGAAAATGGTCTGACAGAGTTTTTTATCCGTATATCCCAATCGTTTAAGCCAGGTCAAGATGTCCCTGACCCCGTAAAACCGGGCGTCACGGTAGAACTTACTCTGTAGGCGGTTGGCCTCGTATAAGCGACCGAGAGGACTGTCTTTATCGATCATGCCGATGAGAATCCGGCCTGAGGGGATGAGCACCCGGGTGGCCTCCATGAGAGCCTGGAAAGGGTCCCGGAAGAAACACAGCGCGGTGATGATGGCCACCAGGTCAAAGGATTCCTGAAGAAAGGGCAGGGCTTCGGCCACGGCCTGAACCACCTGAATGCCGCGCTCTTGGGCGATGGCGGCCATGGCCCGGGCCGGTTCGATCCCCACGGCGATTCCTAAGGGCGTGGCGAACCGACCGGTGCCCACCCCCAGTTCCAGGCCGCATTGGTGCGGGCCGGCCAAGGTTTTTAAGGCCCGGAGTTCGGACTCATAACAGAGACGGTGTTTTTCAAACCAGGCGTCATATTCCTGGGCTGAGGATTCAAAGACGTGCGTGCCGGGCTTATCCATATCGGGTTTCCTCCTGGGCGGAGGCCGATGTCGTGAACGAAAAATGGGGCAAGGCGCCGGGCGCCTTACCCCTCGGTTGGGCTGACGGGTCAGAGAAACCTTATTCGGCTTCGTCCAGGATCAGGGCGTCGGCGATGACTTCCCAGATATATTTTACCTCGATGTCCAGTTTGAATTTCGGCTTCAGGTTTTTCATGATCTGGTCCCGGCAATTGGAACAGGCGACCACTACCAAGTCGGCGCCTGTGGCCTTGATGTCATCGGCCTTGAATCTGCCGTGTTCCGTCTTTTCCTTCTCAAAAGGTCCGGGCCAGTTGCCGGCGCCGGCGCCGCAGCAGAAGGAGTCCATTTTGGTATGGGGCAGTTCGACGAAATCTTTCATGTCGAAGCAATACGAGAGGATCTCCCGCATCTTGTCGAAGTTGGAGTCGTCTCCGAAGGCGTAGTAGGCTGCGCGGCCATGTTTACAGGAGTCGTGCCAGGTGAAAATGCGGTCGGCGTGCACCGATTTATCCACCTTGATGCGGCCCTCTTTGAGCCACGAAAGGAGCACGTCGAAAAGGTATACGAAATTGTGGCCGGTTTCCGGGCCAAACTCGTTCATGAAATATTTTTCGAGATTCATGCGGGTGCCCCAGGAGGAGCCGCCGCAGTCCGGCAAGATCATGGTCTTGGCCTTGAGCCGTTTCATGTTGTCCATTTTGCGCCGGGCAAACTCCTTGCTGGCCTCCCAGTCGCAGGTAAAGATGCCCCAATCCACTGATTCCCAGTTGGTGGATGAGGTGGTCCAATCGACCTTGGCGGCATAAAAGACCTTCCACCACCACTTCATATCGTCGGGCTCGGCGTAGGCTTCCTTGGAGTTCTGGTAGTGGATGTAGTCCACCCCCACTTTATCCACCGGAGTGACGAAGCCGGGGCAATCTTCTTCGGCCAGTTCCTCGCCCAACTCCTGCAGAAGTTCCACATAATCATCGGTGGGGATGCCCATGTTGTTGCCGGTGTTGAGGCACATCTTGACGCCCTTGTCGAGCACGCCGGGGACCCGGTCCCGGGGACGGGCTGCTTTGGCGGTGTACCAGATATTGGTCAGATGGATGCCCATGGGACAGCCGTGCACACAGCGATAGCAGGCGGTGCAGGTCCACACGAACCGCGCATCGATAAGCTCCTGGTCCATGCCCAACAACGCCATGCGGATGCCTTTGCGGCAGTCTAGGTTTTCATCCCGGGTGCTCTCCATGCCGGTAAGGGGACAGCCGCCGGAGCAAGTGCCGCAGGTATAGCAATAATTTGCATGCGCCGCAGGGACAGCGTCGGCAAATATGCTTTTCTTTTTCCTTTCAGCCAGATTGCTCAGATCCAAAGCATCCATATAGGTTCTCCTTCACCCGGTTGGGCATTTTAACTATGGTACTTTACACGTTCACCATATAAAATTTTGATTGGAAAGAAAAGATTTTTTGACAAGAGTTCGTGAATTTTAGCACGAACGGTCTATTCAGCAAAAAAATAAGAAAAGGCCCGGTGAACCTTGGGTTCACCGGGCCTGAAAAATGCTTTTTCTGAAGCTTACCTGGACTCAGACCAGGGGCTTATTCCTCTTCATCCAACACGATGCCGTCCCGCTCAAACTGGGCATCGCGTTCAGCGTGGGCCTTGTCGATTTCTTCGGCACTCCAGGGCTCATAATCCAGGCACAAGGAAACCAGTTCCCAAAGGTAAAAGGTTTCTTTGTAGTTGCCCATGTCCATCGTGCCCTTCTTAACTTCGCCGGCCAGACCCTTCATGATCTGGTCCCGGCAGTTGTGGCAGGGGGCGATAACGATCTCGGCGCCAGTGGCCTTGATCTGATCGGCCTTCATCTTGCCGTAAGCCAGGCGCTCTGCGTCATATGGCATAGCCCAAGCCCCGCCTCCGGCCCCGCAACACAAGTTGTTCATCGGGTCGTCGCACATTTCCCGATAGAGGCTGGGGTCGATGCACTGCTGGGCGATCCAGCGGCTTTTTTCCGCGTTGTTGGGCGAATCATTATAAAGCAAAACGGACTTGCGGACGTAATTGCAAGGATCGTGGACGGTGTAGGTTTCGTGGTACTTATGCGTGTTGAGTTTGATCCTGCCGGACTTAATGTACTCCTCCAGCAGGTCCATTACGCTGACTACCTTGAATTCGTCGAAGACTTCGGGGAACCAATTTTTGAACCCGACCCGGGTTGCATAGTAGGCATGCCCTCATTCGGGGTACAAAATGGTTTTTGCCTTTAGTCGTCGGGCGTTTTCAATGACACGGCCCACCTGCTCCTTCCAGGCCGGGTCGTCGCCGGAGAACAGTCCCCAGTTGACCCCTTCCCAATTGGTGGATGAGACGGTCCAATCTTCCTTGGCGGCGTAAAAGATCTTCCACCAGAACTTCATATCGTCCGGCTCGCCGAAGGGTTCCTTGGAGTTGACGGTGATGATGACGTTAGCGCCTTCTTTGTCCACCGGCACATAGAAGCCGGGACAGGGCTGCTCTTCCTCGGTTTCCAGCTCCACGCCCAGTTCAGCCAGCAGGAACAGGAAATCGTCTTTAGGAATCCCGAGGTTGTTGCCCCTCTGGAGATTCATCATGGTGCCTTTGTGGATCGGTCCGGGCACCTTGTCCCGATCCCGCAGAGTGCGGCAGGTCCGGAAGGTCTTCATCAGTTGGATGCCCATGGGGCACTGGTATTGGCAGCGACCGCACAGGGTGCAGACCCAGGGCCATTTGGAATCAATGACCTCCTGCTCCAGGCCCAGGACGATGGCCCGGATAGCCTTCCGGGGGTCCCAGCCGGGAACCAGCCCGCTGGCGGGGCAGCCTCCTGCACAGGTGCCACAGGTATAGCAGCGGTCCGCCATATCGGGGGTAATCCCGATTCTGCGGTGCTTCCTGTCCACCTTGATTTCGTTAACGGCCTCTTCTGGCATTGGTCCTCCATTAAGTACGTGTTGGTGTGATACTTCCAGTCAGGCGCAGGCTGCGCAGCCGGCTTGCCTGACATTCTCTCAATCTATGGGGTTATTGAACATTATATCAATAATATACCCTCATATATTTATACAATATTTTTATCAGAAAAAAAAGCATTTTTGGGGGTGGTTACGGCAGTGTTTCCGCCCCTTGAGATGCGCCTGGTTTTGTTTCCGGCAAGCAAACCCGCTGAGAGGGCCGCAAAATTTTTTCGCAGCCAAGCCAATGTTTTGTGATATGAAAATTTTAGTGGGCTGGAAGACACTATTTAATCGCTTGAGGGACCTAGAGGATTTCGACGTTGTCTGGCTGCAGAAACATCGTTTGACACCGAAGAGGGCAGGAAATGCACCGTTGCCGGGGTATGATTGAATTATGACTAAGGAAATAGAGGCACGACTCAATCTCTTGCAGGAATTGGCCGATAGGCTGGAGAAACGCCGGGCGGAGTTTTTGGAGGCGGAAGCGGAAGATATCGGCACGCCCTGCGCGGCTGCGGGCATGGAAGTGGATATGGCGGTTTCGCATCTCCGCACCATGGCGACGGAGGTGCCCTTCGTCCAGGGCAAAGTATCTTATGGCACGGTAGCTGCCATCCTGCCTTATGACGCCCCGCCCATCATGGTGGCCCGGGTGGGCGGCGCCGCCATCCTGGGGGGCAATCAGTTTCGGTTCAGTTGCTCCTCGCAAACCCCCCGGACGGCGCAACTTCTTAAAGAAATCGTGGCAGGGTTGCCGCCCTTCACCGCGGTAACGGGTATGGACAACCGGGAGTTCGGCCAGTCTTGTGTCCACGACCCTTTGGTCCGGGTCCTGTTTATTTCGGGAGGCGGCGAGGTGGGGGCGTCTTACGCCCAAGAAGTGCGGCACTTCGACAAGCTCTTCTTTGCCGGGCCCAGCGGCCTGCCGCCCTCGATTTTATTTCGAGACGCGCCCTTGAAGCAGGCGGTGGAATTCGTGGTGCGGCGGGCCTTTATCAATGGGGGCCAGTACTGCACCACCTTGAAGCGGGCTTATATCAACCGGGAGATTTACGAGCAGGTAAAGGCCATGATCCTGGCAATGATGCCAGAGGTGAAAGTAGGGGACCCCCGGGACCCTGAAACCCGGATCGGCCCCATCAAGGTGGAACGGACCCGGAAGCTCCTGGAGCGGGCCGTGGCGTCACTGCACGAGCCGCACTTCCTGGTGCCGCCCCGCCGGGACGGCGAGTGGCAGGGGCCGTTTCTGCTGGAAACCCTGGAGCCGCCGGACCTGGAACTCTTCGGTCCCTTCCTGACTTTAACTCCGGTGGACAGTGATGAGGCTGCGGTAAAACAGGTGTTGCGCAGCCGCTACCCCTTCCTGGTGGCCTGGTTCGGTTCTCCGCCCCCAGGCGCTCGAGAGGCCCTGACAAAAAAATTCGGCATGACGTACGATAACCCGGATTTCATCTTCACGCCTCTGCGCCTGCCCTTCGGCGGCAAAGGCGAGAGCGGTTGGATCGTCGAGAACCGGGACGGAAAATTGATTAAGCGGGATGGGGCGTTTATTTATAGTGCGGAGTTGGTGCGGGGGTAGTGGGCAAGGGCCTCGCGTTAGGCTATAGGGCGGCCCGCGGCCACCACGAATCGGCGTGCACGGCACGCCCTATGATAACTTCAATAATCATGTCTGAGTTCATTATGGGCGAGGCAAAGCCTCCCACAGACTGGCCTAAGACTTACCAGGAGGCCGTGGTCCTGCAGGAAGAACTGTGCCAGCGGGTGCGGTTGGTGCCGCTCCCGCGGCAGCCGCGGCTGGTGGCCGGGGCTGATGCCATCTGCAACCGGGCCGATACGCGCATTTTCGGGGCCGTGGCGGTTTATCGTTATCCGGAGTTGGAACTGATCGAGGAGGCCGGGGTGGCAGGGGAGTGTCCCTTTCCCTACCGCACGGGACTGTTGAGTTTTCGGGAAGTGCCCATTCTGGCCGCGGCGCTGGCGCAACTCAAAGAGCGCCCGGACGTGGTCCTGGTGGACGGTCAGGGGATTGCCCATCCCCGGGGCCTGGGTCTGGCCACGCATTTGGGGCTGGTGGCGGATATACCAACGATTGGGGTGGCCAAAAGCCGTCTGGTGGGCATTGGGGAAGAACCGGCGCTGGCGGCTGGTTCATATAACCATTTGATTTTGAAGGGAAAAATAGTAGGTTTGATCCTGCGGACCCGAACAGGCATAAAACCGCTCTACGTCTCGCCCGGGCACCGCATCACCCTGCCGGAATGTCTCCACATCACCTTGGGTTGCGTCACTAAATACCGAATTCCCCTACCGGTGCGGCAGGCCGATCTCCTGAGCAGGCGCTTACGACGGTTAGACCCTGATGAAGCTCTGGCCTAACTTGGCGGAGGCAATCTTGTTGAAGAGCTGTTCGCGATACAACGGGCAGACATTATATTGAGAGTTACCGCACCGTTGCTGGCCGGGGTCCCATTCCCACCAGAGACAGCTCTTACAAACCCCCCGCATCTCCTGATTGAGACAAATTCGTCCCACATCCCCCAAATTAACCATCTCACCCTTCCCCCTCCAGTTTCCGCTCCTGGAAGTATCTTAGAGTTACTCCTATGATCGGAAACTCTTAGAAAATACATAAACCAAAATTAAACTAGAATCAAATAAAATATTTTGCTCGAGCGAAGGGAGCTACGGGTGGGCCATGAGGGGGATGGCAGGGGAGGGCGGCAGAGTTTGACGGGCAAGGGCGTCAGGCTATCCAAAAAAATCATTTTTATTAAAGACCAGGGGATAGCTCTGAGGGTGGAGAATTTTGGCTTCCATGACTTCGCCCACAAACAGGGTATGGTCGCCTGCGGCATAGGTGTGCACCAGCTTCAGGTCCAGATAGGCATAGGCCTGGGGCAGGATAGGTGCGCCGGTGGCGGCGGTGAGGTAATCCAGGCCGGCGAATTTATCGATCTTGCGTCCGCTTTTAAAGCCGAAGCGTTTCGCCAGTTCCGCCTGGTCTTTGGTCAGCACGTTGATGGCAAAGATGCCAGCCTCCTTGATCAGGGTGTGGGAATAACGGGCCGGAGCGATGGAGACCATGACCAGTAAGGGATTGATGGACACCTGGGAGACCCAGGCTGCGGTCATGCCGTTGACCTTTTCGCCCACGCGGGTGGTAACCACGTAAACCCCATGGACCAGGGCCGTAAAAGCTTCCGTCTGCATCACTATTCTCCCGTAGTTAAGGAGCTGTGGGGCCCGGTCCGGTGCGCCGGGCTTGGGGCATAGGACGGTCAGCCGCCGCCAGCCAGGCTTCGCAGGCCCAGAACTTTCCTACTCCCTGGTTCAGACGGGAACACAGCCCCTTATACTTGTAGGACCAGTGGCGGCAGGTGGAACAGACCTTCAGGGGCCGAGGTTTCAAATGGGGTGTCATGGAATTCTGTTTGCCTCTCTTCCAGTTTAGTTTTAATGGAAATGTGGCGCCGGCGCCTCGCCGGCGCATAAACCGCCGGGGGCGGCGGTTCCACAGTTTCTCCCCAATCATGTTAAAGATCTTCATCCTTAAGGTCAAGGGCGAAATGGTCGTAGCCTTTGCCCGAGATATCCACCTCGCCGCCTGAGGTTTCCAGGATGACCCGGTCTCCGGGGACAATGCGGCCCAACGGCAAAGGCGCTGGCAGCCCGGCTTGGGCGAAAGCCTGGGCCAGGCGCGCTACGGTCCCGGGCGGAGAGGTGAAGAGCAAGAGATAATCTTCCCCGCCGGTGAGGGCCAGGTGGAGGGGATCGCGGCCCAGATGAGGGGCCGCGGTCTGCACCCGGGGAGAAATGGGGACGGACGCGGCCGGGAGGAGGGCTCCCACCCCGCTGGCCTGGCAGACATGGTACAGATCGGTGGCGACGCCGTCTGAGGTATCGATCAAGGCCGTGGCCAAACCCTCTTGGGCCAGGAGGCGGCCGGCGGCCAGCTGCGGCCGGGGCAACAGATGCGCCTCAACAAGTGGAACTTTTAAGTCCGGGACCAGGGCAAGTCCTTGTTGCAGGATTTCCAGGCCGGTGGCGGCCTCCCCCAAGGGGCCGCTGACGAAAATTAAATCCCCTGCCTTAGCACCCGAGCGCCGGAGCATCTGGGTCGCAGGTACTGAGCCGGTCAAGGTCACGGTTATAACCAGGCCGCTGGGAGAGGCCACGGTGTCACCGCCGATAATGGCCACGCCGTATTCCCGGGCAGCCTGGGCCAGACCCGCAGCAAACTCCAGAGCCAGACGCCGGTCCCGATCCGGCGGCCAGCCCAGGGATAACAGGGCATGTCGCGGAACTCCCCCCATGGCGGCGATATCGCTCAAATTCACCGCCAGGGACTTCCAGCCCAACTGGGTAAGGCTCGTATAGGCCAGATCGAAGTGAACCCCTTCCACCAGGGTGTCCACGGTCCACAGGAGATAATCGGCGCCACTGAGCGCAATCGCGGCGCAATCATCCCCGATCCCCAGGATGACCTCAGAGGGAGCAGGGCCGAACTCCCGGGCTAAAGCCGTAATCAGGCCGGTTTCGCTTAAGGGGCCAATGGCTTGGGGCTTCATAGACGGTCCCGGATAACTGTCTTGGAAAAGTATTGCCATGCACAGGCTGGAAAGCCTGTGCCACCGATTCTTGGCGTCTTGGCAAGAGAAAAATTCTCACGCAAAGTCGCAAAGGCGCAAAGTGGCGGCTCGCTAATCCCGGCTCCTCAGTTTGGCCAGCAGCCGGAGCATCTCCAGGTAGAGCCAGATGAGGGTGACCATCAGTCCGAAGGCCCCATACCATTCCATGTATTTGGGGGCTCTCTGGGTTTCTCCCTGTTCGATGAAATCGAAATCCAACACCAGGTTTAAGGCCGCGATGATGACCACGACCACACTGAAGCCGATGCTGGCCAGACTATTGCCATACATGAGCGGCATCTGGATACCGAAAAATCCCAGGACCATGGTGAGGATATAGAAGAGGGCGATGCCGCCGGTAGCTGCGACCACTCCCATCTTGAAATTCTCGGTCGCCCGGATGAGCCTGGATTTAAACGCCAGCAACATGGCCAGGCAGGTGCCTAAGGTCAAGGCCGCGGCCTGGATGACAATGCCGGGGAATTGGGCTTCGAACATGGCGGAGACGCCGCCGATGACCAGCCCTTCCAAAAGGGCGTATAGGGGCGCAGTGATGGGGGCCCAGGTCTGTTTGAACACGGTAACCAGGGCCACGATAAACCCGGCGATGGCCCCCACCGCCACCCAGGGAGTTACCACCTGGGGATTCATGGCTTCGTAGTATTTGCTCCAAACCCAGGATGCGGTCAGCAGGACGCACAACAGGAGCAAGAGCGCCTTGTTGGCTGTTCCCTGGGCGGTCATGGCCTCTTCGGTCCGGGCGATGCGCCCCACCCCGGTGAAGGTATTGTCGCCAAGGGCTGGATTGCCGGTTCGCATAGTCAGTCCTCCCAATACTTTAGTAAGCCAAGTTTATCAGGATCTCAGGCCGGGTAAAATAAAGACGCGGCGGATGATGACGGCTCAAGCTTGGCAAGGCCGCTAGGCCCTTTGGTCCAGATGATACAAAACAATAATCATGATAACCGTCCCGATCAACATCCAGATGGGACCGAATAACCAAAGAAAGAGTAAAACTGCCACATAATAACCGCGCATCCCCATAGTATAATGCATCGTGCCGGTGTTGAGGATCTTGGTGATGTATTCGGGGGTGATTTTGTGGGCCAGGGTAGAGGGGACATTGATCATGAAATTGACGTGGTTGAAATAGCGGATGGCCAGACAAAAGCTGAAGAAGATAAAAAAGAAGTCGATAATCAGCACCATCAATTTGAATAACCAAAAAACCCGGTGTCCCCGCACCAGCTCACTGAGACTGGGGGTGATCTCGGCAATTTTTTGCGAGCTGGCGGCCACGCTGAGCAGCCCCAGACAGATCAGGATGCCAGTGGAAGCCAGGAAACTGGAGGCCATCACCCAGTTGCGCAAGGTTTGGACGGCTAAGATATCCAGCCTCTCCTCCCTGATGTGTTGGACCCAGTGGCCACGCAGGTGATTGGTGATGCCCGTAGAGGTCGTCAAAGGCTTGTTGCGGATCAGGTAAACCCAATAGAGATGGTAAACCGCCAGCAGGAGAAACGAAGCGCACGTAAAAAAAATATCCCAGTGGAGCGAACTGAACATGGGTTGGTCTCCCCTTAGGAGCCGGATCGAGGAAGTCTGGATGATTATAAGTTTAACTTAACTTGCGCTCTAGTGATATTTCAAAATGTTGGCGTAAAGGGAAAAATGCGGATTTTCCCAGACGGAGCCTGGGAATGCCCCCGGCGGGGATGATTGCAATATCCCGGATATCAAGTATATAATGATTTTTCTGTTGTTTACCGGACCGCGTTTCCGATAAGCAAAAATGGTACCCACGAACGCGATGTTAGAGATTGCCATGACGGAAACAGGTGAGGAACCCTCTCGATGACTACCAGCGATGTTGCGCCCGCAACTAACTTTATTCGCCATATTATTGTTGAAGATTTGAAAAATCATAAGAATGACGGCCGGGTGATCACCCGCTTTCCCCCGGAGCCCAACGGCTACCTCCACATCGGCCACGCCAAGTCCATCTGCCTCAACTTCGGACTGGCTGCGGATTATCAGGGCGTCTGCAACCTCCGGTTCGACGACACCAATCCCAGCAAAGAAGAACAGGAGTATGTGGAATCCATCATGGCCGATGTGCGCTGGGTTGGGTTCGACTGGGGGGACCGGCTCTTTTTCGCGTCCGACTACTTTGAGCAGTTGTATGATTATGGCCTGCACCTCATCAAGACGGGCAAAGCCTATGTCTGTGACTTGAGCGCCGACGAGGTTCGAGCCTACCGGGGCACTCTGACGGAGCCGGGCAAGAACAGCCCTTACCGCGACCGGCCGGTTTCGGAGAACCTGGACCTGTTTGACCGGATGCGGGGCGGAGAGTTTCCCGACGGCGCCCGGACCTTGCGGGCCAAGATCGATATGGGCTCCCCCAACCTGAATCTTCGGGACCCGGTCCTGTACCGCATCAAGCATGAAAGCCATCAACGCACCGGCGACGCCTGGTGCATCTATCCCATGTACGATTACGCCCATCCCCTGTCCGACGCCTTGGAGGGTATTACCCATTCCATCTGCACCATGGAGTACGAGGACCACCGCGTCCTGTACGATTGGGCTATCGACAACTGCCCGGTGCCGTTTAAGCCCCGTCAGTATGAGTTCGCCCGCCTCAACCTCACCTATACGGTCATGAGCAAGCGCAAGCTCCTGCAGCTGGTGAACGAACGGCACGTCGGCGGTTGGGATGACCCCCGCATGCCCACCCTGGCGGGGATGCGGCGCCGGGGCTATACCCCGGAAGCCATCCGCACTTTCTGTGAACGCATCGGGGTGGGGAAACGGGAAAACCTGGTGGACCTGGCTTTGCTGGAATTCTGTGTCCGGGAAGACTTGAACTACCGGGCCCCCCGGGTTATGGGGGTGCTCAAACCCCTGAAGGTGGTCCTGGTCAACTACCCCGAAGGCCAGGTGGAAGAACTGGAGGCCGTGAACAACCCCGAAGACCCCACTATGGGGAACCGGAAAGTGCCCTTTTCCCGGGAGTTCTACCTGGAACGGGAGGACTTCATGGAGGACCCGCCCAAAAAGTTCTTCCGTCTGGCTCCCGGCCGGGAAGTGCGGCTGCGCTACGCCTACTACATCAAGTGCGAAGAGGTGATCAAGGACCCGCAGACCGGAGAGGTGGTGGAGTTGCGGTGCACCTATGACCCCGCCACTCGGGGGGGCTACGCCCCGGACGGACGCCCGGTCAAAGCCACCCTGCATTGGGTTTCTGCGGCCCACGCCATCCCTGCGGAGGTGCGTCTCTATGACCGCCTCTTCACCAAGCCCGTGCCCGGCGAGGACCACGGCGGCGATTTTAAGGCGGATTTGAATCCCGCCTCGCTTCAGGTTCTGACCGACTGCCGCCTGGAGCCCAGCTTGAGCGTTGCTGCGCCCGGGAGTTTCTATCAGTTCGAACGCCAGGGCTACTTTTGCGTGGACAGCAAAGATAGCTCGACCGGCGCCCCGGTCTTCAATCGCACCGTCACCCTGAAGGACGCCTGGGCCAAGATCCAACAGGGACAAAAGAAGTAGGGTCTGGGCAGGAAGTTTGGGAGTCCGAGCCGGGCCGCGGGGTCCGGTTTTTTTGTCCTCAGAGCTCCCGGATGGCGCGCCCGGTTGCGCTCACAGGCCAGAAGGCTGTAGGTCACAGGTCAACCAGGCGTTCCAGGATTTTAAGCGGCGCAGATTGGCTGGCGCGGGGCATAGTTTTATTTATTCATTTGAATAAATTTGAATAAATATGGTAATAATTTGCAGCTCAGCCTCAAGAGCTTTATCAGTACCGGGCGCCTATAACTTGTCAGAGGTATTGTAATGATGAAGGGTGAGGATCTTGATCACCACCTGAATGCCCTGGAGCAGCGTTTTCAGGCCCTGCAGGACCAGGCCGGAGGCTGGCCCGAGGCGCGGGAGGCGCTGGCGCCGGTCTTACAAGCGGTCGCTCAGGCTATCGCCGAATTGCGGACCGCACAGGAGGCCGAGACTTGCCACCTGAAGCAGGCCCCGGGCGTCCAAATGGAGCACTCCCGGCAGCCGGAAGCTGTCCAAGGCCGCTGTGAAACCTTCCTGCACCATGACTTTGAAGCCCTTCCCGACCTGCTCACCGTGATTGACCGGGACTTCAACATCGTTATGAGCAACTGGCCCAGGCATGATTATGGGACGGAAGCGGAACGTCGCAGCTATCTCAAGTGTTACCGGATTTACGCCCACCAGGACAGTCCCTGCGAGTTTTGTCAGGTCCGGGAGGTCTTTGCCACCGGTTCCCCTTATATACGGGAATGGTTCGACCCGGTTGCTGGCGGGTTTCGGGAAATCTATGCCTTTCCCATCCTGGATGAAGCCGGTAATGTGGTCCTGGTGGCCGAGCACGGACGGGACATCCAGGAACGCAAGCAGGTTGAAGCGGACTTGGCAATGCGGGAGGAACTCTACCGCGTCTTGACCGAAAGATCTCTGGCCGGGGTCTACCTCATTCAGGACCACAAGTTTCGCTATGTAAACCCCGTACTGGCCCAGATGTTTGGCTACACCCCGGACGAGATGATCGGCCGGATGAGCCCCAGGGACACGACTCATCCCGATGACCTCCCTCTGGTGGATGAACAAATCCGCCAGCGACTGACCGGTGAAGTCGAAGAAGCCCACTATACCTTCCGCGGCCTGCGAAGGGATGGAACCGTAATCCATTTAGAGGGTTTAGGCCGTCGGATCGATTACCAGGGGCGGCCGGCCATCGTGGGGACGTTGCTGGATATCACCGAGCGCACGCGAGCCGAAGAGACCCTGCGAGACAGTGAAGAGAAATATAGAGGGTTGATTGAGACCACCGGCACCGGTTATGTGATCATTGACCCCGAAGGCAAGGTGCTTGACGCCAATCCGGAGTATGTGAGGATCTCCGGACATGACCAGTTAGAGGAGATTGTAGGACGCAGTGTCATTGAATGGACTGCAAAGGGAGATCGAGACCGCAACGCGGCTGAAGTTAAGCAATGCTTTCAGAATGGCTTCGTTAAAAGTCTCGAATTGCATTATCAGCAAAAAGATGGCCGGATAATTCCCGTCGAGATAAACGCCACCACCATAAACACCTCGGAAGGCCTTAAGGTATTAAGCTTGGTCAGGGACATCTCTGAGCGTAAGCAAGCCCAAGAGGCCCTGCAAACCCAGGCCCTGGTTTTGGAGAGTATGGGTGAAGCGGTCACCGGAATCTCCGAGGATGGGCACATTGTTTTTGCCAATCCCGCGGCTTATACCATGTTCGGATACCCTGAGGGGGAGTTGACCGGCCAACCCGTTACAGTGCTGAACGATTTGCCGCCAGAGGAGAGTGAACGGTTTGCCCGGGAAATTATAGAACGCTTGCAGAAGGAAGGCACTTGGACCGGAGAAGTTCAGAACCGCACGAAGGATGGAATTTCGTTCATAACTTATGCCCGAGTCACCACTCTAGAGCTGCCCGAAAAGAAATTATGGATCTCTGTCCAGGAAGATATCACGGCGCATAAGCACCTGGCAAAGGCTACGAAAAAATATCTGCAATTCATCGAACTGCTCATGGAAACCATCCCCAATCCGATTTTTTATGAAGATGCTCAAGGCATTATCCTGGGATGTAATAAGGCTTATGCAGAGTATGCGGGAGTGGCCCAGGAGGAGATTCCAGGGAAGACCGTGTATGATCTCTCCCCGGGGGAGGTGGCCAGGGTCTGCGACGCTGGAGCCCAGAAGGCTTTGCAGGATCCAGGGACCAAGGTCCGCCTGGAGCTACAAATGCCTGCGGCCGATGGCAGCCAACGCCAGATGATATGCTATAAGGCTGCCTTTATCGAGGCCTCCGGCAATGGTGGCGTGGTTAGTGTCCTTACGGACATTACCGAGTTGCAGCGGGCGCAAGAGGCCCTGCGGGAGAGCGAGGCGCGCTACCGTTTGCTGGCCGACAATGTAATGGATGTCCTCTGGATAATGGATACGAGCTATTCGCTTACCTATGTCAGTCCATCGGTCAAAAATATGACCGGCTATACCCCTGAGGAATTTTTGTCTTTGGGGTTGAGACAGATCGTTCTGCCCGTCTACCACCGGGTGTTCGGCACCTCGCTGGAAAAATTACTCGCCCCCGAGATGCCTCCGTCTCTCAGATACGAGGTGGAATACCAACGGAAGGATAGCTCTCATGGCTGGGGAGAAATCACGATCACCTTGATGCGGGACCCTCAGGGCCTAGTCAAAGGGTTGACAGGAATGGCCCGTGACATCACCCTCCGCAAGCGGGCCGAAGACGCCCTGCGGGAAAGCGAAGTCAAATACCGGGAATTAGTGGAAAGCGCCAATTGTATCATCCTACGCCTGGACACCCAGGGGAACATCAGGTTCTTTAACAAATTCGCCCAGACTTTCTTCGGTTTTACGGATGAGGAGATAATTGGCCGCAACGTAGTGGGGACGATCGTCCCGGAGGTGGATTCCAGCGGCTATGATCTCGCCGCAAAGGTGCGGGATATATTGAAACACCCGGAGGATTACTACAGCAACGAAAATGAGAACATGCGCCGCAACGGTGAAAGGGTATGGGTGGCCTGGACCAACAAAGCGATCTATGGTCGTGATGGTGAACTCAACGAAGTGCTGTGTATCGGTATTGACCGCACTGAACAAATAAAGGCGGAAAAGGCCCTCAAAGAGAGCGAAGAGCGCTATCGCACCCTGTTCGAAACCTCCCCCAATGGCATAGTGTTGATGGACTTGCAGATGAACATCACCATGGCGAACCAGCGGGGATTGCACTTATTTGGGTTTAGCAGCCCGGAGGAGGTGTTGACGAGAAATGGGGTGGACTTTATCGCACCGGAGGACCAGCCCTACGTTCTGCCGCTCATCCAAGAGATGTTCGAAACCGGTGAGAGTCAAACCGTGAACGTGAAGCTGCTCACGAAAGACGGCACCAGAGTTTCTTGCCTGGTAACCGCCTCATTCCTCAGAGACGCCGCGGGTGAGCCCCAGGCCATCATGGGCGTGGCCCAGGACATCAGCGACCTGAAGCGGGCCGAAGAGGCTGTGCGGGAGAGTGAAGCCCGCCTCCGGGCCATTTTCGAGCATGCTCCGGTGGGAATAACCATGGTGGATCACACCGGGAGATTCCTCCAAACCAATCCGGCCTATCAAGAGATAGTCGGGTATAGCGCCACAGAGCTTCAGAGCCTGATCTGGCAACAGCTTACCCTTCCTGAGGATTTGCCAGGAAATTTGGAGATGCAAGAGGAACTTCTTGCCGGCAAACGCCAATACTACTCGATAGAAAAACGGTACCTGCGCAAAGATGGCGAAATCGTCTGGGTCAGCGCAATGCTGTCGAGATTACAGAATGGCCTGGGTGAGGCCCGGGTGGTGGGTACGATCCTTGATGTCACCGCCCGGAAGCGGGCGGAAGAGGCCCTGCGGGAGTCCGAGCAGCGGTTCCGGCTCATGGCTGAGACCATCCAAGACGTCTTCTGGATTGCCACCCCAGGTATCGAAAAGACGAAATATGTGAGTCCGAGATACGAACAGATCTGGGGCCGCCCGAGGAAAGAATTATACCAATCTCCCCAATCCTTTCTGGAGGCCATGCATCCGGAAGACCGGCAGCGGGTAAAGTCGGAGGTTTTTGCAGCCCATAATCGAGGCGAAGCCTTTAGCCTGGAATACCGGATTATCAGGCTCGACGGGGAGGTGCGTTGGATTCACGACCGGGGTTTCCCGGTCAAAGGTGAGCAGGGCCACGTTATCTTGTTTACGGGAGTGGCCACGGACATCACCGAGCGCAAGACTCTGGAACAGCAACTCCTTCTGGCCCAAAAGATGGAAGCAGTGGGGCGGTTGGCCGGAGGCGTGGCCCACGACTTCAATAACCTCCTGATGGCCATCACGGGTTACGGCGAACTCATGAAAACCAAAGTTCTTAAAGGCGACCCGCTTTACGGCTACCTGGAAGATATCCTGAAAACCACCGACCGGGCTGCGGCCTTGACCGGACAGTTGCTGACCTTTAGCCGGCGCCAGATCGTCTGCCCTCAGATGATGGATCTCAACCGGGTCGTTTTGGATCTAGAACGGATGCTGCGACGGCTCATCGAGGCAGACATCGAGATGAAAATCATTACTGCCCCGAAGCTGGGAGCGGTGCAGATAGACCCCGGCCACCTTAACCAGATCATCATGAACCTGGTGATCAACGCCCGGGACGCCATGCCGTGTGAAGGCCGTATTGCCGTGGAAACCGCTGAGGTCATTTTTGACACGAGCCGGCAAACCAGATCCGGACTGGCGCAGCCGGGATCTTATGTGGTGCTGCAGGTGAGCGACACCGGCATGGGTATGGATGAAGCCATCCAGGCCCACATCTTCGAGCCGTTTTTTACAACCAAGGAACCGGGGAGGGGCACCGGTCTGGGACTATCCACGGTGTATGGGATTGTCAAGCAGAGCGGAGGTTTTATCGACCTGGACAGCGAGCCCGGGAAAGGCAGCACCTTCAAGATCTATTTGCCGCGTCTGGATGCATCCACCAAGACGCGGAAGGTCAAGGTTTCCAAGCCTACGCAGTTCCGGGGGCAAGAAACTGTACTCTTGGTGGAAGATGAGGACGTGCTTCGGACCTTGCTGGCCAAGTTCTTGCGGCTCCACGGGTACACGGTGCTGGAAGCCCGCCACGGCGGCGAGGCTTTGCTGATCTGTGAACAGCACCAGGGGCAGATTCACCTGATGGTGACTGACGTGGTGATGCCCCGGATGAGCGGCCGCGTCCTGGCCGACCGTCTCACCCCCTTGCGCCCTGATATGAAAGTGCTTTATATGTCGGGTTACACCGAAGATGAGGTGGTCCAACGCGGCGTGGCGGAGCGAGCGGTGGCGTTCCTCCAGAAGCCCTTCAAACCGATAGATTTGGTGCACCAGGTCTACACCCTCCTTAAGCCCCAAACGAGCCGTTAACGACTCTTCGTCCTCGATGTGGCCGTCCTGCTCCGGTCTTTAACCAGTGCCAAACGTTGTCGCGGCAGAAGTTTGTCCTTATGATGCCCCATTTTTTTGACATGAGCGGCCGCTAGATTCTCAATTGATTGAACCTAGTCAAGATCAGGTTTACCGCAACGAGATAATTTCATGATATATAATAAAACTTAGCATGTGCCGTTTTCCCAGTTTCCATAAGGGGGAGGGCTGATGAAAGGGGTCTTGGTGTTAGATTTTCTTTTTCCCTTGGACAGACGTGAAAGGTGGAAGCCTGGCTTAAGAGAGATGGACAACCATGGTAGATAAGCTGGTATTTAGCAAAATTCTGGTGGCCAACCGCGGCGAGATCGCGGTGCGGATCATGCGGAGCGCCCAGGAGTTAGGCCTTAAGGTTGTAGCCATCTACGAGGAGACCGACAAGGACGCGTATCATATCATGCGGGCCGATGAAGCGGTCTGCATAGGTCCCGGCCCCCGGAAAGATTACCTCAACATTGCCAAGATCATTGCCGCGGCCCAGAAGACCGGGGCTCAGGCGATTCATCCCGGCTACGGCTTTCTGGCCGAAAACCCTGATTTTCCCGAAGCCTGCACCAATGGGGGTCTGGTGTTTATCGGGCCGCCCCCGGAGGTCATCCGGAACCTGGGGAGCAAGGTCGTCGCCCAAAAAGTCGCCAAAGCTACCGGCATCCGCGTGGTTCCGGCCACCCAGGTGCTGGCCTCGGGACCTCAGGGCGAAGAGGAAGCCCTGAACTTTGCGGCCCAACACGACTACCCCATCATGATCAAGGCGGTATCGGGGGGAGGCGGCCGGGGCATTCGCCAGGTAGATGATAAAAGCAGTCTGCTGGCCGGGCTCAGCCGCTCCCGGGCCGAGGCCCTCATGTCCTTCGGGGATGACAACATCTATCTGGAAAAATGTATCTACCGGCCGCGACACGTGGAGGTCCAAATCCTGGCCGACTCCTACGGCAATGTGGTGCACCTGGGGACTCGCAACTGCTCCATTCAGCGCCGTCACCAGAAACTGGTGGAGATTGCCCCCGCCGGATTGCCCCAGGCCTTGACCGAGGAAATCTGCGACGCGGCGGTGCGAGTCACCCGGGCCGCCAAATATCTCAGCGCCGGGACAGTGGAATTTTTGGTAGAGCCCGACGACACCTATTACTTCCTCGAAGTCAATACCCGCCTGCAGGTGGAGCATACGGTCACCGAGGTGGTGACCGGTATCGACATCGTTCGGGAACAGCTCTTAATCGCCATGGGCGAACCCATCAGTTTTTGCCAGGACCAGGTGGCCGAGCGGGGCTACGCTATCGAACTCAGGATCAATGCCGAAGACCCCAAAAACGATTTCTTGGCCAGTCCCGGGATTATCCAGGTATACCGGTCCACCGGTGGTCACGGGGTCCGGCTGGACGGCGCCGTCTACCAGGGGTACAAAATCACCCCTTTTTACGACTCCTTGATCGTGAAGCTCACCGTGTACGGCTTCGCCTGGCGGGAGGCGGTGGACCGCATGGCCCGAGCCCTCAACAACTTTCTCATTATCGGGGTGAAGACCACCATCCCGTACTTCCAACAGATTGTCAAAGAGCCGGATTTCATCCGGATGCAGTTGGACACCGCGTATATCGATGACCACCCGCAGCTTCTGGATTATCGGGAGCAGGAACGGGAGGTGGAGAAAGTGGCGCGCCTCATTGCCGAAATCAACGCCCATGAGAAGAATCCTTATGGGTAGAGAAACATCAACCTTCGTTTCAGCGTATTAAGGGAAGAGATCATGCAGGGACGAATTGTTCGAGGAATGACCCCCACTGAGATTCTGAAGGTGCTGCAGGAGTCTGAGGGGTATTACCTGTGTAACAATGAACGGGATGTGTCGCAGTCTGACTTCAAAAACCGGCTCCTGCCCATGACCACGGTGCGGGTGGCGCCGTTCCGGGAGGCCGCGGGTTTCTTTTCCGTGGAAGTGAGCGGCGGCGCCTCCGTCCACGTGGACCTGATGCGCAAGCAAGTTGACCCCTTCGAACGCCTGCGGATCACCCAGAAGGCCATGCCCAAGACCCTGCTGCAAACTGTTTGCCGGGGTTCCAGCCTGTTCGGCTACCGCCATTACCCCGAAAACGTTATCCGTCTGGCGGTGCGGAAATTCGCCCGCTACGTGGATGTTTGGCGGGTCTATGATTTTCTCAATCACGTGCCCAATATGATGCCGGTAATGGATGAGGTGCAGAAGGCGGACCGCCTCCTGATGCCGAGTGTCTGCTTCTCCACCGGGCCGGAGCATACCGATCGCTATTATGTGGATAAGGTCAGGGAGATCCTGGAGGTCACCGGGCCTGAGGTCATCATTTCCATCAAAAATTATGCGGGCCTGGGAACTCCCAAGCGCATCAGCCAGTTGGTAGAGTCCATCTGTGCCGCCTTCCCCGGCCTGGTGCTCCATTATCACGGCTGCAACACCGACGGCAATGACATCGGACGCATGAGCGCCGCGGTCCGGGCGGGGGCGAAAATTTGCGACGTGGCGGACCACGGCTATGGGGCGATCTACGGCCAGGCCCCGGCCCTCACCCTGATTCAGGCTTTGGATGATTACGGGAAAAAGGCCGTGGGGGTGGATATCCCGGCTCTCATCCAGTCCTCCGACCTCCTGCGCCAGGAACGTAAGATCTATGAGCCCTTTGAGAGCCCTTTCCGGGGACATGACCCCACCGTGGCGGCCTATAAGCTCACCGGCGGCGCGGTGGGCAGCACCTTTGAACAGGCGGACAAAGGGGGTTTTCTCGACCGCATGCCGGAAATCCTCACGGAAATGGCCCGGGTTCAGGTGGAACTCGGCAACTGGTGGTCGGTGACCCCAGGCTCCCAAATCCTCTGGACCACGGCAGTCAACAACGTCCTGTATGGGCGTTATGAGAGACCCTCTCTGGACCTGAAAAATCTCCTTCTGGGCCGCTACGGACCCCTGCCGTTCTATCGACCCGAAGCCTGGATCTGCGAGAAGGTACTGGAATACCAGCGCTACGACGGCAAGAAATGGCCGCAGATCCTGGCGGATGAGACGGGCATCCAAAAGTCCGGGGATGCGGATCTGGAGATGGAGCGCCGACGGCTGGAAGGCGAATTGGAGCGGCCGGTCAGCGACGAAGAATTGGTGCTCTATTTGCAGTTTCCCTTCGATGCCTTGTCATTCTTCAAGTTCCAAGCCCGGTACGGCAAGGTCTGGTTGCTGCCGCCGGAGGTCTGGTTCCGGCAGGGCGGCTTCAAAGACGGGGAGCGCATCACCTTCGCCGACGAATTTGGAGTGCCCCATTACATCGAGGTGATTTCCACCCGTCGGGAAGGGGCCAACGTCTTTACGACCCTGGTGGTGGACTATAGCTTTCAAACCTTCAGCGTTCAGGTAGAGGGCGCCAATAAATCTTCGGCCGCCGGGTGAAAGGGCCGTCCCTGGCCTTCCGAGCCAGGGTGAGGTCAGCCGGAGCCTCCCCGGCGATTTTTGCCTGCGAATATATTTCAGTATAGAGATATTTATGACTTCTTCGATATGTTCCGATAGAGAAAGTGCGGGTTTATGGAGCGATAGTAATCTTGGGAAATCTTATTAAACCGTGAGAGAGACTAAGGCTATGCAATATAAGGAGGTTTTGAACTCCGAGGAAGCCGCCGACCTTTTAGGGGTCAAACCTTTCACCATCCGCACCTATGCCCGGCGGGGAGTGATCCCGGGCAAAAAACTGGGGAATGAGTGGCGTTTTGTCAAAAATGACCTCATGGCCTGGCTGAGGGGGATGGAGACAGAGGGGGGAGAACTGGAGACCCCTACGGGGGCCAAAGCATTTCTCCAACGATTGCGCGAGGATAGCGATTTCCAACAAAAGATTGAATCATTATCCACTGACGCAGAACGGATGGCATTTGTCCAGAGGGAAGGCTTTGCTTTTACCGTTCAAGAGTTGGAGCAGGCCATCCAAGCGGAGTTGGATGAAGACTTGGAAGAAGATCAGGAATCCAAGGTTGTCCGCAGAGCCCAGCGTTACCAGGTCTATTTGAAAGTTTCCGAACTGAATGGCCAAGCGGTAACTGATACCATGATTTTAGACATCAGCGCCTGGGGTGCCAGGGTTGGATCTTTTAAGCCCTTTGACACCATGGGAAATATTGAGATCACCTTCACCCCCCCCGGCGAGAATCAAAATGTTCGGATTACCGGTGAAGTGGTGTGGTCCAGGCTTATGCCGGCAGAGAGCCGTTATCATGCCGGGGTCGAATTCTCCAAACCCATTGATCAATTGCATCGTGAGGGCAAAATTTGAGGTTAGCCCGCCGGGCAGCCATCTTAACCTCCATCAGGAGCTTCTCTTCCAGTTATGTTCCCCCCCGCTTATGCTTTCTTTTTTTGCAGTGACACTCTATTACCTTTTAAAATATGAAAACGCGTTATAACCTCAAAACGGGCGGTCTACCTGTGACAAGGAGATTTCCCGGAACCATCCAGAATATGCATGAGGAGTAAAACGATGACTCAGGCCAAAGAAAAATCAGCGTTGAAAAGATGCGGCGCTGCCGCTCTCATGCTGGCCATCATTCTTGTGGGCGGAGGAAATAGACTCCAGGCTCAGGTCCTCGCGGTGCCGGCCAACATGCCAATCCTCTATAAAGAAATCCCTGACTATGTCAAGGAGAGGTCGCGGGCCCGCTACAAGATTAAGCTGTCTCAGTGCCAAATTGTGTTCCGTGAGGATGGTTACTACCTATTAAGCGGCGACCGGGAATTTGTCATCCTCAACCAAAACCCCGCGTGTCTGAAGAGGTTTGCAGGGAAAATGGTGGCCGTGCAAGGCCGGACCACTGAGAGTGTGGTTTCCTGGTTCAGCTTATACTTTGTTGTCGTCGACGATATCAACGGCATGAAATACGACGGCAAAGTCGGCCCTTGGATGATGCGTGAACCTACGGACGAGGAAATCCGCTCCTGGAATCTCCACAAGCGATTACCCCCAGCAACCCAGAAATTTATGACCTATCTGGCTCTGCCAAAATCAGCCAGTGACGTTAGGTTTGCTGGGAGCGAAGCCGGCAGTAACACCCTGGCGTATGGCACGATAACTTCCGAGGATAATCAATCTCTGCCGGTGGCGGACGTCAATCGCCAATTGACCAGCATTCAGCGTCAGTTGACGGGTATCGAACAAAAGATGGCAAAGCCACCTTACCGAGGAATATACTCGGTACCCGAAGCGGATTGGAATGCCACGGACTGGTCTCTTTATATGGATTCGCAAGGAGGGGGTTGAGGACGCTTCAACTAGCCCCTGGGTCAAAAGTTGAATAACCTCATAGGGGGTTATTGTGCAGAACTTCCGGGTGGGGTATTAATCCAATGATTTTCCGATGTTCCTCCCGTCATGGCGGGAATCGTCCGTGTTCCTTCTGGCGGTCCGGGCCGTTTTTCTCACTTCTGGCAACTCTGGCGCTGGTTCTGTTCTTTGGGGGCCAGGTGAGGGGAGATGAGACCGAGACGGTTATCACGGTCCATGCCAGAGACAGAATGCACTCCTTGAATCCCCTGATCTTCGGGCAAAATATCCTCTTTGCCAGCAATAGCCTCTGGAACACGAGCATTGACGACATCGATCCCGTAGCCAGGCCGCTGGTAAAAAGTCTTGCCCCTACCATAGTGCGTTTTCCCGGAGGCACCGCCAGCAACATATATTTGTGGGAGGACGGCCTGGGCTTCCGCACCGCCGCAGAGATCAAGCCATACACCCCCACCATTACCCTGGACGGTGCTCCCAACTGGAAGACGGTTCAGCAAGCGCGCCTTTTGCATAGCAGCGCCGGCGCCTTGGGAAAGCCGTTTAAATTTTTGCGGCTGGAAGGCAACCGTATCGAAGGGGTTTTAGATCTCAAAGGGTCTTATCCTCCGGGAGTTATTATCCGCCCCGATGCCAGGGCTGGGCAACCGGATTATTTCTTTAATAATTACGGCATCATGGAGCATATGAAATTCGTCACCTCCCTTGGCGCAGAGGCCATTATCGTTGTCAATTATAATACCGGGTTAGATCGGGAGGGGCGCCTGTCCAATAAAGTCTCTCTGAGTCAGAAGGCTAAACGAGCCGCCGCGCTGGTGGCATTTGTCAACGGTACCCCCCAAGACGGGCGTTCTCTGGGCATCGATGACGAGGGGAATGACTGGCATACTGTGGGCTACTGGGCCGGCAGACGTGAGGCCCTGGGGCATCCTGCGCCCTACCGGGTGAAGTACTGGGAAATCGGCAACGAGATGTATGACAAAAATAATGAAGGGGGGTTCACCAGCGCCGAAACCTATGGTCAGGATTTTGTGACCTTTGCCCGGGCCATGAAAGAGGTTGACTCGAACATCAAGATTGGGGCGGTGGGGATAACCTCTCCCCGTGGGCGTGGGGACGCCGACTTTACCGATGAATGGAACCCAACGGTCCTTCGGATAGGTGGGGCGGACATGGACTTTCTTATTCTCCACCCTTACTATCCGTCTGCGGGGCTGAAGCCCGCCCCCTATCAGAGCCAGGCCTGGTTCGCGGCCGTCATGGCTGGGGCCTCTCAGGCCATGGCCGATATCAAAGAGATCAGAAAGGTCATACAAGAAAACGCCCCGGCCGGAAAACAAATTCAAATTGCCGTAACCGAGTATGGCATATGGCCGGCTGATGCCAAAGATGCGCGAGACTGGGCCAACCTGGGCCGGGCCTTATTCGATGCGGATCTCCTCATGGGTCTTCTCCGGGATGGTCCCGGGTTAGGGATTAACCTGGCGGCCAATTGGGCATTGCATGGTAGTATGCAAGCCGCTGCCATCGCTTATGATTGGAAGACCGGGACCCGGACTCTAAGGCCACACTACTACGCCATGCAGCTTCTGAGAAAGCTGGCGCCGATAGTTGTGGAAACCAAGGTTACCACCCCTACTTTCTCAGTGCAGCGGGTGGGGAACGTCACGGATGCAACGGCTATCCCCCTGGTGGGGGCGCTGGCGACTGTTTCTAAAGATGGGGGCGTGCTTACGCTGCTGGTGATCAACCGCTCTCTGGAAGCCTCGCTGGCGGCAACCATCCAGCTCATGGATTATAAGCCCCAGGCCACTGCCCAGATTTTCGGAATCACGGGTTCCAGGATAAGCGACAATAATGAGGATCAATCCAAAACCGTCACCCTGGACACCACCCAGATTAACGACGCGGCGTCCCGGTTCATGTATACTTTTAAGCCCCATTCCTTGACCATGTTCCAGTTTAAGGCCGAGACCGAAGATTCGCTTAGCCAGGAAAGACCAGGGCGCGTGGAGTAACCCCCCATAACCCTGGGCCGGGTTATGGGGGTTCCTCTTTTTGACTATCCAGTCCAAAAAAGTGCTCCCATAGTGCTCCCAAGCAAATAATCAGGTAGAATATCCGACAGTGCGCCTGTAGCTCAGCTGGATAGAGCAACGGACTTCTAATCCGTCGGTCGCAGGTTCGAATCCTGCCAGGCGCGCCAATGATTCAAATGAGTTAGCTAATTTCAGTTAGCCCTATTTTTGGCAGGGATAACTCAGGGATAACCAGAGTGCGGAAAAATAACCTTGAAGACCAAATCCGGGCCCCTCACCGTCTACCTGTCCCAACACCCCAGAGCACCCATTAAGTGGTGGCTTAGGATCTGGTTATAGCCAGCTTGAAGCCGTGGACCCCGCGCCTGAAGTTATCCTTCCCGATGCAGGGGTAGGGTACCGTTAGCACGCCGGGCCCGTGGGCGCCACCAGGATGTCGGCCAGACCTGCCACAACTGCCCCCTGCCTGCTTGTACCTACCTGACTCCGGCCGCCCCATACCTGGCTCCGAGCTTGACCATACCACCCGCATGTTGGGAAGTCCTCCCTCCGTTCGTGAGGGCGGAACTATCGTCCTGCCTCCGAGGGAAAGGAATTGATAGGCCGACCAATGCCTTGACCATCGATGGTGGGGGGGGGTGACCATCATGAAGGGTTGCCGGCACGAGCCTCTAATCCTCATTCGGGCATCTGTCGCAATTAGACCTCCACTTTCTCCTGCTCTCCTCTGAAAAACCTGTAGTTGGCATCCTGCCATAGTCCCGGCACCAAACCACCGCCGCGGCCGTCATCGCCACCCAGACGCAAGGGACCGCCGGCCCCGGCGCCAAGGCTCACCGTGGGGAGTTCACTACCCTTATTCCCTCCAGGCCCCTGATGATGCTGCCCACGTCCCCCTCTCCCGGCCCCAGGAGGCAAACCCGGAGATGGGACTCCTACCCCCCCTGTCTTATATGCTTGGCCCGGACATCACATCGAAATTTCAATATATTCCGTTTGTCTGGGATAGGTCCCGACAGATAGCACCCCCCGGGTGATGGGACCTAAGCCTCAAAAATTTCAAATCGATTTTTAGTCGGGGGGTAAGCCGGAATGGTCATGATCCTGGCCGGCGCAGAGAACATCAATTGGGAAGGATAACTTGCCACCCAGGTTGTCGCCTCAAATGCGTCACGCATGCCCTGAGGCACGATTCGGGGTAGGTCAATAGGAAGGTAAGGGGTGAGCGTGCTCCTGGCAGGCAGGGTCGGACAGATGAAGGGCGACGGAGGACCCTGTGCCGATTTTTAATCGGTGATCGGGGCCGATGGCGCTTGTTGGAAAGGGATCAGCGGGGACAGTGGCAGCTTCCCAGTGGGAGGCTGGCAGGTACAATGAAAATGGATATTTGTGCTATAGTGTTTAAAAAAGGACGATTTGGCTACAAAAAGAGGAGCGGATTTGAACCCTCGTTGGAAGAATCCAAACCCCTCTTTTAACCAAGGCGGGCACATAATCTCGGATAGCATAAATTGCGATTTTATCCTGAACCTCGATTTCTTATCATATTCGGGAAAATTTATTGTTAACGAATTCAATTTCTTGAGAGGAATGAATGTTATGCTCAATGATGACCCCCATATGTTACGTGATTTGCATCCTCTTGAACGTGCAAAACTGAGAATAGAATACGAACGTATAAAAATAGATCGCTATAAAACCAAATGGACAGCTATATCAATATTAATCCCTATATTTGCAACTATTACAACTATTTGCTTCGGTATTTATAACTTTGCTAACCAAGCAAGGAAAGATTTTGAAATTAAAGCGGTGGAAATTGTAATGAATAGCCCTTCACCTCAAGTGGCTTTGAATAAGGCCTACGTATTAGTCGAAATGTTTCCCGATCGTCTGCCTGCAAATTTTGTGCAGTCATTGGAACAATTATATGGGAGCAATTCCGTTCCAGAAAGATCAAAATAAAAAACTAATGGAGGTTCTGGAAATGGTAAAAGGACATATGTGGTCTGCCAAGTTAGCGATTAAGACTATAACTTTTTTAACTTGTTTGGGAATTGTATCAGGCATCACCGGCAAAACTTTTGGCCAAACAGACTGGAAACAGAGGCCGCGCGATCCAAATTTGAGAGGCAGGATCGAATCTCCACTTTCCGGTGCCCAGGTCAAAAGACATTTTTCGGTTCAAGGAACTGTCACAGCGGGAAGATCTCGAAACCTATGGCTCATAGAGAGGATCGGTCAACAACATTGGCCGAAGGAACCAAAGCTGATTGTCCGGGAAGGTCGGTGGGAAGGAGAGGTATTTGAGGGTGGCAGGCCACCAGCGGGAAGGTTTGAAATCCTCCTGGTTGATGTACCTGATAATCTCAGCAAAAAATTTGAGGAATGGTTGCAAACAGGGCATAGTACGGGACACTATCCAGGTATTCCAGCCCGTGATCTGAGGGATATGACTGAACTTCATAGCAAAGAATATTATTTAAAAACAGAATAAACACTCCGAACTTCTTGAGCGACAAGGCAGGCCGATATTCGACTGCATGTTGGCATCGGATACCTTTGAGGGAGGGCAATTTTCAGAGTATATCTTCAGCACATACCCGTCAAAGGGAATGGTAGCGGTAGCTCTTTTAATAAAGCTTTTTTTATCAGCCTATTAGGAATCCTGTAAAGGGCGGGGTGAGAACATTTCTAACGAGTGAAAATTCTTCGACATGTTGCAAACTGTCATCATTTTAAGAAAACCAGCAAATTTAGAAAAACGATAAGAGGACCTGTTTTAACTTTTGCATTGGTTGCCATAATCCGATAATTGGCAATCTTGCGGCATAGTTTCAGTTAATTCTTCTTCAGGAACTTCGACTTGAATTGGGAGGTGTAGAGAATGGCGCGTAAGGGTCGTTATCGCCCAAGGGTCATTATCTTAACCGCGCTACCAGTGGAACTTGCCGCTGTTAAAGAACTTTTGCAGATCCCCAATGGGGAGGCTCTCCGGGAGCTTTACAAGAACACCATTTATGAATGGGGTACTTTTGTCTTTGCCCGCGGTGAATGGGAAGTTTTGCTGGCGCAAACCGGCCGAGGGAACATTAGCGCCGCCTTAAAAACGGAGCAGGCCCTCACCTATTTCCGGCCTCAGGCCGCCTTTTTCTTGGGAGTAGCGGGTGGTTTTAAGGATGTCAGCCATGGTGACGTGGTGGCCGCTAATAAAGTTTACTATTATGAAGCCGGCAAATCCGGTATCGATAAATCGAGGGATTTTTTTTGGGCCAGGCCCAATCTTCGGGAAGTGAAAGAGGATTTAATCCAGTGGGCTTTAAAATGTGCTGCAGCTAATGATTGGCGGAAAAGAATCAAAACCCCATTGCCACCGATCTCCTTACACCTGCGAGATCCTAAGGTTTATATCGAGCCCATTGCATCAGGAGAGCAGGTGTTCACTTCCAAGAAGGCCGCCCTATCTGAGCGTCTTCGCACTCATTATGGGGATGCTATAGCCGTGGAGATGGAAGGGTTCGGGTTCATGAAGGCGGCGGCGAACCACTCGCAGGTCTACAGCCTGGTCATTCGGGGTATTTCCGACCTCATTGACGATAAAGGCCGCAATAAAACGGGGGATGAGGCGGCCCTGCAGGATATTGCCTCCCGTCATGCCAGTGCCTTCGCCTTTGAGGTTCTGAACCTTTTGGGCCTATATCTCAACGCTCAGCATGAAGACGGAGGCAAGGATAAGGGCAGCGGGCCAACGGAAGCTGAAGGCTACCGATTCGATGACGCATCCGGGATAGCTGCAGAAGCCTCTTCTTCAGAGGCAACGACTGATGGCGCGACAGAAGCGGAAATGGGGAGTGCTCACGCCCATTCCCAGGCAACCGGATTTGCTGAAGCGCCTGGGGAGGAGGCCAGCGCTTTTTCCCCCGGAGAAGCCGAGGAGGGCGCGGGTCAAGAGGAAACTCGCCGCACCGATGAAGAAGTCCGGCCAAGCCAACGTATAAGCAATGTGCCACCTCTCAATTATAACTTCTTTGGGCGAGAAAATGAGATTCGGGAATTACATCGCAGGTATAATGCCGCCCGGGCAGAACGGGCCGCGTTTGTCGTCTGGGCTATGTCGGGGGCGGGGAAGACGCAATTGGCTATAAAATACGCTCATCAGTATGAGCAGGACTATGACCTAGTTTGGTGGGTGCGCGCCGAAGACCGAGATACTTTAATGTCCGACTATGCCGCTCTGGCTCAAGAGTTGCCCGGTTTTGCCGCGCCACCGGCGCAAGAGGTCCAGTATTCCCTGGGGGCAAAATGCTTCGGTTTATTCGGAAAGGTGAAGTTCTCTAGAAAGATAGACCCCAGAGTAGAATTCCATGCCGCTGCGCTTAAACGTGATCTGGGGCAGAGGAACCGATGGCTACTCATTCTTGACAACGCCAGGGACTCGGAAATGGTCCGGCGTTTTATCCCCGCAGGCAATAGGGGCCATATCCTTATCACCAGCAGCAACCCCAGTTGGCGAGGACTGGCTGAACCCTTCCATCTGCCGATGGCGAACGAAACCGAAGCCACGAATTTTCTCCTGGCGCGCACAGGTTACACCGACCGGGACCAGGCGCAAAATTTGGCCAGAGCCTTGGGAGGTCACCTGTTGGCTCTGGACCAGGCCGCAGCCTTTATGAGCGAAACCGGCATGTCCATGGCCGAATATTGGCAGAACTTCCAGAACCAGAGAACCCGGCTGGAATTGCTGCGATACAGGGAACCGGCCAATGATTATGAATTCACGGTTGCCACCGTCTGGGAACTATCATTCAGCCGAGTGGTCAAGAAAGCCCCAGCAGCCGCAGATCTCCTAAACTTGTGCGCCTTCCTGGCCCCGGAAGATATTCCTCAGCAGCTCTTTATGGGAAATAAGGAACATCTTCCGGAAAATTTGAGAGCCGTAGCATGCCAATCCTTAGGGTTCGATAAAACCGTGGGAGCAATAAAAACTTATTCTCTAATGAACCGGAAGGATAGGCTGTTATCGGTGCACCCATTGGTGCAGGTTATGGCCCGGGACCGCATGTCCAAGGAAATATGGGATACTTATGCTCAGACTGCCGTCAGCTTGGTCAACCAAGCCTTTCCTAAGACAATGGAAGATCCCGCCGCACGGACCCGCGTCGACTTGCTGGTCCCCCATGCTGAAGCAGTGCTGGAACATGTCAAAGCCCGCCGTTTGGCCCTGGTCTCCCAAGGGGGATTGCTGACGAAACTGGGGGCCTACTACTTGGCGGAACGCAATAATGCCAAGGCACGGGTATCATTGGAGGAAGCCCTGGCCTGTTTCGATAGGGCTTATGGCTATAAAGCTTATGGACGTCCGGAGTTAATCCCAACCCTTACTCAATTAGGCCTAGCCTTCTATGAATTGGGAAAATTTCCAGACGCTTTGACTAGACTCGACCAGGCTCGGAGGATTGCTCAGGAGGCGCCGCAGGATCATTATTATACCGCAGTGTCTGATCTGCTGTTCTACCTGGGCAGGACCCTCAAAGCCTTGGAAAAACCTGAAGAGGCCGAAGATAAGTTTAAAGAATCACTTGACATGGAACATCATGCCACTGACCGCTCTCCCCTACGGGTAGCCGATAGACTCAATGAATTGGGCGGCGTTCTCCTGGCCCTGGACCAAGCAGGGGAGGCGAAAAAGCTGTGCGAACGCGCCTGGTCCATCGTCAACGACCATCCGGCACCTGAAGGGCTGCGAGTAGCGCCGGTTGCCGAGAACCTGGGTGATATTTATAGAAAATCAGGAGATTTGCCTTCGGCGGAAGAGTATTATTTCCTGGCAGAAAGCATCTATGAAATCTCCTTGGGAAAAGATGATCCGCGAACGAAGGCAGTGGGGGAAAAATTAACCCAAATCTATGGTTCAAAAACTGGATAGCGAGTGGAAGAATAAAAGTCGGCGGAGTGGGAAAAGGATTAGTAACGGTTACTCCCCCAACAGACTCTTGACAAGGCTTTTTAGGGAGGACCGGGTATGTACCTTCCATATCTATGGATCTTGGGGAAGAAATTGGGGCTTCCGCGCTGACCCCCCTTAGTTTCTTTGCCCAACGTGCCTATGCTTTTTTTTGCGCTCATTTCTTTCTCAAAACTGAGGAAGCCATTGATTGGCAGAAATCCTAAGGCCTAAATCAATTTTAATAGAAATTATTAAAAATATTTCTTTAATTTTATGCAATATTGATATATCAAAAAATAATGGAGGGTTTTGATATTTAGCCGGCAGATGAGAAAGTCTAATGCGGGGCCCCAGGCTACAAGAGATTCCCATCTTTCCTGGAAAGGTTTTTCGGCTGCTTAGTCATACCCCTGTTGCCCGAATAGCAAAGTTGCTGACTTGATGTCTTATGCAACCATCCGACCCGAATGAGGCCTTCAAGCTCCTCCTGCTCATACTGACCGGTTTAGGGGTAATGCTGGGGATCATTCGCATCTCCCGAGTTCCAAAGATTTTTGCCCGTATTCTGTTTGTTCCCCTTATTATTGGGATAATTTACTCTGCGGGGATCGATTTTTGGCGCCAACTACCCGTCGCTTACCAAATTATCACCCTGATAGTGCTGCTGCCCATCTTCCTAATAGTTTTACTGAGGATCGTCTTGGGGGCCAACCTTTTTCGAGAAGTGCTAGGCAATCTTATTTATGATCTCCTCAAAGGTAGTTGTTTATTATTAATAAATATATTTAGAATTCCATTTACTCTGGTACGCCGTCTTTGGCGTTAATAATGTCAAGTAATACATTGATCAAACCCTTAATATTGCAGTGATAGACTTTTGGAAAAATCAACAGACAACATTAGGCGATAAGGTTAATTTATGAAAATGAGAATTTATTATAATTCGGTTTTAGGAGCCTTAGGTGGCCTGGTAAGTTGGGGGATTTTAGGTCAGATGGGAGAATTTACCAGCGTGATCTTCCGAGATATCGTTTACGGGATTGCGGTGGGGGGCTGCATTGGCGCCGCCATCGGCTGTATAGACGGTATTTTTGACAGGTCCCTGGCTCAAGGGGCGCGAGGGGCCGTCCGAGGTGTCGGCTATGGGGCTGTGGGGGGGGTGGCCGGACTCTTGATCGGCGAACTGGTTCTCTGGGTGATAGGCGGCGGCATTGGCGGCCGGGCCGTGGGCTGGGCCATCATCGGCCTGGCTGTGGGGATCACCGAGGGGGTGGCCAATCGGGCCCCAAAAAAGATCAATTATGGGCTTATCGGCGGTACCCTCGGGGGATTTTTTGGGGGAGCCATCTTCGAATTCCTGCGGCAGAATTTCGGCAGTTACGCCTTCAGCCAGGCCCTGGGGTTAATAATCCTGGGCGCCTGTATCGGTTTCCTCATAGGTTTAGTGGAAGATATCCTGCGTGTCGCTTGGCTGATGGTAATCAGCGGTCGGCAAGAAGGCCGTGAATTCACCTTGGCAAAAAAGATTAATCTCATTGGCCGTGATGAGAATTGCGACGTGCCGTTGTTTGGTGATGCCGAAGTTCTGCCACAGCATGCCCAAATCCGGGTGGAGCGCGAAAGGTTTATCTTGTTCGGGCTGAAAGACACGGCTGGTAAATTGTGGGTAAACGAACGTCTGATCACTTCTGAGGTTGCACTGGCCAATAATGATCGCCTCAAGGTCGGGGACACCAAGTTGGTATTCCGCTGGAAAGAAAAGATTAAGGCTTCATGAGGTATTATAATGGACGACGCTGATCTTCCACCCAAATGTTTACAAAAAGCGCAATTAGGTTATCTTGGCATGCTGTTGTCCTTGGCTTTGATCTTCGGCGTCTGTCTGGCGCCTGGCACTGCCTTAGCCATCAAGGTGCATTTGAGCCAAGTGGATAAAACTGATTTTCCCGCCATACGATTGTTCGCGGATATAGAGGACCAATCCCGTAAGCCAGCCAAGGACATGAGCAAATCAGATTTTCAGGTTTATGAAAATAAAAAGTTAGTTGAAATCCTCGACTTTGCTGATCCTTCTCTGGCCGGTCCCATGACCACGGTGTTGGTGGTGGATTGCAGCGGCAGCATGAACTCGGCCGGGAAGATGCCGGCATTAAAGCTCGCGGCCGCCAATTACACCCGCTACATAAAAAAATCCGATCGCCTCGGCATCATAGCCTTTGCCGATACCGTTCAAAAATTACAGACCTTGACGGACGATAAGGATGCGTTGATTCGGGCCTTGCAATCCTTAACTCCCAATGGAAAAACGGCTTTCTATGACGCGGTTTATGAAGCCACCAAAATGATCAGTAAGGTCAAGGGAAGGAAACTGGTCCTGGCCATCACCGACGGTATGGACAATAGCAGCAGCAAAACCCATGACAAGGTGGTGGAATTAAGCAGAAAATTCGGTGTGCCCGTTTATGCTATAGGCCTGGGCCAAAAAGAGAGCAGTTTATCCAATGAAACAGGCATCAATGAAGAGGCGTTGCGCCGTTTGGCGGAGGAAACCGGAGGCCTTTACTACTTCGCCCCTGCGGCGGAGGAGCTTCTGGGCATTTATGAGCATCTGTCACGGCAATTTCATGGGGGCTACGAACTCACCTATAACAGCCCTAATGTCATGCGTGACGGCACCACCCGAGAGGTGGAGCTGACCGCCACGGTTCAAGGGACCTCGGCCACTGGCAGAAATTCCTATTATATCCCCGGCATCATGGTCGTCGTCTTTGACCCCGTGCTTTTTTGCGCTTTCCTGTTGTTGTTGCTGGCCCTGGCCTATGCACCGGCTTGGCGCGCCCGGAGTCGGCGCCAGCCAATTGCGATCCTTTCGGAGGCTATAAAAGAACCTGGCCCTCGGAGAGAGATAGAAAATAATATCCGAACCATCAAGGATAAGGTGCCGTCAACTGCTTCGCCGCGCGTGGAACCGAAGAGCTTAGACCGTCAGCCGGACGCCCCGCCGCCCCCAGTCAGCGGTTTCTCCCTGCAGCCTCTGGGTCAAGCCCTCCCTCGCCAAACTTACTCGCTGCGGAAGGGCGATAACTTCATTGGCTCCGCCCCGGGGAATCACCTCATGGCCGCCCATCCCTCGGTGTCGGCCCGGCATGCCAATATCTGTTGGGAAGGTGACCAGTTTGTGATATACGATCTGCAGAGTCAGCAGGGCACCTTTGTCAGTCTATCCAGTGACTTAGGGATGACCATGAAGATTGATAGGAATCCCTTAAGACCGGGAGCGGTGGTAAAATTGGGGGAGGTCTTGTTTCGCTTCATCGACAAACCACTATGATGACCTTCAGATAACCATCAGGCATAGGAGAAAACCATTACAGTCATAAAGCTTGTTGTACTGATGCTCGGGATAGTCGAGCTGGGGTGCGGTCTAAGCTAAACCTGGCGCCCAGAGGAACAAAGTCACGCCGGGTGTTTCGGCGCAGCCTCGGAGGCAAGCGAGAACACCCCAACCGAGTTGCCGCAGGCTTAGGTTCTCCTCAGATCGGCGGGCGCAGGGCTAATTCTTTCCGGGCAAAACCCTGCTTACCGGTGTCGGAAGTCCCTGGCCCGATTGTTGCAAGAGTTCCTCGTTAGGAGCGGCAGGGTCTGGAAGTGAGATAATATCTGCATTCTTAATCAATTAATCGAGAGATAATTATTATGGCCTATGAAGCTCCGATCTGCCGAACTAATCCGGGGTGCATCGTATTACTGATTGACCAGTCGGGCTCCATGGCCGATACCTGGGGCGCTACCACAGGACAAACCAAGGACAAAGGGGTGGCCACCGCCATCAATCGGCTGTTGCATAACCTTGTTCTGAAATGTTGCACAGATGATGGAGTCCGGAGTTACTACGACATCGGTGTTATTGCTTATCACGATCCCTTGAAAGGTGGCATAAGCGTAGAATCGGCGTTCGGCGGGCCATTGGCGGGACGCGATCTGGTGTCCATAGTCGAAGTGGCGGAGAACCCACTGAGGTTGGAAGAGAGGGTTAAGGAGGAGGTTAACGAGACCGGCGAAGTAATTAAAAAGAAGGTCAAATTCCCTATATGGATCGAACTGCATCCCGATGGAGGTAGGCCTCTGAGTGCAGCGCTGCGGCATGCCTATGTGATATTGGCTGACTGGGTCCGGAGACACCCAGACTCCTACCCGCCGCTGGTTATCAATATTACCGACGGTGAAGCCACCGACGGAGATCCCTTGATTGATGCCCAGAGGCTTATGGATCTGAAAACCATTGATGGCCATGTATTGTTATTTCATTGCATGATTTCAGCGAGACCCGGACAGGTTTTTTTCCCTGCTCATGAAGATGAACTTCCCAATGATCGATGCTCCCGGTTACTTTTTAAGGTTGCCAGTGAGCTGCCTCCCATTATATTGGCAGAGATGAAGAGAGAATTCTCTGTCCAAGAAGGTGCTCGTGGTTTTGTTGCCGATTTGGTGGATGTGATTCGCTTTTTGGCGATCGGCACCAGAGTGGAATATCGTTAAGCTTATGCAAGATGAGTTAAGAGCTGTCATATCTTTTTCTCCAGATTTTCATCAATTGGAAGAGGGATATAAGGAAACATTTAGATCTCACAGGCTCGGATAATGATACCGGAGCCGCTGGCTGACTCATGGGAAAAAAGAGACACCAAATAACCTATTCCAAGAGGAGGTTAAGATTATGGCCTATGAAGCGCAGGTGAGCCGGGACAACCCCACGTGCATGCTATTTCTCATCGACCAGTCGGGCTCCATGGCCGATACTTGGGGGGCTACCCAAGGACAAACCAAGGATAAAGGAGTGGCCACCGCCATCAACCGGATGTTGCATAACCTTGGCCTGAAATGTGCCAAAGATGAGGGGATCCGGTATTATTTCGACGTCGGCGTCATTTACTACAAGGAGCCCCGGGGCATGGGCGCCCAGGTGGGACCTGCCTTCGATGGCACACTATCGGGGCGCGATCTGGTGCCCATAGTCGAAGTGGCGGAGAGCCCACTGAGGGTGGAAGAGAGGGTTAAGGAGGAGGTTGACGATACCGGTGAAATAATTAAGAAGAAGGTCAAATTTCCCATCTGGTTTGAGCCCATGGCGGATGGGGGCACCCCCATGTGTGCAGCCCTTCGCCACGCCCATGAAATTTTAGAGAACTGGCTCAGTAACCACCAGGACTCCTTTCCCCCAATTGTTATCAACATAACCGACGGCGAGGCCACTGACGGCAACCCTTTGGCCGACGGTCAGAGAATTATGAACCTGAAAACCAATGACGGCAATGTGCTCCTCTACAATATCCATATTTCATCAAGGGCAGGGCAGGTCTGTTTCCCGGCTGAAGAAAGCGAACTGCCTCGAGATCAATACGCCCTAATGCTCTTTAATATGTCCAGCGAACTGCCGCCCAAGGTCTTGGACCAGGCCAAGAAGGATTTTTCATTGCGAGACGGCGCCCGGGGATTTGTCTTTAATGCCGATATGGTTGACCTGATCCGTTTTCTGGACATCGGCACCAGAGTTGATTTCCGCTAATCCTAAGTAAAGGTGCCATAGAGGGGAAGCGGTGCGTCTGACCTGGAAGATTTTTTGGATCCACAAGGCGGGCAACTCGCCGGAGGATTACGAGGATGCCTATGGGTTCAATGCCCAGGGCAGGAGCTTCGCTATTGCCGATGGTGCCTCCGAAGCCTCCTTTGCAGGAATATGGGCCCGCCGCCTGGTGGAAGGGTTCACCGCATCCCCCTTTTTTTGCCACGGTTGTAGTTACCAATCGTTGCAGCGCCGCCTACGACCAATGCAAGAAGCCTGGCATCGGGCTATTAATTGGGAGGAGTTGCCTTTTTATGCGGAGGAGAAAGCCCAAGCAGGGGCGTATGCAGCTTTTTTGGGGTTACAGTTCGATCCCTCCCTTAAGGACTCTGGCCCCCCCATCGTTGGTGGGTGGCACGCTATGGCCGTAGGGGACTGCTGCCTTTTCCAGGTACGCGACAACACCATAGTGGAAAGCTTTCCTTTGCAACAACCGAATGCTTTTAACAACTCCCCGGCGCTGTTGAGTAGTCTCCCGCAAAAGAACCAGCGGCTCTGGGAAGAGAGTCGAGTGATCTTCTACCAACAAGGCTGTGCTGGCCGCATTTGGGTAAACGATCTCTTTATCTTGACCACTGATGCCCTGGGAGAGTGGTTTCTGCGTCAAAGTGAAACCGTCGATCATTGTGATAGTAAAGACCGCCACCCACCTTGGCGGATCCTTAACGACCTGAGCAGTCCAGGACAATTCGAGGAATTAGTGCAAGAATTACGCCGGCAAAAATTATTGCGCAATGATGACACCACCCTGATCATCATCAAGGTTTTGCTGGAAGAATCTCTCGAGGATACCTAAGATGGCCTACCCGGTGGCATCCGATTACTGCGAGGAATTGCAGAATCCTAAATTCTGCCTGAAAGACGGGACCTTGCATAATTGTGCGGTCACCACCAACCAGCTGGGGCTGCCGCGTCTGATTACCGGCAATGTGGCGGCAGTCTGCCGGCTGCAGTGCGGCCGCAAGAGTTGGGCCATCCGCTGTTTTTGTAGGGAAGTTCCTGATATAAAAGAACATTACCGCATAATTGGCGATTACTTAAAAAATAACCGCCTCCCGGAATTTGTTGATTTTGAGTATCAGGTTGAGGGTATCAAGGTTAAGGGAAGCCGGTATCCCATAATCAAGATGGAATGGGTAGAAGGGGACCCTCTCCATGTGTATGTCGGGAACCACTTGCGAAAGCCCAAGATCTTAGCTGGATTAGCGGAGCAATGCCGCCAGGTGGTTGCAGCCATGAGATCCCATAAAATGGCTCACGGCGATCTGCAACACGGCAATATTATGGTCACCCAGGGCGGCAAGATCAAATTGGTGGACTATGACGGTATGTATGTCCATAAACACAAGCATAAAAAAAGCCTGGAGCAGGGCCATCCCAATTATCAGCATCCCCAACGCAGCGGTAACTATTTTAATGAGAATCTCGACAACTTTTCCGCCATCCTCATATATTTATCGCTTCTGGCCCTGGCCCAGGAGCCGCGCTTATGGAAAGAGTTCCATAATGAAGACAATCTAATTCTGACCAGCAATGACCTTAAAAATCCCAAGTATTCCCGGGCGATGGCTAGGCTCAAAAATAGTGCCCAGGCCAAAGTTCGGCATTTAGTCGGTGTACTGGAAGAATGTTGTTTGAAACCCATCTCAATGGTACCGGATTTGGAGGCTGCGCTGGCCCAACCTTCCTCCCTGGCTGCGCCTCTACCGGTATCAGGTCCATCAGCCTTGCCGGCCCACATCCCCATCCAGCCGCCTACGCCACTCCATCTGCCGCCACCAGTGGTCACTCCATCTGCGCCGATGGCCTCGGTCGCGGTGCAACAACTCAGAAAAGCCGCGATTTGCGCTTCAGCTGTTTCTCTAACTTCAGGTGTGGTGCTTTTCAGTTTTATCGAAAATTTCAGCTATATATTGCTGGTCCCCTTGGGGCTCCTCACAGGACTATCAATTCTGGCTTGGTGGGAACCTTCCTTACATTTTCTTGCTCAAAAGGGAGTCAATCGTAAAAACACCATATTAACTGCGGCGAAAATCATGGCCCTACCGGGCGTCTTATTGGCAGTCTTGTCAGTGGTGCACGGGAGAGTTTACGCGCCTCCCAGCTTTGTGACCACGGTACCCCGGCCTGCCCCAATCACAACGCTGAAGCCTACTGTGCCCCCCCCCAGTCCCGCGCCACCTGTGGTGGTGCCGCCACCAGTGCAGCCAACGCCTCCCCTAGGCCCAACTATCCCTCCATCCCAGTTGGAGGGCCCTGTCGCCGAGCCGCCGTCAGCCCCTAAACCTCCGGCGACCCGGCGTGCCCCACGCCGACCCCCAAAGGCCACCAAGCATCTGGCCCAGCCTGTGGCTCCTTCCCCGTCCCCGCCAGCGCCGCAGGCCCCGGTGCCGCCGGCCGACCCCAGAAAACTACAATTTAAATTCGGGCGACCCGAGGTGATCCAGATTAAACCACCACCATAACTCAACCGGAGGGAAAGAAGATGTGCAAGAAGTTGACGGCGATATGTATCCTTGTAGTCTTTAGCGTGTACTCGGTGGGCTGCGCCACCACCAATCCGGATGGCACAGCCTCGCCGGGCCGCTCCACTGTCGGTGGTGCCGTAGCGGGGGCGTTGGCGGGGGCCGCCTTGGGCGCCCTCGCTGGCCTGATCCCCGGTGGCAATCTTGCCGCCAATGTGGCCCGCGGAGCCATCATTGGGGCCGGAGCTGGACTGGTGGCCGGAGCCGTTGCCGGTTTTGCCTATGGCAAGTACCAGGAGCAGCTTCATCGTGACCGGCAGGCCGCGGAGGCATACCACCAGTATAATACTGACCAGGGTGAAAAAGTAATCATTGAGGCCGTCGAGGTGCAGCCGGACAGCTCATCCCCGGGTGACAGCGTGGCTATGAATTCCGTCTTCAGCGTCCTCACCGGCAGCATGGACCCGGTACCTGTTGAAATCACCCAAATAGTCATGGTGGGGGATAAGATTTGCGGCCAGCCCTTTTGCCTTAAGCAAGAGAGAGTTAGTGGCACTTACAAGTTTTCCGTGCCCATGCAAATCCCTGCCAACGCACCGGATGGCAAGTATAAGTTAATGACAGCCGTCAAGACATCCAAGTCAAATGACCAGAAACTTTGTGAATTTTTGGTGGCCAAGAAGGCATCCCCCGAAGAAAAACCGGGACCAGAAGTTCAACCACCCACCACTGACAAAGAAGCTCGACTGCCCCGTCCTACTGCAGGAGGGACAAGCTAAAGAAGAACTTTCCTTGATATGGGAAAGCTGGCGGCAGTGGGGACATGTTTCTCGGCTCGATGCATCTGCGCGATATCTCGTGGGTCTGGAGGGCAGGCATAGTAAAGCGGGAAAAGTAAGACAACTTTTGGTACGTACTTTTATTTCTTTTAGAAAAGAAGCAAGTACTGGAGAAACCTGAATCGAGGCCACCATGCCGGCTTCTCAATGATATTAGGATAGATGAATTGCTGGGATAGCAGACGCAGGAGCCGATGAGGCCGAAAGTGGGTCTACGGGTTTGTCTAAGCCCAAGATATCTGGGGAAAGTCAGGATTGGGCCAGAGCAAAAGCCCCGTACGTCATTATCTGCACGTAATCCTTGAAATTCCGAGGGTACATAATGCCATACAAATTTAAGTTAGAGGCTGCGCCTTACCACCTTCACAAAGCAGGCAACGCCCCTAAAGAATATGAAGATGCCTGGTTCTGCGATCCTGAAGGCATGCGCTTCGCCATCGCCGACGGAGCTGCCGAATCTTCCTTTGCCAAACAGTGGGCTGACATCCTGGTGAAGGCCTTTGCTCAAGCGTACGAATCCCTTCCACCCATATCGGATCCCAAACCAAAAGCTCAGGACTCAGAGAGGCGCTTGGAAAGTAGCGGTGTGGGTGCCATCCCATCATTTCATCAAACACGAGACCCGAAAGAAGTCGAGGAATGCTCAAAACAAATTCTTCAAACAAAAGACCCAAAGGAATTTGAAAAGTATTTTAAAAAACTTAAGAAATGTGTGGAAGAGGCCACCCTATCATTTGATCATAGTCAAGACGCAACGGAATCTATAAAGCATTATCAAGAACAAGACGACACTCTAGCATTTGAGGAATGGTTACTCCCACTGCAGCCAATATGGCATGCATCTATTCATTGGGACAAATTGCCTTATTATGCCTATGATAAGGCGCAGGAGGGGGCTTTTACTACCTTCTTAGGTCTTCGGCTCTTCCACACCGGGAATGCTATGGTAGGCTCGTGGGAGGCTTGGGCGGTGGGCGACTGCTGCCTCTTTCACGTGAGACAAGAACAGGTAATCGCCAAGTTTCCCATGAAGGCGTCGGAGGACTTCGGCAACTCTCCCTACCTCATATGCAGCCACCCACAACAAAAGCTGAATTTACTTGAAAAAATGGAGACTTACAGGGGAAGTTTTTCGGTAAATGACACCTTTTTCCTGACCACAGACGCCTTGGGCCAATGGTTTTTGCAGGAGTGCGAAGCTGAAAGGGAGCCCTGGTCAAAACTTCTAGCGATCACCAATGAATCAAATTTTGTAGAGTTCGTCACTAACCTGCGCAGGGATGGAACTATCCGCAATGACGATACCACTCTGATCATCATCCAGGTCAAGAAAAAATCGGCCGAGGACGCGTAAGATGGCCTACCCGCTGCCATCCGATTACTGTGAAGAATTACAGAATCCGAAATTATGTCTGAAAGATGGCACCTTGCATAATTGTGCGGTTACCACCAACTCACTGGGACTACCGCGTCTGATTACCGGCAATGTGGCGGCAGTCTGCCGGCTGCAGTGCGGCCGGCAGAGCTGGGCTATACGCTGTTTTTGTAGGGAAGTTCCTGACATAAAAGAACATTACCGTATAATTGGTGATTACTTAAAAAATAATCGACTCCCGGAATTTGTTGATTTTGAGTATCAGGCTGAGGGTATCAAAGTTAGAGGAAGCCGGTATCCCATAATCAAGATGGAATGGGTGGAAGGAGACCCCCTCCATGTGTATATCGGGAACCACTTGCGAAAGCCCAAGATCTTAGCTGAATTAGCGGAGCAATGCCGCCAGGTGGTTGCAGCCATGAGGTCCCATAAAATGGCTCACGGCGATCTACAACACGGCAATATTTTGGTCACCCAAGGCGGCAAGATCAAATTAGTGGACTATGACGGTATGTATGTCCATAAACACAAGAATAAAAAGTGCCTGGAGCGGGGCCATCCCAATTATCAGCATCCCCAGCGCAGCGGTTACTTTTATAATGAGAATCTCGACAACTTTTCCGCCATCCTCATATATTTATCGCTTCTGGCCCTGGGTCGGGAGCCACGCTTATGGAAAGAGTTCCATAATGAAGACAATCTGATCCTGGTGGATAAAGATTTAAAAAACCCTTCCCTATCCCGAGTCTTCACCAGATTGAAAAACAATCCCAACGAGCAGGTGAAGTATCTGGCGGGTTGTTTAGAAAAATTTTGTCAGGTTCCTCTGGCCAAGGTGCCGGATCTAGAGAGCGTGCTGGTCTCCGCCCCTGGAGTTGCGGCCAGACCGGTAAGACCTGCGGCTACTGCCTCTCCTCCATCCAGAAGGCCCAAACCGCCAGTGGACCGCTGGTGGGAGACCCATACCCCAACTCCTCCGGGTAGGCCATCCCCATCCGGTTCGTCATCCTCTTCACAGTCAACCGCGACCGGCCCTGTCGGCACTGCTAAAATATCCTGGTGGACCCAGACAGAGACCATCAAGGATCCCCTAGTCACTCCCAAATCCGGTACATCGAGTTCAAAGGCCCAACCTTTGGCGCTGTTGAGTAATATCCAACCTAACCAGGCAGTAAAGGGATTATTTGCGGGAACTTTTGCGATAGTTTTCTTAGCCTCCTTTGTTATCAACGAAATCCACTGGAAGGTCCTCTCTTGGCTAGCCGCCTGGACCTATATCATGGCCATGAAAGATTACTCGCTACATTTCCTCTCTAAAGAAGGGGTAAACCTCAGAAACCTTGCAATTGCTCTGACAAGATTGCTTGCTCCGTCACTGTTATTTATCGGCTTCATTTATTTCGTATCAACTCATGTTGTTCAATATCTCCAGCAAGAGGCTATGAAACCAAAGCCTCGGGCCCATTCAACGTTTGTGCCGCCTAGCTCCATAATCCCGCCGCCGACGCAACGGATTTCGCCATCCATACCGCCAACCCTGCCACCGGTGACCATTAAGCCCCCACCACCGTGGGTCATCGTACAACCTCATTCTGTTTTGCCACCTCCGAAAACGGTAAAGATTGCGCCCCGTCAGAAGCCCAAGTCTGAAACGCAGCAGGCCCAAAAGCCGCCACCCGCTGAGCCCCGTCCTTCGTCCCGGCCTTATACCAAGAAACCCGGAGGACCTAAGCAATGGGAATGATCCCCTCCAAACCGGTCTGCTGGCTATTAGTTTTCTGTTTGGGATCCCTGTTCGCCTGCTCCAAGCGCACTGCCAAGGAAACCCCGATTCCCTCTCCTGAAGCAGCCCTAAAAAGCCCCACCACGGCTGAAACGCCATCCTCGGCCCTGGCGCAATCTTTTCCCCCAGGTGACTCACCGCCCCCTTCCCTGTGGAAATCGAGCATGCGGGCCAAACGAGCCAAACGCAAGACCGTCAGACAGTCGCCCCCAGCCTCCCAATATTCGGCAACGGCCGAGGCATTACGGGTCAAGGGAGAGGAGGACTTCACTAGGGGAAAGTACTTCGAATCATTAAAAACTATGGCAGAAGCCTATCGGTTGCAGCCCAACAACCAGGCCACCCTGGTGTTGGCCGGTAAGGCCCTGGCCAAGATTGGCGAAGGCGAGAAGGCCCGACAAGTATTGAAGAAGGCGGTCCTGCTGAACCCGGTTAGCGAAGATGCTAACACAGCTCGGGAATGGTTGAAGCGCCTGGATCACCCGTTGGAGATCTCCATCCTGCCTTACAACGTTGCGCCGGCTACAGGCCATTCCATCAGCTTACTGGCGCTGGGACAATTACGAGGAGTACTCTCCGCCACCAAACTTTACCGCATCGTCAACTATGGGGCGTGGGCTAAAAATGCGGACCTGTCGGATCCGGAAGAGGCCTGTGAAGCCGCGGCAAACCAAGTAAAAATCATCATTTATATGGGTACCTATTACGAGCCGTTCAAGGCAATAACCTTTGATAGCCCTCCATTTTCATCCAACTCCTGCCGTGTGGAACTACATCTGTTTCATGCAAGAAGCGGCCAATTGATCCAAAGGATCCAGGAATCAAGCACATGGAATATTACCAGGAGCACCTTGGCAGACCAGCTGAAAACCATGTTATTGAAAGCATCCCTGGCAGTTCATGATGCCTTATTATAAATGATAACCAAGGAGTGAAGTTATGAACAGCAATGCAATGATTAAGGGATATTTCTCACATTTCAAGGACCGCAGGTTATTACTTGCCGATGTCTATTTATCTTTAATGTTAATATTATTGATTTTTATCATGCTCTTGGCCCCGGTTACCCTCCAAGCGCAAGTCCAAGGTGTGGTTTCCCCAGAACTCCAAGCCTTAATTCTGGCAGAAGACTGGCCCCAGGTCCTCCAACAAATAAATGCAGAGAAAGGTCCCTCTCCGATCCTGCGTCTCATTAAAGGTCATGCCTGCCTCGCCTTGAATAAGAACAATGAGTCACTCTGCTTATTTTTAAGCACGGCAGGTGATTCGGATCTCCAGAAATGGCAGGAATGGGCCGAGAACTTTGCCACGAGGAATAGGCAGGTGGCAGTGGCCCACTATCTACGAGGCGACGCCCTGGCTCGCCGTCAGCAGCGAGATCCAGCCCTCAGCGCCTTTAATGCTGCATTGCAGCTTAACCCGCACCACGCCTTGTCTTTGAACGCCCGAGGTATTCTTTTGGCTTCCCAAGGGAGATTTGACGACGCCATTCAGGATTTCAGCACGGCAGTCTCCGCCCAGCCCGCTCTGGCTGACGCCTACGCCAGTTTCGGCTCCATGTGGGTCCAAAAGAAGGATGGGGTTTTCGGGGCTTTAAAGGCTTACGATCAAGCCCTGTCCCTCTCTCCAGAATTTGCCGTGGCGCTTTACGGCCGAGGTTGTGTCCTCACCTTGCTGGGGCAGTGGAAGGATTCGGAAAGGGACTTGAGGAATGCTCTGAAGTCTGATTGTCTGCGGAAAACTATCGCCCAGAATATCGGACATATGCTGGAGCTCATTAAGGAACAACAGGACAAGAATCTGAAGCTGGCGGGTGGAAGAATCCCAGCAACAGAGATCGAAAAAAAGTTTTTATCCAATTGCCAGGCCATCAAAGAGGGCAATTTCGGCTCATGGGGCGGGCCGCTGAATCAAAATATCCAGTTGATGCGGGATAACCCCTATCTGCGGGGGATCTGGAGCAACCAGATGAAGCAGATTAGCCCGGAAGTAAATAAGAGCCTTAGGTCCACCATGATCCAACGGGAGCGCTCGATTGGTGATTGGTATAGCAACGTGGCTGATATCACCACCAAAGCTTTTGTTTCAGGCGGCAGTAAAAATGTGCAGGTGGGTGGAGAAATCGCCGTGGGCGCCAAGAATTTGGCGGACTATAGGATGAAGACCGGGGACGCTCGGGTGTGGCGGGACGCCTTAGGCCGACTCCCTGAGGTCGACTTCAAGTCACCCGGGGGATTTGCTGCCACCCTGGCTCAGGCCAACTGGGATCAAACCGATTGGCCCTTCTTCCCACTGTACGGCCTGAATTATCAGGGGGTGAAATAGCCTGGTGCCGGGTTAGCCTACCCGGCTGCCTGCAACCTCCATTAAATCACGGAGGAAATACGGTGAGAAAAATACTCTTAGGAATATTGGCATTCTATTGCTTAAGTTACCCGGATTACATCATGGCCGGGCCGTTTGTCGCTTATTCCCTGAAGGAGGCGGAAAGACGCATCACCGTCTCCGGCAAGACAGATCAGGACGTCGTGAATCTTGGCGGCATTACCGACTTGGCCGGCATGGTGTACTACCCCGATCATCATGAATTGATCATTGTCGGTAAGATCAATGATGGTAAGCCTCCCCTCCATCTGGATGATTTGGTGGTGGCCATGCGGGCCTTGTTTATCCACAAAAAATACCCTCTAGTCAGCATTGACCGCACTCCGGAGACCGCCCAGACCAAGAAACAAGTAGTCACATTTGAAGGGGGCCTGGAAAACACTGTCCTCGGCAAAGACATGCTGGAAGCCGACGTTGTCTTAAAAAAATTGGCCCTGGGCAAAGTTACTTCCCCCTTGAGTGAAGTGCCTTCCTATCTATCCCTATCGGTTAAGGACGCAGAAGGGGGAATCAAAGAGGATCATGTCAACAGCCGCTTCTGGTTTTTCCCCGTCAATCCCGCGCTGGCCGTACGAGAAGGGGTTTTTGCCATCATGAATTTCGGGGTAGGCGTGGAAACGGAAGTGGTCTATGCGGAGACAAAGGGGAAGAAGGCTAAGAAATTAGCGGACATTAGAGATAAAGTCGGCGAAGAATTCGCTCAAAAGGTGGCGGCCCATATCAATAATCTTGGTGGCCATTACCCCATTTTGGCCCGGGTGCGGCCCATCATCGCCATGGTAGCGCTGGCTGAGGGGGTCAGAAATATTAAGGCCGAATCGGCGTTGAATTTCTGGCTGACCGCCTATGAGATCCCCCGAGTGGATACCCCCCAATATTATGAACTACTCCAGATGTCCCAGCAGCTCCCCCACAATCAGCTTACCTTGATTCTCAGCGGCGGTATGGTGGTCAATCCTCTGGTGGTACGGTTGGAAGCCGGGGACGTCACGGCCCTGAAAGAGGCGGTTTTAAATTCCCGTCCTGCGGGCAATGCCTTGACCTGGCATCCTCCTCTGGAAGGGTGGCAGCTGCCCGGAACGGAACAAATCGCCCCCATGCCTGGGACCGCCAGCGCGCAGTCGGAAAAAGGCGGCTTCACCTTAGACCGGATTATCATTGATAGTGACCGCAGCGTAACTTTCAGTCACCATGCCGTTTATTCCACGCCGCTCTCCTTATCCTCCGTGCCGGTCCCCAGGTTTGAGATCTATGACCGGATTATGCCCGTTGGCGGTGTCCAAATAGCTCCTAAACCTCAAAAGAAGGGCTCCGGTGGCAAGGAATTAGAGGACAAGGTCATGAAATCCCGCCCTACCTCGGGAAGTCGTTCCTGGGAAGTGCCGGACTAGGAGAATCTTTCATGAAGAAATGGCTCGGAGTCCTCGCTCTAATGGCCGCGGTTGGGACCTGGACAAGTCACCTATCCACCGCTGACCAGAATAAAAGCGGTGTCCAGGCCGTCAAGAAGAAAGCGGTATCTTTGAAGGCGCTACAAGAAGAATTGTCGCGATATCATTACCGGAAGGCCTACCCCCCGGAGCTGCTCCAACTCGATGGATTGAAGAAAATTATCGGCTATGTGGTGGATGAGACAAACCACGACCTCATCATCATCGGCAACACCGACCCTCAACTGCCATCCCTGCATCTGGACGACTTGGTGGTAGCCCTGAGGAACGCTTTTTATAAATACGCCCGAAAGGAGGGAAAAATATTTTATTATAGTTTTCCTGGGTGTTCCATCGATCCCTTCCCCGAGACTCTAACAAAGATTATGGAGCTCAAAGAGCAACAGCTCTCTTGCGCTCCCTTAGAAGAGATGAAAGCCTGGATGGAAAGATATATCCGTGTCTGGAAGTCGCCTCAGGAGGTGCGGGTCATGGGCGTCCCCTTTAGCTCGCGCTTCGCCTGGGTCATGGTAAGTGCCGATTACGAAATGAAAAGATTAACGGATGATGCCGAATCTCTTCAAATACCAGGGTTAATCAATATTAGTAGCATGGTTTTGGAAATGCAAAAGAAACAATCTCAAACCAAAGACTCATCTATGCCCTTGTCGTTTATAAGCCGCTTCTGGTTTTACCCCGGCGAAAACCACTATCGAGAAGATAGGGGGATTGAAATCATCGAACGCTGCACGGTGAAACTCCTCACTGAAGAAGAGCACTTGGCGCAGGCTGGGCAGAGGGTGGGCACCGGCCACGCACACCCCTTGGCCCGGGAGTTCGCCCAGCGGTTTACGGACCGGTATCGTCAGATTGCGCAACGATGCCCTATTTTTGCAGAATTGGAGAATTTATTTCGTTTCCAAACATTGGCTCAGATAATGAAATTTAAGGGAGCTCCGGAAGAGGCTGGTTTAAGTCTGAATTATTTCTTGGAGACCTATCCGGTATTCACAGTTGAAGTGAGTTCCACCTTGCCGGGCACTGCCAGTTTTATGGAATATCGAGAACGCCGCCCTGTAGCCGGCGGATATGAAATTCACGGGACTTTCTTTACCAGTTGCGGGGGCGTGGGCATGGAAATCAAGGTAGCTCAGGACAGCTTCTCTCAAGACCTTGCCGGCCGGCTAGCAGTCATCAGGCAGCAGGTGCTGCGCCTTCGACCCGATCCTCAAACCCTGTCCTGGGAGGTGTTGGCCGAATGGGACGCTATCCTGAACGAAGAAAGCTGACCTTTTGAGTAACGTACATCAGTAACTTTCACAGATTTGTTTCGATTTTGACCCTGTGGGGTAATTGTCGATCTGCTTGGTATTTAGAGGGTAAAGTTCGGCCGAGTTGAGAGGAAAAGGTTCGAAAATAGATGGCCCAGAAATATTTCAGGACAGAATTACAGATCATTGGGAATGGGTACTCAAGTCAACCCCGGTCAACCCTGGCAATTTCTTTCTTAAACCTCTTGAAAGTGAAGGTGAGCCAGGCTAATCCGGCATAATCAAGAAATTGGGCACAGGGAGGAAACCGGAATTAATTGGGCCATTGAAATTTTTTGAAAATACTGTTTTTTGATTTTGTGGTCAACCCGAGAAACCCTAAAACGTGCTCTGGTCCTACATTTTCAAGGAAAATATGCGGGATTGACAGGGAGATGGCGACAAAAATATGAGCGAAAAAACATGCAACATACGGAGGTGGACTCGGGTTTTAGGCCCGATATTTATTCCGAAAATGCAACTGGTCTTAATATTATTGCAATAAATCAATTAGTTGACTATAAATAGAATTTTAGATAAATGGAAATAAATTGATAAAAAATATGAATTATGAAATTAATTTTGTACCGAAAACATGCTTCTTTCCTAACCCGATAGCCTAGGGGGCAAGCCCTACCGAGGGTTCCTGGGACATAAAGTAGGGCATGTCCCCTTGCTTATGACAGAGCAACAGAACTTATTTATCTTCGGCTAACGAAGGAGTAGGGGTAAGGTCCGAGTCCAGGGCTATTGGGAAAATGAACCGCATGTACTCGGGATGCCGCAAGACTTGGTCTATGACATCCTTCCTACTTGTGATGAGAAAACCGCCATCAAAATTGACCAATCCCACACTTAGGGAAGGAAACCTTGGGCAAATAAATATTCTGACCCCAGGTATGTTTTTCGCCCGCTCCTTCCGCCACCGCATCTTATATAGAGTATTATATTGCCGCCGTTTTTCTATGTCCTTATAAGGCATGATCACCTCTCCTTGAAAAGTCGGTTGCGCATTAATAAGGTTCCGTTGCAAAGGCTGCCTCCCCTGACCCCTAACCTTCATCCTGTGCGTTTGCCAAAATTTCTCTATCCACTGATAGAGATGAATCGGAAGGACGGCCATTTAAACGGGCCTCCCTGGCCTTTCTGAGTCGCTCTATCTGGGCCGGGGTCGCCTCCCGTTTTACGGTCCCTGGCCTCCTACCGAATCTATAGGCATATAAGGGGCAAGCCGTTACCAGACAGAGTTCCACCTCTTTGGGACTGCCGCAGCAGCAATCCAGGCATTTCCGCCGAATTGCTTTCATCGGGGTATAAACATGGACTTCGTCGTCACTGATTATACATTTCATGGTTTTTCCTCCTATCAACTCACCAGACATCAACAGGCAGGTGGCAGACTCCACAGGGGGTAACTGCTGCTTGTGCTAAACGTTGCTCTGTCCGTCACCGGGTTAGATTCCGCAAGACGAGGTGGCCGGCCGTCCCCCCACCCTTTGACCTTCAAGGCCTTCAATAACTATCTCGGGGCCGCTGACATCCCCCCCAGCCGCATTGCCTTCTTGCGCATCCAGGATTGTGACCACTGGATTACGACCGGTATGCCGGTCGACGGTTATTAACCCCGCATCCTCAAGTTCCCGAAGAGCACGATATTCTGAGTACCTTGAGACACCAAGATCCTCTACCACTGAACTTGCTAAGGCCACAGTTCCATTTCGTTTAATCCCTGCCAGGAACCAGAGAGCCATCCCCACATGTAGGGCTTGCCCCTTTAATCTGGCAGCCTTTGAGAGCCACGACATGGGGATTGGCCCCTTTAGAAACTTTTCTCCTGGACTCGGTCGCGGTGACTTAGCTTTGGGGAGCCGCCTGACTGCTCGACGGTAAGTGAGTTTTTGGGGGTCGAGTACATCCATTATTTTAAGATCCTATAAGGAGACATATAATAAGATTGTACGGGTGTGCGCCGGCGCACAGGTTATGTTGCATGTACGCACAGGTTGGGTGTGCGTGAGCGCACAGGTTATACAGGGAGACCGACACCCAAGCGGCCGAGTATGCTCCATACCGTCTCCCACATTTTGGTGCCCCGAGGGTCCATATAACGTTCTGGGTACCGGATG